>Ga0102924_1000279_pt1 | contig 63758 bp, 70 predicted proteins | sample PaiPotPPM11metaG_FD_80116 | JGI IMG/M metagenome (GOLD analysis project Ga0102924, IMG submission 80116) | Iron sulfur acid spring bacterial and archeal communities from Banff, Canada, to study Microbial Dark Matter (Phase II) - Paint Pots PPM... ... | reverse complement strand
CGAATTCGTTGAGGATTTGCCACGCTTCCTCAGCCTTGCCCTGCTGAATCTCGCCAAAAAACAGACGGGTGTACATGGCTGGCTCCTTGATAAGAGAGGTTCGCTGTATTACATCCCGGCCCTTGTATCTTGTAATTTCGCATATAGCACTGCTCGCCGACCGTGCAAAACGCCACATCCGTCGAACCGCCCGAATTGAAGCCTTCGATGTGTCATCGTGTCAAGGCGACCAAAAGGAGCCAACGAGCCAATGGATTTATGTCGCGATCTCCTTGCTCTCGGAACAGTGCAAGGTGCACTAACCATAGTATGGTTCGGCATCGGCGCTAATGCGAAGACGGCGTTTCGTACGAGCCCGTCGCGCGCGCTGGATTGTACGAAAAAAAGGAGAGCGCACTGTCTCCCGGTAGCGCGCGAAGAAGTCGTCCACTAACCGGGAAGCACCGTCTGGAACAGGCTGGCCACGCGTACTTGCAGGAACAGGACGACAGCTTTCTCTAGATTCAAGGTCATTTGCACGGCTCTGATCGATGGACCCGAAGTTAATTTCAGCTACTGCGATCTTGCGCGCGGCCAAGTAACGATCGGGGATTCTATGCCTGGAGTCAGAGCGCTAGCACGATTGCGATGACGGACCTCGATGCCCGCGCGATGGTGCATGTGCCGGTTTGGCGTCCCCTGGTGGATATTCTTGAGAGCCGGTTCACCGCAGAACACGTTTAACCGCTCCTGCCTTGGTCAACTCAAAGCCCGGAAAGACCTCATCAAGATCACAGTAATGTCGATTGAAGGAGGGACAATGCCCGAAGAGCCAGAAATCGAGACCGGCATACTCGATGAAAGAATCAACGAAAAATCGCAGCGCCAAGGCGATTCGTTGCTCAAGGCTCTCGCGCTTACAACAGCGCTGCTGGGCGTTCGGACGGCGGTAGCGGCACTGCTTGGCGGAGGTACTGGGAATGAGGCGCTCGGGCTAAAGACCGAGGACACCCGCCTTCCCACCCCTGCCTGGCAAGAGAGCCGCAGATTCTGGCTTAGCTTCGGTTGTGGACACTCGAGAGATTGAACACCGCCGAGATTTTGGCGAGCAGCCATCCTGCGTGGCTGTGCGAATTATCGCGCAGACTCGCCGCGGCCAGCGATTCGCGACGTTCGCTCATTCGTAACGCAATTATTTCACCCATCTCGGCGGCCGTTTCCGGATGCGATTTGAACAGTTCAACGAAGCCTTCGCGGCTGAGTTCGAGCAACTCCGCGTCGGTGCATGCCCGGACCGTGGCGTTGCGCCGCTCACCTGTCATGAGCGCCATTTCACCAAAGAACGCGGGCCGCGTCAGATTGCGAATATGGACCTCGTGCGCGCCGTTAGAGGCGGCTACCACTTCGACCTCACCAGAGCGGATGATGTACAGTGAATCGCCCGCATCACCTTCCCGCACGATGGTCTCGCCGGTGCCGAATTTCAACAAAGTTACACCCGGCAACAAGAGCTGCAACTCCTCATTGCACAGCTCGCGCAGGAAATCGACCTGACGCAATTCCGTTATAATCTCCTGCTCGAACTCCTGGGCGCCGGCGGTGATTGCTGGTTCGCGGCCATTGCGCAGAGTCCTTATCGGATAGGGAATCTCGATCGATTTGCGCCGCAATGCGTACCAAAGCGCAGTGCTGACCGCATCATGAACGCGCTCGGTCTCGGCATAGTCGATCATCCAGTATCTAACGCGGTAACGAATCGAATAGTCGGCGTAATCCCAGGTGTAAATATCCGGCGAGGGGCTCTGCAATACGCCAGGCACTCCACGCAGCGTTTCGGCGATCACTTCGCGGACGTAGTTGGGCGGGGCGTCATAACTGAGCCCGATTGCGAACTCATCGGCAACGATGCCGTTGGAGCAATTCACCACGACGTCCTTCGCGATCAACGAGTTTGGAATTTCGAGCCGTTCATTCGCACGCGTAACCACGGCCGTCGAGCGCCAGTTAATCCCCTGCACACGGCCGACGAAGTTGCTGGTCCGCACCCAATCCCCGGGAACGAAAACCTTGCCGACCTGCAAAGTCAAGCCGCTGAAGACGTTGCCTAGCGATTCCTGGAGCGCAAAACCCAGAACAACGCCAATAACCGCCGAACTTGCCAGCAGCCGGGTCGGGTCAACATTCAAGTCCTCCATCATCACAATCATTGCCACGAACGTGAAGAGCAAGAGCATCATCAGGTCTTTGCCTATCGTGGAGAAATGGGCACGACGGCGATGAGCCGCAGCATCGATCCCATCGAGTAGCATCTTGATGGCGCCCCACCAGACCAACAACAATCCGATGGCAGACGCCCAACGGCTCCATTGCTTCCAGAACGCAAATTGAGGCTGCGCAGCGGCATCGAACAACAATCCCGCCGCAAACAGCGCTAGTGAAAACGCGCGCACAGCACGTTTCTGACCACGCAAAGCGAGTGCTACGGCCCCAACACTAAACGCAAGGAACAACTCGCAAATAACTCGCTCCCGAGGCGAGAGAAAACTCAACCCCAGGATCATTTGCAGTGGCGTCGGTCCCATCGTCTAACGGCCTATAAGCATCTACGCCAGGTGTTTGCCATGGCGCCCAATTGTACAGCGGTCCCCTGCGTTGTGCCTAGTGGCGGCGAAAGCCTCGTTTGCTGGCGATGCTGGATAAATTGGGCCTTCCGAAGCCTCAGCCGCTGGCAAGCTCGTGCAGGTCATTGGCGAGTTGGGCAACGATGATGCGGCGCTGGCTCAGATTAATGGCGGCGTCCTGTTGGCCGACTTCGGCCAAGTAACAGCCGCGGTCAGGCAGGTAGAGCACCGAACGATAGGGAAACCCTGGACGGATCTCCGGGTAACAGCGTTCGGCGATAACCCCTTCGAGCGCCGCTTCGGCCACTCGTTCATAGACGGCATTGCCGTCGGTATAGATCAGCGCGCCAGCCGCGCGCAAGCGTGCTGTGCGGTTGGCCGGTTCAACCCCCGCGATCCGGCGTATGACCTCTTCGGCCAAAATACGATCGTCGGCCTGGGCGCCCAGCCATCGATGAGATTGCACGCCGGGTGCGCCGCCGAGCGCATCAACTTCCAGACCGCCGTCGTCCGCCAGAGTCGGCAGGCCTGAGTGGGCGAAGTAGAAGGCCGCTTTAATTCGTGCATTGTCGCTAAAGGTGGCCGCACCCTCAGACGCCTCCCGATCGATGCCGACATCGTGTAATGACACCAGCCGCAGATTGAACTCACGAAGCAACACGCGATATTCGGCGAGCTTGGCGGGATTGGTGGTCGCGATTAGCAATTCGGCCATACGGGGTTCCTTTAGGTCATCCTACGCACAGGGCAGAATCGTTTCTTTTCGGGTCTGCTCGGGACTTCGGCGCACTGGCTTCACTCAGCTCGGGTTGGTGCGCTTCGCTTTAGGATGACGAACAAAGGCTCAGCATCAGAGCTTCGGCTGATACGTAAATTTGAGCCGGGCGCGTTCGCGATGTTCTTCCAGGGCCAATTCGATTAGCCGGTCAATTAGCCTGGGCAACGGGAGGTCAGTCGCTTCCCAAAGCTTTGGGTACATGCTGATCGCCGTAAAGCCAGGAATCGTATTGACTTCGTTGACGAAGCATTCGCTCAAATCGGCGCGTGCGAGAAAATCCACGCGCGCCATGCCTCGCAGATCAAGCGCCATAAAGGCCGAGGTCGAAAGCTCCCGGATCCGATCGCTCACAGGCTGCGGTACGTCGGCAGGAATTTTGACCTCCGCCCCGCGGGGATCAACGTATTTGGATTCATAGCTATAAAAGCGGTGGCGCGCGTGGACCCTAACCTCACCAACCATTGACGCCTCCGGATGGTCATTGCCGAGCACCGCGCACTCGAACTCACGCCCCTCGCATGCAGCCTCCAGCAGGATCCTGCGATCGTACTGAAAGGCATTCTTAAGCGCGGCTTTCAACGATGCGGGCGAATCCACCCGGCTGATACCGACCGACGAGCCAAGTGCGTTAGGTTTGACAAAGACCGGATAGCCGAGTTCATCCGCAAGGCGTGGGGCGCGCCCGCGATCGTCGGCGGCCTCGGCCTGCGTGAGCGAAAAATAACGGACGACAGGAATACCGGCGTCCCGCAATAATCTTTTTTGGACGTCTTTGTCCATTCCGATGGCTGAGCCGAGAACGCCTGCGCCAACGAAGGGCATCCCCGCCAGCTCAAGTAATCCCTGTACGGTGCCGTCTTCGCCGTAAGTGCCGTGTAGTACAGGAAAGATCAGGTCAAGCGGAGCGAGCGTTCCCTTGCCGTTACCGGACTTTACCAGAGGGGCGCGGCTGACAGTTGACATCGCCTCCAGCAGGCGGCCAGGCGGATAGGGTGTCAGGCTTACGGGAATTCCGCCATGGCCGAGAGCACGGAGTTTGGGAGCGGACTGTTTCAGCAACGAGATCGCATCAGCACGCAGCCGCCAACGGCCATCGCGAGCAATTCCGATCGGTACTATCTCGTAACGTGCCGGGTCCATCGACGACATCACGGTTAAAGCCGACCTGAGAGAGATTTCATGCTCGCCTGAACGTCCGCCGAAGAGCACCCCCACTCGAAGTTTTGCGCGCCTTTTATGCGCACCTCGCCGACTTGTTTGCTCGTTTCGAGCCGAAGGGGCTCTCGCGAGTGTTATGAGCCCCTGTCCCGAACGCTGCATTCACAGACTCCCCTGGCTACGGCGTGGACTCGCCTGCGGCGGACTTGTTCGCTCGCTCCTGCTCAAAGCAGCCTCTGCCCTGACCATGGTCCAGATTCTGGCATGCTGCCGCCGTATGATCGACTGAGCACCGCGATGATTCGGGCTAGTTCGTGTCGTGGTTTGAGTCGCCTGCCACCGCCGCTGAACCTTCCCCGGCTCGTTCGGCGGTCAACACCTTGCGGGCGAAGGTACCGGCGGTGCCCACTCCCATTGGTATCCTGCACAACAACTGCACAATGCTCACCCCCAGAGCCGCCGCCAGGAGCTCGCCCCTGGGAGCGAATCTGGCAAATCCATCGACCATAATGGCCTGCAAGGGGCCCAGACCTGAAGGCACCACCGGCGCGCTTTGGGCGAACATCAGGGCAGGCGACAAGGCGAGCACTGCGGCAAACGGCACGTTCAATCGAAACGCAAGGAGATACAGATAAAAGGCAAATACGTTCGGCACATAGATCGCCATTCGGATCGACCCGAGCACGGCGTAGTGATGCGACCGAGCTAACCGGAACGCGCGCATCCCCCGACGGGCCCACAACCATCGACTTAGCCGGCTGGTGGGGCGGCCACGCATCCACCACATGGCAGCGCATACGAAGAAGGCAAGCGCGACGGCAGCATATGGCAGCGCGACGCGGATCGGCGACCACGGGATCAACAACGCGAGGATAACAGTCAGCGCCGCCATCAGGATGGCGTCGACGAATCCCTGGAAAGCCATAGTCCAGCCGGCGGTGATCCATTCGACACCCTTACGCTGATGAAGAAAGATCACCATCGCAGCGTCCGCCACCAGTACGTTGACAGCCTGTAGGAAGTACTGCGCTGTAGAGGCCGGCAATACTTCTCGGTAGGTAGTCCGTCCATGGAAAAAGCTGAACAATCTTGCAAACAGGTAAGTATCGGCGAGCCATCGAATAACGAACGAACCGAGGTTTGCCGCGATGAACAGCGCGAGGTCGCAATGCTCCAGCGTCTGCACCAGTTGATTAATCGTCAATCCGCGGGCGAGGTAGATTACAAGGGCGAGCGCAATCCCCCAAATGAGCAAGTTTTGCAGCAACACATGTTCGACCGCGTTGCGCGACCGAAACCACAGGCTGAACGAGCGCCATATCTGCATCGCAAAAAGCCCACCGGGAGCCGGTACTTAACCGTCAATCCTGACGCCGCTTCATCCGGCTTACGAGATATAGAAGAATAGAGACCGATACTATCGCGCCGTTCTACCTAGCGGTTCGGCTGATGCCTAACACTTCAACACCAGACGGCTTTAGCTTATGCATGAAATCTGGCCCAACTTCTTCCTGGTCGGGGCGGCTAAGGCTGGCACCACCTCGATTTATAGTTATTTGTCGGAGCATCCTGAGGTGTTTTTCCCGGTTGTCAAGGAGCCGCATTTCTTCACACGGGTACGCCCCGCACCCGAGCAACAATTTCTGATCGAAGCGGTCACTAAACGCAGCGCTTACCTGCGCCTGTACGCTCACGCCTCCGGCCATAGTGTCATCGGCGACGCCAGCCCATCTTATCTATGGCACCCGGAGGTGCCGCAGCGGATTCGTGCAGAAGCCCCACAGGCGAAGATCGCGGTTATTCTGCGCGATCCGGTTGAGCGGGCCTATTCTCATTACCTGATGGATTATCGGGAGGGGGCTCAAAACCAGCCATTTTATGAGGCTTTGCTCGTAGACATGAACCGTCCCGAAAAAGGTTGGGGAGTTTCATATCTGTATTATGAGCTTGGCTTATACGCGGAGCAGGTGCAGCGTTATCTTGAAACCTTCAAGCCGGAACGGGTGAAGGTTTTAATGTTTGACGACTTTCGCCGCGACGCCAAGGCCGTGCTGTGCGAGATTGCAGAGTTCCTGGAACTCGACCCCGATCCTCTCGCGCATGTCGATACATCACGAAAATACAATGCTTATGCCGCGCCGCGTAATCAGTATCTGCGGCGCGTGGCTGGCGCCAAACTGTCGCGGATGCTGGGTCAGGCGCTAATGCCGCACTGGCTCGGCGCATTTATTTTCGAGCGGATTTTTCTTAAGCATGCCCCCAAACCACCGCTCGATCCGCGTGCCCGCGAGCTGCTCTGCTCGCTTTATGATCCGGAGCTCGACAAGGTCGAGAAACTGCTGGGCCGCCGGTTACCCGAGTTGCGCCATTCGTGGAACGCGTGATCGCTGGCGGCACTCGCGTTCAATAAAAATGGCGCGGTTGCAGCCGGGGCGAGAGACACTTTGACGGCCCCGTGATTTCTGCTATATGCAGCGATAATTTGAGTCCCATAGCTACAACCGAGGAGAATCCTGAGGTGAGGAAAATCGTACCGGGAATTGCTGGGGTCGCGTTAGTGGTCACGTTGGGAGTCGGACTTAAACCTGTCATCGCTCAGGCCGCAAAGGTCGATTGCACCAAAGTCATGTCCGAGTTGAACAGCGGCAAGAAGGCTCGGGAGGTAGCCGAGGATCTTAAAATCTCGACCTCAAGCGTTTATCGCTGCCGGCGCAGGGCACGAGCTGCGACAAAATCCAGCTCGGCCGCGGCGGCTGAAGCTTCTCCCATGGCCTCGCCCGGTCCCGCTCACGGCATCCCGTCGAGCCATTAAACAGTCACCGGCGCCGGCGCAATGCTCCAGCAGCGTTGCGCCCATACGCCGCTACTCGATCGCTTCGGCAGTTGTAGTGAGTGCCACCACTCGGCGGTGGCGATGGTGTCTGTGCCTGTGGTGATAAGAGGCGTGCCGCAGCAGTCGTCGATGCATCACGCGTGGCGGCTCAAAATCGGTTCGAACTGGCGGTGGGAGCGGCGCTTCGTCATAGCGCAGATCGGGAAAATAAGTGTCCTCGAACTGGTTAATCTGTAATGCCGCAAGAAATTCCGCGTAGTAGTTCTTGCTCGCGAAGCCGAAATGGGGACCGTCATAATCCCGGATGATACGCGCATAATCACCCGCATATTGCTGGGCAGCTTGCGCCATGCCTGCGGCGCCATAGTCATATGCGGTGATCGCCAATGGCCAGTTGCCAAAGGTCAGGTAGTTGGACTGTAGCAGTTTTGCCGCGGCCTCGGTTTCGGTGGTCGGATCCAGCCGGTCATCGTGATAGCGTGTAATCCGCATAAACTGCCGACCGGTGCCGCGGGTAAACTGCCAGATTCCGACCGCGCCAGCATTGGAACGAGCCCGGCTGTAAAAACCCGACTCCACCTCCGCCAGTGCCACGAGTTCCGGTGGTAATCCGGCATCACTGAAAATTCGCTCCATGGTAAAACGATAGTAGCGGCTGCGCAGCAAGCCCTCGCGAAACTGCTCGCGCATTCCCTCTTGCACTCGCAGATTTTGAGCGGCGGCGGCGTACGCCGACAGCGGCTCATTTTTAAACAACGCTGCTACCCGGCTTTCCTCGTAATTCGCCGCTGGCTGGCCGGACGCCAGGCGGCTCAGGATGTTGCTGAACTTGTTTTTGAGATAGTCATTGACCGTGTTGATATCACTACGGCTTGGCGACCCCTCTCCAGGAAGCCGAAGCACCTGGTAAATGCGCCAAACCTGGTCGCGGTCGTGAACGATGAAGTCGCGCTCGCCATAGGTGGCGAAGACGTCAACCCAGAATTTAACGTTCGGTTCAATTGGCGAGGGTCGCGGAAATGGAAGTACAGCTAATACCTCGGAGGCCATCATCGCGACAAGCAAGCACAAGCTGCCGACCAACCTTACGGCAGAATACGTGACGAGGCGGGACTCCTGCGCTCCAGGCTGGGCCGTCTTGGGTGTCAGGAACCTAGCTATCCATTTGGTCATTGGCAACTTCCCCCTGACCTTACAACAGCGCCAGCCTAAATGGATATTCTTTGCAGCTTATTCCGTCAACAGATTACCGTTTGTGCCTAGCAAGACGAACGGAGTTAGATCATGTGCTAGCATTTGGTCACTCATGCTAAAGGCGCCTGTTGATGTCTTATGATAGCGATGATTGCCATTGAAGTAGCTGCCGAAGTAAACATTAACAAGGTCTGAATTTGCTTGGGATCCCTGAGCTTTTGCCTTACGGCGAGCCCTCCGGCACGGTTTTCGGCATTCTGTTTCTGGGGCTAGATGCCCAAAGTAGTCTCGAACAGGCAGTTTATCTCCGACCAGCGCCTACCTGAAGACTGGGAATCCAGCGGCGTTCGTGGCGAAGGATCATTTGTTCAGATGTCCTACAGACCTGGGGCCACAACCCGGATCTAGCGCAACCAGAGAGCGAACCCCTGCGCTAATTCGCTTGGGGTGATCCATCGCCCGCTGCCGAATCCCGTGCAGCTCGTGAACAACCAGAGAGCGAACCCCTGCGCTATTCGCTTGGGGCGACGGTGAAAGAGATGAACGTGTCACGAATCGCATATTGACCGTTCCCCTCGCTATGCCTGCTTCCCGGAGAGTGGGCAATCAGCAGCCTGTTGGGGCGCTTGCAACTGATCCGGCGGCAGCTTGGAGCGTGACTGCATCAGTACAAAGTCATAGCGCCATCACGGTATGTGGAAGGTCAGCGAGAAGGGAGCAAACACGAAATGGTCGGTAAAAAGATGTAGAGCTGATTCGCGAACCGCGCTCTGTTAAAAACATTCGAGCGGCCTAACCTCTTAGGGCCTGTAATTCGGTGCTTCCTTTGTCACGAACACATCGTGGACGTGGCTTTCGCGAACCCCTGCACCCGTGATTCTAATGAATTTAGCGCGCTTGCGCATATCGGCCAAATTCACCGCACCGATATAGCCCATCCCCGCCTGCAGACCGCCCACGAGTTGTTCGATATTCGATGCGAGCGCACCGCGATGAGGTACACGGCCTTCGATTCCTTCGGGTACCATCTTGCCCTCGGGTACCGCTTCCTGACCGTAACGATCGCGCATACGCTCGCTCATCGCGCCAAGCGAACCCATTCCGCGATAGAGCTTATAAGTCCGGCCCTGGTAGAGGATGGTCTCGCCGGGACTCTCCTCGGTACCGGCAAACAACGATCCGATCATCACCGTTGAGGCGCCGGCGGCCAGCGCCTTTGTGATATCGCCGGAGAAGCGAATTCCCCCATCGGCAATTATCGGTATGTTTCGCTCGTCAGCAACGCGGGCGCAATCGAAAATCGCGGTAATCTGTGGAACGCCGACGCCGGAGACCATCCTGGTAGTACAAATCGAGCCTGGCCCCATGCCTACCCGCAGCGCGTCGGCGCCCGCGTCGCCAAGCGCCTTGGCGGCTTCTGCGGTCCCGATACTGCCCGCGACTACATCTACCTCCGGCCATTCGCGCTTAGTCGCCATCAACGCATCGATCACATTGCGTGAATGGCCATGGGCGGTATCGATACAGAGAACGTCAACGCCCGCCTTGTGCAGAGCGGCAGCGCGCTCTTCACGCTCGGGCCCGACACCAATCGCGGCGCCGACGCGCAAGCGGCCCATCGGGTCCTTGCTGGAAAACGGATGGCGCGTGGCCTTGTCCATATCCTTGACAGTAATCAGGCCGCGCAAACGGCCATGCACGTCGACCAGCGGCAACTTTTCAATGCGATGCTGCTGAAGAATTTCCTTGGCATCCTCAAGACTGATGCCGGGCCGTGCCGTGATAACCTTGATCGTCATCACTTCCCGCACCGGCCGTTCGAGCCGCCGTTCGAAACGCAGATCTCGATTGGTCAGGATGCCGACCAGATGCTGCTCCGTCACAACTGGCAATCCGGAGATGCCATGGCGTTCCATTATCGCGAGCGCGTCACCGATCGGTTGCTCGGGATGGACGGTAATGGGATCGGCGATCATCCCGCTTTCGAATTTTTTCACGGCGGCGACTTCGGCAGCCTGCCGATCTATCGGCAGATTACGGTGGATGAAACCGATGCCACCGAGTTGTGCGATAGCAATTGCGGTCCGCGACTCGGTGACCGTGTCCATCGGACTGGACACCAGCGGGATATGCAAACGGATTCGCGAGGTTAGCACCGTCGAAACATCGCAACTCGAAGGTAACAAGTCCGACATCTGTGGGAGCAGAAGTACATCATCAAACGTCAGGCCTTGGCGAAGCTGCTCGTACGACATTGCGCTTCTCCCTATAAACAAAAACCCCGCAGTTTTGACGCCAACTGCCACCGCGGTTCAGAGGTGGGCCAAAGGTTACGTGCGCTGGGAAGGCTATCTGGATGAGCCATGCCTATATCTAACAGATGCATTCCACCAAGGCAATTATCATCGAGAAATGGGTACTGTCCTAATCTGCCTGTCAGTGTGCTGAATTCGAGGCGGGGATGTCCTGGTTTGAAAATGAGGGAAACGAGATCGTCGCCGACGAAACGTCACGTGACCCCCAAGGCGCTCGACTTCGAAGTAGCCATGCTGGGAACACGTACCCCTATATGTTCGTCTGACCAAAAGGATTTTGCCAGTTTGGTCGCAATCGACCAATTCGCTCGGCCTTGAGGTTTCGACGGCTGTGTCGCACTCAGGACATAGGTGAAGCGACTTCGACACTCTAATTTCCCTTGAGGCGGCGGATCGTCAGTGGCGATGCACCGTGTGAGTTCTAGAGGGCGAGGTTGATTTCAGGATAGCGCGTAGGCTTGAGGTTCACCCCAGACATCGCGCTACTTTGCGCTGTATGACACTCCCGCACGGTGTCGAATTCACCCAAGGTTTCCCACTTCGACAATGGCGCTGACATGTATCCGATCTACGCCGGTGACACACTGCGTTGTACGCCAGCGATGGCGCTTGGCGTAACCGATCATATCTGGACAATTGCGAAACTCGTGCAGACCGCGCTTGAGCCATCAAACATGCCGCCGCCGTTGCCACGGCCTACTCCAGAAACGACACTTCGGTCTGGATATCGCCCTTTCAAACCGCGCTGGTTCAGGGTGGGAAAAAGTGACAGTTGTCATCCCTTTTCTCGTGGTACAGGCCCTGCGATTTTTATCGCATGGCAGCCTAAACGCTCGCATGCGGGCGCGTACTCCTGTTCTGTCCGATTCTAAATAAGGATGATAGTTTTTTAATAGCGTGGCCACATGTCCTAATAATCCGCGATCTTTCGGATCGTGAAAAAGCATTTAGCTCGCATGGATTCCGGCGGCTTTCATGATTTTCAAGAGATTGCGCCAAATGCTTGGGCGATTAAATCGGTTGAGCCTTCCGAGAGCATTAGCCGCAGCGTAGCAAAGACGGATACGTTGACGTGTCTCACATGATTTTTCTCGCGACTTCTTGGTGGGGCTATCATCGACGGTCTATATGGGAGTGGCTGAAGTTACCTGCAAAGGAAGACAAATCAAAACATGGTTGGCCGACAAGCAGAGCGTGCGCGACAGAGATGTGAACGCCAAGAGCCTCTTGGGGAACCACCAGAACTCTCGGAAGGATCTCGCCAACCAATCGACCCGTCTTTTGGGTTATTTCAACTTTTAGTCGATCTTAAGGGTGCCGTTGGCGAAGTTGAAGAAGCAATTCGGACATTACAAAAAGACTCCGAAAAACAAGGCGATAAATTGAGCACCCTTAGCCACCAAATCTATGCGGCTTGGGCGGTTACGCTGGTGGTTTTTGCCGTGGCCGGATTCTTTATCGACAAGTTTTGGGACTCGGTGGTCCGCATTACCGAAGTAGCGAGCAGGCACCGATAATGCCCTAATTCCCCGCCCAGAATGTCCTAATTCGGACAGTACCGAGAAATGCGAGATTCGCCGCTCTCTAGCAGGGCGTGGCAGCACGGCACGACTAGGCGCTGAGTCAACGACATTACCTCTCTGCATCACCGGCGTTGGGTTCATACAGCAGCAGCAATTCTTCGCCCAATGCTCTCACCAGGAATCGCTGGATCTGCGCGATCGTTCGTTCCAACGCGCGGCCCGCGATCATCCAGTGGCCGCGGCCCGGCAAGCTTATGAACCGCGCACCAATTTTGGTGGCGAGTTGTTCCGCGTTCTGCCATGGCGCGAACGCATCGGTCTCACCAGCGACAATCAGCCGTGGTGTCGGGTGCGCGGCAAGTTCTACCAAGCCGCGCGCAATTTCCATTGCCGCGGAGGTATCCGCGGGCACTAAAGCTTTAATGAGAGATTCACGCTGAAACGGTTCAGCTTCGGAAACCAGTTCGAGCGCTCTACAGCCCGTCGGAAGGCCGGTTGATTCGGAACGCCAGACTGTCCACCGGCGGCGACGGACGAACAGAGGAGAGCGATACCCAGGTATTAACGGCGCGAGCGCCACTGCCGCACGCACCGGCGGAGCTTCGGCGAGCTTCAATGCAAGCAAGCCACCCAAGCCGTGACCTGCCGCAATGATGTCGGAGCCGATCGCTTCGAGCGCCGTTCTAGTATTTGCGACGAGTGCGGAAAATGCGCTCGTGGCGGAGTCGTTTCCGAATGCGCGCGTTGTTGGTGGATGGACATCGACCAGATAGACTTCCCAGCCCAGGCTGACCAAGTGACCGGCCATGATCGTCAGGTGCCGCGAGGTGGTGAACAGTTCGGGAAGGAGGACGATCGGCCAGGCAAACTTACGTTCTTGCGGCCGTTCCAGTTGGGCGTGCAAACGCCCTAGTATTAAGTCCATCTGGCATCCTGAGCCTAACGGCAGTTCGTGCAATTGACGGAACAGGCCGAGAGGCTATCCCCAAGGTCCACATGGAGAAAGGGCCCCCTCGATTTCGAGGGGGCCCTTCTCGTCTGACGGGGCTTCATCGCCCCGACTCATCTCGGCAGCAAGCCCGGCATCGTCTCGAAATGCCTTTCGGTTCTAGCCGAAAGGCAAAAGCTGGTTAACTTACTTCTTCTTAGTTGGTTTTTTGGTGGCTTTCTTCTTCATATTACTCTTTAGCCTAGGTTTGGACTTTGCTGCCGCCATACCGGGCTTTTTCTTGGCTGCCATTCGCGTTCCTCCTCTTGGGTCGCTGCTGCCGGACAAGTATCAGAACTGATTCATCTGCAGGCCCAGATGTTGCGCATTATAGAAATCCGTTATGTCCGGATCAAGCGTTTTGCAGTCAAGTTTAGAAAGAAATTTTAAACACGCAGATCGGCACGCCCATGCTGACATTTTCGGTTTTTAAAATGACGTTAAGACATAAGCTCCGATTGAATCCCCGCGCGGGAGAGTTTACGATTCCTCCGATGCGTTGCTTAAGTCATATTCTCCGGCGTCAATGGCTTAGCCTAATGCTTGCGGTGGTCTTGGGTGGCCTCGCGCTTAATGGACTCTGCGGTTCTTCGCGGCCACGGGATTTGCTGATTCTTCGTCGTCATGGCAGTGAGCTGACACGAGAGCGTGACAAATTGGTCCTGGACAATGCCGCTTTCCGGGGACGGATTGGTCGGCTTAAGACCGACGATACTTACCTGCAGCGGCTTGTTCGTCGGGAACTTGGCTATGTGCGTCCCGGCGAGTTCGTGTATCGCTTTCCAGAGTCCGAGCAACCATAAACAATCTTCCCGGCCCCTGAGATTGCGCTGAAATAAGAAGCTCTCAACAGAGCCGGAACTAGAACAGTGCGCGCGACAAGAATCCGTATTCGCGGGCGGTACGCTCTAAATCGTCGCGGAAGTCGGGATGCGCAAGATTGATCAGTGCACGTGCACGTTCCGGTACCGACTTACCTTTCAGGTTGGTGATGCCGTATTCAGTGACGACGTACATCACGTCAGTTCGTGGGGTCGTGACGATGTTTGAGTCGGCCAGACGCGGAACGATGCGGCTTTCACGCCGATCATCACGCTCGTAGGCTGCCGACATGCACAAAAATGCCTTGCCGCCGCGCGAAGCATATGCCCCGCGCATGAATTGCAACTGTCCTCCAGTGCCGCTGATCTGGCGCAGACCGGCAGATTCCGCACAGACCTGGCCAGTCAGATCGACCTGAGCGGCATTGCAAATCGTGACGGCGCGCTCGTTCTGCATAATCCGATGCGGCAAATTGGTGTAATTGACCGGCCCGGCAAAACAAGCCGGATTACGGTCAAGAAACTCGTACATTTGTGATGAACCAGCGGCGAAACAATAGGTCATCTGGAAACGATCCAACGCCTTATGAGCGCCGGTGATTTTGCCCGCCTGATAGAGCTTCATCAGCGAATCAACGAACATTTCGGTATGCACGCCAAGGTCCTTGACTGGCGAATCGACCAGCAACTCGCAGACCGCATTGGGCATCGCACCGATGCCGACCTGGAGGCAGGCGCCGTTTTCTATTTCCCGCGCGATCAGGCCCGCGATTTTCTGCTCGATATGGCCGGACGGGGAATTTGCCAGTTCCGGCAATGTTCCGCGGCCGGCTTCGATCACATAATCGACCTCATCGATATGCACACCATTCTCCACCCCATAAACGTAAGGCATGCTTTCGTCAGTTTCGATGATCAGTATGCGGGCTTTTTCGGTGAGCGCCTTCTCATACGTAACGGCGCCGCCAAAGTTGAAGAAGCCGTGACAATCCAGCGGCGCGGTTTTGAGAATAGCGACGTCGACCTCGATAAAGCGGCGATAATAGTCAGGCGCCTCGCCGAAATTCATCGGAATATGATGGCACAGGCCGCGGTCGTGCATCTTGCGCTCTAGCCCGGAGAAGTACCAGGAAAAATATTGAAGATGCCGGGCTTCGGGATCAGCCTCGACAGCAGCGCGTGGTCTGAGTGCCAGGCATCCGCGCAGCTTCACCCCTTCAAGCGTTTTGAGCCGCGCGGCGAGCGCCCGGTCGAACAGATCTGGCTGCCCGAGCCCGAAGCCGTAGTCGAGCCAATCGCCTGATTTCACTACGGACGCCGCTTGCTCTGCGGAAACCGTCTTGCGCTTGAGGTCGGACGCGAAGGATTTAGCCATGAATTTTCACCAATCTGGTATTATTAGCGGCCTGCAGGCGCCGCTCCACTTGCCATCATCACGCGCGGCCAACTCGGCTAATGGCCCACAATGGAGAACACCTCAAGATAACCGTACGGCTCAGGCGCTTGACTGTCGCGCCTGCATAAGATTTGTTTCATCGCGCGAATCAAATCAATGCTAACCGCTGAACCTCTCCGGCAGACACGGCCCGCGCAACGAGGTGGACGTGTAGCGCTCGCCGTGCTTTTTGTCACGGTCTTCATCGATCTACTGGGTTTCGGCATCGTAATTCCGTTTCTACCACTATATGCAGCACGGCTGCACGTGAACGCCTTTGGCATTGGTTTGATTCTATCCAGCTATTCGTTGATGCAGTTGCTGTGCGCGCCACTACTCGGGGGGCTTTCGGATCATTATGGCCGCCGTCCGATAATCATGCTGGGCCTGCTGGGTTCGTCGATCAGTTATGTGATTTATGGTTTCGCCGCCTCCTTTGCTCTGCTGCTGATTTCGCGCTCGGTGCACGGTGCCTGCGCGGGGACTGTGTCGACGGCGCAGGCCTACGTAGCTGATACGACACCCGAATCGGAGCGGGCGCACGGGATGGGAATGATCGGCGCCGCCTTCGGGCTGGGCTTCGTGCTGGGACCGGCGCTCGGTGGCCTGCTCGGGCATTCCAACCTGCGTGTGCCGGTTTTTTTCGCCGCGCTGCTGACGCTGGCCAATCTGATTTTTGCCGCCGTTGCATTGCCCGAATCGCGCCGGCCCGAGCCGACGGCAAATCTAACCTGGGCCGCGGCCACCGCGCCGTTGCTGAGGCTACCGCGCCAGTTGACGCGTCATCGTCTATCACGACTGTTTGCGATTGCGTTTTTGGTAACGTCGGCGATGGCGGAGTTCGAGGCGACGTTCGCCCTCGTTGTGACTAGCATTTACAGCTACGGTCCGCGCGGGATCGGCGAATTGCTGGCTTTCGCGGGATTGCTGCAGGCATTCACACAAGGCTATCTGCTGCGCAAAATTGTCGCGCGCCAGGGTGAGTTGAGACTCGTACGTATCGGGATGTTCGCCTTTGCTGCTGGTATGGCACCGATGGCGAGTACGGCGAACCGCGGGCTCTTGTGGATCCTGCTGGGGCTGTTGTCGCTAGGTTATGGGTTGGCGAGCCCGTCGATCGCCAGCCTGATCTCCAGGGGCACCGCGCATCATCTGCAGGGCGAGGTATTGGGAGTGAATCAGTCTGCGCTCTCGCTCGCTCGCATCTGCGGTCCCCTGATTGCGGGTTTTATGTATCAGGCGCTCGCTCCGGCCGCGGTTTATGCTACAGGAGCGATAACTGCGGTAGTTGCGCTCGCGCTTACTCATGGTGTCGAACGCGCGGCGCCATCTGCTGGCGGAAAGCGGTGAAGACGGGTCGAGAATCTGCGACTCTAAGAACGTTACGCGGCTCGCACACGGAGAGATCGTCACGCTGAACTGGGTTTTGGTCTTCCACGTTTTCGGTGTCGTATTTTGGGTTGGAAGCCTGTTGCTGATTAGCAGCCTGATGGCACTGGTGCCCGACGAGGTCGGCGTGGCCAAGGAACGTATTATCGTGCTCGCCCGGCGGATGTTACTGGTCAGTGCCAACAGCGGAGCGGCGGTGGCGATACTTTTCGGTATCCTGGCGATATTGGCCGAACCCGGAGTACTGGCCCGTGGCTGGCTGCACCTGAAACTCCTACTCGTGCTGTTGATGCTGGTGATCCAATTTCGTCTCTACCAGCGCATCCGAGCACTTGAAGATGCGCCGCTCGATGCAACCCGCCGTGAATTTTCGATTTTGCACGGCCTGGTGAGTCTCTTGTTGCTGGGAACGCTGATGCTGGTCTTCCTCAAACCGTTCTAACCTCGAAGGTCAAACCCCCCATAATGGAGGCAGTGCGGTGAAATTTGGTCTGCTAACTCTATTTGATCATTACGCTGAGGATTGCACCGAGGAACAGTACTATAAGAACTTCTTTGAGGAAGTAAGTTACTCAGAGGAATTAGGCTTCGATTCGGTCTGGCTCGGTGAACACCATTTCTGCCGCTATGTCTGTCCGGCACCGCAGATCGTGGCCGCGGCCGTCGCCCAACGCACGAAAAAGCTGCGGATCGGGACCGCGATCGTGCTCCTGCCGCACCATGACCCGATCCGGCTGGCGGAAGATTATGCGCTGGTGGACTTGCTGAGCGGCGGGCGCCTGGATTTCGGCGTTGGCCGCGGCTTTATCAAGGCTACTTACGATGGCTTCAATCAATCCATGAGCGAAAGCCGCGAGCGCTTCAATGAGAGCCTGGAACTGATCGAGCGGGCATGGCAGCAGCTTACTTTCTCTTACGAAGGGAAATTTTACAAGGCGAATAATGTCACTATTCTGCCGCGGCCGGTGCAGAAGCCATCACCGCCCATCTTCATGGCTGCGGCGGTGAGCCCGGAGTCATTCGTCGCCGCGGGTGAGAAGGGTCATTCGATCCTGCTCGCTCCATTCATCCAATCGCGGGGCGCTCTAAAGGAGAATGTTCAGCTTTACAAGGAAACGCTGCTGCGATCAGGATACTCGCCTGAAAACCTCGAGATTGTCGCCGGCTACCACAGCTTCGTCGACGATACCCCGGAACTCGCGTGCCAAAAATGGGAATCTCATTATATGCGCTATATGCATTTTGTTGGCGCTCTGATCGACCTCGAGGGATACACCAGTCCGCAGTACGAGTCATGGCGGCGCTCAGGCGAGTCGCTTCGTCAGATAACCTGGGACCGGATGTATCCTACTCAAGTACTCTGCGGCGACCCCGCGCAATGCGTCGAACGAATCGGACTCATGCAGGAAGAGTTTGGCGTAACTCACTTCTGGGTATACATGGATCTTGGAGGCCTCGATCAACGCGAGTTGCGAGAGTCAATGGAACGGTTTGCGACACGGGTCATGCCGCACTTTCGCCGAGCTTCTCCGACTGGACGGGGCTAAAGTGTACGGTTTACGATGCCCAACTCGCGCGCCTGTAAGAAAGACATTGCTTTCGCGAAGATGGTCGGCGGAGCGGCGGAGAACTACGTTCGCGAAGTAGGTTGATGGCTTTGTCTAAATGGGCTTGCCTAAGCATTTCGATTAGGTTATCCCAGAGCGCGACTGGAGTATTCGCGTATCGGGGTGGGTGTGAAGTATTTAAGCGGGAGATGGCTGTGGCCAGCATTGCTTTGTTCGGTGCTGATCGTGCTTTGGAAGCCTGTTGCTGGCCGGGCGTTCGCGACCGGGATTGTGGAGCTCGCTTTCACCGGGAGCGGACTGGCGGCCGGCGATGGGCAGCCAGTTTTAACCGAGTACCAGCGCGTGCTGCTAAATGTCTTATCAGTGAGGTTAACCCCGAGCACAGATTTGAGCTTAAGCGATTCCGACCCAAGCTGGGTTGAAATTCCGGCCCCAGCGGCAATAGGTTCGAGTAATCCGACCCAGTTTATCACCACCAGTTTGAATTTTGGCGGCTTTTTCGGCGCTACCGGAACCCTGTTGACCGCCGCAACCAGCATCCTGCAACTGGATCTGATGCCGCTCCAAAATCTTCCGTTCTTTTTCAATGCCGCAAGTGTTCCCGCAGAATCCTACGGGCAGATCGAACTAGTGCTCGATTCCACCGTTCCCGGCAACATTGTGCCGCTCTGTCCGCATTCACTGCTGGCCGGTGAAGGCTGCGTGAGTTATAAGGCGACATTCGCGTCGCAAGCCGGGCTGCGTGCGCTGTTTACAAGTGCGTTCGCGGTACCCACAGGCTCCGTACAACCTCTAGTCGCAAATATCGCGGTATCCGTCGGTCCGCCCCCGGCTGCGGACCCCGACACGGCAACTATTTTCATTAGCCCGGTGATAAGTTCGCCGGGTAATCAAAGTCCGGCTCTGGGAGCCGTGACCGGCGTAGTCACGAATTTCAACTTGAATAACACGACCGTCACCGCAGAGTACGCTGGCACCAATCAAATCGTTGCTGTCACGCACTTGATGTCAGACGGAACCTTTTCACTGAGTTTGCCCGCGCTAGCTGCCCCAAGTTCCACGCTCTACGACATTTACGTATCCGGCAACGGCGCGTACGTGGTCAGAAGCCGGGTGGCGGTTTCGCAAGGCACAACGACTCCGCTCGGCACCCTGGCCGTGCCGAGTTCGACTGTCGGCTCGATCAGCGGCACCATCGCCGACGGCTGCGCAGGTACGGCCGTCGAGGGGGCGACACTGCAGCTACTCGTGCCTGATACGACTGTTCCCGGTGGCGCCACGACATGCGACCTGACCGGTGCGCCGCCAGTCATTCCGTCCAATTGCGTGGTCGTCGCCACTGCGGCGACCGACGATCAGGGACGCTATCCGTTGTCGGGGACGCCGTTGACTAACGTGCCGGTGACTCCACCTCCGGGAGTTTCGCATTACGATCTGAAGATCGGCGCGCCTGGCTACAACACGACAGTGCCGCAGGTGGCAGCGGGCTTACTTAGCTGTCCGACTTCCCGGTTTGCGAACAGTTGCAGTTTCAGCCTGGAGCACGGCTATTTGACCGGCGAAACCCAGCTTTCCACTCCAGACGGCTCCGGCAAACCGCTCGATGCTATGGTGATGGCGGAGGACAGCGGCACCGACAAGATTGAAGATTTTACCTTATCGACAATTCCGGGCGGTGCCACCTCGGGAATATTCACGATGGCGGTACCGGATGCGGCGCCCTCGTCGGACGCAATTCCGGTGGAAAACTTCGACGTGTTCGCCTCGGTCCAGGACTTGTTTCAGGGTCTGCCTCAGAAGACCAGCGGCCACTTAATCGGCACTGCCGCCAGCGTTAGGGCGCCCGCCGCCGACTGCAGCACCATCACCATTCCTACGCTATCGCCCATGGACTGCGCTGGATTGGGCAGCGTGTATGGAAACGTGGAGAACGCCAATCCCAGCACGACCTCGGTTAGGCTGTCGAAGGATGGCGTGCAAATTATGGCGACGGAGCCGAATTCGATCCTTCCTAGCGGAGATAACTACAACTTTTGTGCCCCGTCGGATAACTACGTGTTAACGCACTATGAGAGCGGCATCGCGAAGTCATCTGTCGGAATTAACTTGGCGAAGCCTGTGTTGGTTTCGGCCCCCTGCGCAGGCATCTGCCAGGATGGCAACCCAGCAGGCACTTGCCTGCTCTGTCAACCGACGGTAGCTCCGACGTTACCCTGATGCGTGCGATCTTGAATTCACTCGTGCTCCTGGGCTGCATTGTTGCAGGCGCAGCGATCGCGGTGCTGGGCGGCTGTAACTACGCAAATACGGGCAGTCCTGGTAACACGCCCAATATCCCCCAACAGAGCAGCTACAGAGTCGTTGGAGACGTTGGTACGCCGTTTCGCGCGACTGTTTCCGATTCACGTTCATCATGGCAGGTGTTTGGTACAATTCCGACCAGCATCGCGATTGTAAACGACAGTCCGCCAGACCGGATACTGGTGACTAAGACCAGCAACGATGCGCGGCTACTGAGTCTTCAGGTTATACAAGGATTTACGGTTGGGACTCTGGCTTCGACCGTGAGCAATTTCGGGACTGCGGTCGGCAGCATAGGGGGTACATTGCCGGCCCTCGCCCCGCCTGCTTCGCCAGACGTGCGGTTTTTTGTCAAAACTCCGTTGGTCGGCGTCTTCAATGCGCTCATCGAAGACCAAACTAACAGTTACGCGCTGGAATCGCGCATTGCCGCGGTAATCCTATTCGATTCTCCCAATGGCGGTAAATCCGGGCGGGTGAATGGGATTTTCACTCAGGTGAGTTTCACAGGCGTTTTTGATGTCGACCTCGTGATCAACGGCCAGCTGGTCGAGACTGCGACGGGCGGAACAACTGTCACTGTGCACGCTGGCTAATCTGTTCAAGCCGAAGGGAAATAGAGCAATCTGATTCGTTTTTCCTGAAGCAGGTGGAAGCGCGCCTCGATGCAGCTTTTGCGACTCTGTCAGTATGTACGCTACTGGCTGAGTTCACACGTCACTGCGGGCCGGACTATCCTTCTGTTCGCAGTGGTGATGGGGGTGGCGGTGCGATTTTACCAGTTGGATGCGGTCTCAATGACAGCCGACGAGGGTGCTGCTTGGGCCGCGGCAGCTGAGCCGGTAAGGCGTTTGCTGCAACTCCAGCCGGGGCTCGATGCCGGTAAACTCGCGGTCTATGATCTGCTTCTTCACTATTGCATCGAGCTGTTTGGAGATAGCCTGCGCTCAATGCGCGGCCTTTCCGCTGCTATCGATACTCTCTCCATCCTACTGATGTTCGCTGCTGTACAGGAAGTGTACCAGGTCTTTGCGAACATGAGGTTGGAAACCGGAGAGCTTGCCGGCGGGTTCGCAGCGCTCATGTTTGCTACCAACGTGACGATTGTGCAGTCCGCGCGCACTGCCCGCATGTATCCGCTGATGATGGCGGCTGAACTGGCGCAAATCTTCTTTTTCGTCCGCGCGCAGCGCCGCGGGGGCATCTTGAATTGCATTCTGGCTGCAGTCTTTCTCGCTCTCGCCATCGCCGCCAATTTCACCGCGGTGTTGCTGCTCGCAGGCGAGGGCCTTTGGCTCGGCTGCCTGCTTGTGGCGAGATGGAGACGCTGGCCAGGAACCGAGTTACGACTGGGTGGCCCCGCCTTGTCCCTGACCGCAAGTATTGCGTTGCTGCTGCCTTTTGCGCCTGCCGCGGTGGCTGTCTCACGAGCGGCGATTGCCTATGGGGCGTTGGACTGGATCAGATATCAACCGCCAGCAGGCTGGTCGTATGATGTCCTGCGCAACGATGCCGGCAACAAATCGTTGTTCAGGTTATTTCTCGCCTTGGCTGCATTCGGCATCTGGCGGCACCGGCGCAGAGCGCCGTTGGTACCGATGTTCCTGGCGGTCGAGATCATTGGACCATTCGCCGCCGTGGCAATGCTTAGCTTCTTCGGCAGGCCAGTGATGGTGGAGCGCTACGTGCTTCTGGCGCTAATCGCTTTTTTGGGACTTGCAGCTATAGGAGCGGCCGCATTTGAATCTAATCTCGGACGAATAATAGTTTTTCTCTTAATCGTTTGGCTGTCGGCACGAGCGCTCAGACATTCATCGGTGTTCTGGGTCGATTGGAAAAAAGCCACCGCGATGGCGAGCGCTGGGTCCTCTGCTAATGCAGAGATCGGCGTCGTGCCGGGCTATGCTGTAAATGTAGTGCGTTATCACCTGCCGCCACCGCGCCGCCCCCTGGCAGTGGCAGTCGACTCTCGATGCGGCGACTCCCAGATACTAATAGTCAGCGCGGGGCGTCCGCTCCCGCCGTCGTATATATCAGAATTAAAGCGATGCTACCCGCACCTGTTAGGTCGAGCAACGCGGGTGGAGGTCCGCGCTCGCTAAACGAGCAACGCGTCTCAAGTGCCTGAATTCTGGCTTTTCTTCTGCATCCACACCTTATTTGACATGTTTAGTTGGGCGCGGCCCGCCCCGCCCATGCTCGGATCGCGAACCCTGGGGAAGACGGTCGAAGCGGGGATGCTGCGAGTGCCTCGTACGGCTGACGGATCGTGCATGCGGGATCCTAATCCTTGCTCCCAAGGCAGTCGTTTAAAAGAGACGAGGATTTTTCGGCGCGAACACGCGCTCGAGAATGACAACCGACGGGCGCAGGAGCCTTTCCGCCGACCAGAAGTCGTCCGACCCGTTAGCGCTGCTGGCCTGGACTCCGCCCACGAAACCTGGACGATCGCGGTCGCTTTCCAGCAGCAGCACCCCAGATGGTCATGGCGACTCTGGCGATGTCCTGTAGAACACCCGGGTCGGCAACCGCCTTGTTCACTACGTTGAGGCCTTGGGCGACAGCCATGAAGAAACGTGCGAGCGCCCTGAGGTCGAGAGTTGAGGGGAGTGAACCCTCGGCCTGGGCGCGGTGCAGCACGCGATAAATCGCAGACTCCTGCCGGCCAAATCCGTCTGCGATCTTTCGCGTGATTTCGTCGCCGCTACCAGGACACTCCAGTGAGGTATTCGTGTTGAGACAGCCGCGTGGAAATCGCGGATCATTGGTGCGCCTGATGATCGAATCAAACATGCGCTCAATTGCGCGGCGCGGATCCGGGTCAGCGAGCTCCGCCATCAAGGGCTTTGCGATTTTCTCGCCATAGTGGTCGAGTACGGCCAGAAACAGTCCCTTCTTGTCGCCAAAGGTGGCGTAAATGCTGCCGCGGTTTATCCCGGTCGCAGCGACCAGGTCGCTAATCGAGGTGGCCTCGTAGCCCCGTTTCCAGAACAGCGCCATCGCACGATCAAGCACCTCGCCGCGATCAAACTGTTTTACACCCGCCATTGTTCCCGGTCATGTTGGGACAATCGTTTTTTTGGTAACCGCCCTCTGTCTGCCAGAGGATACCATTTCAACGTTTGATCGTCAGCATCAGGGCCGTTTAGAATCGTTTTCTTGACTGATCATTCTAGAATAGTTATGGTGGACCGACCTGACCTACTGGCGTTGACTCTTCTCTCTAGGGAGCGGCCGGACAAAGGAACCAGATCATGGATGCGACAACCAAAGCCTCAATCCTGCATGGGATGATTCGGCGGCTGGGAGCCGGCGGCGCAGACATCACGACGACGGACTGGCTCGCTTTCGTCCAGGCCCAAAACGACGATTACAGAACTGGGCCGGCGATAGGAAACAAGGTTCCGCCGTTCACGCTGACCGATCAGCACGGTAAAACTCGAACGCTGAATGACCTGATGGGAGCCAATGGGCTCCTGCTGGTGTTCAGCCGCAGCGCCGATTGGTGACCTTATTGCCGCAATCAGCTCGTCGAGCTGCAATTCTCACTCAATACTCTCAAGGCTCACGGAACCAATGCAGCGTCCATAACTTACGATTCGCGCGACGTTCTGCAACGCTTTGCTCATGCCTACGGCATCGAATATCCGATGCTCTCGGACGAAGGCAGCAGGGTAATCCGCGCATTCGGAATACTCAATACGAATATTCCGGACGATCATCCGATGCTCTACGGAATACCTTTCCCCGGTGACTATCTTATCGCACCCGACGGAACCGTGCGGGATAAGGTGTTCCTGTCCAACTACGAGCATCGCCCGTCCGCATCGCAGATGACGGTGCTACACGCCCCTGGCACGGGGGCTAATTCGATAGAAATTAAGACCGCCGTGCTCACCGCCAGAATCGGCTTGTCCGCTGATCGATGTTTCCCCGGGCAAGAACTCGGAGTGGCTGTCGAAGTGAATCTCAAACCGGGCTGGCACATTTACGGCGAACCCCTGCCCACAAACTATAAATCCACCATTTTGCAATTTGAAGGTTCGCTCGTCGGCGAGTACTCGTTGGAAATGCCCCCGGCCAAACCGGTATTGCTCAAGGCATTGGGTCAAACCCTGCCGGTATACAAGGGCGAGATTCGCGCAGTGGGCAAACTCGGCATCAGATGGAGTCCACCAATCCCGGCCCGGTTTCTTGAGCCTTTAGGCATGCCTATTGAACCGGGACTTCATCAGATTGACGGATTACTTCGCTTTCAAGCCTGCAGTGATCAGGTTTGCGAAGTTCCTCAAAATGTCAGATTCCAGTTGCCACTGACAATCGAAGCGGGGATTCCGGCCCCGCCCAAGAAATCGGACTAGAAGAGTCCTCTGCTTGCTATTGTGAAGCTAGCGGGAGCCGATGTCGTCGTGAATCAAATCACAGTCGGTAAATCGGAGAAGCCAGGCAGTGGATTTGTCACCCGCTTCAGCCGCCGACTTCAGCAACCGGCCGCAATTCGCATTACCCATTGGTGCAATGGCCTATTTTTTGTGCTGATGGCCGGCAGCGGATTGCAAATACTCACTGCCTATCCAGCATTGGGAGCGCGGGGCGTTCAGTATTCGTGGTATCCCTTCCAGAACGTAGCACCTCCGCGATCGCTCACGATTGGCGGATGGCTCGCGGGCGGACGCCACTGGCATTTCGCGATTGCCTGGTTCTTCATCGCCAACGGCCTTGTATACTTCATTTATTTCTTCGTCAGCGGGGAATGGCGTCGGCGGCTGTTTCGTCCCGGCCGCGATTCTGGCAATGCTGTCCGCCAATTCGCCTATTACATCAGGGTTCGCAGATCGCCACCTGCTGACGATTTTTACAACGGGCTTCAGCGGCTTGCCTACACAGGCGTATTATTACTGGGTATTGCAATGGTGTTGTCGGGTCTGGCTATCTACAAACCAGTCCAGTTTCATCCGCTAACCCTGATCTTTGGCGGTTACGACGGGGCACGGGTGGTGCATCTGGCAGGGTTGTGCTTGTTGGCAATCTTCGTCGTTGTACACGTTGCACTGGTCTCGTTGCATCCGCGCGAGTTGCTGAGCATGATTGGCGGAGGGGAGAGAGGAGAGCGTGGCTCACTAGGCCAAGCGGGGGGAAGCCGAGGTCACTAGGCGGAGCGAAGTTGAGCCGAGCAAACGAGTCTGCCAGATGCGCCTAAGCGAAAAGAAGTCTGCGACGTGCGCTTAAGAAAGAATATTTCCAGGCGGAAATTCCTTACCGCTGTCGCAGCAGCTTCCGTGATCACCGGTTGCGAAAGCCGTCCCGTCGTTCAGTTTCTCGCCGCGATGCGAGGCTGGAACGAAAAAGCGGAAAAAATAATGTTCTCGCCAAATCGCCTTGCACCCGAACTGCCTCCCTCAGCCGCAACTCCGGAAGATGCATTTCCAGCCTACTTTATTTCTCATTCGATGCCCCTGGCGCCGGCAGCCTGGACGCTCAAAGTCGGCGGCCTCGTGAAGCGCCCGATGGTGCTGACGCTAGCCCAGCTTCAAGCGATGGCGCGTACCGAGATGCGCGTGCAACATCACTGTGTCGAAGGTTGGTCCGCGGTCGCTTCGTGGCATGGCGTTCGATTGAGCGAGATTGCGAAGCTGGCTGGAGTTGATCCGCGTGTGCAATTTGTCGAGTTCCGATCATTCGACTCGGGCTACTGGTCTTCCTGGGATCTAGGCAGCGCGATGCATCCCCAGACCTTACTAGCATACGGATTCAACGGCCGCTCATTGTATGCCCCTCATGGCGCTCCACTGCGTCTATATTCTGCCGTGAAGCTAGGTTACAAAAACGTAAAATATCTGACCGAAGTAAATTTCCTGGCGAACCGCACCGGAGGCTATTGGGAAGACCAGGGCTACGAATGGTTCGCCGGCGTGTGATGGACCGGCGCCACCGTTGCGGAGCGTCCGCAGAAGTGCCCATTGGAGCGGGCGATTTTGCTGGGGCTGGACCAGCATCCCGTTGCGGAGTTGAATAGCGGACATCGCAGCTCTTCAACTCAACAATCATTTACCACTTTATCCTATTCAAATCCGGCACTAACAACGTTCGGATAAACCATCACATTCGTGTTGGCCCGTGTCGTTGCACCAGGATTAATATATGACCTTTCATAAACATTGATTGGTACATTGGCGGGAATTAGCGTGTCGCCCTCTAAGCTGACGCAATAGGTTTGTTGCGACGCTGCAATTCTTCCAAACTACACAAAAAAACGCGTCTAGTCAGCCGAGGTCCTGCACCTGGACCGTTCAGTGAAGGGGAAGATTATCAGAGCAGGGGGAGCCCGGATATCGTAGGACCCACGTCCATGCGAAGCATGACCAGCGGACCAGGTGGACTCTCTGCCCCGCGCAAATGTTATAAGAATCGTAACCGCTATTCGGCCGATTAAAGGGACGCTTCAACAAATCAACGAATTGGGCGGGCATTAAAAACCGGAGAGGAAAACAACGGAATTCCAAGTACAAACGACGAAGGTTGATCATGCTACGACACTTGTAGTAGACGCTTGCTATTATCGGTTCTTGGTTCGCTGGTTAAGAGCCGATTAATGAGCGTCATACAAAGCATTTTGATGCGCACCTTCGGCCGGCCTGAAGGTGTCCTGGGCCGGCTGGGTGGGATAATCATGGCGCGCACAAATCAGAAATGTGCCGCCTGGGTGGTCGAGCTGCTCGACATCCAGCCGGATGACAAGGTGTTGGAAGCAGGTTGCGGTCCGGGAGTGGGAATCGAGCTTTTGACCAGGTTGGCCTTCGCAGGATACGTCGCAGGCGTGGATATCTCCGTAGAAATGGTCGAACAAGCCAAGGCGCGCAACGCGAACGGAATTAAGAGCGGCCGCGTCGACCTGCGATACGGCTCCGTTGAGAACCTGCCATTCGAGGACAACCTGTTTGACAAAGCGCTCGCGATTAACTCGATGCAAGTCTGGCCGGATGCGGTGGTGGGACTCCGAGAAATACGTCGGATATTAAAAGCGGGTGCAAGCGTTGCGCTGGGGTTCACACCTTATTCGGGGCAGCAGAAAAGAGGACTGACTGAAGCGCTCACAGCGGCTGGCTTCACAAGGGTGCAAATGGTGGAGGGCGACCACGGTTTCTGTGTGCTGGCGACTAAAGCATGACATGTTCGGAGACCGCACATCGATGCTTGACTGGCCGGTCTGAAGGCTGAACACTCTAGTTTTGCGGAAGGGCAGCTGACCACGCAATTCTGATGAGCCGACGGGTCCAAATCTCGACAGTTGCGATACTGGCGCTCTTGCTCAATAACGTCTGTCTGTGCGCCGCTGCCACGCCCAGTTGCTCTGCGCCATCGTGCTCCGCTCATGAGCGCGACGGGATCTGTCCCGCGCATCAGCGGCATCGGCACTCGCACGCAGGCCATGAATGTTGCCAGGCGGCGACATGCAGCAGCCCAACAGAGATCCGCTGTGACATTGACTCGCGTGCGGAAAATGCCTCCCCTCGGCTTGTTTTCGCCAATCGCGCACCGATTCTCGCGTTGATTGAGCCGACGACCCTCGTCTCTGTAAAGGGAGCGCATTCACCAGCGTCTGCTATTCCGGTGTTTCTCGTTATTCGCGCCCTTCTGCTCTGAACCTCTAATCACACCGTCCGTTTCGTTCGAGAACTCGTGGTTCGATTAACTGCGTTTGTCTCGGACTGATCCGGCGCCGCCAAGGTGCGACTGATGCTCGCGTTGAAGGGCGCCCGGTTTGTTCCATCGCAATTCAGAGGTTCGTCACCATGTCATTTGAAAGACTCAGCACTGGGTCCGGGCCATCTATTCCGCGAAGTCGCAGGACAAATTATACCGGCATCACTCGCCGGCGCTTCGTTCAGGGAATAATCGCTGGCGGAGTACTCGCCGGCCTCGACCTGTGGCGATGCCCAGCATTCGCAGGCAAGAACGCTGCAGGTCCTCCAATCCTATCAGGGAACTCCTTCAACCTGGTGGTCGAGCAGGTTCCAGTGAACTACACGGGGCACCCTGCTTACGCCACGGCCGTTAATGGATTGGTCCCAGCGCCAACCCTGCGGTGGCGCGAAGGCGACACGGTAACACTTGCCGTCAGCAATCGACTGAAGGACACCACCTCGATCCACTGGCATGGAATCCGATCCCCGTCAGACATGGACGGTGTCCCGGGCCTGAGCTTTCCCGGAATCGGGCCGGGCGAGACCTTCGTCTATCGGTTTCCGGTCCGCCAGAGTGGAACTTACTGGTACCACAGCCACAGCCGGTTCCAGGAACAGACCGGTCACTACGGCGCGCTCGTCATCGAACCTCAGGACAAGCACCCGGTTGAGTACGATCGCGAGTACGCGGTCGTGCTTTCCGACTGGACCGACCAAGATCCAGAAACCGTCTTCAGCAATCTCAAACAGCAGAGCGACTACTACAACTTCCATCAACGGACGGTCGGCACTTTCCTCTCGGATGCCCGAACCAAGGGTCTCGGGGCGACGATATCGAACCGCTTGATGTGGGGGCGCATGAATATGAGCCCCACCGACATCCTTGATGTCAGTGGAGCGACTTACACTTATCTGATTAACGGGCAACCGCCGGGCGCTAATTGGACCGGCCTGTTCCGTCCACGCGAACGCGTGCGTCTCCGTTTCATCAACGCTTCATCAATGACCATCTTCGACGTTCGCATACCGCGCCTGCTGATGTCCGTGGTGCAGACTGATGGCAATGACGTGGAGCCGGTAACGGTCGACGAGTTCAGGATTTCGGTGGCCGAGACCTACGACGTGATCGTCCAACCGGCCGATGCTTCAGCCTACACCATCTTCGCTCAGGCGGAAGATCGAACCGGCTACGCGCGGGGCACGCTTGCGCCCAGCTACGGAATGAGCGCCCCGATTCCGCCGATGGATCCACGCCCTCTTCGCAGGATGGTCGATATGGGGATTGGGAACATGAACGCGATGAGTATGAGCGGCATGGGCAACATGTCCGAGATCAAAGCCAGCAGAAGCATGTCCGGAATGAGCATGGCTGAGACAAAAAGTCCATCGGGGCATGAGATGCGCGGCATGAACAAGGGTGCCGCGTCGGCCATGGAAATGGGAAACATGCCCGGAATGAAGATGGGAAATGCCAGCCGGCCAGCAGCGGACGAATATGCGAAGCGCGCGCATATGATCGGGATCAACGCGCCGGGGCAACCGGGACCGCGCACCAGCGCCGAATTTTCAGTGCCCGATCTGGGCAGCATGAAAGCGCCCCTGTCGCAGAACGTTAAGCCGCGACTCAACCCGCAAGTCGACAACGTCGCGGAGGCACCGACCGAACGGCTCTCAAGTGCGGGCGAGGGCTTCCCGCCGGGACGGCGGGTGCTTACCTACTCCGATCTGCGCGCCATCTATCGCGGTACTGATCCGCGGCCGCCTGATCGCGAGATCGAGTTGCACCTGACCGGCAACATGGAGCGCTTCATTTGGGGTTTTGATGGAGAGAAATTCAGTAGCGCCGATCCCATCAGGCTCAAGCTCGGAGAACGGGTCCGAATCATTCTGGTTAATGACACGATGATGGAACATCCCATTCATCTCCATGGTCTATGGAGTGAGCTGGAAAACGTCGAGGGTGAGTTCCGGCCGTACAAACACACCATCAATGTTAAGGGCGGCGAGCGATTGAGTTTCCTGGTCAGTGCGGACACACCGGGCCAGTGGGCCTTCCATTGTCACCTGCTCTTCCACATGGAGGCCGGTATGTTCCGGGCCGTGATCGTTTCATGAGAGCGGTCACAACCACTTTCGTCATCGTGGCCGTTCTGACGATCGGCGGCTCTGTCGTTAACGCACAGCTGTCAAGCCCTGGGGCGCCAATTTACACGCAGTATGGAGAACCGCCGGTCATGGACAACACGATCTTCTACCACCTGCTTTTCGATCAACTCGAAGGGCGCACCCATGGGCCCGACGATGAATTCCGTTGGGACGGCGAGGGCTGGGCCGGCACCGACATGAACAAGCTCTGGTTCAAATCTGAAGGCTTCGTCGAGCACGGCAAAATGACCGCTGGAGATCAGGAAGCGCTATATGATCGCCCGATACCACACTTCAGGTTTTTCGATGTTCAAGCGGGAGTGCGTTACGACTTGGATTCCAATCCCGGACGTACATGGGGAGCTATCGGCATCGAAGGCCTCGTTCCCTATTGGTTTCAATTCGAGCCGACCTTTTACTTTAGCGATAAAGGTCATTTAGCCGGACGAATAACCGGATCCTACGACCTGCTGATCACGAATCGTCTCATCGCACAGCCGCAAATCGAAATGAACTTCTATAGCAAGAATGATCAGCGCCGCGGAGTGGGCTCGGGCCTTTCCGAGGTCGATACCGGTCTGCGCATCCGTTACGAAATCAGTCGAAAGTTCGCGCCCTATATCGGAGTCGCGTACACGGGAACGTTCGGTCAGACCGCCACCTTCACTCGTGAAGAAGGTGGCAATCCTAACGATCCCCGTTTCATCTTTGGCGTTCGCCTTTGGTACTAGGGCGTGCGATGCGAAACTTCATCGCAGGAATCTCTGTGGCGTTAGTTGGTGCAGCGGGGCTTGGCGCTATTGCCTGGATCGTGGTGCTGCCACGACTTGATTGGGGAGCCAGCAATCTGCCTGGCGCGGTCGAACAAGAGCTGGCTCGCAACATTTTGAGATGCTGGATCCATCGCAACGCGCGCACCGGCACAAATCCCCTCGCAGCTACAGTGGAAAATCTCAAGGCAGCCCAGACGGAGTATGAAGAACACTGCGCGGCTTGTCACGGGCTCGACGGTAGCGGCCGCAACCGGTTTCAAGCAGATTTCTATCCCCCCGTGACAAAGCTGACAGGCGGCGTCCAGAAGTTCTCCGATTCAGAGATCTATTTTGTCGTCGCCGAGGGAATCCGCAACACCGCGATGCCGGCATTCGGAAAGGCTCATTCGCCTGATGACATGTGGCGCGCCGTTTTATGGGTGCGGCATCTGGCAAATCTGACACCCGCCGAGAAGGCTGAGATCGAACAAGAGGTTCAACACGCGACGATGAAACACGCAAAGACTATGGAGCACGATATGGGTGCAGGGCACAGCCGCAATGATCCGCCGGGTTGACAGTCCTCGTCCTCTCGTAGTGGTTCTCAGTCTCGCACTAAGGATGCTGTGGAGGATCGAGCCCATACTCGTTCAGCATCTCGGAGGCTCAGAGAGCTGCTGAGGGCGTTCCATTCGTCCGTGGTTTGAAGCGCTCCTACCGCTGATGGCCTGAGGGTGCCTTTACGGAGCGACCGCTCTTTGAGCATGGCAAAAAGCACGGGCAACAGGATCAACACGGCGATCGGGGAGGTGACCATACCACCCATGATCGGCACCGCGATTGGCTCCATCACGTCGTTGCCGATTCCGGTTTGGGCCGAAGGCAGTGTGGCGCGCCCTCGATGGTGGCGGTCTCGATCTCAGGTTGATCGACGGAGCCTCTGGCAAGCCGCAGATCGAGCGCCGCGTCGAGGAAGATGACCATAACTACCCGGTCTCGACCGCGATCCCAAACAGGGCGATGTAGCCGCGACGCTGAAATTGAAGCCATCAGGTAATGGAGAAGCAGCCCGCCGGTAAGCGCGAACGCGCACGGGAAGAGCAGAAGCAGGGTTTCAGTTCGTGGCCGCGTCGCGATCGGTGAGCGGGATAATTTGGTCATTCTGACACATCTCCAATGGAACGAGCTCTTGAAGTTAATTCGCAGTGGCGCTCTTCCCACAGTCTAGCTTTCAGAAAGACTCTCTTGCGCTGTAGGGTCAGGATGCTTGGACAGATCCTTGATTTATCTACGACACTCGTCGTATTATTATTTCGCGTCACGATGAAACCACAATTCCGATTGCCTGGCTGGGATCTCGAATACGCTGTTCTTGCAAAGCTCTGGGAGTTGAGTAGTGCGTCGGCACGGGACATTCACACGCAGCTGGGTGAGCCTCAAGGCCTGGTCTACACCACCACCGCCAAGGTTCTTGACCGGCTCCATGCAAAGCGCCTGGTAAGCCGCGAGCGCAAAAGGATGGCGTTCGTCTATCGTCCCCGCGTCGCGCGCAACGTGGTCGACAACGCCCGCGCCCGCGAATTGTTGGCCAGGCTGTTCGGCCCTGCCCCCCACTCAGCGGCGGCGACACTAGTAGATGCGGTGGAGTCGCTGAATCCGAAGCTGCTCGATGAGCTCGCGGAAGCGATAGCCGCCCGGCGGAGGTCAAAGCATGGACCGTGAGTATTGCCTGAGCTTCCTGATTGCTCTGGTTGGAGGCACAACACTGCTCGCGTGCGGCTGGTGGTCGGTTGCGGATGTCCGTATCCGCAGCGCGCGCGGCTTGGAGAAGATTACATGGCGGGGGCTATGGCTGCCGGTTGCACCGGCACTCGCAGTCGCATCGGCACTCTGCGGATGGGCGCTAATCGAGCCCGATCCTATCCCTGAGGGAATGCCGATATCGCTTATCCTTATGAGCATGCCGTTCGCGCTGCTCTTTGCGAGAGCTGCGGTTCGCGGCGGGTGGGCTCTGATTACCGACGCAGGCGAGCCCGGGACCGCGACCGTGGGGTTGTTGCGGCCGTGGATCGTGTTCTCGCCTCATCTCGCCAAACAGCTCAACCACCGGCAAATCGAGGCAGCACTCGAGCACGAACGCGCCCATGCACGACATTGGGATCCGCTCCGCATCTGGCTCGCGCAACTCGTAACCGACCTGCAATGGCCGTGGTCGCAGGCACATGAGCGGATGCAGCGATGGCTGATCGCGCTCGAACTTGCCCGTGACGAAGAGGCGCGTGCGGCCGGGATCGAAGGAAGCGATCTCGCAGAGGCGATTATAGCTTCAGCACGTTTCTGCCAAAATGCGAATCTGTCGGCGCAAGCGACGCTGACTGGCCAAGCCGCCGCTTTGAGAGAGCGAATCGCACGCCTCCTTGACCCTCCAGGCGCCGATTCGACGCAAGTGCAGGCGCGCCTACGCGGTCCCCTTTTCGCACTACTACCAACCAGCATGCTGGCGCTAGTGCTTGGATTGATGTTCGGCGAACGGGCGGTCCGCGCGCTGTTTTGGATCGCAACCTAATACTGGGTCCTTCGCCAGCATGACTTGGCTCCGGAACAGAGACCTCGATGGGCCTGCGCGTAACAGCTTTGATTTTCTTATCGACCTACACGCTGTCCTGCGCGGACTACAGACCTGCGCCCCTCAGGCCGGCTGAAGCCGCCCACCAGTTCGCCGAACGGACGCTTGGCGGTCCGGACCTGTGTAGCTACCTGAGAGCAAATCTCACCGCTGCATTGCCCAAATGCCCGCCCACGCGGTGGGATCTCGCCAGCCTCACGCTCGCGGGATTCTTCTACAGCCCTGACCTAGAGTGGTCGCAGGAGCACAACTCAACGTCGCGAGAGTGGCAATTATTACGACCGGTCAGCGGCCGAATCCAACCATCGGTCTAGGTCCTATGTACGCAGCGAGTGCTGCATTGAGCTTTGCTCCATGGGCGATCGGTGCGGCCGAGCTCAATTTCCCTATCGAGACCGCCGGCAAGCGCGGTAACAGGATTGCTCGGGCTCAGCGCCTGGCTGACGCCGCTCTACGGCTCGGCAAAACAGCATGGCGCGTTCGCAGCGCCGTGCGTACAGCGCTTCTGAATCATCTCCTGGCGCAACGTGAATACGACCTCGCACGAGCCTACGAGTCTGGATCCGAACGCACCGCCCAATTGCTTCAGGAACGAGTCGGTGCCGGTGCGGCATCCGCCCCCGAACTTAACTTTGCGCTTGCGAACCTCGCCGCCGCGCGGCTGAAGGCGGCGCAGGCGCAAAGCCGTGTACCCGATACACTCAATACGCTTGCGGCAGCCTTGGGAGTTACCGTGAACCCCCTTCGAGGGGTGGCTTTTGTATGGCCGGAGCTTGAACACTCTCCCCAGGAGGCCTCGCTTACACCGGACCGTGTTCGGCAGCTGGCCCTGCTCAATCGAATCGATCTACGCCGGATGCTCGCGCAGTACGCGGCTGACGAAGCGCTCAAACTGGAAATCGCGCGGCAATACCCGGATATCAATCTGGGCGGCAGTTATTCGTGGGAAGTTGGGGAAAACATTTTTCAACTCCTCCCGATCATCACTCTGCCGCTGATGAATCAGAACCAGGGGCCGATCGCCGAGGCCCGCGCCACACGCATCCAGGTCGCGGCAGAATTTACTGCGCTGCAGCAGAGCATAATCGCGCAGGCAAACGGCGCGCTCACGAGATATCGCGGGGTGCTGGACGCATTCGCGCAAGCTTCGAGGTCCGCCGCATATTCGGAGAAGCGTTTGGCTGGCATTGGGCGAGCGGCCAAGCTCGGTGATATCGATGCGGTTGCGCTGGTCACGCCCCACCTCGAAACCATCGTCGCCAAGCAGGCGAAGTTGAACGCGCTGGCCGACGCACAGGCAGCTCCAGGGACCCTGGAGGACGCAGTTCAGCGACCTTTGGAACGGGGCGGCCTCAAATCGTTTAGCCTTCCGCCGCCGCTTCCAAACCCAGTAGCTGAGCAACCGTCGTGACGAGCCGCCGAACGATCGCCGTACTGCTTCTTGTCGCGGTCGTGATGACGCTCGCGCTTGTCAGGGCCTCTCACCCGAGAGCCGATGAGGAGGGCGAGGAGAAGCCGATAACCTCCACCGTGGCCCGGGTCGCGCGCGACGCCGCTGGCAATGTGGTGGTTGCGATGGGTCCAGCGGCGCAAAAGGAAACAGGGATCAGCACCGAAATCCTCAAGGCCGTACTACGGCCAGTCGAGGTCGAAGCCTATGGGTTTGTTCTGGATCCTGCTCCACTATCGAAGCTCAATGCCGATCTCACAAGCGCGCAAGCGGCACTCGACTCCTCAAGTGCGCAATATTACCGCACCAGGCGTCTTTACGCGGAGCAGAAAAACGCCTCTCTGCGCGATCTGCAGAGCGCCGAGGCTACTTATCTGAACGACAAGGCGCGCGTTGATGCCCTGGAGCAGCAACTACGCAACGCCTGGGGCCGTCAGATCGCACAAATCGACTCCCGAGCGCGGGGCGAACTCGTCAGCGCGCTCATCGACCGGCGCAAAGCGATTGCGCGCGTCACAGCGCCGATCGGAGACGCACTAGACAGCTCCCCTGCGGGCGACGACGTATTCTTGCTCGGCCATGAGCAGCACCCGCTGCATGCGCAGGCCGTCTACGAGGCGCCCACCATCAATCCACAAATGCAAGGCCAAACCTTTCTCCTGCTGATAGGCATGAAAGACTTTCTCATCAGGCCGGGCACGGCGGTTTCCGCCCGTCTGCCGACCTTCGGCAAGTCCGAGCAAGGCGTGATGGTACCGCGCTCGGCCGTCGTGAGATTCGCCGACAAGGAGTGGGTTTACCGCACGCTCGCCCGCGATCGTTTCGGCCGGCGTGAAATTGTCCCGGCTGACTTAATCGCGAACGGCTACTTCGTCACAGAAAACCTCGCGCCAGGCACACGGATCGTGGTCACCGGCGCACAGACTCTGCTGTCTGAGGAACTGAAGGCGCAGATCCAGCCTGAGGACTGAGGGAAGGCAATGCTCAAGGCCATCGTTGCATTCTCCCTGCGCTTTCGGGGAATCGTGATCGCACTGGCATGCCTCGCATTTGGATACGGCGTTTATTCCGCTCTCAATGCGAAGCTGGGTGTCTTCCCGGAATTTGCGCCGCCGCAAACAATGATTCAAACCGAAGCGCCCGGGCTCGCGACCGAGCAGGTTGAGGCGCTAATCAGCCAGCCAATCGAGAGCGCTCTGCTCGGTTTGAACGATGTCGCGGTTATTCGCTCGCAGTCGATCCAGGGCCTGTCGGCAATTACCGTCTTTTTCCGCGAGGGCACGGACATCTATCGCAATCGCCAGCTCGTAAGCGAACGTCTGCTGGAGGTGGCAAGTCAGATGCCGGCGGGCGTGTCCGCGCCGGTGATGGCGCCCCTCACCCCGGCCACGGCCTGGTTCCTGACGGTCGGCCTTACCTCGAAGAAGCTCCAGCCTATGGACCTGTGGAGGTTCGCCTATTGGACGATGCGACCGCGGCTGCTCGCCGTGCCAGGGGTCGCCAAGGTGGAGATCTACGGCGGAGGCGTGCGCCAGCTCCAAATCCAGGTTCAACCGCGCCGCCTGCTGGCGTACGGATTGAGCATCAGCCAGGTCCTTGCGGCGGCGCGGCGCTCGACCGGTGTCGAGGGTGCAGGGTTTGTTGAGAATGCCAACCAGCGGATTGTGATCCACACCGAAGGGCAGTCAATAACGCCCGAGCAGCTGGGCAATGCAGTGTTGGCTCCGCTCGATGGTACCAGTGTGCGGTTGCGCGATGTGGCGCGGGTCGAATGGGCGCCGCAGCCGCTTATTGGCGACGCCGCGATCGGTGGTGCACGAGCAGTGATCCTGATTTTGGCAGCCCAGTACGGTGCGAACACTCTCGAGGTGACACGGAGAGCCGAAGCCGCGCTTCGCGATCTCGCGCCGCCTGTCAAAGCGGAGGGTATCACTCTGTTCCCACGCCTCTTCCGTGTCGCGGACTTCATCGAGACTTCCGTGGCAGGGATAAGGTCCTCGCTGCTGCTGGGCGGCGCGCTGGTGGCAATCGTGCTGACGCTGTTTCTTTACGACCTGCGTACCGCGTTCATCTCGCTCACCGCTATCCCTCTTTCATTGCTCATCGCCGTCGTCGTGCTGAACCTGATGGGCGCGACGCTTAATACGATTACGCTTGGCGGACTCGCGATCGCGATTGGCGAGGTGGTCGACGACGCCATCATCGACGTCGAGAACATCTTCCGCCGACTGCGCGGGAACCGGGCCAGCGCGAGCCCAAGACCAAACTTCGACGTGATTCTCGACGCGTCGCTCGAGGTGCGCAGCGCCGTGGTATACGCCACCTTCGTGGTGGCGCTGGTGTTCTTCCCGGTGCTGAGCATGACGGGAGTGCAAGGGAAGATCTTCGCCCCGCTCGGAGTTGCGTACATCCTCGCAATCCTCGCCTCGCTGGGCGTGGCGCTGACGCTCACGCCAGCGCTGTGTGCGGCGATGCTGCCACGCGCGACATCAGAGGTTGAGACCCGCTTCGTACGATGGCTTAAGGAACTGCACCGCCGTTGGCTCGAACGAGTACTGGACCAGCCGCGCATCGCGGCGGTAGGTGTCGGCGCGCTATGCCTGGCCGCAGCCGCCACGCTGCCGTTCTTCGGGGGCAGCTTTCTGCCCGAGCTTCAGGAGAACAGTTTCATCATGCACATGGTGGGGATTCCGGGCACTTCAATTGACGAGTCAATGCGAATCGGAAGTGAGATCACTGCGGCGCTGCTGCGTGACCGCGATATCAAAAGCATCGCTCAGCGCGCCGGACGCGCGGAGCTTGGCGAGGATACCGTAGGGCCGAACGAAAGCGAGTTCGATGTCACGGTAAGGCCGCCCGCGAGCGAAGAGGTCGATGAGGCCCAAGAAAGAATTCGCCGAATTCTGGCTCGATTCCCCGGTTATGACTTCGGCCTGAATTCGTTTCTTACCGAGCGCATCGAGGAGACCCTCTCGGGCCAGAGAGCTGACGTGGTCGTAAGCGTCTTCGGCAATGACCTTGACGTTCTTGACCAGGCCGGCAACGGGGTCGCACGAATCCTGTCGGGAATTCGTGGGGGCGTCGATGTCCGAGTCCAAGCTCCCGGCGGAATGCCCCAGATGCTGGTCCGGCTGAAGCCAAATCGCCTGGTCCAGTTCGGGTTTGAACCACTCGATGTGCTATCCGCCATCGGCACTGCGTATCAGGGTACCGAGGTTGCGCAGACCTACGACGGCAACCGGATTTTCGGCGTCTCGGTGATTCTGGATCCTGCCGACCGGCTCGATCCGGAAACGCTGGGCGGGCTCCTGCTGCAAAACGAGCAGGGAAATCTCGTCCCTTTGCGGGAACTCGCCTCAGTCTCGCTGGGAAGCGGGCGCTACTCGATACTGCATGACGGAGGGCGGCGCGTACAGATCGTGACCTGCAATGTGCGGGGGCGGGCGCTCGATTCGTTTGTTACGGAAGCTCAGAAAAAGATTGGCGCTCTCAAGCTCCCAGCTGGTACGTATATCGAGTTCAGCGGCGCGGCGGAGGCCCGGGCCGGTGCGCTCAGGCAGATTCTCCTCAATTCGATTATCGCCGCGGTCCTGATTTTCGTCCTGCTGTTTCTCGCCTTCGGAAATCTCAGGAATCTGTCCCTCGTGCTGGTCAATGTGCCGTTCGCCCTGGTAGGCGGCGTGCTGGCGGCGTGGTTCACCGGCGGATATCTCTCGCTGGGGTCGATCGTCGGCTTCGTCACGCTCTTTGGAATCACCATGCGCAACTCGATCATGATGATTTCCCATTTCGATCATCTGACCACGAACGAGGGCGTGACCTGGGGACGCGAAGCGGTCTTGCGCGGAGCGTCCGAACGGCTGCTCCCGATCCTGATGACCGCCGCCGTCACCGCGCTCGGCGTGTTGCCTCTGGCACTTGGGAGCGAGAAACCTGGCCGCGAGATCGAAGGGCCCATGGCCATCATCATCCTGGGCGGCTTGCTCACGTCGACCACGCTGAATCTGCTCGTGCTCCCGAGCTTGGCTCTTCGCTACGGCAGGTTCGAGGGGGCAGGCTCACGAGTGTGAACATCACCCTGCTCAAAGCACTGGCCGCGTTGGTACCCACCTCCGTGCTGCTTTCGGCCTCGGTAGTTTTGTTCCTCAGAGGAAAAACTGTGAGCTCCTTACTACAGCTACTCGGCGCGGGATGCCTGGTGATGGTCGTACTCACTCATGTGTCCGAAGCACTTCAGCTGTTTCCTTGGATGCACTGGGGGAGCGAGCATAGCGTCGGTCACTATCTCGATTTCACCAGTGCTGTTCTTGGTCTCACGCTGTTTCCCGTGGGATATCTGTTTCACGCGATTACAAAGTGACGCGCTCAGACTGGCCGCATAATGGCTAACTGCGAACAGGTTAGGAGGGCTTCCAACCCAGCGCCGGGAGGATGTTGTCATAGAAGATTTCTACCAGTCCGATTACCGCGACCCGGTCTCCACTCGGTGCGGCGCCGTTGAGCGCGACTTGCGCGCCAACGCTCAACTCGCAGTACTCGCCCAAGCACGCGACGCCGGGTGTCAGCCGAAAGTCGGGCTTGGTGGTGAGACGAGAGGCGATGAAGGACTACGCATAGTTGAACTGAAAATAAATGGTCAGGTTTCCGAAGCCCTCGACCCGGCGCTGAGGCGCTCCCGGCGTTACTCGGTTCCAGCCACCAACGAACAAAAGGCTTGAATTGTCACTCAACTGTTTTTCGAATGCTGGTAGTGGCGAAAATTCGTAATCACTCCGGTGCATCGTGAGATCGAGAGCGTTGTCGGGAAATGCGTCGTTGCCGACTATCGGACTCAGGAAGACGCGGTTGCCGACAATGCCGTGGGGATATGCACCTGTAGTTCCGGAGTAGCGCGAGCACCACCAGAATCACCGCGGACGCAAACGGCTTCGCCCTTACGACCTTGATAGGGAATTTCCCCCTGTTCATTCGGCTCACCTTCCATCAAGTGAAGGTCGGCGCGCTCGCTTGCGGCGCCGGACCCAAAGCACGGCGGTCTGCAGGTGCAGACCAATAAGGCGATGTCACGGTAGCCAGCGCTACCGCGGCATCAGGCTGGAAGGCTGCTCTGATCAGCAGCGCAGAATGAGCAATTCAAGTCTTATGGTTCCGCTGGGAAGCCTTCAGGCGGAGAACGGCATGGACTGGGCAGCCGCGCATGTATCCACTTCCCTCGCGGCCCGGCACACTGCCAATTCCCTGGACGGAACCAATACCAGACTCAGACTCGGCATCGCTCAATGCACGGAATTTCTGATTGATGTTCCCAATTACTTTTTAGCAATTAACGGTTCCGCGCCCACCGGCTTTTCTGATGTCGTAGCATCATTCAAGCGTCAGCTACCGGTACCGCTCGGTTTCGATCTCTCCGCGATTGCGGGACTCGCCTTCCCAAGCGGGTCCGCACAGATCTCGGGCCGCGGCTACGCCCCATACTTCCAGCTCCCTTGGTCGCACGCGATCGCAGACAGATGGGAGCGCTGAACCTCTGCGCCGGCGCCAGTCATCGGTTCAGTTTCCCTGTTCGCCGGCAGTATCGATTTTCTCGAGGACGCCTCGGTCAATTGCCTTATCCTCGTTGCTCTGGGCTGGTCGGCCCTATGGGGGGCATGCGAAGAACCAGACGAAAGACGAGACCGCGTAGTTTCATGCGGCGCTCCTCCAAGTGATCGCGTATGCGCCCGCAGGCCCGCGGAAGGGTTGCAGAGCATCCGGTCGAGCCACAACTCGCGCGCTTTCCGGAACTGCTCGATGCCAAGGGTCAGCCTGTCGCGGCCGGCCGCGGGCTGATCGCGGTAGGTTCCGAGCAAGCGATCCCACCACGGCAAGTTGAAACCGAAATTGCTGTTGGTTTCACCGGCTACGATCGAACGATGCACGCGATGCATGTCAGGCATGACCACCAACCATCGAAGATAGCGGTCGAGCCCTGTAGGGATGCGAACGTTGCCATGATTGAACATCGAGGTCGCGTTCAGCAAAACCTCGAAGATGAGCACACCGAGCGCCCCCAGCGCAACTACCACGCCAAACTTGATCAGCATCGAAAGTGCGATCTCAATCGGATGGAAGCGTGCGCCGGTGGTTACATCGAAGTCGAGGTCGGCGTGATGCATCCGGTGCACCCGCCAAAACGCGGACACCGCATGAAACATCACGTGCTGTGAGTAGATGACGAGGTCGAGGAGGGCCACGGACGCCACCACCGCTGCCCAACGCGCAACGGGTAGGTTATTTGAGCAGGCCCCAGCCTCGTTTCGCTCCGAGCAGTGCCAGAACCACGGCCGTGGTTGGAAGCGCAATACGGATCAGCGCCGTGTTCAGTGCCACGATCACGAGGTTGCTCGGCGACGCGTCAACCTCGAGGCGCCGCTTCCCACACCGCCGTCATGGCGAAAAGCACTATAAACGCTCCCAGCCGGATGGCGGCCTCGTTGGGTAGCATGCTCGGGCTTTGGGTGCCACTAGGCAGCCCTGGCCGGCAGCGCCCGATGATAGTCGCGGATCTCCTTGATTTTGCCATCCACGATTTCAATCACCTCAGCGCCGATCGCCTCGATTACTGTTCCGCTGCGCGGCCGGGTGCCATGGAAGAACGATTCGGCTACGGCTCGCCCGGAATTTCCCGCGAAGAGCCGCAGATCGCAGCGGCAATCTGGCATCAGCGCAAACTCGGACTCATATTGCCGCCTAACTTCGTCCCACCCTTCGTAGCGCCGATCGTCGCCTCCTACCGTCGTAGGATTCTCGTGAAAACACGCCATTACCCCTTCGATGTCGTGGCGATTGAACGCATCGAAGTACCGCTGGATCAATTCTTCTTCGGGTGTCATCTGACTGCCTCCATTGCCGCCTTTGACTCATCAAGCAGCTATCATCGCCCAACCCGTCTCAGCGACCAGGGCCAAGTGATTCTTCAGCTCTCCGCGCCGGCCGCGCCCGATCCACGATAAAGCGACCGCGCATAGAGCACCGCTCAGCATATCAGCCAGCAGTCCCGGATCGCCCACTTTGACCTCTCCCCGCTTCTGGCCGCTCCTTATCAATTCGATCAAGACGGCGCGGGCACGAGGCACCCCGGCCGGGAGAGAACGGACGAACCTCGCTTCGTTCTCGCAGAAATAGACGAATGCTTCTGTATGCTCCGCCGCTGCAGAGAGTTCGAGGCGAGCGGCGCCATATAGCTTCTCTTTTGTGGTGCCTAGCCCACGCACGATCTGATGTAGCTGCCGGCTGTACCAGCCGTACCAGCTCGCAAAGATCTCGCGGCTCATCGCATCCTTACTTGCGAAATAGCGGTAGATCGCCGCTTCCCGCACCCCCGCAGCCTCCGCGATGCTGCGCATGCTGGTGGCGTCCACGCCGTGCCGGACAAAGAGTGAGGTCGCCGCCTGGATGATGACGGGCCGCTTGGTGTCAGGCTTCTCCTCCAGAATGTCCATGGTCAGTGAACGAACACTAACGATCAATGAGTATGAACGTCAAGGTGCTCGCGGGAACGTAAGCGGGCCGTGCATGGTGAATTCGTGGAGGGCGATAATCGTGCAGTCCGCGACGGCAACCTGCTTGCACAGAGGACTTTCACCTCCCAGTCACGTGCTATGCCGGGCGCACAAATGCGTGGGCCGAGCCGCTTTCGCGGTTCGGCCCATCTACTCATTCACCCGGAGAGAAATCTCAGGCATACATCATGCGGCAGCCCGGCCGTTGCGGAGCAGTTTGCCCGGCGTTGCGCCGGTGCAGTTATTCTCCTCAAAGATCGGCTGACCGTTGACCATAATCCAACGATAGCCTTCGCAACGCTGCACCCGCCGCCATTCATCGGCCGGCACATCGTGCAGAATTTCCTCCGGCAATGCCTTGAGCTTGTTCAGATCGTAAACCACGACATCAGCCGCCATTCCCTCACGCAGGGTGCCGCGGTCCTTGAAACCTGCCGCCCAAGCAGGCAAACCGCTGAGGCGGAAATGCGCCTCTTCGAGCGATAACGCGCCAACGTCGCGGGAGAGCCATGCCAGCACCTCGGTTGGGAAAATTCCCGGAGTGATGAACTTGATGTGGGCGCCGCCGTCCGACACGCCGGGCATCATGTATGGCGCCGCCAGCAGCTCTCCGTACAGTTCAGATCTGGCGTTGGTGACGGGTCCGGCCCATTCGGTGTGCAGGTCGTCTTCCACCGTCAGGTCGAGCATCGCGTCGATTACATGCTTATGCTCACGTTCGGCGATCTGTTCGACCGACAGCCCCTCATATTTCTCCTTGAGCTCGGGCCGGCGGACCTTGCGCGCGATCCATTTCGGCAGCTCGCCGAAAACGATCGCCAACGTATCCATCCCGCCTTCGTCGTACTCCTTGCGCATCGACGCGCGGATCTCCGGTTTGCGCAGCTTCATCTTGCGTTCTTCGGTACTGCCGAGGGTGGCCTCACGCCATGCCGGCACACTGTCGAACAGATTCCAGTCTTCGAGCGTCATTCTGACGGGGGCGCGCGCAGTCACCGCCTGACCGAAGATGCGCAATCCCTTGGCATTGGCGTCGCGCAACCAGTTGAGCTGGGCGCGATGCGATTCCGGATGCTTGTCGACAATCAAGACCGCATTGTAAAGCAGCGGACGCCGGCTCTCACTGGCCAATTGTTCGAGGAAGCGGAAGTCGTCATCAATCCCGAAAGTGGACTTGCTCGCCCCCGACTGGGTGAATTGGATGACGCCGTCGTTTCTCTCGCCCAGATACTTGGCCATCTCGATATAGAAGTCGTCCGGCAGGATATCGGTAATCATCGGCGTGCCATCGAAATCCCGCTGGACCGACACCCGGCTTTCCGGCACCAGGCGCTGCGACGACCAGCCCATGGCGCCCGCATCCATCGCTTCGTGCAGGATACGTTTGAGCTGAAACATCTCGCGCTCGCCCGGGAACTGCTTCTTGGCTTCATCGAAGCCCCCCATCACGTACGCCACCGCCGGCCCGGTCGGCAGCAAATGGCCCAGATTGATTCCCAGCGGCATTTTCGTGATATGGTCCATGTACTGGGGGAAGGTCTCCCAATCCACCTTCATCGATACCCTCATCGGCTCGAGCGGAATCGATTCGTTGCGCGACAGCGCCATCATCGCACGCTCTACATCGCGCGGCTTAACCGGGGCAAAACCAAAACCGCAGTTGCCGATGGTCAGCGAGGTCACGCCGTGCCAACTGGCGATCGAGCAATACGGATCCCAGTGAATCTGAGCATCGTAGTGGGTATGCAGGTCAATATACCCTGGAGCAACAATCTGCCCCGAGGCATCGAGGACTTTGGCGCCATCGCTACTGTTGAGCCGGCCGATTTTAGCGATTTTGCCGTTTTTGATCCCAACGTCGGCCTTATAGCGGGGGACGCGGGTGCCGTCTACAATCATCCCGTCTTTTATAATGGTGTCGAACTCAGCCATAACTCACACCTCCTGCGGCCAGCTTTGGCCGCCAGTGCGGGCAGGCTGGCGCCTGCCGGGATTAGTGGGACTTCATTTGGTTCCAAGCCCGTCTAATTATTGTTCCTAGACCCACGACGATATCAATGTCAATCGCAATGTAGTCAGGTGTGCTGCGCGTGCGAGTTTCCACGTTTATTGCTCTCCTCGTGCGGAGCGTGAAGAGACTCTCGCCGCCTGCACGGCGCCGCCTATCGCGTTGCAACCGCTGGATCGCGCAACCTTGGCAGCCTGAACCAGACGTCATTGCAGGCTTCCATTTCGTCGCCATCGAGCGTCAGTTCGGAGGCGGGCAACGACTGGTGGACTTGCTCGGGCGATGTCGCACCGACAATGGCTGAGGTCACGTCGGGCTGAGCGAGCACCCACGCGATTGCCACCTGCGTGAGCGGCTTGTTGCGTTCAGCGAAGAAACGTTGCAGATGCTCGACCGCCTCAAATTGCTCATCCTGCCAGTAACGTTTGTGATAAATCGATCGGGTACGGCCGGACAAGAAGCCAAAACGAGTCTCGCGTGACGGCGGGGTATCCGGCTTGTATTTACCGGTTAGAAAGCCGCCGGCGAGCGGATTATACGCTATGATGCCGACGCCATGATGGTGGCAAAGCGGCAATAATTCATTTTCGATTTCACGAAATAACAGATTGTAGCGCGGTTGCACGCAGTCGAAACGAGCGAGGCCGTGCTTATCGCTAATTGAGAGCGCAGTTGCCAGCAGCCAGGCCTTGAAATTTGAGCATCCGAGGTAACGCACCTTGCCCTGATGCACCAGGTCGTCGAATGCGCGCAACGTTTCGTCCAGCGGCGTATCCGGGTCGGGTGCGTGCGCCTGATACAAATCGATGTAGTCGGTTTGCAACCGCCGCAAGCTGCCATCGACCGCGTCGCAAATATGCTTGCGCGATAGCCCGCCGTCGTTGGCGCCGGGCCCCATCTGGACCCAGCACTTGGTCGCCAACACGATCCTGTCACGCCGGCCTTTGAGCCATTTGCCAACGATGCTTTCGGTGCCGCCAACGGTTTGCAAGTTACCGCCCATCGGATAGCCGTCGGCGGTATCGACGAAATTCACGCCGTGCTCCACCGCCGCATCCATGATCGCGAAACTGGTTGACTCGTCGCATTGCTGACCAAAGGTCATCGTGCCGAGACAGATTTCTGACACCTTGAGGCCGGTACGGCCGATTCGCTTGGTTTTCATCTCAAACCTCTTGCTCTTTCATAAGTGATTGATGAATGTGCGTAAAGAAAGGTACCGCCATGATTCGGTGGCCGCATTCGATTTTGGAGAATCAAAAATGCCGCGGATATCTGCGAACAAGTGCGAAATGCATTATGAAGTGGACGACTATACCGATCCCTGGTTGAAGGACAAGGATACGATCTGGCTGCAACATGGTGTCGGCCGCAGCTCCAAATTCTGGTATCACTGGGTTCCTGCGCTCGCGCGCAACTATCGGGTCGTGCGCCGTGACATGCGCGGACATGGGCTCTCCGCAGATCCCGGACTCAACTACACGTGGTCAATTGACGAGCTGCTCAACGACATGAGGGGCTTTCTTGATGCGCTCGGACTTGATCGCGTGCATTATCTCGGCGAATCGATCGGCGGCATCCTGGGCATCGCCTTTGCCGCGAAATGGCCGGAACGGCTGAAGAGCCTAACCGTATGCTCTTCGCCAACAGCAATTCGCCCGTCGGCACGAACGGCACTAACTGGCAGTGAGCGCGAGCTCGGTTCAGAACTCGAGCGTCTCGGCGCCGGCGGCTGGGTCAAGATATTGATCCAGCAAAAGGTCATCAGCGGCAAAGATCCTGCCCATATCGAATGGGTGGTGAGCGAATGGTCGAAAACACCGACTCACGTGTTGCGTGGGATTAACCGGATGCTAGCGAGCGCCGATATCACACCGCTCCTGTCCCAGGTCAAAGTTCCTACCCTGGTGCTGGCGCCGTCTCGAAGTCCACTGACGCCCTTGAGCGACCAGCTCACGATCCGGAACTCCATACCAAATGCGCGAATGGCGGTGGTCGAAGGCCCGGGCCACGAGATTTACGTCGACGAGCCCGAAGAGTGTATCAGCGCTTTCCTGAAGTTCCTGAACACGCTGGCTTAGCATTAGAACCTTCGCGAGCGTGAGCTACGTCACAAAGCTCGAGGCCGCGGTGCGGAGCTGTGTATAGGTTAGCCTAATGCCGTCAGCTTGACGCATCTGCTCGATTTTGGCACGAAATAAATATATCGGCGGTGCACGGCATGGAACGCTGACATTGGGGAGGGCGGCCACAACCAACCCGCCGCCGTTGAGGCTGGGGAATTCCGGGAAACTCATGCGCGCGAGCGCGCACAAATCTCAAGACCGGCAGTAAGGGTCTGGGGAGGTGTGACTCGCAACTGCTGCAATACGCCATGAGCCAGGATTCCGAAACGCAGTTCATTACACTACTGGAAACGTTATATCATTCGCGTAATCCGACGCGCCGCTGGCTTCATTGCACGCGCCGCGACTGGCTCCTTGCCAAGATCACTGAATGCGCGCGGGAACGCCCCGGACGCGCACTCGAAATTGGTTTTGGTGCGGGTGTCTATTTGCGTGCGCTGGCCTATCGTTACAAAGAAGTGATTGGCACCGACCTCAATCAGGGCCAACTCGAGCATGCCCGTGCGCGCACTGCAGACGTTGCTAATGTACAGGTCCTGATTGACGATATCACCGACTCGCATCTGCCCGCGCATAGCTTCGACCTGGTCTTGTGCAGCGAGGTGCTCGAACATATCCGTGATACCGGCCGCGCGATTACGGGGATTCGAAGGCTACTTGCTCCCGGGGGGTTGCTTATTATCTCGACCCCACAGCGCCACAGTCTGATGGAACTGGCCTGCAAGCTGGCGTTCATGCCCGGAATCATAAATGTCGTTCGGCGCGTGTATGGTGAAGCGGTGTTCAAGACCGGTCATGTAAGCCTGATGACAGAGCGGCAGATGACGCGTGCACTCGAATCGGCCGGCTTATATATTCGCCAACGTTTCAAGTCCGGCCTGTATCTTCCGCTCGTAGCCGAATTTGCAGGCATCAGCGGCATGCGCTTCGAACGATGGCTCGAAGAACGGGTGCGCGATAGCCCTCTGAGTTGGACGTTGTGGACGCAATACTACGTTGCACAATCCTGCAGGCCGTCGCCAGTCTGAGCCATCACGGACCCATTCGCCTTATCAACAGCCGGGGGCCAATGCTGTCGTTCGGCGTCGCTTCCAACTCGGTCGCGAAGCATGCGCGGCGCGTATTCGGCATCGCAGTGAAATCCTGTTCGCGGATTATGATGTACTGCTCGGCTGCGGCATGTTCGGCGCACGAAATTTGTGAAATCGGTGCGAGCGGCCGCGGGGAGTAGAAGTTCAACTCGCAATCGCCGAGTCCAAAGTGGCCGATGCGGGCATTGGCCGGGACGAGCGCGGCGGCGTGGCGCGCGAACGTCTTAAGCGTTTCGCCTTGTGCCAATGCCGGATTCATCACCGCAAACCAGAACCAGCCGCCCGCCGCGGCGATCACGAGCGTGCCGTATGCTTCGAAGGCCGATGCGCCTCGCAGCAATCCCCGCGTGGTGAGGCCAACGCCCACGAGCGACAAACCGGCCCAGAAAAGCAACGGCGGATTGAAGGCTTGCCGCACCAGCAGTTCGAGAAAGCGGCGATCGGTCGGATGCAACCGCAAGGCTATTGCTTTCGGTATGCCATAACCGATCGCTATCATCGAAGCACTCACCATAACTGCTGCGCCGATCGCAATGATTACGCTGGCGGCCGTGAAAAGCTGCTTCACGAATCTTCGTGCATTGAAGCCGGCTTGCGTTTGCGCAATTGTCCATCCAGTTAGAATCGCGAGTGGAGGAAACGCCGGCAGAATATAAATCAAGCACTTACCCTGTGAGGATGAAAAGAAAATGAACAACGCAGCAAACCAGCAGAGCGCATAAACGGCCGCCTCGGGCAAGCTCCGTCCTGTGGTCGGCCATGCAGCGAAAGCAAGTGCGGGCAAATACAGGCTCCAGGGTAAAAATCCACTCAGTATTTGTGGAGCGAAGTACCAGAATGGATGAGCGCAATAGCCCGCACCACCGGCGCCAGCCGGAACAAAACGGCTCCAGAGATTCATTCGCACCTGCCACTCAAGAAATGGACGCCCGCCAAGCTGATAACCGGCAATGAACCAGGCAAGCCCCATCGCCAATCCCCCCGCGAATGTCGCGGCCATATCGAAGTGGAATAATCTGCCCAACCGCCCTCTTATGAGCAGGAAAAGCCCGGCGACCAGCCCGGGCAGCACGATTCCGAGGACTCCCTTGGTCAATGCCCCCAGCCCTATGGCGCCCGCGGCAGCGACGAAATAGCGGGTCGCGTGTGGCTCAGCCTGCGCCCGTGTACCAATCGCGCGTTCGAGGCTCACTGCCGCTGCAGTCACAAACAACGCCAGCATCGAATCCATCCGGGGTTGCCGCGCGGCATCGAGAAAAAAATGGCATAGCAGCAAGGCCGCAGCCGACCATACGCCCACGCGCGGCCCCAGCCTCCTGCCGCTCCACGCGAACACAATCGCACAGGTCAACGCCGCAGCGACAAGCGAGGGCAATCGAAAGGCGAGTTCATTCCATCCAAGCACCTTGACGCAGAGCGCCGCCATCCACCAATAGAGGGGCGGTACATGAACAATCGGCCCTGGCAAAAAGCGCGGCAGAATAATATTGCCGGCGAGCACATCGCGAACCGCCCCTGACTCACATACCCCCAGTTCTTTGGTAAAGGGGGCCGACGGCGCGAGGGTGATCAGAAAACCTGTGGCAACCAGGAATACCCCGCTGGCTTGGACCAGGAGCGGATGTTTGATGCGCACTTTGACCTCAGCGCTGCGTTCGCAGACTCCCCTTTGCGGCGCGCCTCGCGATCTCGTTTGCTCGCTCCGCTTGGGAAGCGTTCCTTAACGCGCAAGCTGCCCGCCTCTCAAAACGTGAGCAACTGCTATAAGTGAAACACCAATCGGGAGACGAAACGGGCCGAGCACAAACCGCTCGCAGGAAAGCAAGCGCAACAGCACCGCGTTCATCAATCGCGGCGGCATCGCGAGATCATGTCTGCCGTTAGCGTTGGAGGCGGCTGCACGCAAGCGCTGGAATAATCGCACGGCTGCAATCGCCGGAAACAAGAGAAAATTGTAATAGCTGAGATAGTCGATCGCGAAACCGCAATCGCCTAGCAAGCGGCGCAGGTCGATTGCCCGATAGCGGCGGTGATGATGATGGGTGGCGTCATGCTCGCTCCACAACCAGCTCAGCGCCGGCACGGTCATCAGCAACCATCCACCCGGTTTTAAGCTCGCGCGCACCGCGCACAATGAGCCACGCTCATCGTCGAGATGTTCCAGCACGTCCGTCATTACCACCAGGTCGAAGCGCCTTGCGGCGAATGGGAATTCACGCGGCAATGATCCGCGCGCGAGCCTCGCCAACCGCCGCGAGGCCGCAAAATCAAGCGCGGATTCGTCAGCGTCCATCGCGTAAAGTCGACCCCGCCGGGCGAGCATCGGGAAATTTCCGCCCGAGCCGCATCCTAATTCGAGAATCACCGCGTCCGGGGGCAGCGCGACACGGTCCAGCATCCGCTCGCAGATTGCTCGCCGTCCAGAGAACCACCAATGAGTGTCCTCCACCGCCGCCATTCGCGGATAGAGCGCAGCATCCATCAGAAAACAGAGATGGACAGGGAGCCACGGGCAGCGAAAGCAGCGAATGATACAACTGCTTCAGGCGAGTCTTGCAGTTCCTTCACTTCACACTCCGCTAAGGGGTTTCCCCCCCTGGCCCATTGTCGTCGAAGCCCCAGCGTCCGCGCAGGAGATAGAGAGGCCGTCCTTTGACCTCGTTGTAGATGCGTGCGAGATACTCGCCCATGATCCCAAGTGTTATAAGCTGCACGCCGCCGAAGAACAGTACCGCGACCATTATCGAAGCATAACCGGGGACCACGACGCCGCGGACAATAGTAAGGCCGGCCAAAAAGAGCGCATACAGGAAGGCGAAGATCGAGACCACCACACCCACATAGCTCCATACCTTGAGCGGCACCGAACTGAACGAGGTAATCGCATCCAGCGCAAAGTTCCACAGTCGCCAATACGTCCATTTGGTCTTGCCGGCGCGCCGCTCTGGCCGCTCAAAGCGAAGCGCGGTTTGCTTAAAGCCGACCCAGGCGAAAAGCCCCTTCATGAACCGTGTGCGTTCGGGCAAGCCCACCAGGATATCCACTACCCTGCGGTCCAACAGGCGGAAGTCGCCAGTATCAGGCGGGATAGGGATATCAGTGATGCGGTCGAATATGCGGTAGAAATAGCGCGCGGAAACCCGCCTCAGGATGCTTTCGCCGTCACGGCGAGTGCGGGTCGCATAGACTACGTCGAAGCCTTCACGCCATTTCGCGATCATCTGCTCGATTAGTTCAGGAGGGTCCTGCAAATCCGCATCGATCGGCACGGCTGCGGCGCCGCTCACATGCTCGAAGCCGGCACTGAGGGCGACATCCTTGCCGAAATTGCGCGAGAGGCTCAGCACCTTCAGATTCGGCACCCGCTCGCGCAGTGCAAGCAACCGCTCAAGGCTGCCGTCGTCGCTGCCATCGTCCACGCACACAATTTCAGAAGCGCAGCCGAGATTGCGCAGCACTGGGAGCAACCGCGCGAAGAATTCGTCGAGCCCCGCGCGCTCATTGTGAATCGGTACAACCAATGACAGCTCGATCGAGCCCTTTTCCGGATAACGGCCAGCCTTGTGCGACACTTCGACAGGCTGCGGATGGTTCCTCTCAAGCCCCATTACTGTGCCCCGATCGCTCCGCTGGAGTCACGGGAACGGCGAGCCTGTTCAGGCGGTCGTACCGCATAGAGATCGTAGTATCCCGAACGATAACGCGGATAACGCTTGAGCAACCTCAGGCAGTGGAGAGTGGGCGTAACGTTAAAGGCGTGTTCGTCGTGATCTCCAATCATCAGGAAATCACCATGCTCCGAGCGGAGCCATCCACATACCTCGTCAGGAGGGACCAGCGGTAACTCAATTAACCGGGCACCTGCATAATAGGCTACGCGGCCATCGCGCGCCGCCACGGCTACCGGTCCTTTTGTCATCCTAGCTATGTCCTCGCCGGCATAACGCACGCCCCGCATGTCGTAGCCGATCGGCCATAGCGTACGCGGCAGCAAAGTCATTGCAACCGACGCCGCAACAACGGTGTGAATGACCCTGGTGCCAGGCCTGCACCATCGCGCGGCCTCTCCCGATACCACGATAATGCCGAGGGCCACCCAGCCGAAGGCGAATGGGATCAAGTGAACCATGAATCGCGTGCCGGTGTACGAAAGCGCAAAGCCGCAGAAGTAGAACAATACAATACCAGCGAGAAAGCTCTCCCGCGCGGTAGCGAAGAGCGCGCGGCCGCGCGCCCATATTCCAATCGCGAGCATCACCGTGAGCAATGGCTCGAGAGCCTGTGCGAAATTGTAGATCGATACAAAAGAATATTGGCCGACCTTCTCCAGGTAGAGCCGCGGGTGGCCGAAAATCGCCATGAGGGGCGAGGTGCTTGCTGACCAGCCGAGCCGCCGCCATTCCTCTCCATTTCGCGCAACGTCGCCCATCCCATACATCATCGCTGCCGTGAATTCGCGGCCGATACTCCAATGGCCGGTGGAGATCCGCAGGTACGCAATATAGGGTGCGGCAACCATCATGAAGACCGCCGCGAACGTGCATCCCGCGGTGGATACCCATGCATGAGAGGCCTGCTTCCACAACCAGCCGGCTGCTATGAACAGAAGGATGCCCAAGGGGAGAAAGCCGATGGCTTCGGTTCTGTAAAGATAACCCAGTCCAGCTGCCATTCCCGCTAGCGCGGCGACTGCCAGGCGCCGGTCATTTAAGGCCTTGAGCAAAAGCCAGCAGGCGCAAGTAGTGAGAAAAATATAGCCGGCTTCGGTCCGCACCGACGCCGAGTAGGCCGCGGTCTCGGGATGGATCGCCATCAAAGCCGCCGCCCCCAACCCAAGGTCGCGGCGCCCAAACGCCGCTCGCGTCATCAGATACGTGGTCGCGACGGCGGCGGTGCCTAAAATTGCCGAAACCAGGTTCCCTGCTGTTTCCCAGTTCGCTATCCATCGGTGCATCAGCGAAATGAATAGCGGATAGAGCGGCGAATACACTGCGCCTAGGGCAGCATGCCATTCTCCGTCAGCGAAATGGCGCGCCATCACGAGGTAGCCGACGCCGTCTCCGGAAATGCAGTAGCTCGTCAGACTGAGGTAGACTCGGATTGCGAGGGCAAACCCCACCACCGACAACAAAGCGGCGGCCTCACCGTGAACCATCCACGGTTGCAGCTCGTCATCCTTGCGGGTGAGACCGGAGCAACGTGACGTCTCCGCGTCACGGCTGCAGAAACCCATAGACAAAGCTATAAGCGCGACGCCCCTGAACAGCCAGACCGTCTCACAAAAAGGTACTACAGGAATAGCTGATGAGCGAAAAATTGTACTACACGAACAGCACTCCAGTTTTACGCTGCTCGCTTTTCCACGGCCAGATCGGATTCTTTCCTGAAGACAGCCCATGGAGCCGCGGTCCCAGAACAATGCCGATTGACCGCGGGCATCTCGCCGCGCGCCGCGCCGGGGAAAATATATCGGCGGAGAAACCGCCGCCCGTCAAACCATCGAATCAGGTACGCATCACTTTGGAGGCCTGCAGCCCCTTGGGACCTTGGGCAACTTCAAACCTGACCTCCTCACCCTGATCGAGCGAACGGAAGCCGTTCCCGTCAATCGCGCTATAATGGACAAAGACTTCCTGCCCGTCCTCCATCGTAATGAAGCCGTAACCTTTCTTGGGGCTAAACCATTTAACAACTCCGGTCGCCATTTCCCCCGACACCCTCCTGCTAAGAAACCCAACGTGAAGCTGAGCCCGCCAGTCGCTGCTCCTCAAGCCCGCTGAGCGGGCACGACCCGGCCAGCACGTGGCGCATATATCAGATTCCTAGGCTCTCTCCAAGAGGTTACTGATGGAAGAAAATATCCTAGCTCTACTTTTTCTATCTGAAACCTACCAACTGCTGCGTATTGTTGAGCATTCAGCAACCGCGGCCAAGAGCGGCCTCCTCGCCGGGGGCCTTCGTTTGAAACAAACCTCACCGGGTAGGTTTAGACGGTCACTGTCTAAGTCCATCCTCGCCATCGCGTGGGGCGTACGTGGATGTGGCAGTGGTCGGGAATCTGCCGCATTACGTCGTCGATGATGAACTCGCCGTCTCCGTATTTTTGTCGCGCAATCAGGCTGAGCGCCTCGATCATGAAAACCCGTTCTTCACCGGTCGGAGTCTTGCGATGTTCGCCTAACACCGCCATCGGCGTATCGCATGAATCGCAATCGAGCAACGTAAACTTAAACGGCAACGTGAAGCTCGCATACCAAGGGGTATATTCTTTCAATTCGCAGAGGTCGCATTTGGCCATATTCCCAAGGCTTTAGCGGTTCATCGCGATTTCGGCAAGATTACTGGTGGGCGATAGGTTTCAATCCGTCGGCGAACAAAAGCGTGGGCCGAAACCAGCGCAAAGGCCGCCGACTACGCGCCCTTCGCATGATTTCACAGACGCACTTCAGAGAGTCAGCTCCAGCAGCCAACTCGTGAGCGGATTTCTGACGCGGTGCCAGGAACGGCCATGGCGACGGCGATGCCAATGATAGTGGCGACGAACTCGCACCGTCCCGGTCCATCGCTCTGGTTCCACCGGAATCGCCGAAGCTGTTGCATCGAGCCTCGTCACCCGAACGCGCGCGATTCCCTCGCGCCTGAATCCGAGGCGCTCCGCCGCCGCCTGCGAAAGATCGATTCCGCGTCCGCCTATGTACGGACCGCGATCGTTGACCCGGACCACCACCGACCGGCCATTGTCAAGATTCATCACGCGCGCATAAGAACCGAGCGGCAAGGCGCGCGAGGCAGCGGTAAAGCGATGTGAATCAAAGGTCTCACCGGTGCTGGTGCTATGGCCATTAAAGCCCTGACCGTACCATGAGGCCAACGTCACATGCGGCGCCAACACGCTTCGGCTGCTAGCACGGGGGATGGTTGAGGGTGCGCGCGCAACAGAAGGGGGTAGCTCCGAGGAGCATCCCGAGACTGCAGCGATAAGCAACAAGCATGTACAAGACCATAAGAGCATCGCATAATCATGCTCGCAGCGACGTTGCAGCATCAAGCTTATTAATTCTAATATGGATTGTTCGGATCGCCGCAGGCCAGTTATGATTTATCCAAAACCATCACCAGCAAGACCGCTGGCAGATATACTAGAGATACGAACATGACGTTGCGCGCAGCAGCGGCCGTCTTATGCCCACAGACCAGCCGAATCGCCCGATATAGCATCCAAAGGCCCAACATCAACGCAACTGCCATATAAGTCCGTCCCGCGAAACCCATCCAGGTCGGAACGGTTCCGAAGCCGACCAGCAAGCCAGTTGCAATAACCATTACGGCGTTGACCGGATTACCACCAGCGTTATCCAACGGTAGCAACGACAGTCCGGCGCGTGCGTAATCGGCCTGATAGATCCGCGCGATCGAGAGTGAATGTGGCAGCTGCCAGAGCAGCATGATGCCGAACAGTACAAAAGGTTCTGCGCCGAGCGTCCCGCGCGCTGCGGCCCAGCCAATTACCGGCGGCAGCGCACCCGGTATCCCCCCCATCAGGTGACACAGCCAGGTGAAACGCTTCATCGGCGTGTAACCGCCAAGGTAAAGGAGGCTAATCACGCTGGTTACTGCCGCTGACAGCGCATTCACCGAAGCGCAGAGATACATGATACCGGCCAGTCCTATTGCAAGGCCGAAGACCAGCGCTGCCCGCGGCTGCAGCCGCCCCGAAGGTAGCGGCCGAGCCCGTGTGCGATGCATCATGGCGTCAAAATCACGCTCAAGATATTGGTTAAGCGCAAGCGTGCCGCCCGCCGCCAGTGCCGTGCCGCACAGCACTTTAAGCGCTAGCACGAAGTCGAATTCGGTGCCGCTACCCATGTAAAAGCCGGCGAGCGCCGTAATCAGGATCATTGCGACCACGCGCGGCTTAGTGAGTTCGAAATATGCGGCCGCACGTCCGCGCAAGGTGACCGGCGCGATCACGACTGCGGCTGCGTTACTATTCAAGCGGACACCTGACGCCGCATTGCACCAAAGGTCGGTGGGGCCACGACATGGGCGGGGCCGGTTCTCGCTATGAGTTGGTAAGCTCGAATCGTGAGCGCGACGGTTGCACCCAGGAGGGCGGCGCCAGTCGCGACATGCGCAGTGGTCGGAAGCACTGCTCTTCCACTCCATATGGTTAGGACGCCCAGAGTTATCTGCAAGGCAAGCAAAACGAGCATCAGAATCGCGGCGTTCCGAAGCGAGCGCTCGGCAAAATAAAAACGCATCACTCGTGCGAAGGTCCAGCTTACCAGCAATGTGACGACTAATGCGCCGCATCGATGAGCAAAGTTGATATCAACCGCAAATGAATAGAACGGCGGAATCAGACGACCGTATGATGTCGGAAAATCTGGAATGGCGAGTCCGGCACCGATGTGGCGCATGACCGCACCAATCAGAATTTGCACGTAGGCCGCGGCCGTGGTCACTGCCGCAAGTGCAGCCAGCGGCGGCGGCTTGTGCGGCAGCCGGGCCATATTATCTTCTATGGTGCGGCTGAAATCGGTGAAGAGCACCATCGCAATCATCAGACAGAAGAACGCCTGCGCAACCGCCGCATGCGCCACTGCCAATGCTAACGGCAGTAACATCAGCACGGTAAGCCCCCCTAGCACTGCCTGAACTAACACAAGTCCAAGGGCTGTCAGGGCTGTGATTCGGACCGATCGCCGCGGCTCTCGTACCCAGGTCCAAACTGCGAGTATCAGCGTGAGAATACTGACAGCGCCGGCGACGAGGCGATGGCCCCACTCGAAGCGGATGCCACCTGTAAGCGGCGGGATCAACCTGCCAAATGCCAGCGGCCAGTCCGGTACCGCCAGTGCGGACCCAGTCGAGGTCACGAGCCCCCCAACAAATATCAGGACGAAAGTTGCGGCGGCGCAGACAACCGCGAAACGATGCAATGCAAGGGAAGTCGAAGTAGTTTGAAAACGTGCGGACACAGGATCAGCCGAGTCGTCACGGGGAACCGCAGGGATGAATTCTAGCGGGCTTAGCGCACAACGCAATGGGCCGGGCCCGGCCTGCACGCTGCTGCGCATGACTTAACGCGGGTTATGCTCCGGCTCTAGCCGGCAGAGAATAGTAATCGGTCCCTGATCCTGGCGGAAAGCGTGGCCGCTATTGTGTCATTACAGGCGGCGCGGTGAGTGGCCCATATGTTTTCTTACCAGTTCCATCATCCGGCTGACATCGATCGGCTTCGGCAGAACCTCCCTAACATTATCAGGCTGTTCGGCGCGCGATAGAACTCTGGAATCACCACTCATGACGATTACCGGTACGCTCGCAAGTTGCGCGTGGTCTGGAATGTGCGCTAAAAACGCCACGCCGTCCATGACCGGCATCGTAAGATCGAGCAGGATCAAGGCAGGGGTTGTCCCGGCCGCCTCGACCGATTGGAGCGCCCGCATTCCATTCTCAGCAGGTAGCACTGAGTAGCCTGCATGGTTGAGAATCTCGCACAAGGCTTCTCTTGTACCGCTATCGTCTTCGACTAGCAGAATCGTGGCCGGGCCTCCGCTCCAGTCGGGTTGTTTTCGGATGCCGCGACTGGCGTCGCTTGTAGGAAGGTTTCGCAATCAATATGCCTTGTCTATTGGAAGGAAATCACGAGCTTTTCGAAGCTTAAAGTTGCCTTATCGTCAACAAATTAAATAATGTTTCCAAAAAATCGCGTCCCGGTGACACTTTTCTGACACAACCGACCTCCTGCGACTCGGGTCCGTCAAATATAGCGAGGTAAAAGGATGGGGACCCCAGCTCAAACCCTGGCTCAAATCCTCGAACAGCAGGCGCGGCGCCATGACTCACGTGTTTTCCTGCGCAATAAGTCCGACCAGCGTTGGCACGATCACTCGTGGAGCAGCGTCGCTGACCGCGCCGCGCGCCTGCGTGCCGGCCTCAGCAGGATGGGAATCAAACGTGGCGATCGTGTGGCGCTCCTCTGCGACAATTCACCCGAATGGGTGATCGTTGATATGGCAGCACTCGGCTTGGGCGCGATTGTCGTTCCTCTGTATACGACTGGCGGTGCCGAGGAGACGCGCCACGTGCTGACCGATTCCGGGGCCCGTTTACTCGCGCTCGATAGCGCGCAACGTCTTTGCAAAGTTCGCGAACTCGGCTTATTGCCCGCTCTCGAGACGATTATGATGACGCACCAGACCCCCGAGTCGCAGGTGGGCGCTGGTCCGCGAATCGTCTCACTTGATCAGGCAAGCGCCTACGAGCCGATGCCCGCCACGGCAGGCGATCGGGACGAACTCGCGACTTTTATCTACACCTCCGGCACGACCGGACCACCCAAGGGTGTCATGCTATCACATGGTAATATAATTGCTAACTCTGAGTCTAACCTGGCGGCGCTGAATCTGAACTCCGAGGATATGACCCTGTCATTTTTGCCGGTCGCACATTCGTTCGAGCGCACTGCCGGCTATTACACGGTGATGCTGGCCGGCGGCGCAATTGCCTATGCCGAGGGGCTGGGGCAGATTGCGGCCAACTTGCTTGAAGTCGGGCCCACTGTGGTGCTGACCGTTCCGCGATTGCTCGAAGCCGTTTACAGCCGTGTCATGCGCACCGTTGAGAGCTCATCAGCGGGGCGCCAACGAACCTTCCGAGCTGCGGTCGCGATCGGAACCGAGGCGGCCGATTATCGCCATCGAGGACGGCCAGTCCCGTTTTATCTAGCCGCGGCAATGGCGCTGTTTCGGCATCTGGTGTTCAGCAAGATTCGCGCGATCTTTGGCACCCGCCTGCGTTACCTGATTTCAGGTGGTGCACCGCTATCGACCGAGATTAACCGCCTACTAGCCGCCGCGGAGATTCCGATCGTCGAAGGATATGGGCTGACTGAAGCGTCACCGGTGGTTTCATGCAATTTGCACGGCCGCACTCGAATCGGCACAGTCGGCCGGCCGCTCCAGAATATCGAGCTGCGCACCGCCCCTGATGGCGAGCTGCTGGTACGCGGGCCGAACGTAATGAAGGGCTACTACCATCGTGACAGCGAGACGCGCGATGCGATTGACGCTGAGGGCTGGCTGCATACCGGCGATATCGCGCAGATCGATGCCGAAGGGTACATCAGAATTATCGATCGCAAAAAAGACCTCATTGTACTCTCAGGCGGGAAAAATGTCTCGGCGGCTAACCTGGAAAGCAGGCTCGCCAGCGATCCATTCATCGCTCAAGCGTGCGTAGTCGGCGACCGCCGCAAACATCTGGCAGCGATCCTGGTGCCGAATTTCGAAACCCTGGGCGCGCGGCCGCCGGACAACGTGCGGATAGACCAGCGGCGGCCGGCCGAACTGGTGAACGATCGGGCGCTCCGCGATTTTTTCCGCAGCCGCATTCGCGAATTCAATCGGCCGCTGTCGGACGTCGAGCGGATTGTGGATTTTGTCCTGACCGAACAGCCGTTCTCGCAAGATAACGGCGAGCTCACACCGACCATGAAGATCCGCCGGCGAACGGTCCAGGAGCACTACCATGCTCAAATCGAGGCGCTCTATCGAACCAAAAGCGAGTGAGGTGAGGACCATCGACAAGGATCAACGCAGGAGCGATTGCTTTGCAGATACCCACGACAAAAAGAGAATGGCTATATGCGGTACTGGCGCTGATCGGCGGAGTGCTGGGCGGTTTAGCCGGCGGCAGACTCAGTGCAACGGCTGCGGCTACCGTCGCCCAGGTTCCACAGCGAACTATGGCGGCCCAGGAGATTTTGCTGGTTGACGCGAAAGACAACCGGCGCGGCGCCCTGAGTCTTAACAAAGACGGCGACCCTGCGCTCTCGTTTTATGACCATCACGGCAAGCTCCGCATCGCTCTCCAAATCAGCGATGATGAGGGGTTGGGCTTCAAGCTTTTCGATACGAGCGGTACGCTCCGCGTCTCGCTGATCATCAACCCCGATCAAATTCCCGCTCTGCGGCTGTTCGACTCGCAACGTCATCCTCGCGCCCTGCTCGGGGTCGATCCCGAGGGCGAAGCGGCGCTGGATTTCTACTCGCAAGAGGGCAAGCTGCTGCGTGAACTGCCATAGTGACACAAGTTTTCCAGCCTCTCAGCGGACCGCTTGCCCGAGTACTCTGATGAACCATCAACACGCTGCGATGGTGGCCGCCCTTGCTTTGCGGCCGTGTTGAGTCAGGTCTCAGGCTGGGACTAAGCTGCGAATGTTGTGTTCCCGCCTGAAATCGAGATAGCCGCGGCTGAGCGCCCGTTCGACGCGACGATTAGCGTCCCCGGCTCAAAGAGTATTACTAATCGTGCACTTTTGTTGGCGGCAATGGCTGACGGCAGTTCGGTTATCGACTCCGTTCTGCTGAGCGAGGACACCTACTCAATGACGGCGGCGTTACGCACCCTGGGCATCGATGTCGCAATGGATGAGGCAAACCGCATCATCACTGTCCATGGGCGGGGCGGCACCATTCCGGCCGCGAGTGCAAATCTCGATATTGGCGGCGCCGGCACCGCGATGCGCTTCTTGACCGGCTTCTTAACACTGGGCTGCGGCCGCTTTCGTATTGACGGCAACACGCGGATGCGTCAACGACCCATCGGCGCGTTGCTTAAAGCGCTTCAGCAACTCGGAATCGAGGTCCGCGCCCAGAATAACAATGGATGCCCGCCCGTGGTCATCGAGGCAGCGTCAGCAAAGTTTGTGGGTGGCCAGGTCGCGATCGACGCGACCCTCTCGTCGCAATTCGTCTCGGCCCTGCTGATGCCCGCGCCATTGTGGCGCGACGGCCTGAGGCTGACCGTGAATGGCGAAGCCGCGCAGCCTTTCATCAAAATGACGCTCGACTTAATGAAGCGTTGGGGAGTAGGAACGTCGCGCGACGGGAATCGAATCATTGTCCGCGGTGGCCAACGCTATAGTGCGACTAAATTCACTGTCGAGCCCGACGCGACCAGCGCAAGTTATTTCGCTGCGGCCGCCGCCCTTGTCGGCGGCAAGGTTACTATTCGCGGCCTGACGCGAGATTCGGTTCAAGGTGACCTGGGGTTCCTGCAAATTCTGGAAAGGATGGGGGCGCGGGTCCGGTGGAATGGTGACGGCGTCGATGTAATCGGTTCGGAACCGCTGGCCGGTGTGGACGTTGCGATGAACACGATGCCGGACGTGGTCGCGACGCTCGCGGCAATCGCTCCCTTTGCTTCCTCACCAACGCGCATCCGCAAAGTCGGCTTCATTCGGCATCATGAGAGTGACCGTATCCATGCGCTCGCTACAGAACTCGCACATCTCGGCGCAGCGGTGCGCGAATTCGATGACGGTCTGGAGATACTGCCGTCGCCGCTTCATAAGGCGGTGGTGGAAACCTACAACGACCATCGCATCGCGATGGCGTTTGCGGTCGCCGGTTTGAAGCTCGCGGGTGTCAGGATCAGGAATCCGGGATGCGTAGCGAAAACGTACCCGGAATTTTTCGAGCATCTGACGAGTCTTGCAGGCTAGATATATTTGGCTCCTTAATCATCGCCGTGCTGCCGATCATTTGGTCGTTGTATCAAGGCAGTGTCGCACGAGCCGACGAATGCCTGCAGCACATCGAGCAAGACCTCGCATCTTTAGCCCGAAGTTCCGGGCAGAATCGGGTGCAAGCTGCGCCACGTCATGATGTCCACTCAAGCGCAAGCTGTTGGGGCACTTCGGGTATTTTGCCATCATCGGCAACCTGAGAGCGCTCCCAACTTACGCCACCGGTCCTGTGGCGTAAGTGGTTAAATCGCCGCTCGCAACGGGCCCACATGACGTGGGAGAAAATGGAAGGGATGCTGGCGCGCTACCCACTGCCGGAGCGGCACATCCGTCCCGGCGAAGCCGTGGACCGAAGAGCCGGATGCGGGAAACCTGCACGTCCGGATCCATAGGAGCCTCGGAGGCGCAATCCCCCGGGGGTGACCCGACCACGCACGCTGCCGATACCCGGTTAGGGCGATTTTGACAAAGTAAAAATGCGTAGAAGTATCATCGTCATCAAGAGGTGAGTATTGGAGCGTAAGCTCACTGCTATCCTGGGCGCCGACGTCTACGCCTATAGCCGCCTCATGGGTGAGGATGAGGAGGGCACGCTACGGACTTTATCCGCCTGCTGCAAGATTAGTGACTCGCTAATAGAACGACATCACGGCAGATTCGTCAATTCGGCCGGTGACAGCGTACTGGCCGAATTCGCCAGCGTGGTCGAGGCGGTTACTTGCGCCCTTTCGATTCAGACCGAACTTAGGGCCGAGAATGCAGAGTGGCCTCTGGAGCGCCGGATGCAATTCAACATCGGCGTCAACCTCGGCGATGTGATGGTCGAGGGCGAGCAGATCTACGTGGGATGGAGTCAACGTTGCGGCGCGGCTGGAGAGTCTCGCCGATCCCGGCGGTATCTGCATTTCAGGTACGGTGCACGAACAGGTGCGCGACAAACTCACGCTTGCTTACGAGGATCGAGGCGAACAGGCGGTCAAGAACATCGCGCGTCCGGTGCGAGTGTGGCGTGTGCTGCTCGAGGGCGCCGTGCCCTCGCCGTGCTTAGCCCAGGCAGATTCCGCGCAGATATTGGCGAGGCGGAGCGCTGTCGCTAGCGGGGCTTGCGATTATTGTGGCTACCTTCGCGCGGGTGCTCCCTCAAGCCACCGCGGACGTCAGCGTCAATACCGCCATTGGAGAAGCCGGCACTAGCATTGCCCGTCCGCGAACCCTGTTATTACCTGGTTTCTAGCTGGACAAGCCGGCCGATGGCCTCGCGACTGAAGCCCCAGTCGGAGCCGACCTTAAAAGCGGGAAGCTTGCCCCGTCGAAGCTGGCGATAGATGGTCGAGGGATGCAATTGCATCGAGGGATGCAATTGCAGAAATTCGGCGAGCTCGCCGACGGTCATGATGTCGCCTTGCAGCGCCTGTTTTGCCTCCTCGTTCGTTGTCAAAATCAGCGGGTTCCTTTTGGGTGATTTGCCGCGAGGATACTAGAAAAAACACCATCGCCAGTGCACGGCATGACTAAGCTTAGGACGACCAACCTTAGGCTGTCAATTAGTAGCAGTCCATTTGTCATCTTGTCGATTTTCACCAGGTCAAGCTCTGTCCGCCGGCTCCGTATGTAGATTCCTCGCCAAATGCCGCGCAACCGGTGCTGGTTTCGGCACATCCCTGAGCCTCTTCCGCGTGCCCATCCCAATGCGAGGGTGACTCTGATGTAGGCCCAATCACCGCAGTGCCGATGCGAGGAACATGCTCACGCCGCCGCAACCGATTAGCGGTCATGTGCTGGCTGCGGCTTAGTTCTTTCAGTCGCAGAGGTACCAGGGCGGGGCGACGGGCCGAATTGGCCGGGCGCATGGTCAATACGCGCAATCGCGAGCGCAGCAGTTCTGAGTCAATTT
>Ga0102924_1000278_pt1 | contig 63984 bp, 50 predicted proteins | sample PaiPotPPM11metaG_FD_80116 | JGI IMG/M metagenome (GOLD analysis project Ga0102924, IMG submission 80116) | Iron sulfur acid spring bacterial and archeal communities from Banff, Canada, to study Microbial Dark Matter (Phase II) - Paint Pots PPM... ... | reverse complement strand
CGGGCAGACGGCCTCGCAGACGCCGCAGCCGCAGCACGCTTCCGCGTTGAGATCATACGTCTGGTCGGGCGTGACGTCGAAGCACGAGTCGGGGCACTGCAGCCAGCACAGCGTGCACTTGATGCACTTGTCGAAGTCGATGACCGGGCGCATCGTGCGGGTCGAGTACTTCTTGAAGTAGGGGTTGCGCGCCGGCCGGTACCCGCCGATCTGGTCGCCGAACTTGATCGGCTCGCCAAGGGTCATGCCCTCGATCGTGACGCCCTCGCGCATCGTGGTCCAACCCGGCAGGTCGAACCGGTAGGGCACCTCGGAGTTGCCCTCGCCCGCCTTGACGGTCTGCGTCGTCACGGACTCGTACGCGCGGCGCGCGGACGCGACCTTGAGCTCGTCTTTCCACTCTTCTTTCACCGCGGCCAGCATCGCGTCCAGGCTGACGAGGTCGGGGCACAACTTCGGCAGCGCGCCGAGCACCCGCGCGTCCGTGTGATCGTCCTTGTAGACCCAGAGACCGGAGAAGCTCGGGAGCGCCGGGAGCACCGCGAGACGGTACGGCGTCTTCTTCGTGTGGCAGAACTTGACCAGCTCGGCCGGCGGCAGCGTCGAGGTGACGAGCAGCACCGCGTTCTCGCGGACCTTCTCGTTGATCGGCTGCAGGCCGTACCACGCCCAGGATTCCACACCCTTGCAGAGCATATCGTCGAGGTTGATCGTGAGGTCGGTCTCGGCCGGCTCGTACTGCGCCATGCTCAGCTGCAGCTCGTCCTCGTCCGGGGCGACGATCGCGAAGTTCTTCGCCGGAATGCCGTTCCGCTGCGGCGAGTCGCCGTAGCGGCCGAAGGCGATGCCGATCTTGCCTTCCTTGCGGGCCGCCAGCACGATGCCGCGGCAGATGTTCTTGGCGAGGTTGGTCTGAAAGATCCCCCGGTAGATCACCTCGACCGAAATGGTGCGTCCCATCCCCTGCCTCCTCACCCTCGGGAGCCGGCGGGCGATTCTACCGCCGGACGGCTCTCCGGGAACAGCGTCCCTTCGATCTCCTCGATGTGGCCGCGCATGCGCTGGGCCGCGGCGTCGGGATCCCGCCGCTTGATCGCGTCCAGAATCCGGCGGTGGCCCTCGAGCGACTTCTCGGCGCGGCCGGGACCCTGCAGCGAGCGCGCGCGGCTGTCGCGAAGCAGATCCATCAGGATGTCCATGGTGCGCAGCACGACCTGGTTCTTGGCGGCGGTGGCGATGCGGTAGTGGAACTCGTTGTCGTCCTCGAGGGCGAGCTCGCCGGCCCGCACCCGCTGGGTCTGACGCTCCACGATCTGCTCGAGCGCGCGCACGTCGTCGTCGGTCGCGCGAAACGCGGCGGCCCGCGCGAGCGGCGGCTCCAGCATCTTGCGCATGTCGAAGAGGTCGGCGAGCTGATCCTTGCCGGCGCTCAGCGCGTCGGCGAGCGGCCGCACGAGCCGGTCGATCGGAATCTCGCGGACGAGGGTACCGTCGCCGTGGCGAGGCTCGACGAGCCCCTGCACCTCGAGGACGCGGATCGCGTCGCGGACGGAGCTGCGGCTGACGCCGAAGATCTCGGCGAGTTCACGTTCGGGGGGAAGCTTGTCGCCGGGCTTGAGACGGCCGTCGGCAATCAGACGCTGGATCTGCGCCGCGACCTCGGCGTAGACCTTGGTCTTCCGGACGGGACCGAGATCGGCCTGGATGGGTGACGCCGTGCTGGACGCGATGACAATCGCCCCCGGACCGGGCCAGTTCGTCTGGCCCAGTGGTCGGACCATCAAACAACGCCATTATGGGGAATGGGCGATCCGAGAGTCAAGTCAACGCACCGTCAAACAGACGAAGTCCGGATCAGGCGGAGATTATCTCCATCGAGTTTCACTCAACATAACTCGACCGCACGGCCCCGTGAGGGTGGTGCGGCCGAGTCCAGTAGCCCGACTTTATATGATGGCGACCTTCCCTGTTGCGAGATAGTAGTGCGCGGCGACGATCTTGAGCTTCCCGTCCTTAATCAAGCCCGCGAACACCGGCGATGCGTGCTGCAACAGCGACGCCTGGTAGCGGGCGTTGGCGCGGATCGCGGCGTCGAGATCACTCCCTGCCTGATCGACCGCCGGGCGGATGTACGGATACAATCCGCTGATCTGGCCGGGCACGGCCTGGTTCTGGATCGTCGCGCTCACCGCGCCGCAGTTCGCGTGCCCGAGCACCATGAGCACGGATGTTCCCAACACCGCCGCTCCAAACTCGAGACTGCCGATGATCGCAGGGGTGGCGATGTTGCCGGCGACCCGACACACGAAAATGTGCCCAATGCTCTGATCGAACACGATTTCCGCCGGCACGCGCGAGTCCGCGCACGACAGGACGGCGGCGAACGGCCGCTGCTGTTCGGCCGTTTTGGCGTGCAGGATTGAGAGGTTCTCACTGTCCGCGGTCAGCTTGCCCGCGACGTACCTCGCGTTGCCGTCCATGAGGCGCTTAAGCGCCTCGTCGGGCGGAATCGGCGGCGTTGGGGTCGCGGCGAGCGCCGGGACCGCCGGCATGGAACCCGCCGCCAGTCCCGCGGCGCCGCCGGCCGCCGCCGCAACCAGAAGATCGCGCCGGGAAAAACGTTGCAGGTCGCCACGTTCGCGCATGGGCACCCCCCAAGGGAACTTCGATCATGCGCATTCGACGGCATACGGAGCCGCCCTGCCGCGACAACCGCCGCGTCAGGCCGTTGGAGCCGCGTTGATGGAAGGGGTTGCGGAGTCCCAACGGAAATTCCGGCGAAGATGATTCCTTCCGACGCCATCCAACACGCGGCCGGCAGCGAGGGGCTTCCCATCTTTAACGTCCCGAACGACGAGCGCCGTTTGCCGCCCCTCGACGCTTCGCGGTTTGGCCCGCGCCTGGCGTCGCTCGGCGTGGGGTTCACCGCACCCCTTTCCGACACGGTCAGGACCTGGTGTCTGATCTACGAAGAGATCCTGCGCCGGCTCTTCACGGAGTGCGCAGTCTACCGGCAGATGCTGCGCGTCACCGACGCCGGCGTCGAGCTCAACGCCATCGATAGTCTGTCCTCGACGTTGATCGCCGAGTTCCTCGCCGCGCCGACGCCCGCGGGTCTGCGCGCGCTCGCCGCGGACATCCGCGTGTACCGCGGTTCACCCGATGTCATCACGCTCATCATCTGCCGTAACCTCGGGATCCCTGCGCGACGCGTAGTCACGGACGAGGAGTTTCGAGCGCACCGGCCGGACCGCATCGCCGAACTCCGGGAGCCCGCGCCGATGCCGACGAGGGAGAGCCGGCGGCGCTTCGCGGCAACCCGACGAACGTACCAGGTCATCCTCGAGACCTCGCCGCCGCACTGTCTCGACAATCAGGCGAGCGCGCCGACGCCGGACGCGGTCCGCGCCGCACTCGCCGGCAAGAACGCCGGCAAATACGAGACCGCCGGCCTGCTGCGCCGCTTGGGTTACCTCACGCCGCCGGCACTGCTCCTCGAGAACGCGCGAGGTCTAGGCGAGACGGCTCGCTTTCCGGCGGTGATGCTGAAACCCGACGGTGACGGCAACCGAGTGGGCGTGGTAGGGCCGGTCGATCCCCGGGACGGGGCGAGGCTGCGGACGTGCTACGAGCGGTGCAAGACCCAGATCTCGATGGGGCCGGAGCTCGTGCTGGCGCAGGAATACATGCGGGGCCGGCTCTTTCGGATCAACGTGAATCACGGCGCGGTCACATTTGTCGCCGAGTCCGTGAGGCGCGACGTCATCGGCGATGGAACGTCGTCGATTCGCGACCTCGCGGCGCCGTCGTCCGGCCTCGGCTACGGCAGGTCCGCCTCCGATGAGTACGTGAGGAATGCGCTGGCCGGAAGCGGGTGGGGCCTCGACGACGTGCCCCCGGCCGGCGAGGTCGTCGCGCTCTCGCTGGACGGGAATGAGGGCGGGCGCTTTCTCGATGTGACGGATGAATTCCCGGAGACGCTGAAGGAGCAGGCCCTCACGTTGGCCCGAGATCTCGGCCGCGCCGCGCTCGGCCTCGACGTCGTCCTCGACGCGGCGGGCACGATGTGGATTATCGACGTGAATCCCGACCCCGCGCTTGATTTCTTCGACACACCGGCGCGGGCGTACCAAACCATTGAACATATGATCAAACGGCTCGCGGGGTCCGGCGGACGCACCGCCGCCGAGCGCCCGACGATGATCGGGGCGATGCCGCATCTGCTCGGCAGCGATGCCGCCACCGGCCCCGTGCTCTCATCGGCCGCGGCGGCGTACGCAATGATCCATCTTCTCGCGACAGAAGACCGCCTCACGGACGAAGAACTGAACCGCGCTGAGGAAGGAGTCGGCGACTACATCCGCAACGACGGCGTCGTCCTCCAGGAGAACGAGTCGGACAAGTACGCTCTGACGGACGGCGTGCGGATTGACTGCGAAAACCGCGTCCATCTGTGCAAGGCGGCCTGCTGCGCCCTCGCCTTCCCGCTGTCACGGCAGGATGTCGCGGAAGGCGTCGTCCGGTGGAATCCGCAGCGTCCGTACGAGAACGCGCGCGGATCGGATGGTTATTGTGTGCACCTACTCACGGAGCAGCCGCGCCGCTGTTCGATCTACGCGCAGCGTCCCGCACCGTGTCGCATGTACGACTGCCGCCGGAATGCCAGCATTTGGCAGGACTTCGAGCGAAAGATTCCCAGTCCGGACCTGCCGGCGCTCCTTGCCCGGAGACGCCGCCACGGAATGCGCGGTCAGCGCTGAGCGATGCCCGCTACATGCAGATTTTGGTTTCGCAAATTCTCGTCGCGCAACCCGCGGCGCTGACGCTCTCGAGCTGCTCCAGTGACAGGTCGCCGGTCGGTTTGGCGGGCAACACCAGGTAATTGACCGTCTCGGTCTCCTCCACGACCCGCACCTGCGTGCCGGCCGGCACGTCCAAGCCGAATTCCTTGAGCGCCCCCGCCGGGTCTGACAGCAGCCGGCTCTTGAACTTGCCGTCGGCCCATGCCTTTGCGACTACGCGACCGTACTTCTTCGCGAACTCCATCTGATCGGACGGCTGTGCCATTGAATCGCCCCCCTTCCACTGCCCGCGGTGAACCCGCGCGCAGTCGGTATCTCGGGGCTTCCGGCTGGTATGCGAGGGTTCCTGCTGATGCCGGGCCACACCCGCAGGGCAGGACTGCAAGATTATCACACCGTAAGCGAAGTGCCATGTTGATGCGAACTCTGCCACGGCGCGGACGCGGCGCCGCCGCGTCCGGCGGGGCCCGGCCGTGATCGTGCGGCCGGCGTTCACGCCGTCGTTTCACGTTGAGGTCTTTGCGGATGACAACGCCGTCCTCTTCGTGTCCGAGACCGAGAAACTTGTCTTGAGCGGCCGCCTGTACTGCGCCCTGGCAGAACGTATCGACGGCCGGCGGCGCGCCGACGATTTGGTCGAACTGCTGTCTGCCGAAGCCAGCCCCGCCGAAGTCTACTACGCGCTGACGCAACTCGAGCAGCGTGGCCTGCTCGCCGAAGCCGACGGTTCGGTCCCGACCGAGCGCGCGGAGTTCTGGGCCGCGATGGGGACGCCGGCGACCGCCGCGGAGTCGAGGGTGGCCGAAACGCGTGTCGGCCTCGCGACCTTCGGCAACCTGGCGCCGCTCCGGCCGGCGGAGGAATTGGCGCGTCTCGGTCTCCGAATTTCCGGCGGCGGCGATTTCTGGATCGTCCTGACCGACGATTATCTTCAAGCCGGGCTCGCGGAGTTCAACACACGGGCGCTCGCGACGCGCGCCTCGTGGCTGCTGGCCAAGCCGATCGGCCGGATCCTTTGGCTCGGCCCCGTGTTCCGGCCGGGCACAACCGGCTGCTGGGAGTGCCTGGCTCACCGCCTCAGATCGAACCGGCGCGTGGAGGCGTTCCTGCAGGAGCGGCGGGGCACCGCGGCGGCGGCTCTCGCGTTCCGCGCGACGCTCCCGCCGGCCGCGAGCGCGGCACTTGGCCTCGTCGCCACGGAAGCGGCGCGCTGGATCGGAACCGGCGGCGGAACGCCGCTGGAAGGTGCGATGATCACGGTGGACCTCGGGACCCTTGAGACTCAAAAACACGCGCTGGTGCGGCGTCCGCAGTGTCCCCGGTGCGGCGCACCTGTCCGCGCCGCGGAGCTTCCGCCGGGTGCTCCGGTGCTTCAAAGCCGGCCGAAGATGTTCACGGCCGACGGCGGGCACCGCATCGTGCCTCCTGAAGAGACGCTGCGGCGCTTTGGTCACCACGTAAGTCCGATCACCGGGGTCGTCAGCACCCTCGTCCGAATGCCGGACGCCGAGGACCTTGATGTGCACCTGTATGCGGCTGGACACAATTTCGGGCGGCCCGGCCGCACCTTCACGACGTTTCGGCGGAGCCTGCGCAGCAGCTCGGGCGGCAAAGGCGTGACCGACGCGCAGGCCCGCGCCGGCGGCATGTGCGAAGCGATCGAACGGTGGTGCGGGCTCGCCCAGGGGGACGAGCCCCGCCGGCGCGACACATACCGCGGCCTCGGCGACGCCGCCATCCATCCCAACGCCTGCGCGCTGTACAGTGAGGCCCAGTATCGCACCCGCGAGCGGTGGAACGTGCGTGACATTCCCACGCTGCTCGTGCCGCGGCCGTTCGACGAAGGACGCCTGCGGGACTGGGCGCCGGTTTGGTCGTTCACGCACAAGGCGTGGAAATATCTCCCCGCCGCGTACTGCTACTACATGGAGCCGGACGCCGGCGACGCGAAGACCGCGGACTGCGTCGCCGACTCGAACGGCTGCGCCGCGGGCAATACGCTCGAAGAGGCCATCGCGCAGGGCTTTCTCGAGCTCGTCGAGCGCGACAGCGTCGCGCTGTGGTGGTACAACCGCCTTCGCCGCCCGGCGGTGGACCTCGACGCTTTCGACGATCCGTTCATCCGCGGCATACAGGCGCGCCTGCGGGCGCGCGGCCGCGAGTTGTGGGTGTTGGACCTCACAAGCGATCTCGGCGTTCCGGCGTTCGGCGCGATCAGCCGGAGTGTCACGGGTTCGGCTGAGCGGATTATGCTTGGCTTCGGGGCTCACTTCGATCCCCGGCTCGGCGTCCTACGCGCACTGACGGAGCACAACCAGATGTATCTCTTCGTCGCCCCCCTCGACGACGGCAAGGCGGGCCGCGTGCCCGATGATCCCGCGCTCGCCGAGTGGCTCCCGGTGGCGACGGTCGCCGATCAGCCGTATCTCCTTCCGGCGGACGGAACGGCGGTCACCCCCGATCAGTTCAGGACCGCGCAGAACGGCGACCTTCGGGACGACGTGTTGATGGCCCAAGCCATCGTGGAGCGTCACGGCATGGAACTGTTGGTCCTGGACCAGACCCGCGCGGACATCGGGCTGCCCGTTGTAAAGGTCGTCGTGCCTGGACTGCGGCACTTCTGGTCACGGTTTGCGCCGGGCCGCCTGTACGACGTCCCGGTCAAGATGGGTTGGACGGCAGACGCCCTGACCGAAGACCGGCTGAATCCGGTCCCAATGTTCATCTAAGAACGCGGGGGATCACATGCGCCCTTCGTTCGTGGTGTCGCTGCGGAAAGACGTGCGCGCGACGGAAGATCCGAACGGCGACATCCGGCTCGAGTGGCCGGGCGGCCGGATCACAGTGCGGGAGCCCGGCCCAGGGCTCGGCGCCTCGATTCTTGCCCTCGCGGACGGCGGCGCCACGGAAGAAACCCTCGGCGACTTGGCCGCGCGCGAAGCTCACGTTCGCGACGTCGCCCGCCTGTATCATTATCTTGCGCGGTGGGGACAACTGGGCCTGCTGCGGTATGTCGCGGCGGCCGGGACTGAAGAATTGGCGGCGATCGAGCCGATGTCCCCTGCGTTCACGTTTCAACCGAGAGAGACACTACCGGGCCACCGCTACGTGCTTTCGCGGTTCGCATGCTGCCGCCGCGAAGGCGGGCGGCTCGTACTGGAATCACCGCTCGCATGCGGACGCGTCGTATTCTGGGATCCGGCCGGCCCGGCGCTGCTGGCCGGACTGGCCACGCCGTCCACGCCCGACGACCTGGGAGGAACGGAAAAGACTCGCGCGCTGCTCGACCTGCTGCTCACCGCGGGCATGCTGGAGTCCGTCGGAGAGAGCGGCCGCACGGAAGAAGACGAGAACATCGCCCTGAGACAGTGGGAGTTTCACGATCTCCTGTTCCACAGCCGGTCCAGGGCAGGCCGCACCGACGGTCCGTACGGAGGAGTATACAGCTACCGCAACGAGATTCCGCCGCTCCCGGCCCTCAAATCGAGCATGTCCGCCGACACGATCGCACTCGACCGGCCGGACATTGCGGCGCTGAGCCGCCGGGATCTGCCGTTCACCGGAGTCCTCGAGGAACGCCGGTCCATTCGGGAGTACGGCGACCAACCTGTCACCCGCGCGCAGCTGGACGCGTTTCTCTACCGGGCGGCCCGCGTGCGGGCCCTGGTGCCGCCGGGCCACTGGCAGTACGAAGGCAGCAACCGGCCCTATCCGGGCGGCGGTGCATGTTATGAGCTGGAAATCTATGCCGCCGTGAATCGCTGCGACGGCTTGGCGCCGGGACTCTACCATTACGATCCGCTCGGCCATGCGCTCGCCCGCCTTCGCGGACTCGATACGCTCGTGCAGGACCTGCTGGCCGAATCGGCCTGGGTGACGGCGCCGCATCCATTGCAGATCGTGTTCGGCATCACGGCGCGGTTTCAACGCCTGGCGTGGAAGTATCGTGGCATGGCCTATGCCGTGATGCTCAAGGACGTCGGTGCGCTGTATCAGACCATGTATCTCGTAGCCGCCGCGATGGATCTCGCCCCCTGCGCAGCCGGTGGCGGGAGCGCAGACCTCCTGGCCCAAGCGATTGGCACCGAGTACCACGTCGAATCGGCGGTCGGAGAATTCCTCCTCGGCAGCCGGCGCTCCGCGGAGCTGCCGCGGGACGAGTCCCGTTAACCGGGCGACCGAGGCCGCGTGAGAAAGGGATTCTGGGGAGAAAACCTGCACAGCACCGAGGCCGGACCCGACAGCAGCCGCAGGGCAAGGAACGTGTGTCCTCTTTGCTCCACCCCGCGGGGTGCGTCTTGATGTGGACACCAAAGAATCATTACGTTGACCGTCAGTTCAGGACACCAACTGCCGTTTCGCCAGATCCGCAAAGAGCCCGGGCTGTGCCATCAACTCCTCGTAGGTGCCGTGCTGGACGATGCGGCCGCGATCCATGACGTAGATCCTGTCGGCCCGCACGATCGTGCTGAGCCGGTGCGCGATGACGATCCGGGTGGCGCGCAGACCCTCGAGGCTCCGGCTCACCGCGGCCTGCGTCTGATTGTCGAGCGCGCTCGTGGCCTCGTCGAAGAGCAGAATACGCGGGCGGGTGACGATCGCCCTGGCGATCAGGAGGCGCTGCCGCTGACCGCCGGAAATGGCCCCGCCGCCTTCCATAATGTAGGTGTACATTCCCATCGGCATCGCGCGCACGTCGTCCTCAAACCCGGCCAGGCGCGCGGCCTCCCATGCGTCGTCGACGGTGAGCCGGTTCGCGCCCACGATATTCGTATAGATGTCGCCGGGCATGAGTTTGCCGCTCTGCAGCACGACGCCCAACTGCCGCCGCACCGCGCGCACGTCCAATCCGGCCAGGTCCTGCCCGTCGTAGTGGATCGAGCCGGCCTCCGGCTGCTCGAAACCGAGCAGGAGCCGGAGCAGCGTGGACTTCCCCGATCCGGACGGCCCCACCAACGCGATGAACTGCCCGGCCTTCGCGTTCAGGGACACGGCGTCGAGCACCGCGGGGCCGCCGGCGCTGTACCGGAAGGTGACGGCGTTCACCTCGACGTCGCCGGCCAGCTCGCCCGGGTCGGCCTTGGTCGGATCCACCTCCGGCAGTTCGTGGAGGATCGGCCGCGCGCGTTCGTACAGCGGCACGACCTCCAGCGAGGCCGTCACCGCGGCGCTCAGGGCGACCACCGCGGCGATGACCTGGCCCAGCGCGGCGTTGAACGCCAGGAACGCGCCCGTGGACAGAGTGCCGCGCAGCGAGGCGACGGCCGCAAAGACCACGATCAGCACGGCCACGGGAAACACCGCCTCGAAGGTCCCGACGGCGAGCGCGACCATTTGCGTTCTCCGCACGAGACCGCTCTGCTCGCCGAAGGCGCGGGCCCACACGCCGAAGGCACGCCGTTCGGCCGCCGCCACGCGCAGCTTCGAGATCCCGATGAGGAACTGAAAGACCATCCCGGCGATGCGGCCGCGGACGGCGCCGAGCCGGCGTTCGTTGTTGAGCTGCAGAAGACCGCCCAGGGCGGTGACGCCGAGGGCCACCACGAGCGTCGCCGTCACCACCAACGCGAGCCCGGGCGCGTAGATGAAGAGCAGCGCATAACTGAGCGCCGAAAAGAGCGCCGCGAGCAGCGACGAGAGCACCGCGCCCGTCAGCGCCTGACGAATCGAGTCGATCCCCAGCGCGCGGACCGCCAGATCACCGGACGAGTACCCGCGGTAAAACGGCACCGGCAGGCTCAGCAGCCGGTCCCACACCGCGGCCTGGACCGCGGCGTCCACCTTCCCGACCACGCGTAGTTCCGCGATGCTGCGGGTCACCTGAAAGGCGAACGCCCCGAGCGCGCCCGCGACCAGCGCGAGCGTCAGTTGCGCCAGCAGTCCGCGGTCGATCGCCGGAATGGCGCGATCGACGAGCAGGGCCGTCACGATCGGAGCCGCCAGCGCGAAGAGACCGCCCAGCACACCCATCGTGAGAATGGTGGCGAGATCGAGCCCGGACCCCCGGACGCCAAACCGCAGCAGGTCGAGCGCCCCCAGGCGGCGCGCCGGGAACGGCCGGTAGAAGACGTAGGCGGTGGGTGCGATCGTGTCCGCGACCGCGGCGGTGACGGGAACCACCGCACCCGTCGACGGATCCGCCGCGGCGTACCCGGCCGCCCGCGTGGGCAGGAGCGCCACCGGACGGCTGCCCTCGGTCCGGAATCCCAGCAGCGGCCCGGCGTCTCGTGCCCACCAGAGGCCGTCCAGCGTGACCGCGCGCATGCGGATGCGGGACGCGCGCGCGATCGCCGCGAGAGGATCGCCGCGCCCGGCCCCCAACGAACTCCGCGGGGCGGGCTGCATGGCGATGCCCATGGGTGCGCCGACGAGGCGGCAGGCGGAGAGCAGCACGTCGGCGTCCGCGCCGGCCTCGCGCACCAGCGCGTCGGTGGACCGCGGCGGTTGAAAGGCCGAGACGAGACGCAGGAGGCCCTCTTCGACGCCTGCCGCATCCGCCGATGCGCGCGCACCGAGTCGCGCGGAATCTTCGCCGGCCTCTGCCTCAGCCTGCCGGGCGGCGCCCTCGAGCACCAGGCGGTGAAAGCGCCGCAGCGCGGCGTCCGCGTCCGGTGCCGCCACGGCAGCGGCGGTTGCCGTGGCCGCGAGCCTCACGGGCCCCGCCGCCCGCACCCAGATCTGCGCCGCGACCGGCACGACACCGTCATCGGGGCCGACGGCAAGCGGCGCTGCGCCGGCGATGAAGATCCGCCCTTCCAGGACGCGGATCCACGCGGTCCCGCTCTCCGGACGCGCATCGTCGCCCTCCGCGAGATCCAACGCGCCCGGAACGGGGAGCGCTCGATACGCGCGCGGCGCCATGTCCCCGGTCAGTCCGGCCGACAGGCCGGCGATCCAGCGGTCGAGCGCGCCGAGACGGCCTCCGCCATCCGGACCGCCGGAGGCGGCGCGCCGCCAATCGTCCCAGTCTTGCGACGTGAGGCGGGTCCCGGGGGTCCCAACGACGATCACATCGACAAGACCGTCCTCGGGAATTTCCATCCCGAACAGGGCATCGCCGGACGTGGCCGTCGCAAGATACCGCCGCGCGCCGGCCGGCTCCCCGCCTTGCAGGGCGACGACAAAGACATGCGCCTCCCCGCTCCGCACCGTCCACACCACGCGGGGATCGTGGAGACGGAGGGTCTGGTTGCCCGCGAGGGCGATCGTCTCGTCCGCCGCGGCGGTCTCGTGGCTCATTCCGTGGCGATGAGCGCGGCGTAGGCCCCGCCGAGCGCCCACAACTCATCGTGGGTGCCGCGCTGAACGACTTTCCCGCGATCGAGCACGACGATCTCGTCGCAGTCGCGGACGGTGCTCAGGCGGTGGGCGACGACGAGACACGTACACCCCCGCCGCCGCAGTTGATCGTCGATCCGCTTCTCGGTCGCCGCGTCGAGCGCGCTCGTAGCCTCATCCAGCACCAGCAGCGCCGGATCGCCGGCGAGCGCCCGCGCGATCTCCAGGCGCTGACGCTGTCCTCCGCTGAAGTTCGCCCCGCCCTCAACCACGTGGCCCTCATAGCCGTTCTGCCGCGCGGCGACGTCCTCGTGGATGTACGCGTCCCTGGCGGCCCGGACCATGGTCGCCTCGGGAATCGTCGCGTCCCACAACGTGACGTTCTCGCGGACGGTCCCCTCAAACAGGAAGATATCCTGGTCGACCATCGCGAGCGAGCCCGCCATGACGAGCCGAGGGTGCGCCTCGCGGGGCCGTCCGTCGAACAGGATCTCCCCGCTCCACGGCTGATACAACCCGCACACCAGACGGGCGACCGTGGACTTGCCGCTGCCGCTCGCGCCCACGATCGCCACGCGCGCGCCGGGACGAACCGTGAGCGAGAAGTCCTCGATGAGGGGCGGCTCCAGCCGGCTGTAGCCAAACGTCACGTGGCGCAGTTCGAGGCGGCCGGCGAGCCGCGCAGCGCCGTCGAGCCGGGGGGCGCCGGCGGGATCCTCGCCGCCGCGCGGCGGCGCGGCCGTGACCGGGTCGACCGGATAGCGGAGGACATCGTCGAGACGCTGCAGCCCCGCGTTGAGATCTTGCAGACTGCTGCCGAGCGTCACCAGCTTGTCGACGGGCTCGCTGAAGCTTGTCATCAGGTACTGGACCGCGATCAGCCCGCCGAGCGTCAAGGCACCGGCCATCACGAGCCGGCCGCCGACCGCCAGGATCGCCACCGTGGCGAGCGACGCGAGCAGCAGCGGCACCGTGGCGAGGATCTGCGTGTACGCGCCGAGCTCCTGCTCGGCGTTCAACACCTTGGCCTGGAACCCCGCCCAGCGCGCGAAGAAATCGTCCTCGGCCCCGGCCGCCTTGAGCGTCTCGATCATCTGCAGGCCCCCGAACGACGTGGCCAGCAGCTTCCCGTGATCCTGCTGCAGGCGGCGGCCGGCGTCGACCCGCCGGCGCGACACATAGCGCAGCGCGGCGAAGTTCAGGCCGGCCGCGGCCACGCCGATGAGCGTGAGGACGAGGCTGTACTGCAGCATGAGCGCGGCGTAAAACACGATCATCATCATGTTGACGAGGTTGACCGCCAGCTGGCCGGACAGGAAGTGCGCGAGTTGTTCCGTGAGCTGGAACCGTGAGGCGACGTCCCCGGCGTAGCGTAAGGTGAAAAACTCGACCGGCAGGTGGAGCACGTGCCAGAAGAACTGACTCGCCGAGGCGATGGTCAGTTTCTGCCCGAGGCGGAAGAGATGATACTGCTGCAGCCAGGTGAGGGCGCCGAGCGCCAGGAGCGTGACGCCCATCGCGAGGAGCACCGCCGGAAGCCACTCTCGAAGCCCGCCGACCAGCACGCGGTCGATGAAGATTCGGGTGTAGGTGGGCACGAGCAGCCCCGGCACGACCAGGCACAGGCCGGCGATGAACGCGAACGCAAGCCCGGCGCCGGACCCGGCCAACCTCGCCCGCAGCGCGGCGACCAGACTGGGGCGCGCCCCTCCCCGCGTGAACTCAGGCCCGGGGGTGAAGGTGATGACGACGCCGGTGAAGGACCGGTCGAATTCCTCGTCCGTGACCGTCCGCGGCCCGGAGGCCGGATCGTTCAAGTAGACGCGCCCCGGCCCGAACCCTTCGAGGACGAGGAAATGATTGAACTCCCAGAACAGGATTGCCGGCAGCGGCAGAGCGGCGAGCTCGCTCGGCTCCTTGCGGTAGGCGCGCGGCTCCAGGCCGTAGGCTCGGGCGGCTTTGACGACGTTCACGGCCTTGCTGCCGTCGCGGGAGACGCCGCAGGCGAGCCGCAGCTCCTCGAGCGGCACGATCCGGCCGAAGTAGCCGAGCACGATGCCGAGCGCCGCGGCGCCGCATTCCACCGCCTCCATCTGAATGACGGTCGGGGTGTGGACGCGTTTCGACCGGGGCCGTTCGGTCGCGGCCGTCATCCGGTCACCGAAGAACGGGCAGGACGAGACTCAACGGGCGCTGGGTGGCGACCGTGATGTCCCCCGACGCGAGGGTGCCGCTCTCGATCGCGGGCCCGGCGGCTCCGGTGGACCACGTGAGCTGGTCGAAGGTCCGCCCGTGCGGCAGCGCGACCTCGACCTCGACGGGTGTCCCGCCGCTCGCGGCAAACAGATGCTGCGCGAGGGTCTCGTTCTCGAGCAGTACCGTCATGCCGCGCTTGGTGGACGGAAACTGCGCCACCGCCTTCACGCGTCCCATAAGGAAGCCGGACGTCTGCGGCGGCACTCCGGCGGGGGAGAGGCGCACCGCCATGCCGGGACGCACCTGGTGCGCCTCCGATGCCGGCAGGTAGAAGACCGCGATCAGCGGCTTGTCGATCTCCTCGACGTTCAAGACCGCGCTTCCGGGGGTCGCGTACTCCCACAGATCGACGACGACCTCCAGCACGCGGACCGGTCCCGGAAACGGGTTTACGATGGGCACCGCCGCGGATCCGGACCGGTCCAGCATCGCGACCACCTGACCCGGCTGCACGGTGTCTCCGCGCGCCACCTTGATCGCCGCCACCCGGCCGTCCGCGGGCGCGGTGATGTTGTAGGTGCCGGTCCCCCGCAGCAGGACGCCCTCGGCGCGTACGGTGGTCGACACCGTCCCCACGATGCTCCACACGACGCCCGCCACGATGATGCCGGCCAGCGCGAGCAGCGCCACCCACCCTTTCGGACTGGTGACCCGCATGAGCCGGTCCAGCTGGTCGGGCGAGGTGAGGCGATCGACCGCTTGTTGGCGGAACAGATCGTGCCGCATTCCAATCGGCTTCTCGGATTCCCGGGTGTGTTCCTCCGGCGCGCACGACCGCGCAGGGTAACAGTTCGCGCCGGGTGAACAGAGGGCGGAACGCAGGGCAATGCACGGACGGGGGAGCGTTCTGATGCGGGTGCGCACGGCGAGCTTCATCGCCTTTGGGGCGGCGGCGGTCATCGCGGGATTCCTGATGATGCGGGGCGGCGGGCATTCTGCCGCGCCGGCATCGTCCCACGCCGGCGGGCCGGCGGCGCCCGGCGACGCCGCGCAGACGGCGCCCCGCGTCACCATCGCCCCCGCGCACCGCGGCGACATCGTCACGTCCGTCAATGCGGTCGGCAGCATTACGAGCCTGCGGCAGGTTTGGGTGGCGCCGAAGAGCGCCGGCCAGGTGGCCCAGGTCTTCGTGCAGGAAGGCCAGCGCGTCGCCGCCGGCACGCCCCTCATGCAGCTCGATACGAGCCGCCTCGCGGCGGAGGCCGCGAGCCTGCGGGCCGGTGTCGCCCGCGCCCGCGCGCAGCTCGCCGAGCTGCTGGCCGGCGGCCGCCCGGAGGAAAAGCGCCAGGCGGCGCTCGCCGTAGCGCAGCAGCGCGCCGCGGTCGAGTCCGCGCAGGCCGTCCTGGCGCTCGCCCAGTCCAACGTCAGGCGCAATCAGCAGCTGCAGGAGCAGGGCTACGTCTCCCAGCAGGCCGTGGACACCGCCGAGGCGCAGGTGCGCACCGCCCAGGCCGCGCTGGATCAGCAGCAGGCGCAGTACGCCTCCGCCCAAGAGACCCAGCGGCTCGTCAACCTCGGCCCGCGGCCGGAGCAGATCGAGGCGGCGCGGGCCGCGCTCGCCCAGGCCGAAGCGTCGCTGCTCGCGACGGAGATCCAGATTCAAGACGCCACCGTCGTGGCGCCGTTCGCCGGGGTGATCGCGCGGCGCGCCGTCGAGCCGGGGGCGGCGATCTCGCCGCAGTCGGAGGCCTTCCTGCTCGCAGGACTCGACCAAGTCTACGCGGTGCTGCAGCTTCCGCAGACGCAGCGCGCCGCCGTCCGCGTCGGCCAGGACGCCGCGGTCGCGGTCGACGGGCTGCCCGGCCAGACGTTCCACGGACCCGTGACCGAGGTGCAGCCCTCCGCCGACGTGCAGAACCGCTCGTTCGGCGTCAAGGTGCTGCTGGCGAATCCTCGCGGCCTCCTGCACCCGGGCACGTTCGCGCGCGGCGCGATCGTGACGGCAACCACCCGCAACGTGCTGGTGATCCCCTACGCGGCGGTGTTGAACGCGCCCGGGAGCACGACCGTGTTCATCGTCCGCGACGGCCGGGCGTTCCGGCGCGACGTCACGCTCGGCGCGTCGGACAGCGCCGGGATCGAAGTGAAGAGCGGGATCGATGATGGCGCCGAGGTGGTCGTCCGGGACCAGGAGGGCCTCGTCGACGGCGAGCCGGTGATCGCGAATCCCGCCGCCGCCGCGGTGCCGTAGGGCCGCTCCGCGATGCAGCGGCTCGCCGAGATCTGCGTCCGCCGGCCGGTGCTCGCCGGCGTCATCACGCTCGTGATGGTCGTGGTCGGCGCCATTTCGTTCTTCGGCCTGAACGTCGAGCGGTATCCCAATCTCGATCTGCCGATCATCGTCGTGCTGACCAAACTGCCCGGCGCGTCGCCGGAAGAGATGGAAACCGATATCACGCGCAAGATCGAGGACGCCGTGAGCGGCGTCGGCGGCATCGATCAGGTCACCTCGACCTCGGCCGAGGGATTCTCCACGGTCGTCGCCCAGTTCGTGCTGAACAAGAACGTGAACGTGGCCGCGCAGGAGGTCCAGGAAAAAGTCTCCGGCGTGGTCAACGATCTGCCGGCCGGCACCGATCCCCCCACGGTGCTGCGCTACGATCCCAACCAGATTCCGGTGCTGGTCGTCGCGCTGTCCGCGCCCCGCTCCGTCCGGGACATCTCGGAGTACGCCGACAAGGTCGTCAGACCGCAGCTCGAGGGCGTGCCGGGCGTGGCGGCCGTCCGGCTCACCGGCGACCAGTTGCGGCAGATCAACGTGCTGATCAACCCCTACAGCCTCGCGGCCTACGGCATCACCGCGACCAACGTGCTCAACGCGATCAACGCCCAAAACGTCCAGGTCCCGGCCGGCTCCGTGAACTATGGGACGCAGCGCTACACGGTCCGCACCCTCGGGCGGGTCGACACGCCGGCCGATCTCGTGGACATCACGATCGCGAATCGCGCCGGGATGCCGATCACGCTCGGGGACGTCGCGCGGATCGAGGACGGCGCGGCGCAGACCGAGACCGTCGCGCGGGTCGACGGCAGTCCGACGGTGCTGCTCGCGGTCCAAAAGCAGGCCGGCGCCAACACGGTCGGCGTCGCCGAAACGCTAAAGGAGCGTCTCCACGACCTCGAGCACGATCTCGCCCCCGGCTACCGCATCCGGGTCGTCCGGGACCAGTCCATCTACGTGCTGGCGTCCACCCACGCGGTGGAGGAGCACCTCGTCGTCGGCTCGCTGCTCGCGGGCGCGGTCGTCCTCGCGTTCCTGTGGAACTGGCGGTCCACGATCATCACGGCGCTGGCGATCCCGATCTCGCTGATCGGCACGTTCACGCTGCTCGCCGCCATGCACCTGACCCTCAACGAGATGACGCTGCTGGCGCTGGCGCTCGTCATCGGCATCGTCATCGACGACGCCATCGTGGTCCTGGAAAACATCTACCGGTTCATCCACGAGAAGGGGATGCCGGCGGTGCCGGCGGCGATCGAAGCCACCCGCGAGATCGGGCCGGCGGTGATGGCCACGACCCTCAGCCTGATCGTGGTCTTCCTCCCGCTCGCGTTCATCGGCGGGATCATCGGCCGGTTCATGACCAGCTTCGGCTGGACGATGGCGTTCGCGATCTTCGTGTCGCTGATCGTCAGCTTCACGCTGACGCCGTCGCTGTGCTCGCGGTGGCTTGCCGGCGCGTCCCGCCGGCCGCACGCGGAGCACAAGGGCCCGGCGCACGGCTGGATGGAGCGGGTCTACGGCGGGATGCTGGAGTGGTCCCTGCGGCGCCGGCTCGTGATCGTCGGCCTCTGCCTCGTGACGCTGTTCAGCATGGTGCCGCTCGGCGCGGCGGTCAACCAGGAGTTCCTGCCCAGCGACGACGAGTCGCAGTTCCAGGTCGACGTCGAGGCGCCGGCGAGCTGGACGCTCGACGGCTCCACAGCGCTCGGCACGCAGCTCAGCGCCGCGATCCGCCGCCTCCCCGCGGTGGCCTATACCCTGCTCACGGTGGGCGACGACTCGCAGCACAGCCCGAACAAGTTCTCGGTGTACGTGCGGCTGGCGCCGCTCGGGCAGCGGCGGCTCTCGCAGGACGGCGTGATGGAACTCGTCCGGACCGGCGTCTTGCCGCGGTACGGCTATCTCCACCTGGTCGCGCAGGTCAACGCGATCTCCGACATGGGCGGCGCCTCCGCCCCGGTGCAGTACGTCATCAGCGGGCCGAGCCTGGACGTCCTGACGAAGGCGTCCCAGGCGGCGGTCGAGTACCTCCGGACGCTTCCCGGCGTCACGGACGCGCGGTCGTCGCTCGCGCCTGGACGGCCGGTCCTCGACGTCCGCGTGGACCGCGGGCGCGCGGCGGACCTCGGCGTCAGCGTGAGCGAAGCGGCGAACAACCTGGCGGTCCTGCTGCAGGGCCTCCCGGCCAAACAGGCCAAGTACGCCGAAGGCGGGCGCCTCTACGACATCGTCGTCCGCGCGGGGGGGCCGTTCCGCGCGGACGCGGCCGCGCTGTCGCAGATTCCGGTCCTGTCCGCGAACGGCGGCACCGCTACGCTCGGACAGGTGGTCGACGTCAGCGAGACCACCGGCCCCAGCACGATCGAGCACTTCAACCGGCGGCGCCAGGTGACGGTCTCGGCCAACCTGCTGCCGGGGACGTCGCTCGGCGGCGTCATTCAGCAGTTGAACGAGAAGGTGCGGTCGCTCGGCCTGCCGCCCGAATACGCCGTCGGCGTGTCCGGATCGTCCAAGAGCGAGGCCGAGACCGGCACGTCGTTCCTTCGGGCGTTTGGCATGGCGTTCGTGTTCATGTATCTCGTGCTGGCCGCGCAGTTCGAGTCGTGGATCCACCCGATTACGATTCTGCTCTCGCTGCCGCTGACGGTGCCGTTCGCCCTCCTCTCGATTCTGCTGCTGCACGGCGCGCTCAACCTGCTCAGCTATCTCGGGGTGCTGGTGCTCTTCGGCGTCGTCAAGAAGAACGCCATTTTGCAGGTCGACCACGCGAACCACCTGCGGGCCCAGGGGATGGCGCGGAACGAGGCGATCGTGGTCTCGAGCCTCGACCGGCTCCGGCCGATTCTGATGACGACGATCGCGTTCGTCGCCGGCATGCTGCCGCTCGCGCTGAGCCACGGTGTCGGGTCCGCCACCAACCACGCCATCAGCACCGTCGTGATCGGCGGACAGATGCTCTCGCTCTTGCTGACCCTTGTCGCGATTCCGGTGATCTATTCGCTCTTCGACGACCTCGAGCGGATGGACATCAAAAATCGCGTCAAGCGCGCCGCGGCGCGCCTCGTGGCCCCCGCGACGCGACGCGCGCCGGCGGCCCCGGTGCCGGGCGCGTCCGTTCCGGAGGCGCAGGGCGAACGCTAGTCTTTCACCGCGCCGGCGACGAGACCGCGGACGACGTACCGCTGCAGCGTGAAAAAGAGGGCGAGCGGCAGCGCCATCGAGACGAACGCCGCGGCCGTAAGCAGATGCCAGCCGCTCCCCAGCGAGCTCACCAGGCCGGCGATCGTGACCGTGAGCGGCGCCACGCTCGGTCGCCCCCCGAGGTAGCTGAGGGCGACGAGCAGGTCGTTCCACACCCACAGGAACTGGAAGATCGCCAGCGAGGCGACCGCGGGCAGCGACAGCGGCAGCACCACGCGGAAGAACGTCTGCGCGGCATCGGCGCCGTCGATCGCCGCCGCGTCCATCACGTCTTGCGGCAGCCCGCCCATGAAGTTCCGCAGCAAGAACACGGCCAGCGGCAGCCCGTATCCCGTGTGCGCCAGCCACAGCGCGGGAAACGTCCCCGTCAGCCCGGCGGCGGTGAGGAGCCGCAGCACCGGCACGAGCGTCGTCTGCACCGGAACGACGAGCAGCAGGACGACGAACGCGAACAGGGCGCGGCGTCCCCGGAACTCCATCCACGCAAACGCGTAGGCGGCGTACGCGGCGGCGAGCAGCGGGATCGCCGTGGCCGGCGCGGCGATGGCTATACTATTGAAGAAGCCCGCGCCGAGGCCCTGGGCCGTGAGGACCTGCCGGTAGTTGGCGAGCGTGAACGCCGGATGCCGGAGCACGGTCCACCAGCCGCTCGCGGCCACGTCCGGGGCCGGCCGGAGCGAGCTGACGAACAGCCCGACAATGGGCGCGAGCCACACCGCGCAGACGAGCCACAGGACGAGATGCACGGGGGCGCGGCGAAGGGCGCGCATTAGCGCAGGGCTTCTTCCCCGCGCAGGCGGCGGAGGTTGATCGCCATGACCGGCGCCGTCGCGGCGAGCAGGATCACCGCCAGCGCGGCGGCGCGGCCGAGGTGCTGATCCACGAACAGCGCATGATACATCCGCGTTGCGAGGACGTCGGTGTCGAAGTTGCCGCTCGTCATCACGTAGACCACGTCGAAGACCTTGAGGGCGGTGATGACCATCGCCGTCGCGACCGCGCCGGTGGTCGGCCCGAGAAGCGGCAGCGTGATCTGCCGGAAGATGCGCCACTCGCCGGCGCCATCGACGCGCGCGGCCTCGAAGACGGCCGCCGGCAGCGCTTTGAGGGCCGCGGCGAACACGACCGCGGCGAATCCGACCCAGATCCACACGCCGACGGCGATGAGACACAGCGTGTTCCACGGGGCGCCGACCAGCCACGCCCGCGGCTCGAAGCCGGGCACTGTGGCGCCGAGCACCGCGTTCAACAATCCGATCTGCGGCGCGCCCGCCGGCCGGAATTCGTAGACGAATTTCCAGATCACCCCGGCCGCCGTGAACGAGAGCGCCATCGGCAGAAACACGATCCCCCGCACCGCGGCGTCGTACCGCACCCGCTCCGCCAGCGCCGCGATCCCGAGACCCCCCGCCACGACCAGGCCGGTGAAGAGAACCAGCCACACCACGGTGTTGCGCAGCGCGACGAGCGCCTCCCGGCTCTCAAACGCGTAGACGTAGTTGGCGAGGCCGAGCCACGCGGCGCCGGTCGCGTCGCGAAAACTCAGCACGACCGTGTCGAGCGTGGGGTAGACGAGAAAGGCGGCGACGAACACCAGCGCCGGCGCGAGCCAGATCCACGGCCGGAGCGCCCGCGAGCGGGCCGGCAGCCGGCCGAGCGCGAATTCCGCGGCGAGGATGTAGGCCACAGACGCGGCGGGGGCGCCGGCCAGCGCAATCGCGGCGAGCAGCAGCGTGCCCACCGGTTACTTGTAGGCGTCGCGCGCGACGGTTTCGAGGTGTCCCAGGATCTGCCGCAGCTGATCCGGATGGGCGACGTAGTCGAGCGTCCCCTTGTAGAACGCGGCCGTCATCTCCGGCGGCATCATGTCGCCGGCGCCGAAGCGGGCCGCCGGCGCCTGCACCAGGAGCTCCGCCGCCCGCCGGCTGAGTACGTCGGGGTAGGCGTCGAGCGGCACGCCTTTGTTCGGCGATAAGGCCCCGCCCCGCTTCACCCAGATCGCCTGGGCCTCCGCGGAGACGAGGTACCGCATCAGCGCCCGCGCCTGCGGCGTGTCGTGGAACATGCCGAACACGTCACCCGCGATCTGCGCGACCCCGGCGTACTGCGGCGCGATCCGCGGCATCGGCACGAACGCGAGGTCGGCGCCCGGACGGACCCACGAAAACTGCTTCTGAATGATGTCTTCGATGAACGTCGCCTGGAGATGAAACAGGCAGCGCGGCGGCTTCGCGAACATCGGAAACGGCGCTTCGCCGAAATCGGTCGCGAGCACGGCCTGCGGGCCGCCGTAGACGTACTTGGGATTGGCGGCGATGCGCCCGAACTGCTCCCACGCCTGGCGCACCGGCGCCGCGTCCCACGCGATCTTGTGCTGCACCCACGCGTCGTGCGCCGCCGGACCGGCCGCGCGGAGCAGCAGCATATCGATCCAGTCCGTGGCCGGCCAGCCGCTCGTCGCGCCGCTGCCGAGTCCGAGGCACCACGCGCTGGTACCCCGGCCGGCCAGCCGGCCGGTGACCGCGAGCATGCCCGCCCACGTCGACGGCGGCGTGACGTGCTCGGCTGCGAGCGTCTTGGGATCGTACCAGACCAGCCCTTTGAGCGCCGTCTTGACGACGATCGCGTACGGCTCGCCGCCGACGCGTCCGATGTCCAGCCACGTCGCCGGATACTCCCGCGCGAGCTGCGCCATGTCGAGCACGCGGCCGAGCGGCTTGAGCGCATGGGTCCGGACGAGAGACGGGAGCGCGCCCGGATTCGGCAGTCCCGCCACATCGGGCGGGTTGCCGCCCTGAACGCGCGTCTGCAGGACCGCGCTGAGGTCCCGCGTGCCCTGGAACTCGACGCGCGCGCCCGTGCGATCTTCAAAGGGCTTCACCATCGCGTTGAAGCTGTCGAGCTCCGGCCCGCCCCAGGTCCCGAGCACGCTCACGGTCCCGCCGAGCCTGCCCGCGGCGGACGAGCCGCCGCCGCCCGCGGCCAGCGCCAGCGCCGTCCCGACGATCAAGCCGATTGCCGTGCGGCGTCGCATCGCCACGCGGCATCACCTCCGACCGGCCCTTCTCCGAGCACGCACACGGTCTCGCGCGAGGGACCGGTGCCCGCGCACTTACCTATATCCCCTCCGCGCGTCTGCTATGATGGCTCGGCGATGGCAGTGGCAGCGACGCGGCCCCGCCGCGGCGACGAGATCACCCTCACGATCGACCGGCTCGCGTACGGCGGCCGCGGCGTCGGCCGGCTCGACGGCTTCGCCGTGTCCGTCCCGGACACGGCGCCCGGCGACCGCGTGCGCGCGCGGCTGTGGCGGGTCAAACCGGACTTCGGCGAAGCCGATCTCGTCGGCATCGAGTCGCCCTCGCACGTCCGCACGGCGGCGCCCTGCCCGCACTTCGGACCGTGCGGCGGCTGCGTCTGGCAGCATCTCACCTACGACGCGCAGACCGCGGCCAAAGAGGCCATCGTGCGGGAAAGCCTCGCGCAACTGGGGAACCTCCCCGACGTCGAAGTGCGTCCGATCGTCCGCATGGCGGCGCCGTGGTACTACCGCAACAAGATGGAATTTTCGTTTCATCCGGACGGCCTGGGCCTGCACCGGCGGGGCGCGTTCGACAAGATCGTTCCGATCGAGACGTGCTACCTCGAGTCCCCGCGCACCAATATCATTCTCCGTGAGATCAACGCCTTCGCGCGGCGCGCGGGGCTCTCGAGCTACGACCCGCGCGGCGGGACCGGCCTTCTGCGCCAGGTCGTGATCCGTGAGGCCAAGGGGACCGGCGAGGTGATGGTCGCGCTCGTGACGACCGCGGCGGAGGTGCCGGGGCTGCCGGAGCTCGCGGACCGGCTCCTCGCCGCGGTGCCGGAGATCGTGAGCGTCGCGCACGGCGTGAACGCCGGCCCGTCCGACGGCGTGCCCCTCACCGGCGTCACGATCGTCGCCGGGCGGCCTTACATCCGCGAGGTCCTGTCGGAGCTCACGTTCCGCATCGGTCTCGAAACGTTCTTCCAGACCAACACCGCGCAGGCGGAGCATCTCGTCGACGTGGTGGAGACGGACGCAAATGTGAAGGAAGACGAAACCGTCTTCGACCTCTACTGCGGCGTGGGCACGTTCTCGCTGGCGCTGGCGCGCCGCGCGGCGCGGGTCTACGGGATCGAGATCGTCGCCCCGGCGATCGACGCCGCCCGGGACAACGCGGTCCTCAACGGGATCGCCAACGCGGAGTTCGCGAGCGGCGACGTGCGGCTGATGCTACCGGCCTTGGTGGAACGGGCCGGCCGGCCCGAGGTGCTGGTCCTCGATCCGCCGCGCTCCGGCGCCGGCGCCCGGGTGATGCGCAAGGTCGCCGCCGTGGGCGCGCCCCGGGTCGTCTACGTGTCGTGCAACCCGACGACGCTCGCCCCGGACCTCAAGGAGCTCGTCGCCGAGGGCTACGCGGTGCGGCACGCGCAGCCGCTCGACCTGTTTCCCCACACCTATCACGTGGAGTGCGTAGTGCTCGCGGAACGCTCGTGAATCCCTAGGCGCCGCCGCGTGCCAACCGCACGAACAGCGGCATCAGATCGGTCCCCTTCAGCATCCCGAGCGCACCCTTCGCGCAGGCCTTCTCGTTGAAGACGCGCGTGCCGTCCGGCTCGATGCCGGCGCCGGCGACGAGCAGCGGCACCGGATCGTCGGAATGCCGGCCGAGCGTGCACGGCGTCGCGTGGTCGGCGGTCACCGCGATCACGACGTCGTCGAGCGGCACCTGTTCCAAGAGCATCCCGAAGAACGCGCGGTCGATCAGCTCGATCACGGCGCGCTTCGCCTCGGCCAGGCCGTCGTGTCCCGGCTCGTCGGGCCCCTTGAGGTGCATGTAGAGGCCGTCGAAGTTCTTGTACTCGCGCGCGGCGGTCTGCGCCCACTCGCGGTAGACGCGCTCCTTGTCGTCGCCGCTCGGCGGCACGGGAATCACCTGCATCCCGGTGAGTTGGGCGATGCCGCGCTCGACCGGCATCTCCACGAAGCACCCGAACCGCACTCCGAACCGCTCCGCGATCGGGAGCAGCTGCGGCGCGTGGTCGCCGGCGTCGCGGACGAGGATCAGGTTGGCCGGCGGCTTGCCGTCCGCCCGGCGGCGGGCGTTGACGGGGTGCGCGTCGAGGATTCGCCGCGCCTGCTCCGTGAGCTCGTTGACGAGCGCGGCGGCGACCTTGGCTTCCTCACTCTGATCGAGCGGCTCGCAGACCTCGACCTCGTTGCCGGCGTGCTCGCGCGCAACGCCGAGGCCCTGGACGCGGGCGTAGGCGGGGTCGGTGTTCGAGATCTTCGCGGACAGGCGGCCGCCGTCGCGCCGCCGGATCACGACCGCGGCCCGGTGCGCGACGCTGCCCCGCACTTCGAGATCGGCCGGCGCGGCCGAGAGCCGCACTTCGCGGGTGACGGCGTCGGCGAGCGCGTGCGCCTCCTCCGTGGTGAGATTGCGGCCGGCGCGCCGGTCCACGATCGTCCGGCCCTCGCCGCCTGTAGCGAAGTTGCCGCGCAGCGCGAGGTCTCCGTCGGCAAAGCGCATGCCGGAGCCCACGACCTCAAAGACGCCCCGGCCGGTGTGATACTTAAATGGATCGTACCCCAGGATCGCCATCACCGCGACGTCCGATTCCGGCGCGATCCCCTGGCCGACCGTCTGCACGAGGCCGGTGCGGCCGTCGAGCGTGAGCGCCCCGAGAAACGGCACGGCCGCCGCCTCGAGCGGGGTGCGGTTCCCGAGCGCCGGGACCGGCCGGTCGCCGAGCCCGTCGAGGACCGTGTAGAGAATGCGCGCCATCAGGTCACCTCCGCCCGCGCCGGAGCCGGCCCAGCAGATCCGGGCTCAGCGTCCCCCGCGAGACCTCTTCGACGGGCCCCGTGAGCCGCAGCGCGTAGTCCGCTCCGACTTCCACGCGCAGCACCCCGCCGGGACTGTGCACGGCCAGGTCGCGTCCGGTGCGGCGCTGCCGGACGCAGGCCGCGGCCACCGCGCTCGAGCTGCTGCCGGACGCCATCGTTTCGCCGGCGCCGCGCTCCCAGATCCGGATCGTGACCTTGCGCGGCGAGTCCACGCGGACGAACTGGACGTTGATGCGGTTCGGAAACATCGGGTGGTGCTCCAGGGCCGGCCCGAGGCGCGGCAGATCCACCGCCGCGGGGTCGTCGACGAACACGACGCAGTGCGGGTTGCCGACCGACACCGCGGTGATCTGGAGCCGCTCGCCCGCGGCCTCGATCGGCTCGCCGACGATCTCGCGGTCCGGTCCGGCCGCCGGAATCTCTCCGCTGCGGAACGTCGCCCGCCCCATCTCCGCGGTGATCGACCGGACGGCGCGGCCGCGCACGTCGAGGGTCACGCCGACGATCCCGCCCTTCGTGTCGATCGTGAACGCGCGGCGGCGCATGTAGCCGTGGTCCCACAGGCACTTCGCGAAGATCCGGATGCCGTTGCCGCTCTTCTCGGCCTCGCTGCCGTCGGGATTGAAGATGCGAAGCCCGACGTCCGCGCGCCGGCTGCGCTCGAGCGTGAGGATCCCGTCCGAGCCGACGCCTTGGTGGCGGTCGCAGACTTCGCGGATCCGCTCGGGCGTCAGCCGCACCGACCACGTCCGGGGATCGACGACGAGATAGTCGTTCCCGAGCGCGTGCGAGCGCACGTATTCGTCGCGGCGGAGACGCGGCACGCTCAGACTCCTCCCGCCGGGCGGTCGTGGCCGCCGCCGGGCCGGGCGCGCCGCGCCCGGTCGCGGCGCAGGGCCGCGGCGATCATGCGGTGCAGCAGGTCGGAATACTCGATTCCCGCGGCGCGCGCGGCGAGCGGGATCAGGCTGCCCTCGGTCAGTCCCGGGATGGTGTTGACCTCCAGCACGACGACGTCGGTGCCGCACAGGAACAGGTCCACGCGCGAGAACCCCTCGCAACCGAGCACCTGGTGGGACCGCAGCGCCAAGTCTTGGGCCTTCGCCGCGGCCGCCGCGGAGATGCGCGCGGGACAGATCTCTTGGGACGCCCCCTGATACTTCGCCTCGAACGTGAAGAACTCGCGCTTCGGGACGATCTCGATCACGGGCAGCGCCTGCGGGACGCCGGTGTCCGGGTCTTCGAGGATGCCGCACGTGAGCTCCGTGCCGCGCAGAAACTCCTCGACGAGCACCACGTTGCCGTATCCGAGCGCGTCCTCGACCGCGGCGTCGAGCGCGGACTCCTCGCGCACGATCGTCACCCCGATGCTCGACCCCTGCGCGTTGGGCTTGACCACGCACGGGTAGCCGAGATCGCGGGCGACGCGCGCCGCAAACTCGTCGCGGCCGGCCGGCCACCGCGCGCCGTCGAGCAGGATCCAGGCCGGCACCGGAAGACCGCTCGCCTGCAGCACCTGCCGGCTGCGAAGCTTGTCCATCGCCAGAGCGCTTGCGAGCACGCCGGAGCCGGTGTACGGAAGGCCGAGCAGCTCGAGAAGACCTTGGACGGTGCCGTCTTCACCGTACGGTCCGTGCAGCGCGACGAAGACCACGTCGATCTCGCCCCCACGCACGACCTCGTCGATATGGTGGGAGGCCGCGCCGAGCGACGGCACCGCCGGCAGCGCGCGGCCGGCGGGTGCGGCGGACGGATCCGGGGCAGGCGCGGTGCCGGCAGGAGGCTGCGAAGCAGACGGAGGTCCCGCGACAGACGGGGGCGCGGACAGCTTCAACAGATCGGGCCGCGGCAGCCACTTCCCCTCGGCCGTGATCTCGACGGGCAACGCGTCGTACGTCGACGGATCGAGCGAGCCCAGCACGCGCTCGCCGCTCCACAACGAGACCTGGCGCTCCGCGGACGGACCGCCAAACAATACGGCGACATGAAGTCGCCGCCGGGACGAACGTGGAGGAACCGAAGTCATGGGATGCGCGGCCGTATTCGGGGACAAAGGACGGTTCCCCTCCGGCAGCGTACGAGACGCAGATGATCCGCGGCGCGATCTTCGACCTCGGCAGCACGCTCATCCGGCGCACCGGCCTCGAGCTCGAACGCGTGAAGTGCGCCGCGCTCGCGTCCTTCGCCGCCTCCGACTGCGGCTGCCCCGATCCGGAGACGTTCGCCGCGCGCCTGCTCGACCTCCGGCTCGCCGGCTGGAAGCGCTCGGAAGAAGAACTGATCGAGGTGGCCGCGACGGCCTCGTTTGCGGAAGCGTTCGCCGCGGTGGGGCTCGACGCCACCGGCGCGATGCTGTCCCAGGCCGAGACGGTCTTCTTCGGGCCGGAGGTCACGATGAGCCGGCTCTACCCGTCCGCGGCGGAGACCCTCGAGGCGCTCGCCGGGATGGGGCTCCGGCTCGGCATGCTCAGCAACGCCACGAGCCACCGGCTCGTGGTCGACATCGCGCGGCGGCACGGCATCGAGCGCTACTTCGACCCGATCGTCACCTCGATGGGCTTCGGCCGGCCGAAGCCGCACCCGGGCATCTTCCGCCACGTCCTGGAAGGCTGGACGATGGAGCCGGACGCGGCGGTCATGATCGGTGACACCCTCGGCGCCGACGTTCTCGGCGCGAACGCCGTGGGCATGCGCTCGATCCTCGTCGACATCGAGCCCAACCCCGACAACCCGAAGTTCACCGCGCGGGCCACACCGACCGCCACCGTCACGCGCCTCGAGGAGATCCCGGCGCTGATCCGGAGTTGGAACGGCGCCTGATCGCGCCGGCGCGCGTAACCCGGCCGCCCGGCCCGCAACCGCAGGCTAGCCGAACAGCCGGGGCTTGCCGAGCAGCGCGCGCAGCGACGTGATCTTGCCGATGTGGTACCACCGGTGCGTGACGGAAAAGGCGAACAGTCCGCTCAGGTTGGCCCACAGGCCCCTCGGTCCTTCGTTTGGGGCGTCGAGATCGGCCTCGGCGAGGACGCCGAGCAGGGCTTCGTGTGTGGCATCGAACACGCGCACCACCTCGTCGAGCGGCGGGTACTCTGCCCGGCCGCCGGTCCCCGCCTTGAAGAGAGCGGGGTACGCTTCGGGAAGCGACGGCGGCGACGCAATGCCCGCCCGCTGCATGAAGCCCACGTTGGTCAGGCCCAGGTGCCCAACCTGCCAGATGATCGGAGAAAGCGTGGGATGCACGACCCGGCGCGCCTCATCGTCGGACACGTCGCCGAGAGAATGCAGAAGCATGCCGCGGCTGCCGGCCACCTGCTGCTGGATCAGTGCGCGATCATCCATACGTCCCCCTTCCCGCGGTCTAGCGGCTCGCGCCGGACGTGCGGGTTCGACGCTCCGCCGCTTCGCGAACTCTCGTGAACACGCGGGCCCAACCTTGATTGAGGCCCTCCTCCTGATGCGCGGGCGCATATCCCATCCCCCGGTGGACGAACTTCAGCCGCGTCACGTTGCCATCCGCCGTCAGCCGGCACTGCACATGTGAGATCGCGGGATACGACATCATCATCGGCCCGGCGATTTCCAGGAGGGCCGGCGGCTTGATAACCTGCACGTGCCCCCAGAGATGCCCCTTCTTGTCGCCGAGGTCCCGGAACCAGCGTCCACCCGGCCACGCCTCCAGGACCATGTGCAGCGACATCCCCTCGCCCGGCTCGAACAACGGGCCGAGCTGCTCGAGCAGCGTCTCGTACACGATCTCGATCGGCGCCGCGATCGTCTCTTCCTTCGTCACCTCGAACGTCTGAACCGTCAGTTCTGTCGCGCTGGTGACCACGGTCATCCCTCCTTGGGTTTTGGCCGTTCATGCTGGAACATCGATCGTTCGCGCGCTTTGCGCTCGGCACGCTCTTTGATCCGGCCTGCCTGGTGCTCCCAGAGCCGGGCGTAGGTCTGCACCCAGTCGTGGACCGGCTTCAGCTCCTCCGCGTTGAGCCGGTAGAGACGGCGCCGGCCGGAGCTGCTCACCGAGACGATTCCCACCTTCCGGAGCACGCCGAGATGCTTCGAGACCGATGGCTGCGGCATCCTGAGCCGCTCGACGACCTCCCCGACCGTATGGGCCCGGCCGTCGAGGAGCGCGTCGACGATCTCGCGCCTCCGCGGCTCGGCGATCGCATTGAACACATCGGTCGTTGTCGCCGCTCTCGGCATCGCAAGGTCAAATATATTCCTATATGGGAATAGATGTCAAGTGCCGCCGGCGCTCGCTGAGACGCCTTGGAGCGGGCCGGTCAGGATTAGACTTTGGCGAGCGCCTGGTCGAAGTCGTCGATCAGGTCGTCCACGTCCTCGATCCCGACGGAGATCCGAATGAGGCCGTCGCTGATGCCCGCGGCGAGCCGGATCTCCCGCGGCATATTGACGCTGGTCGTGGACGCCGGGTGCGTCACGAGCGTGCTGATGCCGCCGAGGCTCACGGCGAGCTTGGCGACGCGGAGCGCCTCGACGCAGCGCGCGCCGGCGGCGACGTCCCCCGCGACCTCGATGCTCATCATGCCGCCGAACCCGCCGGGCATCTGCCGCGCGGCGATCTCGTGGCGCGGGTGCCCCGGCAGGCCGGGATAGTGCACCCGGGCGACCTTAGGGTGCGCGTTGAAATGCCGTGCCAGCGCGAGCGCGCTCGCGTTGTGCCGTTCCATGCGCAGCCCGAGGGTGGCGACGCCGCGGATCAGGAGAAACGCGGCGAACGGATCGAGGACGCCGCCGAAGACGCGCAGCGCCCCCACGCACGGCCGGAGGGCCTCGCGCGAGCCGGCGATCACGCCGGCCGTGACATCGTGATGCCCGCCGAGATATTTCGTCGCGCTGTGGCAGACGAGATCGACGCCGAGCGCGAGCGGCCGCTGGTTGTACGGCGTCGCAAACGTGTTGTCGGCCACCGTGCGCGCGCCGTGGGCGCGCGCGAGCGCCGCCACGCCGGCGATGTCGGTGATGCCGAGCAGCGGATTGTTCGGCGTTTCGATGTAGAGCAGGCGCGTGCTCGGCCGCAGCGCCCGCTCGTACGCGGACACGTCGGGATCGTCGAGCACCGTGGCCTCGACCCCGAACCGCGGCAGCACGTCGGTGAAGAGCTGGAACGCCGCCTGGTACACGGCCTTCGGCGCGATGAGGTGGTCGCCGGCCTTGAGCGAGCCCACGACGGCCGTCGCGACCGCCGCCATGCCGGACGACGCGGCCAGCGCCCCCTCGGCGCCCTCGAGCAGCGCGACCTTCTGCTCGAAGAGGTCCGTCGTCGGATTGCCCCACCGCGTGTAGATGTAGCCGGGGCCCTTCTCCGCGGCGAGGCGCGCGCCGTCTTCGACGCTGTCGTACTTGAAGGTCGCCGTCTGATAGATCGGCGGCACGACCGACTTGTTGGCGTCCTCGATCCGCCCGCCGTGGATCGCCGTCGTGGTAAACCCGCGCCGCTCACGCGATGCCATGGAATCGTCCTCCTTTGTCGACGGTGATGCCCGCGCGCGCCGCCTCGCGGCCGGCCCGCCCCGCCCACTCCCGGTCACGCCCCATCTCGCCGATCACGACGCTCAGCAAAATGGCCGCCGCGCCGGCGGCCTGCCGCGGGCCGAGCGGCTCGCCGAGCCACGCGACGCCGAACCCCACCGCCGCGACCGGCTCGATCGCGAACAACAGACCGGTGCGCGTCGGCGGCACGATGCGCTGCGCCCACGCCTGCGCGATGTACGCGCCGAGCGTCGCCGCGACCGCCATGAACACGATCGCGCTCCAGACACTTCCCGGCGGCGCCGCCGGAGCGGGTTCCGCCGCCACCGCCCAGACGCCCGCCAGCGCGGCGACCGTCGCGATCTGCACGCACGCAAACGCCGCGGCCGGCACCGACGGCGCGGCCTGCCCGACGATGATCGCCTGCAGCGCGAGCGCCGCGGCGCAGCCGAGCACGAGCGCGTCGCCGGCGCCCAACCGTCCGCCCTGCCACAAGAGGAGCCAGAGGCCCACCACCGCGAGCAGCACCGCCGCGGCAAGCGTCACGTTCGGCGCGCGCCGGCGCCATACCAGCAGGATCAGGGGGATCATGACGACGTTCAGGCCGGTGATGAGGCCGGCGTGGCTCGCGGTCGTGGACCGGAGCCCGACCGTCTGCAGCGCGTACCCGGCGAAGAGCACGGCGCCGGCCAGCAGGCCCGCGCGGACCCCGGCGGGCGCGAAGCGTCCGCGATCGCGCCAGGCGAGCGGCGCCATCAGCACCGCGGCGAGTCCGAAGCGGAGGGCGAGATACTGAAACGGCCCGAGGTGCCGCAGCACGAGCTTGCCGAGCGGAAACGTCGCGCCCCACACGACGGCCACGGCCGCGAGCGAAAGATCGGCCGCGATGCGCGCGCGCGGGGACATGGTGCGCAGGTTCGGGAGGTCCAAACGTCGATCCTCCGCGAAGCCCCCGATATGCCGATCGGCGCGCACGTCTCCATCGCCGGCCGCGTCTACGAGGCGATCCCGCGCGCGGTCGCGATCGGCTGCGAGTGCCTGCAGATCTTCGTCGGCAGCCCGCGGCAGTGGCGGCTCGTCGAGTACGATCCGGCGGACGTGGCGGAATTCCGGCGCCGCCGGGCGCGCGCCGGGCTGGACCCGCTGGTCGCGCACGCCTCGTACCTCGTCAACTTGGCCACCGCCGATCCGGAGCTGTTCCGCCGGTCCGTCGACTCGCTCGCGCACACGGTGCGCGGCATGGACGCGCTCGAGGGACTCGCGGCGATCACGCACCTCGGCAGCGCGCGCGGCGCCGGCTGGGACGAATGCTGCGAGCGCGTGGCCCTCGCGCTGCGGGCGGTGCTCAAGCGCTCGTCGCGGGCCATGGTGCTGCTGGAAGGCAGCGCCGGCGGCACGATCGGGGGCACGTTCGAGCAGCTGCGCGACATCCTCGACGCCGCGGGGCGCCACCCGCGGCTCGGCGTCTGTCTCGACACCGCGCACGTCTTCGCCGCGGGATGGGACCTCCGCACACCGGAGGGGGTCGCCGCGATGGTGGACGCCTTCGACCGCCGGGTGGGCCTCACGTGGCTGCGCACGCTGCACCTCAACGACTCGAAGAGCGCGCTCGGCTCGCGGCTCGACCGCCACGAGAACATCGGGGAGGGCTGGATCGGCCGCGACGGGTTCCGGGCCATCTTCGGCCACCCCGCGCTTCGCCATCTGCCCGGCCTCAGCGAGACGCCGGGGTTCGACCGCCGCGGCCCGGACCGCCGCAACGTGATGACGCTCCGGACCCTGCGCGCGGCGGCCCTGTCCTCCGCCGCGGCTCCCGGGCGGCGCGTCGCGAAGCCGGCCCGCCGGCCGTCCTCCGCGCGGACGGAGCCGCGGCCGCGGCGGACGGTGCGCGCGCGATGAAGTGCGTCAACCATCCGGACCGCGCGGCGCTCGGCTACTGCTCGCGCTGCGGCAAGGCGCTGTGCTCTGAATGCCTTGTGCGGCTCTCGGCGGGAAACTTCTGCGAGACGTGCGCGAACCCGAGCGCGGCCGCGCGTCCGCGGCGCGCCATCCCGTGGTGGCTTATCGTGCTGGCGGCGGCGGTGCTGTTCTCCCTGCTCCGGGTCGTGATCCACTAACCGCACGCGGAGCGTCCGGCTTTAATTTCATGGTTGCCGGCCGTGGATCGGCCGGCGCGAGCCGGATGCCGGCGAACAGGTGCTCCAGGACCAGGCGCGGATTGACGTTGCTGCGCAGGCTCGTTTTGGCGCTCTCGATCGCCGCGGCCGCGTCGCGCACACCCTCGGGCCGGGCGCGCTGCCCCCACGCCGCGATGCGATCCCGGCGGTCGAGGTTGACGAGCAGCGCCGGGTCGTGCGCCGCCTGCCAGACGGCGACGTCGCGGATCCAGAGCAGCGCGGTGTCGAGCCAGCGCTCGAGGTCGTCCTTCTGCCGCGACACCGCCTCCGCCGCCTCCAGCCGCCTGACCGGTCCGCCGGCGGCGACGGCCTCGAGCGTCTTGACGACCTCCTGCCGGAACTCCAGCGTCGCTCCGCCTTCCGCCGCCTCCCGAAGCGCCAGCCCGGGCCGTCCGCCGGCCAGCGCGCCGAGAAACGGCGCCTGCTCCGCGGACACGCCGGCGCGCTCGGTGAGGGCCGCGGCGATCTCGGCGGCCGGCACGAACGTGAAGCGCACGATCTGCGAGCGGGACACGATCGTCGGCAGCACCGCCGAGGCGGACTCCGAGATGAGGATGATCACGCTCTGCGACGCGGGCTCTTCGAGCACCTTGAGGAGGCTGTTGGCCGCCTCGGCCCGCATCGCCTCGGCGTCCTCGATGACGAACACCTTCCACCGGGCCTCGTACGGCGGGTAGGACGCCTCGCGCTTGAGATCGCGGATCTGCTCGATCCCGACCGCGCGGCGCTCGGCGCCGGACTCCGTGCGCCCCCCCGGGGCGATGATGCGGAGATCGGGATGCGAGCCCGCGGCGATCTTCCGGCACGCCGGGCACGTGCCGCAGGCGTCGTCGCCGCCGGTCTCGCAGAGCAGCGCCTGGGCGAAGGCGAGCGCGGCGGCGCGGCGGCCGACGCCCTCGGGACCCACGAACAGGTACGCGTGGGCCACGCATCCGCTGCGAAGGGCGCCCTGCAGCACTGCGCGGGCGTCCCGCTGACCGATCAGTTCGCGGAAGGACACGGCGGGTGCGGCCTTAGACCTTCACCATCCGCTCAACGTCCAGGACGAATACGATCGCGCCCCCGACCTGCACCTTGACCGGATAGGAAATGTACGAATCGACGGGCTCGACGACGGGGGGCAGCGGACTGACGAGCTGCTCGCGGACGTGGCAGTACTTCTGAATGACAGCCATCACGTCGTCGACGCGGTTTTCCTCGACGCCGATCAGGATCGTCGCGTTGCCCTCGCGAAGGAACCCGCCCGTGCTGGCCAGCATCGTAGCCTGAAATTCGGCGGCGACGAGGCCTTCCATGAGCCGGCGCTGGTCCTTTTCCTGCACGATCGCCAGGATCAGCTTCACGAAGCCCCTCCCGCCCGACGCCTTTCCCGAAGCAAACCGTCAACCGCCGCCGTGATCTCCCGCTGCACGTCCCCGACGGGCCGGCGCGCGTCCACCACCCGGATGCGCTGCGGCTCAATTCTGGCAAGCGACAGAAACCCCTCCCGAACGCGCCCATGGAACGCCGGCGTTTCCCGCTCCAGCCGGTCGCCGCCCTCCCATCCCCCGGACCCCGCGCGGCCGCTCGCCGAGCGGGCGCGCTGCAGGCCGGTCTCCGGATCGAGGTCGAGCAGGAGGGTGAGGTCGGGCCGGAGGCCGCCGGTCGCGGCGTCGTTGACGGCCCGCACCAGGTCGACGCCGAGGCCGCGCGCCACGCCTTGATAAGCCAGCGAGGCGTCGAGGTAGCGCTCGCAGACGACGATCCGCCCCCGGGACAGCGCCGGGCCGATCACCTCGGCCACGAGCTGCGCGCGCGAGGCGGCGAAGAGCAGCATCTCGGTCCGCGGATCGAGCTCGGCGTGGCGCGGGTCGATCAGGAGCGACCGGATCTGCTCGCCGATCGCCGTGCCGCCCGGCTCCCGCAGCGCGGCCACGTCGTGTCCCGCCGCGCACAGGTGCTCGACGAGCAGCGCGGCCTGCGTGGTCTTGCCCGCGCCGTCGGGCCCCTCGAGCGTCACGAACAGCCCGCGGGGCCGATCGGAACTACTGGGGATAGATCACCACGCGCCGGAACGGATCCGTGCCCTTGCTCTCGGACGCGAGGCCGTAGCGCTGGATGAGCTGGTGCTGCAGCCGCCGCAGGTAGGAGTTCTGGGGGCCGAGCTCCACCGGCTGCGCCGCGACCATGACCTCCGAGATCGCCTCTTCCGCCTCCCGCATCGCCTGCTCCTCGGGACTCATGCGGTCCTGCACGCCGAAGATCTCGCGCAGCACGGTCTCGATCTGCGACAACGTGTTGCTCTTGATGATGTGCGTCGGCAGGCCGCGGCCGCCCGCCTCGCGCAGGCGCTTCGGCTGCCGGCGCTCCTGCGACTTGAGCGTGAGCAGCACGTCGGCGTCGTGCAGCGCGTCCGCGATCATCGCCGGCACCCGCAGCTCGCGGATCGCCCGCTCGAGCCGGTTGCGGCTCACCGCGTACGGGTAGATGCGCACGATCTTCTGCGGCGGCGCGGCCGTGGCCGCGTGGCCGTGGCCGTTCGTCGAGACGGCCGCCGCCTGGGCGGCGACCTCGCCGCTGGTGATGCGCACTTCACCCTCCGAGGTCCGCGTCCGGATCTCGGGCCGCGGCAGGGCGCCGCGCAGAAACCGGTCGACCACTTGCGCGACGTCGTGGTGCACGGCGAACCGGTCCTTGTCTTGGATCTCGATCACGACGTCGAATGTCGGCGGCGCCTTGCGCTCGAGCACCGTCTTCTGGGTACCGCGGCGGCGCGCTTCCTCGTCGCCGAGCGTCACGGCCTGAATGCCGCCGATCAGGTCAGACAGGGTCGGGTTCTGCAGCAGGTTGTCGAGCGTGTTGCCGTGGGCGGTCCCGATCAACTGCACCCCGCGCTCGGCGATCGTGCGCGCGGCCTGCGCCTCCGCCTCGGTGCCGATCTCGTCGATCACGATCACCTCGGGCATGTGGTTCTCGACGGCCTCGATCATGACCGCGTGCTGCAGCTCGGGATACGGGACCTGCATCCGGCGCGCCCGGCCGATGCCGGGGTGCGGAATATCGCCGTCGCCGGCGATCTCGTTGCTGGTGTCGACGACCACCACCCGCTTGCCGGCCTCGTCCGCGAGCACGCGCGCGGCCTCGCGCAGCAGCGTCGTCTTGCCGACGCCGGGCCGGCCCACCAGCAGCACGCTCTGTCCCGCCTCGATCACGTCGCGCACGATGTCGACCGTGCCGAACACGGCGCGGCCGACCCGCAGCGTGAGCCCGATGACGTCGCCGGCGCGGTTGCGGATCGCCGAGATGCGGTGGAGGGTGCGCTCGATCCCGGCGCGGTTGTCTTTGCCGAACGCGCCGACGCGGCTCGCGACGTGGTGCAGCTCTTCACGCGAGACAAAGCCGTCCGAGAGGCGAACCACCCGCTCCGGGAACCGCGCCTCCGGCTCCCGGCCGAGGTCGAGCACGACCTCCAGCAGCGTGTCAAGGTCGGCCTGCATTTCGATCTGCCGGCGGATCTCGGGCGGCAGGATTCCGAGCAGAAGGTCCAGGTTGTCGGTAATGCGGATCTGGTGGCTTGCGACCACCATCTGTCACCTCACCGGTTCGTTCTCGATGTGCCGGGCTCTCGTCTCATGGTTGCCGGGCGCGTGTCGGCCGGCAGGGGCTCAAAAAGACAAGGAGGAGAACCGCGCGGGTTCTCCTCCCGTCGAGTCCACCGATATCGGCGAAGCATCGCTACCATTATTATAGATTTTCCCGCCCTGCCCTGCAACGATTCGTCATTCTACCTCTAAGATCAGGCACTTCAGGTACCGGGTCTCGGGCACCCCGAGCGACACCGGGTGATCCCGAGCCTGGGCGCGCCGCTCCGCGAGGCGCACCCAGCGGCCGGCGTCCCGCGCGGCATCGAGGACCACGGCCTCCAGCACGGCCTCGGCGACGTGATACGAACACGAGCACGTTACCAGCCATCCCCCCGGCCGGAGCACCTTGAGGGCCCGCAGGTTGATCTCCTTGTACCCGGCGAGCCCGGATTCGAGCGCGGCGCGCGTCTTCACAAATGCCGGCGGATCGAGGATGACCGCGTCAAACCGGGCCCGGGCGCGGTCCAGGCGGCGCAGCTCGTCGAAGGCGTTCGCCGTGACGACCCGGCAGCGGTCTCCCACCCCGTTGAGCGCGGCGTGCCGCGCGATCGCCGCGGCGGCCGGCTCCGAGATCTCGACCGCGGTCACCTCCGCGCCCCGCCGGGCCGCGTGCACCGCCCAGGCGCCGGTATAGGCGAAGACGTCCAGGACCTCGCCGCGGACGAGGCCCGCCGCGTGCACCCGGTTCTCGCGCTGGTCGAGAAAGAAGCCCGTCTTCTGGCCGCCGGCCACGTCCACCACGAACGACGCGCCCGACTCCTCGACGGCTACCTCCACCCGGCCGCCGGCGGACGGCGAGCCGCCGGGCTCCCCACCCCCCGCCCGCGGTGGGATGAGCCAGCCCGTTTCCCGAGGCAGGCCTTCGAGGCGGCGGACCGCGGGGTCGTTGCGGGCGTAGACGGAGCCGGCGCCGGTGAGATCCAGGAGCAGCCGGGCGAGCATCTCCCGGCGGCGATCCATGCCGGCGGTCAGCGTCTGCACGACCAAGGTTCCGGCGTAACGGTCGACGATCAGGCCGGGCAGCAGGTCACTTTCGCCGAAGACGAGGCGATACGCCGTGGTGCCGGCGACGACGCCGCGGCGGAACGCGGCCGCGCGCTCGAGGCGCTCGCGGAAAAAGGCCTCGTCCAGATCGCGGTCCGAGGTGGTGAGGAGGCGCACCGTGATGAGCGAGCGGGTGTTCAGAAACCCGGTGCCGAGGTGTCGGCCGGCGGCGTCCAGCACGGTCACCGCGTCGCCGTCCTGCGCCTCGCCGGTCAGGCGCGCGATCTCGGCGCGGTAGACCCAGAGGTGGCCGCCGCGCAGCCGCGCGTCGCGCCCGGGATGCAGCACCACGGCGGGGCGCTTGGAAGATCGTATCGGAAGCGGCCGGGCGCCCGGCGGATCGTTCGCGGCCATAGCCGCCGCACGCGAATCGCCAGGCGGCGTCCGCGAGGCGACGCGACCGAGCTCGGCGGAGTCAGAAGAGGCTGGTCTGGGCCGGCTGCGCCGCTGCCGCGGCGCGGCGTTCTTCGTCCGCCGCTCCTCCGAATACGTGAATCTCGCCGAAGACGCCGTCGTAGCCGGGACGGATCGACACCTGCCCATCGCGCACCCGCCGCACGCCCTCGACCACGCGCGGACGCGTCAGGCGCGCCAGTTCCTCGAGCGGGACGTCGAGCAGCACGGGGAACTCGCCGCCGAGCGCCTGCACGATCTTGAAGTACTCCTCCCGCACGGCACCGGTGCCGGGCTGCGAGCCGAACGCCGCGGCGATGATCTCCTCGAGCGGGATCAGATTGCGGAACGGCACGCGGCCGTCCCCGCCGGCGCCCTCGGGCCTGTCCGCCAGCGCCTCGACGCGGGACATGACGCCGACCGTGACCGGCCGGCCGCAGCCGGGACACCGGCCGCCCGCCGCGCGCGTCTCGGACGGCGACAGCCGCTGCCCGCAGGCGCGGTGGCCGTCGAAGTGGTACTTGCCTTCTTCCGGAAAGAACTCGATCGTGTAGAGGAAGCGCGCGCGGTCCTCGCCCCGCAGCACCCGCAGCATGTCCGCGTAGTCGAACGCGCAGTCGAGGACGTTCGCCTCGCGCCCCAGCTTGGCCGGCGAGTGCGCGTCGGAATTGCTGACCAACTGGATCCCGTCGAGCTGGCTGAGCCGCCAGTTCATCGGCGGGTCGCTGCTCAACCCGGTCTCGACGGCGCGGATGTGGCGCGCCTGGTCGCCGAAGCATTCCGAGAGCGCGTCGAACCCCGAGTTGCTGCCGTAGAGCGAGAACCACGGCGTCCAGACGTGCGCCGGGATGATCATGCAGTCCGGGGAGATCTCCATCACGTACTCAACCAGCTTGTTGCTCGGCAGCGACAGGGTCGGCCGCCCGTCCGCCATCAGGCTGCCGAATCGCGCGAGCACGGCGTTGATCTTGTCGACGACCTCGAAGCTCGGCGCGAGGATGACGATGTGGATTTTGCGGAGGCGCCCGCCCTGCGGGTAGATGTTGCTGACCTCAACGGTGAGCATGAAGTGCTGCCCGCCGTACGTGAAGAGGCCGCGGCCGTTCGGCGTCAGCTTGGCCTTGAGCTCCCGCAGCCACACGGGATGGGTGAAATCCCCCGTGCCGACGACGGTAATGCCTTTGAAGCCGCACCACCGCGCGAGGTTTTCGACATCCATATCCCGGCTGGTGGCGCGGCTGAATTTCGAGTGGAGGTGCAGGTCGGCGATGACCGGCATGTCAGATGCTTTCACGCGCCGGGAACCATCTCCTCCGTCGCGGGCTCACATCTGCGCGAGCATGCCCTGGACGAGCGCCTGTCCGACGACCGGCAGGAGCGCCGGCCGCCGCAGCGCCGCGGCGGCGAGCGTGCGCAGAAGCGGCAGAAAGATCCGGGACTGATACTGCGTGTCGCCCGCGGCCTCGACGCTGGCCCGGACCGCCGGGCTCGCGTGGATGAAGCCCATCACGAGGTCGAGCTCGCGGTCCGCGAGCCGGTTGATCACGCGCCGTCCGAGCGCGGTGAACGCGACCTCGCGCCCGAAGGCGCGGCGCCAGCCGCCCTCGTACGCCTGCGCCGCCCCGTGGTCGCCGGCGGCGTACCCCGCGGCGGCGGTCCCGGCGAGGCGCCCCGCGGTCATGGCGAAGTAGATCCCGCCGCCGGACGTCGCCTTCACCTGGCCGGCGGCGTCGCCGACGACGAGCATCCCGTCGCGCGCGGTGGGCGCGCCGGCGGTGAGCATCGGAATGCGCCCGCCGACCCGGCGAACCACCGTGGCGCCCGCCGTGCGCCGGCGCAGCACCGGGTGGGCGGCCAGGAGCCGCTCGAGGTAGCGCACGGGCGCGTGCGGAGTCTCGCGCGGGTCGACGGCCAGCCCGATGCGCGCGGTCTCACGGTCGAGCGGCAGCAGCCACGCGAAGAATCCCGGCGCCACATCGCGGCCGAAAAACATCTCCGGCGTATCGGCCTCCAGGCCGCCGATGCCGCGCATCTCGTACTGCAGGCCGTTGGCGTACGTGCGCGCGAGGCGCAGCCCGAGGGACGCCGGCAGCCGCGGCGACGCGCCCTCGGCGTCGATCACGGTCCGCGCCTCGGCCTCGAACGTCCGGGTCCCGCCGGCGTACTCCCCCGAGACGCGGAGCGCCCCGTCCCGGCGGGCTGCGCGCGTGACGCGAACACCGGTGACGATGTCCGCCCCGGCGCGGGCCGCGCGCTCGACCAGCCACCGGTCGAACGCGACGCGGTCGACGACGTAGGAGTCGGCGGAGGGCCGCCGGACATGCACGGTGACCCCGCCCGGCGAGTGAAAAACGGCGGCGGTCAGCGCGTTGATGGCAAGATCGGGCGGCAGCTCGAATTCCCGGAAGGCGTGGAGGGAGAGTTTGCCGGTGCAGTGCGTCGGAAGGCCGACGGTGCGGTGCTCCTCCAACAGGAGCGTACGAAGGCCCTGCCCCGCCGCGGCCCGGGCCGCTTCCGCGCCGCCGGGTCCGGCGCCAACGACGACAACATCATAGCGTGCCACGGGGCAACCATGGTTCGATAGCCGAGCAGGGCATTTCCTGCCCTGTTCCTAACGTTAGTGTGACCGGATGAGGCACCCACGCCGAGCAGGCGTTCTCCCGCGACTCACGGCGGCCGGTACCGCGCTCCTCGTCGCTCTGACGCTCGCCCTCGCGGCCGGCCCGGTGATGCGCGCGCACGCGGCTGTCACGCCCGACAGCGTCCAGCGCGAGCGCCTGACCTTTCAGGGCGCGGTGGAGCCGCACACGCCGGCGGCGCTCAACCGCGTGGACGCCTACCGCTACGCGGCCGACCTCACCGCCAATCTCAACGGCCGCCCCGACACGGTGCTCGTGCTGATCCCGGGCCTCAACTCCGGCCCCAACACGCTCGATCTGCTGGCCCGGTCGCTCATCAGCCGCGACCCCACCATGGAAGTGTGGATCGCGGAGCCGCGGGCCGGCATCCTCCAGGACCGCCGCGGGGTCACGGCCGCGCTCGCGAACGGCGACCCCGACTTCGCCCTCGGCTATTACTACGGCGGCCTCGAGATCGACGGGCAGACGTTCAAAGCGCTCGATCCGAAGACCGTGCCGTCCGCGGCGTACTGGGGCCTCGACCTGAACCTCCGCGACGTCCGCGTCGTGGTCCAGGAAGTCCGGAGGCGTTTCCCCTACGCGCGGGTGCTGCTCGGCGGACACTCGCTCGGAGCGATGTACGCGGCGCTGTACGTCGGCTACGACTTCGGGCGCCTGCCCGGGCCGGAGCCGGTACAGAACGTCGCCGGAAAGATCGAGCGGTCGTCCGAGGCGGGCGCGCGCGACATCGACGGCCTCGTTTTGATCGACGGCATTCCCCTGCATCTGCCGGTCTCGTTCCAGCCCTCGCAGTATCTCGAGGGCGCCTCGATCCCGCTCATCGGCAAGGTCCCCGGGATCAACGCCCTCCTGGCCGCCGACCCGAACAAGCGCGTCAGCCCCTTCACCGATACATCCAGCATCGCGCGAACGCAGGACAGCATCCTGTTCGACACGCTCGCGGTCTACGCGTACCTCCGGCCAAACGAGGCGAGCCGGCTGCCGGGCTATCCCCGCAACGGACTTCCGATCACGAACGAAGCGCTGCTCGGCGCCATCCTCTCTGACCAGATGGAGCCGGACATGTTCGTCCGGGCGTCGATCGGCAGCCCTCTCGGCGTCTTCGACCGGATGCCCGACCCGGCCGGCATCTCGCCGAACGGCCTGCTCAAACTGTCGACCGGCCGTCCCGTGCCGGGCGAGACCCTGATCAAGTGGATCCCGTACGACCGCAGCACGCCGCGCGGACTTGTCGATCTGCGCGCGCTCGAGGCGGCGATCCTCCGGCCGGACGGCGATTTCACGGTGTGGTACATGCCGTGGCGGCTGGTGCTCGACCTGGGACTGTCGCTGAACCTCGACACGAGCGGAGAATTCGCCCGCCAGTACGTGAGCCTGACGCAGATGCAGTTCGTGGACCTGCCGATTCTGCTCTTGGGGGCGGGCCGGGGGCTCGTCCGCTCGCCGATGATGGCGAGCTTCTACCTGCACCACACGGGCACGCCGCGCAGCCGCGTGCGCATCCAAATCTTCCCGCAGTACTCGCACCTCGACATCGAAGACGCGGTCGACAACCGGGCCGTCGCCGCGATCGTCAACTGGCTGCCGGCCGTGGGCCGCCGGCCGGCGCCGTGACCGCCGCCACGCGGACGCCCGCGGGGTCCGCCGGAACTTTCGCGATCGAGCCCGCGTTGTTGCCAGCATGAGACTGCGCCGCGTCCTGACCGCGATCGCCGCCGCCGCGCTCGCGGCGGCGAGCCTGCTCCCGCCGCCGCCGGCCGGCGCGGACGACTGCACGGTACCCGCGTTCAAGTACCGCCACGGCGTCGTGGCCTTCAACGAGCACGGCAGCACGGTCGACGTCCGTGTCGAGATCGCGGACACCGAGCAGACGCGCGAAGTCGGGTTGATGTGCCGGCGCGCGCTCGACCCGGATGCGGGCATGCTGTTCGTCTTCGAGGACCTCACCCGCGAGCCGTTCTGGATGAAGAACACGCTGATTCCGCTCTCGATCGCGTTCCTCGACAACCGCTGGAAGGTGGTCGGCATCTACGACATGCGCGTGGCGTCCGACCCCGCGAACCCGCCCATCGGCGACCTCTGGGGGCCGACGAAGCAGTACCGCTACGCCCTCGAAGTGAACCAGGGGTTTTTCAAGGCGCACGGCCTCGACGGCGCCGCGCAGATCCGCTTCACGCCGGGCGACCCTCCCAAGCCATAAGCGAAGCCCGCCGGGGCCCGAAAGCGCCGTTTTGCCCCCGGAACCGCGCGAAATCGCGTATTTTCGACGATTTTGGTCGAAAATTGCTTGATGGGCCGCGCCGCGACCTGCTATGATGATGGGCGCCGCGCACGCCCACGTCCGGGAGGCCTGAATGAGCGAATCCGCCATCACCCTGCCGTCCTTCGGGGGTCTGGAGTCGCTGCTGCTGTGGCTGGTCCTTGCCGCGGCGGCGGCGGCCCTCCTCTACGGATGGTGGCTCGCCGCGAAGGTGCTGCGCCGCAGCCCCGGGCCGGCGTCGATGCAGAACGTCGCCGCGGCGATTCAGGAAGGCGCCCGCGCGTACCTCACCCGGCAGTTCCGGACGATGACGCTGTTCATCGTCGTGATCACGATCGCGCTCTACGTCCTGTACCGTCCGATCTACACGAATCCCGCGCTGTCGATCGGGATCGCCCTCGCCTTCCTGATGGGCTGCCTCGCGAGCTACGGCGCGGGCTCCGTCGGCATGCAGCTCGCCGTCCGCGGCAACGTCCGCACCGCCCACGCCGCGACGCGGGGCTTTCGCGAGGCGCTCGAGACCGCGTTTCAGGCCGGCACCGTCTCGGGCATGTTTACCGTCGGCCTCGGCCTGCTCGGCGCGACGATCATCTTCGTCATCTTCCGCGGCGACGCCACGCGCGTGCTCATCGGGTTCGGGTTCGGCGGATCGCTTGTCGCGTCGTTCATGCGGATCGGCGGCGGCATCTACACGAAAGCCGCCGACGTCGGCGCCGACCTCGTCGGCAAGGTGGAAGCCGGAATTCCGGAAGACGACCCTCGCAACCCCGCGACGATCGCGGACAACGTGGGCGACAACGTCGGCGACTGCGCCGGCATGGCGGCCGACGTCTTCGAGTCGTACGAGGTCACGCTCGTCGCCGCGATCATCCTCGGCGCCGGCACGCTGCTCGACGCGCACTTCCGCGCGGCCTACGGCGCGGCCGCGGGCGCCTTCGCCCTCAAACTGATTCTCTTTCCGCTGCTGGTCCAGGGGATCGGCGTCTTCGCGTCGATCATCGGGACGTGGGCGGTGCGGGCGCGCGAGGAAGAACGCGACCCGATGCGTCCGATCACCCGCGGCTTCTGGGTCGCGAGCGCGGCCGCGGTGATCGGCTTCGCGGCGGTCAACGCCCTATACCTCACCGACCCGCGCACCGGGGCGCCGGACTGGCGGTTCACGTTCGCGACGCTCACCGGACTCGTGCTGGCCGGCGTGATCCGGTGGCTGACCGACCAGTACACCAGCGCGAACCACCGGCCGGTCGGCGAGATGGCGTACGCCACCAAGACCGGCCCGGCGACGCTCATCCTCTCGGGGCTCGGCTTCGGGCTCGAGTCCTCGGTGTGGGCCATCCTCGCGATCGCGGCGACGATCCTCGCGTCGTTCACGATCTTTCAGGGCGATCTCGCCCTCGCGGGCTACGGCATCGCGCTGTCCGGACTCGGCCTCCTGACCGTCACCGGCTACATCCTGGCGATGGACACCTTCGGGCCGATCGTCGACAACGCGAACGGCATCTTCGAGATGTCCGGCGTGGGCGGCGAGGAGCCCGGCCGCATCATCGCGCACCTCGACCAGGCCGGCAACACCACGAAGGCCCTCACGAAGGGCTTCGCGATCGCGACCGCGGTCATCGCCGCGACGGCGCTGTTCCGGTCGTTCGTGGACCAGGCGCACCTCTTGCCGGCGGCCGCGTCGTTGGGGACGACGGTGTCGCAGGCGGGGGAGGCGGCGACGGCCGCTCTCGAGCGCGTGGGCATCCAGGTCAACCTGCCGCTCGTCTTCATCGGCATGCTGATCGGCGGCGCCGTGCCGTTTCTCGTCTCGGCGTTCCTGATCCGCGCCGTCGGCCGCTCCGCGTTCGACGTCGTGGAAGAGGTCCGCCGGCAGTTCCGGACGATCCCCGGCATCATGGCGGGCACGGCCCGGCCGGACTACCAGCGCTGCGTCGACATCGTCACGCGCGCCGCGCAGCGGGAGCTGCTGGCGCCCGCGGTCGTCGCGATCTCGGCCCCGATCATGGTCGGCGTCGGCCTCGGCGCGGCGCCGCTCGGCGCGTTCCTCGCCGGCGCGATCCTGACCGGCCAGCTGATGGCGGTCTTTATGGCCAACACCGGCGGCGCATGGGACAACGCCAAGAAGAAGATCGAGGACGGCTTCCTCGGCGGGAAGGGCACCGAGTACCATAAGGCCGGCGTCATCGGCGACACGGTCGGCGATCCCCTGAAAGACACCGCGGGCCCGGCCCTCAACCCGCTCATCAAGGTCATGAACCTCGTGAGCCTCCTCATCGCGCCGGTCGTGATCCTGCCGATCGGCTGGGCCGTGCGCGCGGCGGTCGTCGCCGTCACGCTCGGCCTGATGGCGTGGGCGGTGGCGATGAACCGGCGCAGCTCGGTCACGCCGGAGGACATGGCCGCGGCGGCGCAGGGCGCGCCCGCCCCGGCCGGCGCGACGATGGTCTCCTCCGCGCGGCCGCAACCGCGGTGACCGCGCAGCGCGTGGCAGGAGGCCGCGCACCCGCCGACGCCCTTGCGCGCAAGGCCGAAGAGCTCTCGGCGCTGCGGGAGATCAGCCGCGCGATCGGCGCCGCCCTCGACCTCGACACAACGCTCACGCTCATCACCCGCAAGACCGCGGAGGTGATGCGCGCCGACAGCTGCTCGATCTACCTGCTCGACGCCTCGGGCGAGGATCTCGTCCTCAAAGCGACGACGGGCCTCGCCGCGGAGGCCGTCGGCCGCGCGCGCCTCCGGCTCGGCGAAGGCCTCACCGGGTGGGCCACCCAGCACGGCGAGGCCGTGGCGTCGAGCAACGCGCCGGCGGACTCGCGGTTCAAGTACCTGCCGGAAACGCACGAGACGCTGTTCCAGTCGCTGCTCGCGGTGCCGCTGACCGTGGCGGGCCGCGTCCTCGGCGCGGTCAACGTGCAGACCACCGCGGTCCACGCCTGGGCCGACGACGAGGTGGAGCTGCTGAGCATCATCGCCGACCTCGCCGGCGGCGCCCTCGAAAAGGCGCGGCTCTACGACAGCATGCGCCGGCAGATCCTCGAGCTGCGCACGCTCGCCGAGGTCAGCGAGACGCTCACCACGCCGCTCTACCTCGAGCAGATCTTCCGCCTCTTGGTCGAGATGGCCGCGCGCGTCTTCGACGCGTCGCTGTGCACGCTCATGCTGACGGACGCGGACGGGCTCGTGCTCGCCGCCGCCCATCCGGCGGATCCCGACACCGCCGTGCGCCCGCGCGTGGCGCTCCGGCTCGGGGCCGGCCTGCCGGGGCACGCCGCCGCCTCGGGCGAGCCGGTGAGCAGCGAGAACGCCGCGGCGGATCCGCGCTTTCTCGCCGAGGAGATGCTCGGCCGCGGGCCGGCGCGGTCGGCGCTCGCCGTCCCCCTGCGCGTGCGCGATCGGACGCTCGGGGTCGTGACCGTCTATCTCGGCCGCCCGCACGCGTTCACGCCGCCCGAGACGACGATGCTGCAGACGCTGGCCAACCAGACCGCGCTCGCGATCGAGAACGCCGGCCTCGTCGTCAAGTCGGCGATGGTCCGCGAGATGCACCACCGCGTCAAGAACAACCTCCAGATGATCGCGATGCTGCTGCGCCTGCAGATGCGGGACGGCCGCGAGGTGTCCGGGCGCGAGGTGCTCACCGAGACGATCAACCGCATCCTCAGCATCGCCGCGGTACACGAGATCCTGGCCGCGGAGGGCCTCGGCACGGTGAGCGTCAGCGAGATGCTCGACCGCGTCGTGCACACCGTCACGCAGACGATGGCGCCGCCCGGCTTCGCGCTCGACGCGCGCGTGAGCGGCGACGACGTCCATCTGCCGACGCAGCAGGCCACCTCGCTCGCGCTGGTCGTGAACGAGCTGCTGCAGAACGCGATGGAGCACGCCTTCCCCGGCCGCGCGAAGGGCCAGGTCGTGATCGTGCTGATGCTCGGCCCGGAGGCGCTGCGCGTCGAGGTCCGCGACGACGGGGTCGGGCTGCCCGACGGGTTCGCGCTGGAGCGCTCGAGCGACCTCGGGCTCGAGATCGTGCGCACCCTCGTCCAGGACGACCTGAAGGGCCGCATCTGGTTCACGAACGCCGGCGGCGCGCGCGTCGTCATCACGATGCCCCGCCCGGCGGCCGCCTGAATGCCGGACGCGCTGAAGATCCTGATCGCCGACGACGAGCCCGTCATCCGCATGGGCCTCAAGGCCATGCTGGAAGAGCACGGGTACAAGGTCGTCGGGGAGGCGCCGGACGGCGAAGAGGCCGTCGCGCTGGCGCACAAGACCTCGCCCGACCTGATCTTCATGGACATCAAGATGCCGGGGCTCGACGGCATCTCCGCGGCGGCCACGATCATGTCGCGGGCGCCGAAGCCGATCATCCTGCTGACGGCGTGGAGCGAGCGGGACCTGGTGCAGCGGGCGCAGGAGGCCGGCGTGCTGGCCTACCTCGTCAAGCCGGTGCGCGAGGCCGAACTCGTGCCGGCGATCGAGATCGCGATGGCCCGGTTCGCCGAGCTGCGCACGCTGCAGCAGGAAGTCGGCAACCTCAAGGACACGCTGGAGACCCGCAAGCTCGTCGAGCGCGCCAAGGGCATCCTGATGTCGCGCGAGGGCATCGACGAGCAGGAGGCGTTCCAGCGGATCCAGCGCCAGAGCCGCAACACCCGGACGGCGATGCGCGAGATCGCCCGCGCGATCCTCGTCTCGGACGAGCTGCGGCGCACCGTGCCGTCGCAGTCCGCGACCCGCATCGTCATCCGCACGCCCGCGGACCTGCTGCGCGTCCTGTCCGGGATCCGGATCGTCCCCGGGGGCTCCGCGGAGACGGACATCATGGCCTCCGGCCTCGAGCCGCTCGGGTACCTCCGGCTCACGCCGGGCGCGGAGGTGACGGTCGAAGGCTATGTGACCGGACGGACGGCCGAAGGCGCCTACGGCCTCGGCATCATGTTCGGGCTGACCCCGACGCCGGCGGAGCGCGAAGGCATCGTCGCCGCCGCGATCCAGAACGCGGTGCGGCCGGGCGCGCTCGACTCCGGCGGGACGGCCCACAGCACGTACGCGCAGCTGCTCGACGAAATCATCACGACCCAGCAGCGCGTCACGGTCAGCGGGTTCCTGCGCCTCCTGCCGGACCACGCGTCCGCGGACCACCCGGATCTGCCCCACCTGCTCGAGATCCATCCGGTACGCAGCGTGGCGACCGAGCGCGGCCTGGTGTTCCCGCCGATCGCGCTCGACGCGCCGGGCGGCGAGGAGTGGACGCAGGTCGAGACGGTGCACCCGATGCCGTTCCCGGACTTCCAGTCGCCGACACGGCTCGCGATCACCGGCGCCGCGCTCACGTTCCGGCACGCGCCGGCCGAAGACACCGCGTACGTCTACATGACGGGACGCTTTTACGGCGGGCGCAGCCAGTTTGTGGAGGGCCGTCCCTTCCTGTTTGCCTTCGGCGATGCGCCGGGCCGCCTGCGGATCACCGCGGTGGCGGTCCCCGGCACGCCGGCGTACGACATGGTACGGCGCTGGCTCTCGGCGCCGCCGACCGGACCGATGACGCTCGTCGGACTGCGGTCGCTCCAGATCCCGGCGCTGTTCGCCCCGGGCGGAGGCCGGATCGACGCCGTGCTGTGCCCGGTGTTCCGGATTCTCCCGGGCACGGTCAAGGGGGCCGGAGTGCCGGCGCCGACGGCGCGGTTCGAGCTGGTGCCGGTCGGCGGCATGCCGCCGGCCCCGCCCGCCGGTAAGCGTCCCACGCCGCGTGCCGCCAAGAGCCGCGGCGCAGGAACCTCCCGGCGTCCGAAGGCGGCGAAGCCGTCCCGGAAGCGGGCGGCCAAGCGTCCCGCGCCCGCGGCGCGGAAGACCGCGCCGAAGCGGCGCGCACCGGCACGCGCGCGCTCCTCCGGACGGCGTGCCACGCACCGCAGGCGCTGACCCCCGCAATGCCCAACCCCGCCGAGGCGCCGCAAGACTCGGAAGTCGTCCGGCGGGAGGTGCGGATTTCCGCCGCGCCCGAAACCGTGTTCGAGTTCCTCACCGACGCGACGAAGAGGGTCCGCTGGGCCGGCGCGCACGCCGAAAGCGATCCCCGGCTCGGCGGCGGTCACCGGACCGTCATCAACCCCGGCCACATCGTGAGCGGCGAGTACGTCGAAGTGCTGCCCCACCGGCGGGTGGTCTGCACGTGGGGGTGGGTCGACAGCCCCGCGATGCCGCCCGGATCGACGGTGGTCCAATTCGATCTGGCGCCCGAGGGACGCGGCACGGTGCTGCGGGTCGCCCACGCGATGCTGCCCGAGGCCGCCCGGGCCGGACACGGCGACGTATGGGACCACTATCTCCCGCGCCTCGCCGTGGCGGCGGCCGGCGGCGACCCCGGCCCGGACCCATGGGCGGCTGAAATTTCATGATGGCCGGCCGGCGGGATAACAGAATTGTGACACACGCCGGGGATGCTGGAAGCGGTACCTCCCCGATCGAGAGATGCTCCCAAATCGCCCGCGAAGGAGTGTGATGGACGTGGCCCAGCGTCGTTCTCGACCCGCAAAGAAGTCCACGAAGCGCACGGCAGGCGCGCGCCCCCGCGGCGGCGCGCGGAAGACGCCGGCACGGCGGGGCGCCGGCCGTCCCGTCGTGCACTGGGAGATCAACGCGCGCGATCCGAAAACCCTCCACGGCTTCTACTCGGAGTTGTTCGGGTGGAAGATCAACGCGGACAACCCGATGGGGTACGGCCTGGTCACGGCGGGCGGCGACGGGATCAACGGCGGGATCGGGCCGGCGCAGGGGATTCCGGGCGTGACGTTCTACGTGAGCGTGCCCGATCTTGACGCCCTCCTGAGACGAGTGGGCGAAATGGGCGGCAGCACAGTGGTCCCGCCGACGCACATTCCGAACATGGCGACCTTCGCGGTGTTCACCGATCCGGAAGGCAACCGGATCGGCATCATCAAACGGTAGGAGGCAAGGGCATGTAGCCGCGGGAGGCCTGAAATCAACGGGAATTTGCCGTTGACGGGGCTGGGGCCCCGTGGTATATAAAGGACGGTACTAAGAGGTACCGCGGGCCGAGACGCCCTCTGGGGTTACCCCTCAGAGGGCGTCTTCGTTTTTAACCGGCACCGCATCGTCCCGGGCGGGACACGGAGGTGACGCAATGGCCGGCAAGGAGATGACGGCGCAGGACGTCGTCGCGTACATCAAAGACCGCGGGGTCAAGATGGTCGACTTCAAATTCGTCGACGTGCCCGGTACGTGGCAGCACACGACGATCCCCGCGAGCCAGGTGGACGAGAAGACGTTCAAACGCGGCATCGGCTTCGACGGCAGCAGCATCCGCGGCTTTCAGGCGATCGAAGAGAGCGACATGCTGCTGATGCCCGACGCCGCGACCGCCCGGCCCGATCCGTTCGCGGAGATCCCGACGCTCTCGGTAATCTGCAACATCTTCGATCCGATCAGCGGCAAGCCGTACAGCCGCGATCCCCGGCACATCGCGCAGAAGGCGGAAGATTACCTCAAGACATCCGGCGTCGGCGAGGTCAGCTACTGGGGGCCGGAGGCGGAGTTCTTCGTCTTCAGCAACGTCCAGTACGACATCCAGCCGTACCGCAGCGGGTACAGCATCGATTCGCCGGAAGGCGTATGGAACTCCGGTCAGCCGGGCCTGGCGCACCGCATCCGCACGAAGGAAGGCTACTTCCCCGTCCCGCCCGCCGACACGCAGCTGGACCTCCGCAGCGAGATGTCGCTCGAGATGGAAAAGTGGGGCATCGAGGTCGAGATGCAGCACCACGAGGTCGCGAGCTCCCAGGGCGAGATCGACATGAAGTACAACACGCTGACCCGGATGGCCGACAGCCTGCTGGCCTACAAGTACATCGTCAAGAACGTGGCGCGCCGGCACGGCATGACGGCGACGTTCATGCCGAAGCCGCTGTTCGGCGACAACGGGACCGGCATGCACTGCCACCAGAGCATCTGGAAGGGCGGGCAGAACCTCTTCTACAGCGAGGGCGGCTACGCCGAGCTCAGCCAGGAGGCGCTCCACTACATCGGCGGCCTGCTGACGCACGTCGACGCGCTGCTCGGGCTGTGCGCCTGCACCACGAATTCGTACCGCCGCCTGGTCCCGCATTACGAGGCGCCGGTCAACATCGCGTTCAGCAAGCGCAACCGCAGCGCGGCGATCCGGATCCCGATGTACCACACCGGCCCGGCCGGGGCCTCGGCGAAGCGGATCGAGTTCCGCTGCCCCGACGCGACGTGCAACCCCTACCTCGCGTTCTCGGCGATGCTCATGGCGGGGCTCGACGGCGTCAAGCGGAAGATCGATCCGGTGAAGGCCGGCTTCGGCCCGCTCGACAAGAACACGTACGACCTGCCGCCGGACGAAGCCGCCAAGATCAAGAGCGTGCCCGGCTCGCTGTCCGCCGCGCTCGACGCGCTGGAGAACGACCACGAGTTCCTGATGGAGGGCGACGTCTTCACCCGCGACCTGATCGACACGTGGCTCGACTACAAGCGCACCAAAGAGGTGCACGAGGTCAACATCCGCCCGGTCCCGTACGAGTTCTTCCTGTACTACGACGTGTAACCGGCGGCCGGCGCACGACGCCGCTCACGAGGCCCGGGACGGTTCCCGGGCCTCGTCATTTTTTGCCGCCCGACAGGGCATCGGTGCGCGGGACCGAACACCTGGGGGTCCGAACCGTCCTCGGCGCGTTCGCGTCTATTCCGGTGGTGGCCCATCGTTCCGAGTCACTCGCACGAGAGGGGGATGATCGAATGGCGCACGGCAGGCTGACGAGGAGAGGATTCGTCCGCGGGACGGCCGCGATCGGCGCGGGGCTGGCGGCCGCTCCGTGGCTGGGCGCGGCGCCGGGCGCGGCCGCGCCGGTCCGCGGCGGACGCGTGACGGTCGGCGTCCAGGCGGAGATTCCTCATCTCGACCCGCACCGGACCGCGCTGACGATCTCGTACGTCAGCCTCTCGCCGATGTACCAGGCGCTGACCGAGCTCGGCCCCAACCTCGAGCTGCGTCCGCGGCTGGCGACCTCCGTGGACGGTCTCCCCGGACGGGTTGTCGTGGACCTTCGCGCTGCGGCGCGGCGTCCGGTTTCACAACGGCCGGACGCTCACGTCGCGCGACGTACGGTTCAGCATCGAGCGCATCCTCGACCCCAAGACCGGCGCGCGCGGCCGCGGCGACCTGAGCGCCATCTCGTCGATCACCACGCCCGATCCCAACACGGTCGTCTTCCGGCTGAAATCGCCGTTCGGCTTCTTCCCGAACAAGCTCGCGACGTCGTACCAGGCCATCATTCCGCCGGAGGCCGTCGACGCGAGCAACAACGTCCCGAAGCCGATCGGCACCGGGCCGTTCCAGTTCGGCGACTGGGTGACGAACGACCATCTGACCATGCGGCGCTTCGACGGCTACTGGGAGTCCGGCAGGCCGTATCTCGACGAGGTGACGCTCAAGCCTATTCCCGACGAAACGGTGCGGCTCACGGCGCTGCAGACAGGCGACGTGTCGATCGTGGACTCCGTACCGCAGGCGCGCCTGCAGGGCCTGTTCGCCCAGCCCTCCCGCGACTACGTGATCCGCCTCGTGCGCGGCGGCGCCGGCCAGGGCGTGATCGTGCTGAACACGCGGCACAAGCCGTTCGACAACGTGAAGGTCCGCCAGGCGGTCGCGTACGCGATGAACAAGCGCGAGATGGTGGACGCGCAGTACCGCGGCTGGGGCGCCACCGACAACCAGAACTTCTCGCCCACCTCGCCATGGTATCTGCCCGTGAAGGACCGCCCGTTCGACGTCGCCCGCGCCAAGTCGCTGCTGGCCGAGGCCGGCATGCCGAACGGCTTCAAGATCACGATCTCGATCGCCAACGGCTACGGGTTTCCGGAAGTCGCGCAGGTGTTCCAGGCACAGATGCGCCGGATCGGCGTCGACGTCGCCATCCAGCTCTACGACGTCCCCTCGTGGGCCAGCCGCATCAACAGCGGCAACTTCGACATCGATCTGACGGGGTTCTTCGCCAAGGTGGATCCCGACGACGCGTACTACCGCTACTCGCACTCCAACGGCGGCGTCTGGCAGCTCAGCGGCTACCTGAACGATCCCGACCTCGACCGGCTGCTCGACGAGGGCCGCACCGAGGCCGACATCGCGAAGGCCAAGGCGACGTACACGCGCGTCGTGGAGATCCTGCAAGATCAGGCGTCGATGCTGATCTTCGGGAGCGGCCACGCCGCCGCCGGCTGGCGGTCGAACGTGCAGGGCTACGCGCCGCAGCTGATCGGTGCCTTGTCCTACGCCGGGGGCGGCCTCCAGGAGGCATGGCTGGCGAAGTAACGCCGCGCGGGTGATCCGCTACCTGCAGGGCCGCCTGCTGGCGCTCGTCCTGGTGCTGGCGTTGATGTCCGTGATCGTGTTCTCGTTTGTGCATCTGATCCCGGGCGATCCGGTCGTCGCCATCCTCGGGACGGAAGTGGATCAGGCCACCCAGCAGAGCCTGCGGCACGCGATGGGCCTCGACCGGCCGCTGCTCGCGCAGTACGGGCTGTGGGTCGGCGGCGCGCTGCGCGGGAATCTCGGCGAATCGGTGCGCACGCATCAACCCGTCGCGGCGATCCTGGGCCAGAAGCTGCCGGTGACCCTCCAACTGACCGCGGCGGCGATGGTCGTGGGACTGTGCATCGCGCTGCCGGCCGGCGTGCTGGCCGCGGTGCGGCGCAACTCGGCGGTCGACCTGGGTGCCATGGGCCTCGCGCTCGGCGGCGTCTCGATTCCGTCGTTCTGGCTGGGCGTGATGCTGATCTTGCTGTTCTCGCTGCACTGGCGGCTTTTTCCGGCGATCGGCTACGTGCCGGTCGCCCGCGATCCCGCCGACGCGCTGCGGCATATGGTGCTGCCGGCGCTGACCTTGGGGCTCGGGCTCGCCGGGGCCCTGACGCGGATGGTCCGCTCCGACGTCCTGGAAGAGCTGGGCCGCGAGTACGTCCGCACCGCGCGGGCCAAGGGCCTCCGGTTCGCGCGCGTCATCGCCCGGCACATCCTCCGCAACGCGCTGCTGCCGACGCTGACGGTGCTCGGCGTCCAGGTCAGCGTGCTGCTGGGCGGCGCCGTCATCACGGAGCAGATCTTCGCCTGGCCCGGCGTCGGCCAGCTGATCGTCCAGGCGGTCCAGAGCCGCGACTATCCGGTGCTGCAGGGCGGGATTCTGATCGTCGCGGTGCTGGCCGCGGTGGTGCAGCTGCTCGTCGATCTCGCCTACGCCGTGATGAATCCGAGGATCCGCTTCGGATGAAGCGGCGGCGGGCGCGGTTCCTGCGCCACCGGCTCGGCATGGCCGGCGGGGTCGTGGTCGCCGTGATGCTGCTGGCCGCGGCCGGCGCGCCCTTGTGGCGGACGCAGGATCCCCTCGCGATGCAGATGTCGCAGTCGCTCCAGCCGCCCACGCCGCAGCACTGGTTCGGCACCGACGAGTTCGGGCGCGACGTCTGGTCGCGGGTCGTCTACGGCGCGCGGCTCTCGATCACCGTCGGATTGGCGTCGATGCTGCTCGCGACCGCGGCCGGCGTGCCGCTCGGCGCGGCGGCCGGATACGCCGGCGGCACGTTCGACGCGCTCGCGATGCGCTGCATGGACGCGATCCTCGCCTTCCCGGGACTCCTGCTGGCGATCGGCCTGGTGGCGGCGCTCGGGCTGGGGACCGGAAGCGGCATCATCGCGATCGGCGTCGTCTACGTGCCGGTGTTTGCGCGCGTCACCCGGGGTGCCGTGCTGGTTCGCCGGCAGGAGGAGTACGTGGAGGCCGCCCGCGCACTGGGGCAGACGGACCTCGCCATCCTCCGCCGCCACGTGCTGCCGAACTGCCTCGCGCCGGTGCTCGTGCAGGCGACGCTCGGCTTCGCGAGCGCGATCGTCATTGACGCCGGCCTGTCCTTTCTCGGCGCCGGGACGCCACCGCCGGCGCCCGACTGGGGCACCATGCTCAACGAGGCCCGGCAGTTCATGGTCTCGGCGCCCCACGTCGCCGTGTTCCCCGGGCTCGCGATCTCGCTGGCCGTCCTCGGGTTCAACCTGCTCGGCGACGGGCTGCGCGACGCGCTGGACCCGAGACTCTGATCGCAAGGAGGCCGGCGATGAAACCCGCGCTCATGCAGGCCCTCCGGCAGACGGCGGACGAAACGCCGGGACGGCTCGGCTGCCACATCTGCGACGCGGCCGGCGATGTCTGGGCGTCCCACCGCGCCGGCGAGCGCTTCGCCACCGCCAGCGTGATCAAGGTCCCGATCCTGATCGCCCTGGCCGCCTCGGTGGACGCGGGCGAGCGCCGCTGGGACGACGTCGTGCCCGTGAACCGCGACGATGCGGCGGCGGGCAGCGGCGTCATTCAGTATCTGTCGCGCCCCGACTACACGCTGCGCGACGTGGCGGTGTTGATGATCATCGTCAGCGACAACCGGGCGACGAATCTGGTCATCGATCTCCTCGGGCTGGACCGCATCAACGACTACTGCCGGCGGGCGGGCTGGCCGGGCACGATCCTCGGCCGCCGGATGTTCGACTTCGAGGTCCGTGCGCGCGGCCGCGACAACTTCTCGACCCCGCGTGAGACCGCCGACCTGTTCGTCCGGCTCCTCGGCGGGAGGCTGCTCTCCTCCGCCTCGACCGAGGCCGTCCTCCGGATCCTCCGCGCCCAGCAGCTGCACGACAAGCTGCCCGCCTGGCTGCCGGCCGACACGGCCGCCGCGCACAAGACCGGGGAGCTGCCGGGCGTCCAGAACGACAGCGGGATCCTGTTCCTCCCGTCGGGTCCTGTGATCGTGGCCGTCTACACGAACGACCTGACCGCGGCGGCGGCGGGGCGGCTCGCGATTCAGCGGGTCGGGCGGGCGATCGTAGAGAACGCCACCGTCGAAGGCGGCCGGTAGGCCCGTGTTATAATGAAGGCGATGACGCCGCGCTTTCGGATCGCGATGGCCCAGATGAACCCCACCGTCGGGGATTTCGAGGGCAACACGCGCAAGATCGTCGAGCGCCTCGACGAGGCGCAGGCCCTCGGCGCGGACGTGGTGTCGTTCCCCGAGCTCGCCGTCTCCGGCTACCCTCCCGAGGACCTGCTGGTCAAGGCGGACTTCATCGAGGAGAATCTCGCCTGCCTCCAGGAGATCGCGCGGCATACGAGCCGCAGCGTCGCCGTGGTGGGCTGCGTTGACTCCGGCGAGCAGCTCTACAACGCAGCCGCGGTCCTCGCCGGCGGGCGCATCGCCGGCATGTACCGCAAGATGCGCCTCCCGAACTACGGCGTGTTCGACGAAAAGCGCTACTTCCAGCCGGGCACGGACGCGCCGGTGTTCGTGGTGCGCGGGGTACCGGTCGGCGTCACGGTGTGCGAGGACGTGTGGGCGCCCGGTGGCCCGCTGCTCGCCCAGGCGCTCGCCGGCGCGCTCGTCGCCGTGAACATCAACGGCTCCCCCTACTCCATGGGCAAGTGGCGGCTTCGCGAGGAAATGCTGCGGACGCGGGCCCGCGACTACGCGATCGCGATCGCCTACAACAACATGGCCGGCGGCCAGGATGAGCTCGTCTTCGACGGGCTCGGCTTCATCGTCGACGCGGCCGGCGGGGTGGTGGCACGCGGGCCGGCGTTCGACGAGGCGTTGATCGTCGCCGATCTCGACGTCGAGGCGATCCGAACCCTGCGCCGCTACAATCCGATTCGGGCTTCCGACGCGCTGACCGGCGAAGGCGTGCGGGCGCCGGTCTATACGCTCTCCACCGAGCCGCCGGAGGCCGCGCGGCCGGCCCTGCCGCCGGCCGAGGAAACGGCCCCGCCCGGCGAGGTAGAGGAAGTCTACCGCGCGCTCGTGCTCGGTACCCGCGACTACGTCCGCAAGAACCGGTTCCGCCACATCGCCGTGGGCCTGAGCGGCGGCGTGGACTCCTCGCTCGTCGCCGCGATCGCCGCGGACGCGCTCGGCCCCGACGCCGTCACCGGCGTCACGATGCCGTCGAGGTTCACCTCGGAGGAGAGCCGCCGGTACGCGGCGGCTCTCGCCGGCGCGCTCGGCATCCAGTCGGTCGACCTGCCGATCGAGCCGATGGCCGGCGCCTACGAGGCCGCGCTCGCGCCGGCCTTCGCCGCCAAGGCGCGCAACGAGGCCGAGGAAAACATTCAGGCGCGGATCCGCGGCACGCTGCTCATGGCGCTGTCCAACAAGTTCAACTGGCTCGTGCTGACCACCGGCAACAAGAGCGAGATGAGCGTCGGCTACGGGACCCTGTACGGCGACATGGCCGGCGGCTTCGCGGTCATCAAGGATGTCCCGAAGACGCTGGTCTACCGGCTGGCGCGCTGGCGCAACGAGCGCGCGGGCCGGGACCTCATCCCCGCGGGTGTCATCTCCCGCGCGCCCACCGCGGAGCTGCGCGAGCAGCAGACCGACCAGGACACGCTGCCGCCGTACGAGGTGCTCGATCCGATCTTGAAGCTCTACGTCGAGGACGACCGCTCCGCGGAGGAGATCGTCGCGCACGGCTTCGATCCCGCGACCGTCGCCCGCGTGATCCGGATGGTCGACGTGAGCGAGTACAAGCGCCGCCAGGCGCCCCCCGGGATCAAGATCACGCCGAAGGCGTTCGGACGAGACCGCCGGCTGCCGATCACGAACTGGTACCGGGGCCGCCTGGGCCTGCGGCGCGAACCAAAGATGCCCGTGGACAAGGCTCCCACCCGCCCACCCAGCGCCTGACGTCCCGAGCGGCCGCTCGCGGCCGGCACATTTGACGCGTTTTCCCGCCCTCTCGTACAATGGCGGGGCGGAGGCTTTGTGATGTCCCTGTCCGGTGTGCTCCCGGTCCTGCAGCGCAGACGGGAGTTTCTTTCCGTTGGCGAGGCATTGGAGGCCGGCCGGCGCCCGTGGGTCACGGGCCCGGCGGGCGCGGGAAAGGCATGCCTGCTCGCGGCGCTCATCGTCCGTGCCGGCACGCGGATTCCGGCGTGGCTGGCCGTGGCGCCCGACCGCGATCACGCCGAGCGCCTGGCCGACGACCTCGCGGCGTTTCTCCCCGCGGGAGCGCCCCCGGTGCACCTCGTCGAGTTGTGGGACCCTCCGCTCCCCGGCGAGCCGCTCTCGCTCGACGCCGAGCGCACGCGCCAGCGTCTCCTCGAAGCCGTGCACCGCGGCGGGCCGGTCGTCGCCGTCGCGTCGGCCGCGGGCCTCGTCGTGCCCATGCCGGATCCCGAGTGGCTCGCACGCGTGCGCGTGGAGCTGCGGCCGGGCGGCGCCCTCCGGCTCGAGGGCGCCGCGGCGCGCCTCGCCGCCGGCGGGTACGAGCGCGTCGACCTCGTCCACGTCCCAGGCGAGATGAGCGTACGCGGCGGGATCATCGACGTGTACCCCCCGTCTTCCGACCATCCGGTGCGGGCCGAGTGGGTCGGCGACGAGATCGAGTCGATCCGCCTCTTCGATCCGGAAACGCAGCGCACGACCGGGACGATCGACGCGGTCGTGATCCTACCGGCCCGCGCGGATCGAAGCGCCGCGCCCGACGGGGGCGCGGACGGCTCGGCGCCGGGCATGCTCCTGCCGTCGCTCTTTGACCGCGAGGCCGTGTGCGTGCTTGACGAGCCGGACGAAGTCGCGCGCCAGGCGGCCGCGCTGGTCAAACAGGCCGAGGCCGCGCGCGACCACGCCGTCGAGACCGAGCAGATCCCGGACGGCACACCGGTGGCCGTCGTGCCGTGGGAACACGTCGCCGCGGCCCTCGGCGAGCACCGTCTCCTCGCCGTCTCTACGCTGCGCACGCCTCCCGAGCGGGGCGGCTACGTCGCAGCGCCGATCGGCTTTGGAACGGTGGAGTCGTTCGCCGGCCAGGTCGAGGGGTTCGCCGAGCAGACCCGGACCTGGATCGCCGGCCGGAAGCGGGTCGTGGTGGCCAGCCGCCAGGCGCACCGGGTGCGCGAGCTGCTCGCCGAGCACGGGGTGACCGCCGCTGAGGGCGGCTCGCCCGACGCTCCGCCGGAGCCCGGCACGATCGCCGTGGTGGGCCAGCCGCTCACGCAGGGGTTTTCGCTCGACGACCTCGTCGTCGTGACCGACAGCGAGATCCTGGGTTGGCGCCGCCGCCGCGGCCGGCCGCGGTGGTTCCGGGACGGCGCGCGCCTGGCGAGCTGGACGGAGCTCGTGCCCGGCGACCTCGTCGTGCACGTGCACCACGGCATCGGCGTCTACCGCGGCCTCGAGCGGCTCACCATGGAGGGCGGCGCGCGCGACTATCTGCACCTCGAGTACGCGCAGGGCGACGCGCTGTACGTGCCCACCGACCAGATCTCGCTCGTGCAGCGCTACGTCGGCGTCGACGGGCAGGCGCCGCAGATCAACCGGCTCGGCGGCACCGAGTGGGAGCGCGAGAAGCGCCGCGTCCGCGAGCGCACCCGCGAGATGGCGCGCGAGCTGCTCGACCTCTACGCGGCGCGGGAGCGCGCCGGGGGCCACGCCTTCGGCGCGGACACGCCGTGGCAGAGCGAGATGGAGGAAGCGTTCCTGTACGAGGAGACCCCCGACCAGCACAAGGCGATCGAGGACGTCAAGCGCGACATGGAAGCCGGGCGCCCGATGGACCGGCTCGTCTGCGGCGACGTCGGCTACGGCAAGACCGAGGTCGCCCTGCGCGCCGCCTTCAAGGCGGTGATGGACGGCCGGCAGGTCGCGGTCCTCGTCCCCACCACGCTGCTGGCGCAGCAGCACTACACGGTGTTCCGCGAGCGCTTCGCGCCGTTCCCCGTGCGGGTGGAGATGCTGAGCCGCTTCAAGTCGGCGAAGGAGCAGCGCGCGGTGATCGAAGGGCTGCGCGACGGGACGATCGACGTGGTGATCGGCACGCACGCCCTGCTCAACAAGAACGCGACGTTCCACGCGCTCGGGCTCGTCGTCGTCGACGAGGAGCAGCGGTTCGGCGTCCGCCACAAGGAGCGCCTCAAGCAGCTGCGCACCCAGGTCGACGTGCTTACGCTGACGGCGACGCCGATTCCGCGCACGCTGCACATGTCGCTGGCCGGCCTGCGGGACCTGTCCGTGATGGAGACGCCTCCGGAGGCGCGCCAGCCGATCCGCACCTACATCCACGAGGACGACCCGGCCGTCATCGCCGACGCGATCCGGCGCGAGCTCGCCCGCGACGGCCAAGTGTACGTCGTGCACAACCGCGTCGAGACCATCGACCGCGCGGCCGAGCGGATCCGCCGGCTCGTCCCGGAAGCGCGCGTCGTGGTGGCCCACGGCCAGATGCCGGAGACGCAGCTCGAGCGGATCATGCTGGACTTCCTCGGCGGGCGCGCGGACGTGCTCGTGTGCACGACGATCGTGGAGATCGGGCTCGACATCCCGCGCGTGAACACGATCCTCATCGAGAACGCGCACCTGCTCGGCCTCGCGCAGCTCTACCAGCTGCGGGGCCGCGTCGGCCGGGCCGACCGCCAGGCCTACGCGTACCTGCTGCACCCGCGCGACGCGCGGCTCACGCCGGGGGCGGAGCAGCGCCTCGTCGCGATGCGGGAGTTTGTGGAGCTCGGCTCCGGCATGCGCCTGGCGATGCGCGACCTCGAGATCCGCGGCGCCGGCAACATCCTCGGCCCCGAGCAGCACGGACATCTCGCCGCGGTCGGCTTCGACCTGTACATGCGCCTCCTCGACGAGGCGATCCGGGAGCTGCGCGGCGAGATCGTCGAGGAGACGCCCGACCCCACCGTCGACCTCGGCGTCGAGGCGTACCTGCCGGAATCGTACGTCGAGGTCCCCGCCCAGCGGGTGGCGGCGTACCGCCGGCTCGCCGAGGCGCGCACCCCCGAGGACGCCGCCGCCGCGGTCGAGGAGCTCCGCGACCGCTACGGTCCGCCGCCGGACCCGGTGCGGCGTCTCGGCGACGTGATCCGCCTGCGCGCGCTCGCGCGCTCGGCGGGCGTCGCCGCGATCTCCCGCGGCGGAGGCGGCGCGTTGATTCGCCTTCTGAACGCCGCGGCCGCGGGACCGCGGGTCCACACGCGGATCGCCCAGTCGCGCGGGCGGATGCGCTGGACCGCGGAGGGGATCTTCATTCCGACGGCCGGCATGGACGCGGACACGGTCATTCAGACGGTCGAGCGGTTCGTGGAGTGGCTCGCCGCGGAAACGCGGCGCGAGACGGCCGCCCCTGTGCCGCCCGCGTCCGTCTCATCGTCGCCGGCGGCAGATGCCGCGGCCGCGCCGGCCGGGTCGAGCGCACCAAGCGGCGGCCGCCCCGCGCGGCCGCCCCGCCGCGCGGCGACAGGATGACGCGGTGAGCGGCCCGCGGCCCGATTTCGCCGACCTCGTTGCGACGATGGCCCGGTTGCGCGCGCCGGGCGGCTGTCCGTGGGATCGCGCGCAGACACCCGCGTCGCTGCGGCCGTACCTGCTCGAGGAGGCCTACGAGACGCTCGAGGCGATCGACGGCGGCGTTCCCGCCCGCCTCAAGGAAGAGCTCGGCGACCTGCTCCTGCAAGTGGTGTTCCACGCGCAGATGGCCGCGGACGCCGGCGCCTTTACGATCGACGACGTCGTGGCCGGCCTCGTGGAAAAACTGATCCGGCGGCACCCGCACGTCTTCGGCGCCGCGACGGCCGCGACGCCCGACGCGGTCGTGACGCGCTGGGAAGCGATCAAGCAGGCCGAGCGCGAAGGTGCGCGCGCCGGCGGCGGCATGGACACGGGACGCGAGCCCGCCGCCGCCGGGGACGCCGGTGCGGAGACCGGGGCGCTGGCCGGGCTGGCGCGGACGCTGCCGGCGCTGATGCGTGCGCAGCAGATGCTGGTCCGCGCAGGACGCGCGGGGTTCACCATCCCCGAGGGCGCGGGACCCGACGGCGCGCGCGCCGCCGTGCGCCGGGCCCTCGACGAGGTCGCGCGCGCGCCGCAATCCGGTGCGGCGGCGGAGGAGGCGGCCGGCGATCTCCTCTTCGCCGCGGCCGCCGCGGCGCGGGCGCTCGACGTGGACGCGGAGCTCGCGCTGCGCGCCGCCGCCGACCGGTACCGCGCGCGCTTTGCCCGGATGGAAGCGCGCGCCCGCGCGTCGGGGAGATCGCTCGCGGACTACACGCCGGACGAGCTGGCGTCGCTGTGGCGGGAGGCGCGTGAGGCTCGATAAGTTCCTGCAGGTCAGCCGGCTCGTCAAGCGGCGCGCCCTCGCCAACCGGCTGTGCGACGCGGGGCGCGTGACCGTGAACGGGCGGCGCGCCGAGCCGGCCGCGGCGGTGCGCGCGGGCGACATCATCGAGGTCGAAGTCGGCGACCGCCGGGTTCGGGCCCGGGTGCGCGACGTCCCCGCGAGCCCCCGCCCCGACGCCGAGTACTGCGAGATTCTCGACGGCGAACCACCGGCCTGATCCGCTCCGGCCCATAGAGGAGGACCGTATGGCCCGCATCGTCAGCACCACCGCGCGTGAGATTCTCGATTCGCGGGGCAACCCGACCGTCGAGGTCGAGATCGCCCTCGATTCCGGCGCGCGCGGCGCCGCCGCGGTGCCGTCGGGCGCAAGCACCGGCGTGCACGAAGCGATCGAACTGCGCGACCACGACAAGCGCCGCTACGACGGGCTCGGCGTCCTCACCGCGGTGCGGAACGTGCGCGAGACCCTCGCGCCGCTGCTCGCGGGCCGCGATCCGAGCGATCAGCGCGGCATCGACGAGGCGATGATCGCCGCCGACGGCACGCCGAACAAGAGCCGCCTCGGGGCGAACGCCATCCTCGGCGTGTCGCTCGCCGTCGCGCACGCCGCGGCCGCGGATCGCGGGCAGGCGCTCTTCCGCTCCCTCGGCGGCGCCGAGGCGTCCACCCTGCCGGTGCCGCTCATGAACGTCCTCAACGGCGGCAAGCACGCGGACAACGGCCTCGAGTTTCAGGAGTTCATGGTCGTGCCGCTCGGCGCGCCGAGCTTCCCGGAGGCGCTGCGGATGGGCGCGGAGATCTATCATGCGCTCCACCGCGTCCTGCTCGAACGGGGGCTCGCGACCGGCGTCGGCGACGAGGGCGGATTCGCGCCGCGGCTCGCGGGCAACGAGCAGGCGCTCGAGCTGCTGATCGACGCGATCCGGAGCGCCGGCTACGAGCCCGGCCGGGACGCCGCCCTGGCGCTCGATCCGGCGTCCAGCAACTTCTTCGACGGCGCGCGCTACCGGATCGGCGGCACCGCCTATTCGTCGCCGGAGCTCGTCGAGTACTACGCGCGGCTCGCGGACCGGTTTCCGATCGTCTCGATCGAGGACGGCCTCGCCGAGGACGATTGGGACGGCTGGGTCGCGCTCACCCGACGGCTCGGCGACCGTCTGCAGCTCGTCGGCGACGATCTCTACGTCACGAATCTGCGGCGGATCGACGAGGGCATCGCGCGGGGCGCCGGCAACGCGGTGCTGATCAAGCTGAACCAGATCGGCACGCTTACGGAAACGCTCGAGGCGATCCGCCTGACGCAGCGGCAGCGGTGGGCCGCGGTGATCTCGCACCGGTCCGGCGGGACCGAGGACACGACGATCGCGGACCTCGCCGTCGCGACAGGCGCGGGCCAGATCAAGACCGGCGCGCCGGCGCGCTCGGAGCGTGTCGGCAAGTACAACCGGCTACTGCGGATCAACGAGGCGCTCGGCGCCGCGGCGCGCTACCCGGGAACGGGGGCATTTCGCCGGTAAGTACCGGTTCTGG
>Ga0102924_1000277_pt1 | contig 64300 bp, 65 predicted proteins | sample PaiPotPPM11metaG_FD_80116 | JGI IMG/M metagenome (GOLD analysis project Ga0102924, IMG submission 80116) | Iron sulfur acid spring bacterial and archeal communities from Banff, Canada, to study Microbial Dark Matter (Phase II) - Paint Pots PPM... ... | reverse complement strand
TCAGAAAAGCTCAGCTCTCGGGCCCGGACCAGAGGGGTGAGCCCGAAAAATATGAGAGACATCTCAAGAAATTGCCGATTTTCTGGCAACTTCCGGCGAAACGCCTAAATGATCAGACCTGCCCTAATGTAATGGAATGGTCGTGCTCGCTGACTTGGGTAATCGGCTGTCTCCGCTGATCGTTCTGTGGCCGGTAACGCTCGTACTCTTCTTGGCAATTGCCATATCAGCGGTAAACTTTGAAGTATACCGGCGACTTGAATCCAACAAGAAGAGTCTTGCTCGCAACATTGCGATTTATGCGGGTGCAGCCGTCATAGCCTTAGTATGCATTGGACTCCTGCTCCCGGCGGGAGCCGGGTGCTGCTGAATCACTCAGCAAGAGCCGGAACTGTCCAGAAAACCTGGCGCGTTACTGGGTCGTAATGCAATCGCTCATAGCTAGCTTGCTTGCGGCATTGTTGCAAGTGCCGCCTTCACCGGCTCCGGTTCCCACTACGTCGCCGTCGCCGGTTGTTTCGCCGACGCCCGCGGCGCCCGCGATGAGTGTGCGGCCGGCGGTCGCCGATCATCTCTATCCGGGCAACGTGCTGACGATTGCCGTCACCAATGCGAACGGCGGCATCGGCGTCGCAATCGACAATCCGATCGCCACCTGGAGCATCGATCAGAATGCGCGCACGGTTGCATTAAGCGCGGGTCAAGCATTAGGACGCGCGACACTCACCATTTCGGATCGAAGCAATCAAAGCGTGCAGATCCCGGTGCGTGTGGGACTCGACGCGGCGAAGATTTTGTCTGCGAGCCTGACGCTGCAGTACACGGGTAATCCAGTCGATCAAACGTGGCTGCAAAGGACCATCCAGCGAACCGTCTTGCGCAACGTACAGCTGCAGCCAGGCGCGCAAGCGCAGACGAACTTCAACTTGCCTGCGCCGCTCGCGCCCGGCAGCATCAGTGCTTTCGATGCCCAGGTGCAAGTGGCCGGAAGCGACAGCACGTATCCTGTGAACGCGCTCGTCAACGTGAATCTTCAAAACGTTGCGGCGGAAGCATTCGCGCCGCCGCTGCTGTTTTACGACGACGATCCGGAACACATTGCCGCTCAAGGGGTTCTCTACCGAGGACATATTGAGCCCGGCACGCCGGTCAGGCTCTACTACTACCACGATAACGGCGGCCAGCCGCGCGATTTAGTTGTAGCGTTTTCGACGACTTCAGATTCGTCCACCGTTCAGCTGATCGACGCGTCCGCCGGTCCGAACATCGACGTGATGACCGTGGGTCACAACGTGACCCGCGATTTCCTCAACCGCAAGCCGAACAACCAAGGGATCGTGCAGTCCATCACGCCGCAGTCGCCCTACGTCGCGGAAAGGTTCGCGATGCTGCCGCTTTCCGGCGCGGCGGGCAATATCGACATACACGTGCTCTCCGGTGGTGCGCTCGACGTAACCGTACTTTCAGTTGCCCCGGGCACTCCCGATTCCGCGATTTCGCAGTTGCTGACGCAGGGCAAACTCCCGGGCGACGGACACCATCGGACCGGCGTCTTCAACCTCACCGGATATGCGCAGGATACGCTTGCCTACACCGTCGGCGGCCAAGATGCTTCGCTCGACTACGGCTTGCACAGTCCGCCGACCGTCGAACCGCCGGACGGACGAGACTTTGGCGAGTACGGCGTGTGGCGCACCGTGAATTTTGCAGTCAGCAATCCGACCGAACAGAGCGCGACGCTCTATCTCTACGAGCAGCCGATGGGCGGACCTGTGCGCAGCAGTTTCATTATAAGCGGCTCGATAAGCGGCTCGTCGCAGCCGGTTGAGATTCCCTGCGCGCGCGCTTCCGAGCGCTACGCGATCGGCGGACCGATCGCGGCGCCTCCCGGATCGAGCTCGATCGCGGTGGCGACCATGACGGACGGCGGTTCATTCTATCCGCTCGAGATCGGCCTGACGACAACTCCGCCGACTCCAAGCCCGCCGCCAATCACCGCGCCGAACGGCTGCTTCCCGAAGCCTCTGGCCTCGCCGGCACCCGAACCCACCGGCCGCTGACATTGCGCCAAATAAATGGCACAATGAAATCGTGGAACGGCCTAACGAACCGAAGATCGTTTTGCTCGTCCGGCTCCTCAACGCTATCGATGAGGGGCGTTTTTCTTTTGAGGATCTGAAGGACCGGATCGCCGAAGGCGAACGCCGTCCGAGTACGCGCAGCTTAAGGCGCTATCTGGCCGTTCTCGCCGAGGCGGGATTCCCGTGGTATTTCGACCGCACGTCCAACAGGTATCGTTTTTCGGACGGTTACAGCCTCAAGCGTTTGGAATTGAGCAGCAGCGAGCTCTTTGGGCTCGTGGCGCTACGTTCCATCGGGGCCACCCTGGGCGGCACCATCGGAGCATACGTCGATGAGGTGACGGCCAAGGTCGTCGGCTCGACCGGAAGCGGCGTCAAAGAGCGTCTGCAGACGCCGTCCTCGGTCGCCTTCCGGCTCAGCGAAATTCGGCTTGATAAAGAGGGCGAGCGCATTTTCGGACTCGTCTCATCCGCCGAGCGAAGCTCGCGCAGCGTCCGCTTCACCTATCAGGATAAAGAGGGCGTCCGTTCAAAACGGCTGGCCGATCCGTACGGCTTCATCGTCAACTCCGGCCGCGTCTATTGCGTCGCTTACGACCAAGACCGTCACGATAAACGCGTGTTCGCCATCGACAGCATGTCGGAGCTGAACGTTACGGCCAAGACGTTCGTCAAGCCGGCGACGTTCAACGTCGAGGACTTTGCGGCCAGCTCGATCAGCGGCGTCCTGCATAGCGACGCGACCACCGGGGTGCGCGTCCGTTTCGCGCCGCGGGTCGCGAAGGCGGCGATCGCCGCGCGAGTGGTAGCCGGTCGCGCCATCGCGCAAAACGGCGACGGCTCGGTTGACATTACCTATGATGTGGCCGATGTCGAGGAATTGGCGCGCTGGGTGCTGAGCTGGGGAGCGCAGGCCGAAATCCTGGCGCCGCCGCAGGCGCGCGAACGGATCGAGCGCTTGTCCGCCGAGATAGCGACGCTGTACGGGCAGAAATGACGAAGCCCCAGATTTCTCCGGGGCCCCGACGTATTCACTCACCGGTCTTCGCCTGTTTGACTCCCGTGAAGGAGCCCCACTGACGCCGTACCCGGCGGTTTGACTGGTTCACTCTTATCGCCGGTCATCCCGGCTATCGTCAACATGCTCCAGTCGCGACCGATACGTTCATCGCCCTTCGTTTTATCGAAGTGAATGGATGGTATCACGGCTCAAAAGTCGTATGCAAGGGGCCGATTGATGTACTCACAACGTTTCCACAAAAAAGATTAGTTATGCACAGAAGTTCCACGGTTGTCCTGGCCCTAATGCTGGTATTACTATCAGTTCCGGGCCGCGCGCAGAACATGTTGGGCGGCTTGCCGATCGACGGCATTCGCTGCGATTACGGTGAAGGCGCGGCGTTGCACATTCACGCCAACCTTCAAATGTACGATCGCGGTCGTAAGGTAACGGTCCCCTCGAATATTGGAATTCCGCTTGGCGTAGGTTGTTTGTACTGGTTGCATACGCACTCTAACAACGGCATGATCCACATCGAAGCTCCCGTAAAGCAACTTTTTACCTTGGGACAGTTTTTCGACATCTGGTCCGTTCGTTTAAGCAGCACGCAAGCTGACGGCATCAGCGCGGGGCGCGGCCGGATCCTGCGATTTACCGTCAACGGGCAACCCTGGACCCGCGACCCAAGACTCATCCCGCTGCGCGATCACGAAACGGTAGTCATCCAGTCCGGTCCGCCGTTTGTGGGCCCGCGCAAACCAAGTTGGAATCTTCTCTAAACAAGTAAGGAGCGGAAATTTCGTGAATCTTCGTATAGTTGCAGCTTTCGCTACGGTTGCCGCCCTGGCCGCCTTTGCGCCTGTCCGTGCGGCTGCTGAGTCGACACAAGCCAAAATAGCGCGCGGCACGACTGCAGGCCCGCCCTCGATTACGGCCGCGGCGACGTTCATAGACGTGAACGACGCCAACGGAAAAGTGACCGTGTTGCAAAAAGGCAGCGATGGCTTCGCGTGCTTCGTTGGGCATCCGGGCGTCGTCGGCGACTATCCGTTCTGCGCGGACGCGGCCGGAATGCAATGGGTCGGCTCCTGGATGGCCCGTAAAGCGAAACCGGCTAACACCAAGCCCGGCATTATCTATATGCTTGCCGGCGGAACCGATTGGAGCGCGAGCGATCCGTGGGCGACGAAGGGGACGCCGATTCAAGAGGCGCCGCATTGGATGGTGATGTGGCCGGTGGCGGCCGCGAGCGGCCTCACCACCACTCTGAAAAACTCAGGAACATGGATCATGTGGGCAGGCACTCCCTACGCGCACCTCATGGTCAACCAAAAGCCTTAAGGCAGAGCGTGCCAACCGCACCCGCCGCCGTCGACATTGACGGCAGGCATCTCACTCTGGAATCGATTCGGGCGGTCGCCGTGAACGGCGCGGAGATCCGCATCACCGGCGACGCGCGGCGGCGAGTGGCGTCCGCGCGGCGCCTGGTCGAAGAAAAACTTGAACAAGGCGAAGCGATCTACGGTGTAACCACCGGCTTCGGACGGCTGGCGAACGTCCCGATTGCGCGCGCCGATGCCGAGCAGCTTCAGCTGAACCTCGTTCGCAGTCACGCGGCCGGCACGGGGCCGCCGCTTTCGGAATCGTTCGTGCGTGCCGCGGGCGTGCTGCGGGTCAGTTCGCTGGCCGCGGGACATTCGGGCATCCGGGAAGAGACGCTCGATCTTTTGGCGGCATTGCTCAACCGCGGAATAACTCCGTTTGTGCCTTCGCAAGGTTCGGTCGGCGCGAGCGGCGATCTGGCGCCGTTGGCACATATGACGCTGACGCTTGTCGGCGAAGGCGACGCGTATTTCGGCGGTGAGAAGATGAAAAGCGCGCGAGCTTTGCAGCTGGCCGGCCTCGCGCCGATCAAACTTGCGCCCAAAGAAGGGCTCTCGCTCGTCAACGGCACCGAGGCGATGACCGGCGTAGCGGCACTTTCATTACTACGCGCGGAATCTTTGATGGCCGCGGCCGACGTCATCGGCGCCATGTCGCTCGAAGCGTTCCTCGGTACCGATCGTGTGTTCGATAAGCGCATCAACGCATTGCGCCCTCATCCCGGACAGGCTGCGGTGGCCGACGGTTTGCGTGCATTACTGCGCGGTTCTGAAATCATCGAGTCGCACCGGGAATGCGGCCGCGTTCAAGATCCGTACTCGTACCGCTGCATTCCGGTCGTGCATGGAGCGGTTCGCGACGCCTCCGCTTACGCGCGCACCGCGATCGAAACCGAGGCGATCTCGGTCACCGACAATCCGCTGGTTTTTCCCGACGACGGCGAGTTCTTGACCGGCGGCAACTTTCACGGTCAACCCGTCGCCTTGGCCTGCGACGTGCTGAAAATTGCGCTGGCCGAACTGGCTTCGATCAGCGAACGGCGACTCTACCTCTTGCTGAACGGCGAGGAACGCGGGCTGCCGCTGTTTCTTACTGGCCGTTCGGGCTTGCAGTCCGGCCTAATGATCGTGCAATACACTTCAGCCGCGCTGGTCTCCGAAAACAAGGGACTGGCGTGGCCGAACAGCGTCGACTCGATTCCCACTTCGGCGGGTCAGGAAGATCACGTCAGCATGGGAATGACCGCGGCGCTCAATCTCGACCGCGTGCTGGACAACGTAGAGGGCTCGCTCGCGTGCGAACTGCTCGGCGCGTTGGCGGCGACGGATTTTCGCCGGCCGCTGCGTTCGGGAGCCGGAACCCAAGCGGCGTACGATGCCGCGCGTAAACACATTCCCGCCTGGCGCGAGGATCGCTCACCGGCGCCGGATATCGTGGCGGCGCGGGAGTTGATCGCAAATGGCGAGCTCGTGCGCGCTGCCGAAAGTGCGTCTCAAGAATGAAAGCCCCCACCCGAACAATTCGCGCGCCGCGCGGCAGCGAAATAAGTTGCGCCGGCTGGCCACAAGAAGCCGCGCTGCGCATGCTGATGAACAATCTCGATCCCGAAGTGGCCGAGCGGCCCGACGAGCTGATCGTCTACGGCGGAAACGGGCGGGCAGCGCGGTCGTGGGAAGCGTTCGACGCAATCGTCCGCGCGCTCAAGCGCTTAAAGAACGACGAGACACTGCTGGTGCAGAGCGGAAAGCCGGTCGCGATCTTTAAGACGCACGCCCGCGCGCCGCGCGTGTTGATCGCCAACGCAAACATCGTGCCGAAATGGGCCGACCTCAAAACGTTCCGCGAGTTAGAAGCTCAGGGCTTGACGATGTACGGCCAGATGACGGCCGGATCGTGGATCTACATCGGCTCGCAAGGAATCGTACAGGGTACGTACGAGACGTTTGCCGAGCTCGCGCGGCAACATTTCGGCGGTACGTTGCGCGGACGTCTGTCATTAACGGCCGGCGCCGGCGGGATGGGAGGCGCCCAGCCGCTGGCGATCACGATGAATGAAGGCGTCGCGCTGATCGTCGATGTCGATCCGCGCCGGCTCGAGCGGCGGCGCGAGTTGAAGTATCTCGATCACGTGGCGGGATCGCGTGACGAAGCGATCCGTGAAGTGGACGCGGCGCGCCGCGAAGGGCGCGCATTATCCGTCGGCTACCAAGGTAATGCGGGAACGGAATTCCCGGCGCTCTTGGCCGCCGGCTTGCGCCCCGACGTCGTGACTGACCAAACGCCCGCGCACGACATGATCGGATCTTATATTCCTGCAGGCCTTTCGGTAGAAGAAGCCGCCGATTTGCGCACGCGCGATCCGCAGGAGTACGAGCGGCGCGCGTTTGCAACCGTTGCGGAGCACGTCAAGGCGATGTTGCGGTTCCAGGAAGGTGGAGCGATCGTCTTCGATTACGGCAACAACGTGCGCGCGATGGCGCAACGCGCTGGAGTCGCGAACGCATTTGATTTTCCGGGATTCGTACCGGCGTTCATCCGCCCGCTTTTCTGCAGAGGAAGCGGCCCGTTTCGTTTTGCGGCGCTTTCAGGCGATCCGGCCGACATCGCGCGCTGCGACGAGGAGCTGCTTCGGCTCTTTCCCGATGACGTTTCACTGCGGCGTTGGCTCACGCTGGCGCGCGACCGCGTTGCCTTTCAAGGTCTGCCGGCGCGCATCTGCTGGCTGGCGTACGGCGATCGCGCGAAAGCGGGCGTGCGATTCAACGAACTCGTGCGTTCGGGCGAATTGCGCGCGCCGATCGTTATCGGCCGCGATCATCTCGACGCCGGGAGCGTCGCCTCTCCGTACCGCGAAACTGAAGCGATGCGCGACGGCAGCGATGCGATCGCGGATTGGCCGATCCTCAACGCACTGCTGAACACCGCCGCCGGCGCGCACTGGGTTTCGTTTCATCACGGCGGCGGCGTCGGTATTGGTTATAGCTTACACGCGGGGATGGTAGTCGTGGCCGACGGTACGGACGATTCGCGCGAACGGTTGGAGTGCGTGCTCACAACCGATCCTGGCTTAGGCGTTGTTCGGCACGCCGACGCGGGATACGAGACGGCGATCGAAACCGCAGACTCCAAAGGCATCGATTGGCGCTTCTAGTCCGCGCCGGAGCGATCGTCACCTGCGACACCGGCGTTCCGCAAAACGGCATCACGTTTGAAAAACTCGGGCTGATCGAGAACGGCGCGATCTTGTGCGACAAGAATGTCGTCGTGAGCCTGTCGAACGACCCCGAGCAGCGCGCGGCACGCGCGCATGACGAGGGGCGCGCGCTAGAAATTATCGACCTCCCTGATTGCGTTATCGTGCCCGGCTTTGTAGATGCGCACACGCATCCGCTTTTTGCCGGTATGCGCCAACCCGGCCAAACCATGCTGCATACCGTGCAGAAAACGCGCGAAGCGCTCGCAGACGCGTCGGCGTTTTGGAAGATGATCGAAGCCCGCTTAAAGCTGATGCTCGCGCACGGGACGACGACGGCCGAAGTAAAGACGGGCTATGCGCTGACGAAAACCGGCGAGCTGCAGCTGCTCGACCTAATCGATGCGCACGAAGACGAAGGAGCGCTGCCGCGGCTCGTAGCCACGTTGCTTGGCGCGCACGCCGTCCCGCCTGAGTTCCCTGACGCAGAAAAATACGTCAACTTTTTGATCGCGCAAGTGTTGCCGGAGGCGAAGTCCCACGGCGCTGTGTATGCCGACGCGTTTTGTGAGTCTGGATTTTTCTCCCCCGCGCAGACCTTGCGCTATCTCGAGGCGGCGCGTGTGCACGGCCTGAGATTGCGGGTGCATTGTGACGAGATGGCTTACAGCGGCGCCGCAGCGATGGCGGCGCAGATCGGCGTGGATGCCGTCGATCATTGCAATTATATTCGCAAGGAAGATGTGGCGGCAATCGTCGAGCACGATATCGTCACGGTAGCGTGCCCCGCGACGATCGCCTACCTCGACTTGCCCGAATGCGTGCCTGTTCGCAAAATCCTCGAGCGTGGCGGAAGCGTCGCGCTCGCGAGCGATTACAACCCGGGGACGTCGCCGTGTTTCAATTTACAGACGGTCGCATATTTCGGGCGCAAATTCTTTGGCTTGAGCGCCGCCGAGGCGTTGTATGGCGTGACGGTTGCGGCGGCGAAATCCTTGCGCGTGAACGGCGGGCGCATTCACGCAGGTGATCCCGCGGATTTCGTGGCCCTGCAGATCGGTTCGCCCGACGAGTTCGGCTGGCAGTTCGGAGGTAATCTTGCCGCGGCCGTATATCGCAGCGGCGTCCGCATAACGTGATGGGGCTAAAGATACGAGCGAATCGCGCTCATGAACGGGCCGAACTTGGCATTGTTGATGTCGCTCGACACCATGCCCGTGTAGACCACAAGCACGTACGACGCGCCTTCCTGCGTATCTAGGATGCCGCCGTCGTGCGTCACTTCATCGGTGTCGCCGGTTTTGTGCGCAAAGCGATCGCCCGGGTAGAGCCCCGCGGGCAGTTTGTTGTTCCATTGCTGCCGCTCTAAGATGCTTCGAAACAAGCGCGCGAAGGGCACTTCGTCGCGCGCGATCAGCTCGAAGAGCTTAGCCGCGTCGCCGGCCGTATGCGAATTGCGATGGACTTTGTCCCAGCCCGGATCGACGATCAGCGGGTCGCTGCCCGATAACTTTCTATGGAAGGCAGTGTTCGTAAGCCCGAACTGCTGCTGAACGATCTGCGTCGCGCGTTCGCGGCCGAGCACATCGAAGAGCACATTCGTCGCCACGTTGTCGGAGATCGTGAGCATCAACTCGATCAGCTGATGCAGCGGCGCGATGTAGCCCGGTACGAGCGGCGAATCCTTGTCGTTCGCAGTCATGTTCGCCTGAGTCACTTGGAAGGTCTCGTCGAGGTTGAGCACGTGCTCTTGCACGAGTTCGAATGCGGCCAGAGCCAGCGGCGTCTTTATCATGCTGGCGGGATAAAAATAGTGATCCGGCTGCACGGCGATGCGCGCTCCCGGCCGGTCCAGCCGGGTGATAACGAACGAGGCCGGGGTCAATCCCACGCCCCCAGCGGCCTTTAGCAGCAGCTCCTCGGTCAGCACCGGGCCCCCTTCGACGCGGAACCCATGCAGGGCCGCCATGCGTTATGCAAGTAAGTACTTGCACCGACCTTCAAAGAAAGATTCCATGAGTTTTCTGGCCGCCAAACGCCCGATCGCGTTCTTGCTCGTCTCTGTTTTAGCCGCCGTACCCGCCCTGGGGCATCCTTCCCCGGCTACGCCGCGCACGGCGTCGGAGATCATCAAGCACATCGAGGCCCGTAATGCGTCCCTGAAATCATTTCAAACGCGCATGCACGTCCAAGTCCGCATGCTGAGCTTTCCTTGGCTCTCGCCGCACCTGGACGGCACCGCCTATTACAAGCGGCCGGCCAACTACGAAGTCGTCTTCGATCACCCGCCGTCGTACATGCGCGGGATCGATAGGATGTTCGCCGACATCGACGACCCGCAGGGCTGGCAGAAAGACTCCAACATCGTCTATGCGGGCGTTCGCACCGTCGGCGGGCGCCAGCTCTTGGTGCTCAGCATGACCAAGAAAATCTACAGCGACCAGATCAAAGAAACGATTGCATTTGTCGATCCGGTAACGTATGCAACCGTGCGCATGGAATGGCATTACTTCAAAGGCACGATCACGATGACCCAAACTTATCGGAACGAAGGCGCGTACAGCGTCATCGCTTCGCAGCACGTCGACGCGAATTATCGCGTTCGGGCCGTTGCCGATTCCACGTTCGATCCGTATAAGACTAACGTGCCAGTCTCTGATTCGGTCTTTACGAAAAACTGATGGCGCTGCAGCAGGTTGCGGTCGCGGGCCGCTCGAGTGAAACGCGCTTGCGAATTTTGGCGGCGACGCGCAGCCTGCTCGCGATGAAGGGACGCCGCGGCACTACGACGCGCGAGATCGCGGATGAAGCCGGCGTCAACGAGGCGACGCTCTTCAGGCAGTTCGGCAACAAGGACGCGCTCATCGACGCATGCGTCGAGCACTGTTGCAGCACGGTGGAGCTCGAAGAGTTATTGGCAAGTCTGGATGGCGACCTGGAACGCGATCTCGTTCGAATCGCCGCCGCTTTGGTACAGCGCATGGAAAACGTCCGCGATCTCATCGTGATGTCCTTAATAGAAGAAGAAAGCCAAGGCTCGGTCGGGGAGGCCGCCTGGCGCGCGCCGACGGCGATCAAGAAGATCGTCGCAGACTATATGGCCAAGCGCATCGCCGCCGGCGAACTGGCTGGAAACCCACTGTTCCTAGCGCGGTTCTTTATGGGCATGATTTTCTCGTACGTGATGGGGCGCAAGCGGTTTCCGGAAGAATACGCGGCCGATCCCATCCAGGTCATCGAGTTTCAGGTAGGCATGTTCCTGAACGGAGCAAGAAAGCAGTAGATGGAAACGCGCGAGCAGCAGCCTCCGGTAACACGCGGGGACGTTCCCGCTCCAAGCGAGGCTGAAGAGACGAGCCCGCGGCGCAATCTGCGGCCGATTTTCATCGCCGCCGGCGTCGTCGTAGCCATTTTGCTCTTGCTCTACGGCATCAACTGGTATAGTTACGCGCACGTCCATCAATCGACCGACGACGCTCGCGTTGACGCGAACACCGTGCTGGTGACGAGCAAGATCAACGAACGCGTCGATAAGATTTTGGTCGACACCGATCAGCCGGTCCACAAAGGTCAGTTGCTGATCGTGCTCGACAGCGCCGCCGAACGCGCGGCCCTCGACCAGGCGCGTGCCAATCTGCAACTGGCTTTGCAAAATCAGCAAGCCGGCATGCAGCAAGGATCCGGCGCGGTCAATCAAGCGCAGGCCGAGGTTCAACGTGCAGCCGCGCAAGTTCCGCTGGCGCAAGCCGGCGTCGCCGCCGCGCAAGCTCAAGTGCAGGCCGCGCAGGCGGCACTCCCGGGCGCCGCCCAGGCACTCGCGCGGGGGCGCGCCGATTATCAGCGCGCGCAATCTCTCGTGGGCACCGGAGATCTGCCGCGCCAGCAGCTCGATGCCGCACGCGCCACTTACGCCGCGGCGCAGTCGCAGTACGCGGCGGCGCAAGACAACGTCAACGTTGCAATTGCCAATCTGAACGCCTCGCAACAAAGGATTAGCTCGGCGCAGGCCGGCATCAGCGCCGCGCAGGGCGGCGTACAAACGGCGCAAGGAAAACTCTCGCAAGCCCAGGGCCCGGCGGCCATTTCTGCCGCAGAAGCTACCGTTTCGATCGCGCAGCAAAACCTCGCGAATACCCACATTCGGTCATCGATCGATGGGTATGTCGGCGAAAAGCAAGTCGCGGCGGGACAGACGGTCAGCGCCGGCATGCCGCTGCTGACGCTTATTCCGAATCAGGTTTTTGTGACGGCAAACTACAAGGAAACGCAAGTCGGCAAGATGCGGCCGGGACAGCCGGTCGACATTGGGGTCGATGCGTATAAAGGCGTCACGTTCCATGGGCGCGTCATCGCGATCAACCCGGCTTCGCAAAACACGTACGCGCTGGTTCCAACACAAAATTCAACGGGCAATTTCGTAAAAGTGACGCAACGCATTCCGGTCAAGATATCGATCGATGATGCCGATCCGAAAAAATATCCGATGCGGCCGGGCATGTCGGTCGAAACCGCCGTCCGGGTACCCTAAGTGCTCGCGGTTCTGCTCTTAGCGGCCGCGGTTGCGGTGCCGACGCCCGCTCCGGTTCCGGTGCTGCCGAAAATTCCGGTCGTTGCGCCCGGCTATGCTGCGCCGCCCGTTCCGGCTGCATCGCCCGACGTCATCGGCGTCACGCAGCAAGCTTTCGTCGGCATTTCGCTCCCGAATGCGGTCGGCATGGCGCTTGCAAAAAATCCGGATTTAGAAGTCGTCGAGGCCAACCGCCGCATCGCGGGTTATCAGATCGTGGCAGCGCAAGGCGCGTTCGACGTGCGTCTCTCGCTACAGCCGCAATATCAATACGTCACCGAACCTCCGCAGAATGCGTTCTTCGCCGGCCCGAACTTCGGGCCGATCGTGCAACGGAACGCGTCGGTAACCGCCGGAGTTGGGGGCATAACGCCGGCCGGGCAGCAGTACAGCGTCAACGCGAGTGGCCGTCAAACGCACGATAACACCACCATCAATTCGTTCGATCCGTATTATCCAACAGTCTTTTCATTGAATTTCTCACAGCCGCTGGCCAAGAACAGCGGCATAAACGATGCGTCGCGCAACCTGCTGCTGGCGCAAATCAACGATCGGGCCGCCGCCGCGCACGCGCTGAGCACGACGGCCGACACCGTCGCGCAAGTCGAAAACGTCTATTGGGATTTGGTCTCGGCCTGGCGGAACGCAGCCATTCAAGAAGAAGCGCTGCGCGATACGGTCACGCAACAGCACAGCAACGTACGGCTTGCGCGCCAGGGCGTTTCCGCACCGATCGACGTCGTGCAAGCGAACACGCAAATTGCCGTCTTTCAGGAAAATGTCTATGCGGCGCTGCAGCGCGTGGGTCTATTGCAAAACCAGTTGAAATCTTTGCTTACGGACAATCCCAACGATCCTGTTTGGGATGCGAATCTGGTTCCCACGGGCCCGGTGCTGGAGCTGCCGCAGGAGCCGCCACTTTCGGATCTGGTTGTGACCGCGCTGCGCAATCGTCCCGAGGTCGAGCAGCTGCGTCAGCAGCGCGCGGCGGCCGACGTCAATCTTCGCTACGCGCAAAACCAAACCAAACCACAGATCGACCTACAGGCCGGTTACACGAGCAACGGATTTGCCGGTATACCGACAAACCCCGCGAGCAGCCCGTTCTTTGCGAGCAGCGCACAGCAACTGCTGGCGATCAACGCGCTGATCGCAGCGGTAAATCCGACGCTGCCACCCTCGCAGCAGATCCAACCGCTACCGAGTTCGAATACGCTGGTTCCGGCATATCTATCCGGTGGTCTCTCCCAATCGATCCGCAACTTGCTCAATAACAAGTTCCCTGTGTATTCTGCGGGCCTGCTCGTTTCGTTTCCAATCGGCGATCATACGGCTAAGGCCAATCTTGCCATCGCGCAAGAGCAAGAAAACATCGCGCAGGTACAAGAAGCATCAACTATTCAGGGCATCACGGTCGAAGTACGCAACGCGCTGCAGGCATACCAAAGCGCGCTCGCGCGTTTGAATGCGGCGCGCGCGGCGCGTCAGGCTGCTGAAGCGGTGCTCGCCAGCGAACAGCGGCGTTTCCGCGCCGGGGAATCGACCACGTATCTCGTGCTGCAGCGAGAGATTGCCGTTGCGAACAACCGCGGGCTGGAGTTACAAGCGCAGACCGATCTCAATAAGGCGGTGGTCGAAATTCAACGCGCGACCGGTACGCTTCTAAGAACCACGGCGCCTTAGTCGTGCTATAATCTGGCCATGTTGGGTGCATTATTGGCGTCAGTCATCGCCTCCCAGCCTTCACCATCGCCATCGCCGCTGAAGATCATCGTTCATGTGCGATCATCGGCATTTTGCACGACGTTGCGGCAAAACACATAGGCCTCGCCGTGCGAGGTCTGATCCAAAACAATCTCACTATCGATGAGTCGAAGTCGCTGTTCCTGAAATTGGCCCGCGACAAAGTGTCGAGCGCCAACCGAACCACGGTCATCGACATGGACATCAACCGGCTCGGGCCCATGATCGATAAAATTGCGCAAAACCTCGCCGCTGCGCAGGTGCTATTGAACGATGCTCGCCACTTTTCGGCCCAGCCACGAAGTGAGGACGAGCGCCGACTCGCTCAGATGCAGCAACAACTGCGGGAGATTACCGACCACCAAAATCAAGCCTTGAATATCTTGAGCGGCACATATTACAGCTACAATGGGAACCGGCTCATGGGATATGGCGACGGCCTGAAAACGCCTGTGGACGTTCCCGGCGAGACGCCCATCGTGATGCCGCCAACAAATGCGAAGGACCTGACCGACGCGTCTGCGTTTCGGTTGCCGACCGCGTCTCCGCTGCCGGCCGCAACCGCGGTGCCGGCCGCTACGCCGGCGGCGGTTGATCTAGGGCTCCTCGGTATGACGAAATTTGCCGCGCTGTTCAATAGTCTCACGACGTACCAATTGAATGAAGAGCCGATCGAAGCTCGGGCCGCGACGATAATTCTGCAGTCATCGGCCGAGTGCAACAGGAACCGGTGATTAAGCGAGCATGCTCGCCGCGGCTTTGTCCACGAGCCACGTGAGATCGCTGTCGCGTGGCGAGGCAATTTGTACCGGGTATGTGACCGGATCGTAAGGTCCTTCGCGGACGGCGTGAAGAGTCGGCGCCTTGGCCGCGCCTTCAACCGCAATCGTAACGTGCCTGGAGTTGTTGATGACGAGCGGCGTAATCGTCAAGCGGTGAGTTTCAAACTGTTCGACGAAAAACGCGCGCACGAGTTGATCTTCCTCCGCACGAGGATCGGCTCCAGGAAAAAGCGAGGCAGTGTGGCCATCTTCGCCCATACCTAACAGCATCAGATCGAAGCGCGGAAGCTCGCCCATCGTTTCCACGAGCACTTGTGCGTAAGCCCGCGCGGCTCGCGCGGGTTCATCCTCGCCGTGCATGCGGTGCAGGTTTCGCGGCGGGATCGGAACCTTCGAAAGAAACGACTCGAACGCCATCTTGTAATTCGACTCATCGCTCTCCGGCGGCACGCAGCGCTCGTCGCCAAAATAAATAAAAACACGCGGCCAGTCGATCACGTCGCGCCGCTCGGATACGGCTAACAGCGAATAAGCGGCCTGCGGCGTCCTGCCGCCGGCCAAAGAAACGAAAAACGCGCCGCGGGCTTCGATCGCGGCGCGAGCATCCTCCACGAACAGATCGGCGAGGGCCGCCGCTAGGGCTTCGGGCGTTTCATACACGCGTAGCTCGCCGCGACCGCGTCCGGTCACCCGGCTTTGTCGAGAATGGCGCGCGCCATTTGCAGCGTTTCGATAAAGACGGGATCCTTGTGAGGGACGAACATCGCTTGCTCGACGAGCGACACCAAGTCCACGTCGTGAAGCGGCGCGCAGCGTGTGTCGCGTTGCGGCTTTCCCTTCACGGTCAAACACACGAGATCGGGCGACTCGGCGTCGAGCTCGGCCGCAAAGGAGCAATCCTTGCTGCGCAGGACGACGCTGAGGACACGCCGCGGATCGCCGCGCCGCTCGATGTCAATCTTGATCAAGTCGCCGGCGTCGTTGCAAAGCTCGTTGGGCCCGCATGGTTTCCAATGCAAACGGCTGGCCAGCCACCCGGCGAAGTAGTAAGCTTCAGGCTCCGAGCCGGTGACGACTTCGACGCCCGCGATGCGAGGGAGTTCGCGTGCAAGCTCGTCGTCATCGAAAAACTGCGCGACCATGTCTTGCCAGGGCAGCAGCCGCAGATAAGAGAGATCGCGCACGAAGCGATCGGTCGAAGCGCTGATCTCCGCGAGCTTTTGAACCGAAGTTTTTCCATCGGCGGCGCGCGAGCTATCGACGACGACCGTCGTTGCCAGCGATGCCAGCGCTTCGAAGCGAGGATCGGTAAGGTCCCGGCCAGCCCAAAAGAGCGCCGAATCCATCCCGGCCGTCAGCAGATCGTGCACGGTCGAACGCAGTTCCTCTGCTTTCATGCCGGCTACGCCGAGCACCATTTCTTCAGAAGTATCTCCGGCGCGTGTCGCGTCCAGAAAAATAGCTTTGCATGCGTGCTTCTGTGCAAACGTAGAAAAGCGGTCGCGCAAGCGCGGAACGTTTGCCCGATCCTCGACAAACGCGATCAGATTGACCGTCGTGGTAGAAGCGATTGCCGTCGTCATAGCGTCCGCCAGCCGGGGTTGAGCGTCTTCGCCGCTTCGGGGCCTTCCGAACCCGCGGCGTAGTTCGGGAACGAGCGATCTTTGATCGACTGCCACACATCGAGGATCGGCATGACGATCTCCCACGCGCGTTGGACCGCGTCCCAGCGCGTGAAGAGCGTCGCATCGCCACGCATAGCGTCCGCCAACAGGCGTTCGTATGCGGGCGCGGATTGGACGCCGAACCCGGTGCCGTAGTTGAAATCCATCGTGACGCCGCGAATATGATTTTTTTGCCCGGGCACTTTGGCGTTGAAGCGGATCGAGACGCCTTCTTCGGGCTGGATTTTAATCACCAGCACGTTCTGTTCGATCGTATCGCTTTTCTCGCCGAAGAGTCGGTGCGGAATCGGATTAAACGTGATCGCAATCTCGGAAACTTTACGGGCCAGCCGTTTGCCGCTGCGCAGAAAAAACGGAACGCCGGCCCAGCGCCAACTGTTGATGTAGAGTTTTAACGCGGCGTAGGTCTCGGTGTTCGAGGTTGGGCTCACGTCGGGCTCCGAACGGTAGCCGGCGACGTGCTGGCCGCCGATCGTACCGGGTCCGTACTGCCCGCGTACCGACATTTGAAAGACGTGTTCGGGCGCCGGCGGTTCGATGGCCGAAAAAACTTTGTACTTTTCGTTGCGAATCGCGTCCGCATCGGAACTCGCGGGCGGCTCCATCGCAACCAGCGCCAGCAGATTGAGGACGTGATTTTGGATCATGTCGCGCAGCGCGCCGGCATTGTCGTAATACGCGCCTCGCGCTTCGACGCCGAGCGTCTCCGCCGCGGTAATCTGCACGGATTGAACGTAGTTGCGGCTCCAGATCGGCTCGAAGATCGTGTTGGCGAAGCGCAGCGCCATGATGTCTTGGACGGTTTCTTTGCCCAAGTAGTGGTCGATGCGATAGACCTGGTTTTCGGTAAAGACTTTCTCAACTTCGGCCTGCAGCGCGCGCGCCGACGCGAGATCGGTTCCGAACGGCTTTTCAACGATGATCCGGTTCCAGCCGCTGGGGTTGCTCGCGGGGTCCAGGGCGGCTTTTTTCAGTTGCTCGACGACCTTCGGAAAAACCGGCGGCGGCGTCGCGAGATAAAACAGCCGGTTGTGCCCTGCCCCGAACTGCTTTTCGTAATCGTCTAGGCGCGCCTTTAGCGCTTGGAAGTGGCTGGTGTCGTTGAAATCTGCCGTGACATAGCTGATGTGCTGTGCCAGGTCGTTCCAAAGCGAATCTTTGAGCGGCGCGTCGGGATCCTGGGCTTGCGCGACGGCTTGTTTGCAATAGTCACGAAATTGGTCGTCGGTGTAAGACGTTCGCGCAAAGCCGATCAGTCCGAAGTTGATCGGTAAGATATCTTTGGCGCGCAAACTGTAGACCGCCGGCATGAGCATGCGCTTGAAGAGATCGCCGCTCGCACCAAAAAAGACGATCGTGCAGGGGTCGGGAACGCGGTTGCTCTCGATGCCCTCACGCAGTGGATTAATGGCATGTTGCGGAGCCTGTCCTGAGCTTGTCGAAGGGCCATCCGTCTTCGGGGCGGGAATCGTCTTGGCCATTATGACTTTTCTGATTTGATCGCGTGGCCGCCGAACTGATTGCGCAGCGCGGCGATCACCTTGGCGCTGTACGATTCGTCTTGCCGCGAAGAGAGACGCGCGAGCAGCGAAAGCGTGATCACCGGCGCGGGCACGTTTTCATCGATCGCGGCCTGGACGGTCCAGCGGCCTTCGCCCGTATCATCCACCCAGCCGCGAACATCTTTCAGATCGGGATCGGCCTGAAACGCAAGCACTGCGAGATCGAGCATCCAGGAACGGATGACGCTTCCGTACCGCCAGATCTCCGCAAGTTGTTTCAGATCGAACGGGAATTGCGATTTCTTCAGAATCTCGAAGCCTTCGCCGTACGCCTGCAGCAAGCCGTACTCGATGCCGTTGTGCACCATCTTCGAGAAGTGTCCGGCGCCCGCCGGACCGACGTGCGCGTAGCCGCCCTTCGGCGCCAGCGTCAGGAAGATCGGCTCGCAATACCTCACCGCGGCATCGTCGCCGCCCACCATCAAGCAGTAGCCTTCTTTTAAGCCCCAAACGCCGCCGCTGGTTCCCGCATCAACCAATGAGATGCCTTTGGCTTTGCAGCGCGCATAGGCCGCGAGCCCGTCCTGATAATTCGTGTTTCCGCCGTCGATAATAATGTCGCCCGACGCGAGCAGCCCCGACAGTTCGTCGATCGTGTCGTCGGTCGGTTTTCCGGACGGCACCATCAGCCAAACCACGCGCGGACTCTGCGTGAATTTCTTGACGAGTTCGCCAAGCGAATTTGCACCGGTTGCCCCGCCGCTTGCGCTCGTCGTCACCGCATCGGGGCTGCGATCGTAGGCGATCACCGAATGACCGCCCGCGATCAAACGCGTCGCCATGTTTGCACCCATGCGCCCGAGCCCGACCATCCCTAGTTGCATGATGTTTCATTTCTAAGATTGGAGTTGGGAGCCGGTACATGCCGCAACGAAATGTGCGACATTTCCGGACCGGCCACGGATGGCCGTTTCAAACCCTTCGTCACGCTCAGGGTTTTCCAAAAATAGGCCGAGGCGCGCAGCGCCGAGTCCTGAGCAACGCCGAAGGGGGCGAAAAAACATGGACGTTTTTTCGCCAGCGGTTTCGGGGCGGCATGTACCGGCTCACAACTTAAGCTTTGGCCGTGAGGGAATCGTCGATCAGCGCGTTGAGCGCTTGCAATCCGCGATCGACGTCGCCCTTGAGGTGCACGCGGACGCCGCGACGGTTGCGCTTGTCGAGCGACTGCAGATCGCCGAGCGCTTGCGCAGCGAGCAGCGTGCGGAAGGTCACACCCATCCCCGGAATCGGCATATCGTCGGGCGAGTCGGCCGTGATCTGCACGAAGACGCCGGTGGCGGGGCCACCTTTGTGTTCCTGCCCGGTTGAGTGCAAGAAGCGCGGCCCGAAGCCCACGGTGGTCGCGCACTTGCGCGCGTCGCGAACTTTGAGGCGCATCTCTTCGAGCAGTTCGGCGTGCTTTTCGTTGCGCGCAATATAGGCGCAGAAGGCGACGTAGTCGCCTACGCCGACCTGCCCGAAGACACCGGCCAACGCTGCGGCGGAATCGTGCGCGTGAATGCCCTGGCTCCCGGATAAAAATGAGATGTCCATCGTGTCGTCGGAAACAGCGGGCGTGGGCTCGTCGAACTTTCCCGTGCTCGCATATTGCTTGAGCAACGCCTTGGTATTGTCTTTGGATTCTTGCACGTTGGGCTGATCGAATGCATCGATCTGCAGAATCGAGCCGGCCGCTGCGGTCGCGATCTCCCACGAATAGAATTGTTCGCCGATGTCATACGGGTCGTTCATCGCCAGCCGGATGACCGGATGTCCGGCGCTTTCGAGCGCGCGCAGTTTGTTTTCGATGTCCGCGGGTTCTTGCGGTAAGCCGGCGCCGACATATACGAAGACGCGGTCGCTGCCGTAGTCTTGCGGGGCGCCGAGCGGCTCGCCCTCGACCGGCAAGATACCCTTGCCCATTTTGCCTGTAGACTCTGCAATCAACTGTTCGGCCCACGCGCCGAACGCGCGCACTGACGGATGCGTAACGATCGTCAGTTTATCGCGGCCTGCTGTCGCGAGGCCGCCGATGGCGGCGCCGAAGCGCACGCCTGGCGCATCTTTGGAAGCGACGGTTTTGTCGTTGGCGTGCAGCGCGCCGAGGCTACGATCCAAAAGCAGATTGATGTCGTAACCGGCCAGCGCCGCGGGCAGCATGCCGAAGAAGGAGAGCGCGGAGTAGCGGCCGCCGATATTCGGGTCGTTGAGAAAGCACGAACGAAAGCCTTGCGCCTTGGCTTCAGCTTCGAGTTGCGTTCCTTCATCCGTTATTGCGACGAAGTGCCGTCCGCATTTGCCCGAGCCGAGCAGTTTGGTGACGCGTTCGCAGAAATACCGGTAGAATGCGTCGGGTTCGGTCGTCGTGCCGCTTTTGCTGGCGACGATGAAGAGCGTCGAGCCCAGATCGATCGCGGCTTCGAGCGCGCGAATCTGTTCGGGATCGGTCGAATCCAACACGTGCAGCGCCGGGGAACCGTCCTTTTTGCCGAAGGTTTCGCGCATAATGTCCGGCGCGAGCGAGCTGCCGCCCATGCCAAGCACCACGACGTCGGTGAACTCCGCTGCAACTTCCTTCGCGAAGCTTTGAAGATTCGAGACGCTTTCGATCATGTGTTCGGGTACGTCGAGCCAGCCCAAGGCGTGCTTGATGATCTCCGCGTGCTGCGGATCATTGGACCAGAGCGTCGGATCTTTTGCCCAGAGTTTCTTGAGAAAATCGCGATCGGACAACGTCTTCAGTGCGTTGTCGTACGAGCTTTGCGCACTGCCGAGCGCCAGCGCAACGCGCTCCGCCCCGGAACTGAGTTGTTGCTGCTTGAAGACAATTGCGCCGAGCAGGCCGGCGAAAGAGTCGCTGAACGCGCTTACGCCTTCGACCTGCAGCTGATATGTGACGTCGAAGAGCGAGATGCCGCTGTCGGCCAGACGTTTGAATGTATCGCGAGCGCCGTCAACGTCGTGTAGAATCGTGTCGGGCACGACTCTGCCGTGATCGAGCAATGCGTCGAGCGTCTGCGGAGGCATCGTATTGACCGTGTTGCGCGCCACGACCGGTTCCACGTACATGAGGTCGGGATACTTCGGATTTTTGGTGGAGGTCGAAGCCCAGAGCGGACGCTGTTCCGATCCGCCCTTGGCTTTGAGCGGCGCCCATTCTTCGGATTCGAAGATCTCCAGATACTTTTGATAGGTGAGCTTGAGGTTGGCGACGCCGGTCTTGCCGAGCAAACTTTCGAGTTGCGTTTCGCCCTTGTCGATGCGCGCTTGCAAGAGCTTATCTACCAGGGTATCGATCCGGCTGACGAATACGCTGTTTACGGACGTCTGGCGGTCGATCGGCAGACCTTTCTTGACGCGCCTTTGCAGCCCGCGCACGTACGCGCGTGCCGTTTTCTCGTACATCTCGATGGCGAAGATCAGCGTGACGTTGATGTTGATGCCTTCGGCGACGCACTCTTCGATCGCGGGGACGCCTTCGTTGGTTCCCGGGATCTTGACCATCAGGTTCGGCCGGTCGATCCGCTTCCAGAGTTCCTTGGCCATGGTGACCGTGGCTTTCGTGTCGTGCGCGATCAGCGGCGAGACTTCGATGCTGACGAAGCCGTCGTTGCCGCCCGAGCTATCGTAGACGGGCCGGAAGAGATCGCAGGCGTCGCAGATATCCGCGACAGCTAGATCCCAGAACAACGCGCTGGCGTCGCGCTCCTTGCCGATCAGCGAGCGGAGTTGTTCGTCGTAATCGTTGCCGCTGCCGATCGCCTTTTCGAAAATTGTCGGGTTGGAGGTCATGCCGCGCAAGCCTTTGTCAATCAGGCTTTGCAGTTCGCCCGAGGCGAACATGCCGCGCCGCAGATTGTCGAGCCAGACGCTTTGGCCGGCTGCCAGCAATTGGTCCAGTTGATTGCTCATCGAAATGTCCTAACCTCGTGGGGACCCGGGCGGCTTCGCCGCCTGGGGGCGCGGAGCCGCTTGCGGCGGAGTGCCGTTTAAACTTCCCGGGTCCCCATCGCGCTTTGCGCGATGGGATGAAAATGTTTGCGACGCGACGTCTGCGATATGCTCTGGCGTGAATCCAAACTCTGCCGCGATGTCGGCGGCCGGTGCCGACGTGCCGAAATGGTCGATACCGAACGCGAAACCGCGCGTGCCGATCCAGCGCTCCCAGCCGAATGTCGCCGCGGCTTCAATAGACATGCGGGCGGTGACGTCGGGCGGCAATATCTCGTCGCGATAGGATTGTGGCTGCGCTTCAAAGAGCTCCCAGCACGGCATGGAGACGACGCGCGTCTGCGTTCCGCGATCGGCGAGAATCTTTGCGGCTTGCACGGCGAGCGAAACCTCGGAGCCGGTGGCAACCAAAATTAGATCAGGCGTGCGTTCGGGGTCGGTGAGAATATATGCGCCGCGCGCGACGTCGGCGTTGCGATCGCCCAGGTAGGGAAGCTTCTGGCGGCTGAGGATCAGCGCCCACGGTCCCTCAGCGGCGGCGATCACCACTTTCCAGGCTTCCAGCGTTTCGAGCGCGTCGGCCGGCCGGATCATCTTGAGATTGGGAATCGCACGCATGTGCGCGAGGTGCTCGATCGGCTGATGCGTTGGGCCGTCTTCGCCCAAGAACACCGAGTCGTGCGTGAAGACGTAGTAACAGCGGATCGAATTGAGGGCCGCGAGCCGCACGGCGCCTTTCATGTAATCCAAAAAATTCAAGAAGGTCGCACAGAACGGAAGCAGGCCGCCATGCAGCGCGATGCCGTTGTTGATGGCTCCCATCGCATGCTCGCGCACGCCGTAATGAATGTTGCGCCCGGCATACTGATCGGGTTGAAAATCGCCGCAGTCTTTGAGGTAGGTTTTCGTCGACGGATCCAGGTCGGCTGATCCGCCCACGAGCTCCGGCAGGGTTACCGCGATCGCATTCATTACCAGGCCGCCCGTATCGCGGGTGGCGACGTTGTCGCCGTTTTGCTTGTCGATCGTGGGCCAAGGAATCTGCTGCGGCACTTGATTGCGCAGCGTGCGCTCCAGCTGTGCGGCCAGGTCGCCGTTGTCCGATTTCCATTCGTCGAACGTGCGCTGCCATTGGGCTTGCAGCTCGCCTCGGCGCGCGCCCACCTCGCGATAAAATTTCAAAACGTCGTCGGGAACGTAAAAATCGGGCTCGAGCGGCCAGCCGAGATTCTCTTTGGTGCGCTTGACGTCGTCGGGACCCAACGGCTCGCCGTGAGATTTGAACGAATCTTGTTTGGGCGAACCGTACCCGATGTGCGTGCGCACGATGATCATCGAGGGCTTGCCCGTGACGCTTTTTGCTTCGCTAATCGCGCGGTCGATGGTGGCGACGTCGTTGCCTTCATCCAGGTCGATGTGCTGCGTGTGCCAGTTGTACGCTTCGAATCGCTTGGCGACATCTTCGGTGAAGCAGACATCGGTGGCGGCGGCCAAGGAGACTTTGTTGTCGTCATAGAGCGCGATCAATTTCCCGAGCTGAAGATGGCCCGCCATGGATGCAGCTTCGGAAGCGACGCCTTCCATCATGTCGCCGTCGCTGCACATAACGTAGGTGAAATGATCGATGATGTGCTGATCGCGGTTGTACATGGCACCCATATGCGCTTCGGCAATTGCAAAGCCGGCGGAGTTGCCGAATCCTTGCCCTAACGGGCCGGTCGTTGCCTCAACGCCGGGAGTGTGATGCACCTCGGGATGGCCCGGCGTCTTGCTTCCGAGCTGGCGGAACCGCTTGAGTTCATCGAGTGAAAGATCGTAGCCGGTGAGATACAGCAGTGAGTACAGCAGCATCGAGCCGTGGCCGGCGCTCAAAATAAAACGGTCGCGGTTCAGCCAGGACGGATCCTTCGGATTGAAGCGCAAGTGCTTTGTCCAGAGCGTGAATGCGGTGGCGGCTGCGCCCAAAGGCATGCCGGGGTGCCCCGAATTGGCTTTCTGTACGGCGTCGACCGATAGAAAACGGATCGCGTTGATACGCTGCTCGTCCTGGGGCGTGTTGGGCACTCCGTCCCCTTTGTACCCGTCCGGCCCCCCACCTTCGCGGGAGCGGCGAAAGCAGGCGACGTAAGCGAGGCCGATGGACGCAACCGAACTGCAGGGCGAAATCGAGGCGCTCGCGGCCCAGCCCGAACGGATTCGGGGACGAGCCGGGAAGCCCATCGATGCGGTGATCGAAGTGCTCGATCGGGGCAAGTTGCGCGTATGCGAACCGGTTGGTGAAAACTGGGTGACGCACGCATGGATCAAGCAGGCAATTCTTTTTTATTTTCAACGGCGAAAGAGCGAATGGATCGGCTCGCGTTTCGGTCCAAAGTTCTACGATAAGGTCCCGCTTAAAAGTAATTTCAAAAAAATCGGCGTACGCTGCGTGCCGCCGGCCGTTGCGCGCTACGGGAGTTTTCTCGGGCGCGACGTCATCCTGATGCCGAGCTTTGTCAACATCGGCGCCTATGTAGATGTAGGAACGATGGTCGACACGTGGGCCACCGTCGGTTCGTGCGCGCAGATCGGCAAGAACGTGCATCTCTCGGGCGGCGTCGGGATCGGCGGCGTGCTCGAGCCGCCGCAAGCTCAGCCGGTGATCGTGGAAGACGGCGCGTTCATCGGTTCGCGCTGCGTTATCGTGGAAGGCGTTCGCGTCGAACGCGAAGCCGTGCTTGGCGCGGGCGTGGTGATCACGGCGAGCACGCCGGTTATCGACATGCGCGGCAGCGGACCGGTCACGATCAAAGGGCGTATCCCACCGCGTGCGGTCGTCATTCCAGGTTCGATTCCCAAAGATTTTCCAGCCGGTACGTTTGGCGTGCCGTGCGCGCTGATCATCGGCACGCGCAATGAATCCACAGATCGCAAAACGTCGCTTGAGTCAGCTCTTCGTGAATATGAGGTTGCGGTATAAAATAAAGAAGCGCCCACTTTCATGGGCGCTTCCGGCTCTTTGCAGACAGCCAGGCCACCAAAGCTATTCTACCAAGATCCGGAAGCGTTGCAAACCCACCGGGTTGGAGGCGACGGGAATCGAACCCGCTCAGCCAAGGTGGTGGCCTGGCTTCTCTACACAAGAGCGCCCCCGGCGGTACTATCACGCGTAAGGAGTCAACTGAGGCAGCGATGAAAATCGGGATTTTGGGCAGCGGTGATGTCGGTAAGACGCTGGCGCGCGGCTTCGTATCGCGCGATCACGAGGTCATGATAAGCTCGCGCGAACCGGAGAATCTCAAAGATTTCGTCGTCGAGCAAAATGGACGGGCGCGGAGCGGCACGTTCGAAGAAGCGGCAAGGTTCGGCGAGCTCGTCGTGATCGCGACGCTCTTTTCGGGAACGAAACACGCGATCGACTTGGCCGGACCCGCGAATTTTGCCGGCAAGCCCGTCATCGACTGCACCAACCCGCTAAGCTTCCCCGAAGGGAAACTACCCGAGCTGTCACTCGGGTTCGATAACTCCGCGGGGGAAGAAGTTCAGCGCTGGCTGCCGGATGCGAAGGTCGTCAAGGCATTCAACATCATCGGCAACCAGTTTATGGTGGATCCAAAATTGCCGGGCGGCCCTCCGACGATGTTCATCGCGGGCAATGACGACGGCGCGAAGAAAACTGTCACGAAGCTCATCGAATCACTCGGCTGGCAAGACTCGGTCACCGATCTCGGCGGCATCGAAGAAGCGCGTTATCTCGAGCCGATGTGCATCGTATGGGTCCATTACGGCATCCGCACCGGCTCTTGGGATCACGCTTTCAAAATGCTTCGAAAATAGTTAATCGCAGGGCGCCACACCGGGTCGATGGCGACACCAAGGGCCCGGCGTCGCCCTGACATCCCCGGGTCCGGCATGAACGTACCCCGGAGCTTCGCCCGGTTGATAAAATGAGTTTCCGCTGGAATCATTGAGAAGCAAATAGCCCGGCGCGCCATCAAAACATGGCCCTTCGATGGCGTCAAAGACAAGGAAAGCTCCCCGTGCAACAATCGGTCCGACGATTGCGAAGCGCAGTGTGCGTGAGCGCACGTAGCGCTGAATTTGCCGCGCTAGCGAGACTTGTTCGCGCGATAACCGCGGGACCCCGAGCCTTCCAATGTCGGAAAGACTGTAGCTTGGCGGCCCGACCAATGTCGGTTTTTCGTATGTCTTGCAGCCGATGCCATATTGCCCGACGTGCACCTCGGGATGGCACGGCGGGTGATTTGGAATTCCACAGTCGGCAATATGCGGCATAGGGTTTGGGATCGATTCAGGCGTGCCGCTTACAGTGGCTGACTGTTGCGTTGTCGTTGAACAGCCTGCTATTCCCAAGAGAATCGCGCAAATCACGGATGTCCCGTAAATGGCGCTCACGCGTTACTCCGCGGTAGGCTGGGGTGCGCCGTCGGTATGTTCCGGACCAACCCACACCGTTTGAATGTTAACAAATTCGTGAATGCCGAATTCCGATAACTCGCGACCGTAGCCGCTGCGCTTGACGCCGCCGAACGGTAAGCGCGGATCGCTGGCCACCATACCGTTGATGAAGACCAAGCCCGATTCGATTTCGGCAGCCATCCGCGTTGCACGATCGACATCGCGCGTCCAAATGCTGGCCCCTAGGCCGAACGTCGAATCGTTGGCGAGTTCGATCGCATGCGCTGCATCGCGCGCTCGCGTTACCGCGGCGGCCGGGCCGAACGTCTCGTGATCGAACATAGGCATACCTGCGTGCACGTCGGCGACGATCGTAGGCTCGAAGAAGAACCCGGGCCGGTCGACCGGCTTGCCGCCGGTAACGATGCGTCCGCCGCCGCGCACCGTGCCGGTGATCTGGCGCGCGAGCGCATCGCGAAGATCGTTGCGCGCGCACGGTCCGAGCTGCGTCTGCGGATCCATCGGATCGCCGATGCGCTGCCGGGCAGCTGCCTCGGCGAACGACTGAACGAAACGATCGTACAGGCCATCTTCGACGATAAAACGCTTAGCCGCGATGCAGCTCTGCCCATTGTTTTGAAAGCGCGCCTTCACGGCGAATTCAATGGCTAGATCGAGATCGGCATCGCTCAACACGATGAACGGATCGGAGCCGCCCAGTTCGAGCACGCATTTCTTCAGAGCATTCCCAGCGGCTGAAGCCACGGCCACGCCGGCGCGCTCGCTGCCCGTGAGCGTGACGCCCGCGATGCGCTCATCGGCTATCCGGGCGTCTGCAACGTCGTTCTCGATGAGAAGCGTTGTAAACAATCCCTTCGGCGCGCCCGCATCGTTGAAAACCTTTTCGATCTCCAGCGCGCACCGCGTCGTGTTGTCTGCGTGCTTGAGCACGATCGCGTTTCCGGCCGCCAACGCCGGCGCGGCGGCGCGAAAGACTTGCCAATATGGAAAGTTCCACGGCATGATGGCAAAAATGACGCCTAGCGGGCGAAACGTAATGGCGCTTTGCGCGGCATTGCTTTGGACAGCGCGATTGGCGAGCAGTGCTTCGCCGTGATGCGCAAAATACTCGCAGCACCACGCGCATTTCTCGACCTCGGCGAGGGCTTGGGTGATCGGTTTTCCCATTTCGCGTACGGAGGTTTCAGCCAGCAGCTGACGCTGAGCGCGCAGCTTTTTCGCCACCGCGTGGAGGAGTTGCGCGCGCCCGGCCGGCGGCTCGCGTCGCCACGTGCGATACGCTGCAACGGCCGCATCCAAGCGAGCGTCGATCTCGCTCTGGGTCATGTAGTCGAATCGTTCCAACGTCTTTCCCGTCGCGGGGTCGACGGTCAGAATCTCAGATGGCATGGTCCGACCACGGGCCGGCCGGGCCCGCGTAGATTTGGATCAGCTGATCCGGACGCAGATAGGTCCGCGCAACGCGTTGAATATCGGCGGGCGTAATGTTCGCGTAGCGCGATTGCAGCGTCGCAAAATAATCGTTCGGCAGCCCGTTTTGCGCCAGCGCGAGGATCTCCGAGAGTTGCCCCCTGGCCGACGCCTCCGAGAGCAGCGCCGACGAAATCAAGCGCAGTTTGGCGCTGGCGAGTTCGTTCGGGCTGACGGGCTGAGTTCGCAGACGATCTAATTGTTCGCGGACGATCCCAATGGATGATGCAACGTTGCCGGGCGAAGCGTTGAGATCGATCTCCAAGTCGCCGCGATCTTTGTCGCTCTTCATCTCGCTCGATACGTTGTAGACGAGTCCACGTTTCTGGCGAAGCTCTTGCCACAGGCGCGATTCGAAATAGCCCGAACCGCCGATGATTTCGGCAAGCAGGGTGAACGCGTCGTAATCGGGACTCGTTCGTGCGACGGCAGGCTGTCCCAATTGAATGAACACTTGGTTGGCATCAGTCCCGATGTAGTCGTGTCCGGGATGCGCGGCCGGCAACGCGGGTAGCGTGACCGGCGGCTCCGGCCCGGCGTTGGTCCAAGAACCGAACGCCGCTTCGACGGCTCGCCGCGCGCGGGCCGGCGTCACGTCGCCGACGATTGCGATCGTCGTTAGATCCGGCCGCCAATAGCGCTGCGCATACGCCAGCAGATCGCTACGCGTAATAGCCGCCACCGTTAGCGGCGACGCGAATCGCAGCGAGGGATCGTCCGGCGCGAGGAGGCTTTGGAGGTAGGCGCGCGTCACCATGTTTCCGGAAACGTTCTCTTCCATCTGCACGGTGTTGGCAAGTTGTCCGCGCTCCAGTGCGAGCCAGCGCTCCGGGAAAACCGGATGTTCTTCGCCGTCGGCGAGCAAGCCCAGGAGCGTTTCGAAGTCTTGCGCGTATCCTTGCGCGGAAAACGTTTGTCCAAGATCGATCGAAGCACCGATGTCATCGGTGATTTTGCGCAGCTGCGTGAAGCCGTAATGTTCGCTGCCGAACGGAGCGACGACCGATGCAAGCCGCGCGATGCCTTCTTGTCCCGCCGGCGCAAAAGCGGGCGACGAGTCGATTTCGCCGCGAACGTAGATGGTGTGGCGGTCATGCTTCTCTTGAACGATTACAGTTAATCCGTTGGCCAGCGTGAACCGCGCCGGCGCGAGCTTGCTGCGGACGGTGCTGGATCGCTGCAGCTGCGCGCGGAACGCGGGCGGCTCGACGATCGGACCGCTCGGAGCACGGCCGCTAAAGTTATCGGAGTTGATGGCGTTGGTTTTCTGCGAAGATCGGGCGGCCGGTTTTTCGTTAGGCGTCAGGTGCCCGACCACCGTCGGTTTCGCCAAATATATTTTTGCTGCGTTCAACAGATCCATTGGAGTCAATGCCGCCAACCGCATGTCCTCGTCGCGATTGCGTTCGCCGACGATGCCGTACGTATAGCCTGCCAAGTCTCCGTATCCGCCGATGGAGTCGGCCGTAAATGCGCGCGCGGCAATCGTCGCGCGCTTGGCTGCGGAGACGAGTTCGGGGTCGAAACCGGTTTGCAAAACTCGGTCCACGACGCTTTGGAAGACCTGCTGCGCTTCGGCGCCGCTGTGCCCGCCGTTCATGATCACGAAGACGTGCATCAGCCCGCCGCGCAGCTGCGTGTCGGCATTTGCGTACAGCTCGAGTGCGATGTTCGATTCGACGAGCGCCTGATAAAACGGTCCGCGTTCGTTCGGAATCAATGTCGAAAGCGTACTGATCGCCGGTTCGCCAGGCTCCGTGTCGCCCGGCACGGCATAGGCGAGGTCGACCACCTCGAACGGAAACGGAAATTCAGCCTCAACCGCTTGCCCTTGTGAAGCCTGCGGGCGCGCTGCGAGGCGCGACGGGACGGCGCGTGCGGGAATGCCGCCGAAATATTTTTTTGCAAGCGCGAACATAGCCGTATGGTTGACGTCGCCCGCGACAACGAGCGCTGCGTTTCCGGGCGCGTACCATTTTTCGTAATAATGGCGAATGTCCGCGGCGCTCGCCCGCGCGACATCGGCGCGCAGCCCAGCCGGCGTCCTGCCTGACGGCGAACCGGGGTACGCCGCGGCGCGCACGCGTGAAAGCAGATTATAGAAAGGCGAGCTGTCGTTGCCGTCGAGTTCGTTGAGAACCGCGCGCCGTTCGATCGCCCATTCTTCGGGCGCGATCGCGGCACGCTGCATGCGGTCGGCTTCGATCTGCAAAGCAACAGCGACGCGATCTGCCGGCATGTCGAAGACGAACTGCGTGTAGTCATAATCCGTTCGTCCGTTCATTTGAGCGCCGAGCCGAGCGACAATATCATCCAATCCGCCGGCGGAGGTTGAATTGGTGCCGCGAAACATCATGTGTTCGAGCGCGTGCGCCAGCCCGGTTTTTCCCGGCGTTTCATCCAACGAGCCGAAACGATACCAGACACCGGTGTGAGCGACCGGCGCGGCGTGATCCTCGACGACGATCACTTTTAAGCCGTTGGAGAGTTTCGTCTGGTAGATTCCGCCGTCGCCGATTCCGGCGCGCACGCTTTGGGCGTGCGCCACGCCGGGGCCGGCGAGCGCGATCGCCAGCGCGAGAGCCGATGCAAGCTTCATTAGTTCGTGGCCGGCGCGAGCAGTGTTTTTACGGTCGATGCCAGGTCGCTTACGTCCACGCCGGTGCGCTCTGCGAGGCGCAGGAGAATCTGATCCTGCAACTGCTGATGATAAAGCAGCCGTGAAATCGCATCGTGGTCGGCCTCGGCCCGGATTTCGTCGTGCTGGCTCTGCTGGCGTTGCGCGACGGATATGACGAAGATCATAATGAGCTGCACGATGTTTGAAATCGTCAGCATGAAAAGAAACGGGTACGGATCACGTCCCGTGGCGGTGCCGATAGCGACCCAAATGAACTGAGCGACGATCACGAGCAAGAGCGCCAGCGGGGCACCCGTCGAGTCCGCGATCTTTCGGCAAATGCGCTCAGTTGACGATAGCCGTTCCTGGTGCATGGCGTTGGCATCGTCGACGAGTGGGTGATTTTCGACTTGCGACGTCGTCAGGGGCTGGTGTTCGGGTACGTTCACGGGCGTTCTCCTGAGTTGGAAGCTTCTAAATAATAGCGCGCGCTCTCTTCGACGGCAGCGTACGGAAGACACCCGATGAGTTCAGAACGGACGACCTGCACGCCCGCTTGTCTTGCCATCTCACGAATGGTCTCGACAATGCGGCAGAGCGGAGTCGCGCGGTAGTTCGTGACGTTCATCGAGATCTGCACCAGTTCGTCCCCCAGGGAAAACCCCAGGGCTTTGAGCGTGCGCAAACCGCCGTCGCGCTCGCGCAGCTGTTTGGCAATGCGCTTCGCCAGCGCCAAGTCCCCCGTGGCCAACTCGACGTTGAAAGCGATCAGAACTTCGCGCGCGCCCACGGCGATCGCGCCGGCGCTCGAGTGCTTGGGGATCTCGCCGAAATCCGGCCGCCAATCCGGGAGCTCGAAGCGGGCGTCGAGTCCCTCGAACTCGCCCTCGCGCACTGATGCAAGGTTCCGGCGCAGCGGCGTGCTGGCCGCTTCGCCATATAAAAAGGAAGGAACGCGCAGCCGCTGCCAGATGGCGGCGGCCGTTTCGCGTGCGAGCCGCACCGCATCTTCCATGGTTGCACCGCTCAGAGGGATGAACGGCAGCACGTCGAGGGCGCCGATTCGCGGATGCACGCCGCGATGCGTTCGTAGGTCGATGCGCTCGACGGTGACGGCCGCTAGCTCCACCGCGGCGTCGCGCAGAGTCTCATAACTTCCGACGACGGTGAAGACGCTGCGGTTGTGCACCGGGTCGCTCGTTTGATCCACGACGTGCGCGCCGGCAGCTTCGATCGCGGCGGCGCAGGCTGCGACGGTGTGCGGATCGCGCCCTTCAGAAATGTTCGGAACGCACTCCAGCCATTTCACGCGAGCGCAGCTTCAATCGCCTGTGCGACGTCCGTGCAATTCTGCGGCGTGAATAGCGTGCGGTAGCCCAGCTTGTTTGCCTCGGCGATGCGGCGTGCGGACGCCGTGACCGAACGTATTTCTCCCGAAAGTCCCAACTCGCCGAAAGCCGCTGCATCCGCCGGAAGCGGACGATTGCGAAAGGACGACGCGATCGCGAGCGCGATTCCCAAATCCGCGGCCGGCTCGCTGACGCGCAGTCCGCCGGCAACCGAGGCATAAACGTCGTGAGAACCGAGCTGCAGCCCGACGCGCCGCTCCAGCACCGCGATGATCATCGCAAGCCGGGCTTGGTCGACATTATTTGCCAGCCGCCGCGGCGTTCCATAACTCGTCTCGCCGACGAGCGCTTGAATTTCGATCAGCACCGGGCGCGAACCGACGATACCGGCGACGACGCACGAGCCGCTCGGCCGGCCGTGGCGGCCGGAGAGAAACAATTCAGATGGATTGCCGACCTCGTGCAAACCGTCGGCTTCCATCGTCAAGACGCAGATTTCGTCGATGCTGCCGAAGCGGTTCTTGTAGGCACGCACGATCCGGTAGTCGCCGTTCATGTCGCCCTCAAAGTACAGCACGGTGTCGACCAGATGTTCGAGCAGGCGCGGGCCTGCGATGGCGCCGTCCTTGGTGACGTGGCCGACGACGAACGTCGCGCAATTCGTGCGCTTTGAAAATTCCATTGCGGCCTGCGCGCAATCGCGAATTTGCGTCACGCTGCCCGCGTACGATTCCGATTCGGGCAGCCACACGGTTTGAATCGAATCGAGGATAAGCGTCCGCGGACTGATTTGCTCCGCGTGGTCTAATACTTCACGAAGATTCGTTTCGGGATAAACCAGGATGTCGCTGCCGCCGAGCGCCAGCCGTTCGGCGCGCAGCTGCACTTGCGCGGCCGATTCTTCGCCGCACACATACATCACGGGCCCGCGTTCGCGCGCGAGATTTGCCGCGATCTGCAGCAGCAGCGTCGATTTTCCGGCGCCGGGAGGGCCGCCGATCAGCGTGACGCTTCCCGGCACGATGCCGCCGCCGAGGACCGCATCGAATTCGCGCAAGCCCGTCGAGGCGCGCGCCGTCGCGCTGCGATCGACCTCGCTTAGCGGAATCGGCCCGCCCTTGGGAGCCGAACGAGAACCGGCACGCGATTTGACCGCGGCCACCCGCATCGGCCGCTCGTCGAAAGAGTTCCAAGATTCGCATTGCGGGCAGCGCCCGAGCCAGCGCGGCGATTCGAAACCGCATGCCGAGCAGAAGTACACCGATCGCGCCTTGGCCACGTCTGCGCAGTTAGGCGCGAGGCGCGCTGCAGCCTCGCGCAAAAGAGAACGGCGTGCCCGCAGATCTGCAGATCGCCATCGACGGCCCGGCGGCCTCGGGAAAAACGACCGTTGCGCGTCTGCTCGCGCAGCGTCTTGGAGTCGTGTACGTCGATACGGGCGCGATGTACCGCGCCCTTGCATTTGCGGCGCTGCAGACGCAAACCGATGTGGATAACGAAAGCGCGCTCGTCCGGCTCTTCGACCAGCAAATTCGCGTCAGCCTCGACGCCGAAGTGCAACTCGGGTTTCGCGTTCTCTGGAAAGATGCCGAATTAACCCAGGATGAGCTGGAATCTCCGGTCGTGACGGCCGTCGTTTCGATCGTTGCGGCCCATCCGCGCGTGCGTGAAGCCATGGTGCGCGAGCAGCGGCGCATCGCCGGGGAAGGCGCCGTCGTGATGGCCGGTCGCGACATCGGCACGGTCGTGCTGCCCGGTGCGCCTTGCAAGATTTTCCTGACCGCTTCCGTCGCGGCGCGCGTCGGGCGGCGGCGCGTCCAACTGGAAGAGGCGGGAATCGACGTCAGCGCGCACGAGTTAACTCAGGAGATCGAAGAGCGCGATCGCCTGGACGAGACGCGAAAGATTTCGCCACTGAGAAAAGCGCTGGACGCGCACGTGATCGACTCGAGCGAGCTCACGGTCGAACACGTCGTGGACGAGATCTGCAGCATAGTCGGATGATCGATTGGCTTTACGACGCGGCCAAGCTCTCGCTGAACGTCATCTTCAAACTTTGGCGAATGCGCGTCTTCGGGTCCGGCAACGTCCCTGCGGCCGGTCCGGTTATCGTGGCTTGCAACCACATATCGTATTTCGATCCGCCGCTGCTCGGAACCGCATGCCCGCGCCGGATCCGGTACATGGCCAAGAGCTCGCTTTTTAAGATTCCGATCCTTGGGCCGCTCATAACCGGTTTCGGCGCATACCCGGTCGATCGCACCGGCACGCCGACGGCGGCCGTGCGCCGGTCGGTCGAAGTGCTGCGCCGCGGCGAGGTCATCGGCATCTTTCCGGAAGGCACCCGAAATCTCGACGGAACCGTGCAACCCCGCGAAGGCGTTGCGCTGTTGGCTTCCCTTGGGAAAGCCCGGGTCGTCCCGGCGGCCGTTGTCGGGACCGGCAAGGCGGGCCGTTTCCGGCAATTTAAGGTTATTTTCGGCCCGCCGCTGGGGCTGCCGGCCGACCGGAAAGCGACTCGGGAAGAGTTGGCGAACTTCACGGAACAGGTGATGCAGGCGATTCGAAAGCTCCCGGAGACCGCCGGTGGAGATTAAAAAGGCGAAGGTGCAAGGCTTTTGCTTCGGCGTCGCCATTACGCTGAAGAAGGCCGAGGAAGCGATCGACGCCCGCGAAGAGGTGACGACGCTGGGGCACGTCGTGCACAACCCGCAGATGGTCGAATCGCTCCAGCAGCGCGGCTTGCGCAACGCCACGTCCGTAGATGAAGTCGACACCGGCGCACTTTTCGTGCGCGCGCACGGCTTGCCGGTCGAAGTGTACGAGAAGGCGAAAGAAAAAGGCCTCGAGATCATCGACGCGACCTGTCCGATGGTCACCAAGATTCACGTGCAAGCCGAGAAGTTGAAGGCTGACGGCTACAAGATCATCGTCGTCGGCGATCCCAACCATCCGGAAGTGAAGGGCACGCTCAGCCACGTTCCGGGCGCGTGGTGCATAGAAACGATCGAAGACGTCGAGAAACTTCCGCGGGGTTCGCGCGTCGGCGTCGTGGTACAGTCAACGTATTCGCGCGAGCGGTTCACGGACATCGTACGCGCGCTAATTGCCAAATACTATGAAGTGCGCGCGGTCAATACGATCTGCACCGATACGAACAACCGCCAGAGCGAGGCGCTGGAACTGTCGAAAGAAGTTGAAGTGATGGTCGTGGTCGGCGGCAAGACGTCGGCAAACACCAAACACTTGGCGGAGCTCTCCGAACTCCATGGCGCGCGAGCCTATCACATCGAAGGCCCGGACGAACTGGAAGCTCGGTGGTTCGATGGTGTGCGCGTCGCGGGGCTCATGTCGGGTGCGTCGACTCCCGGCTGGCTCGTCGATCAGGTGGCGCAGCGCATGGAGGAGCTCGCCCGTCTACCAGCCTGATCTCTTTGAAGCACACCTCGAGGGAGTGATCAGAGACTACCGGGGATCGCCGCAGATTTCCGATATGCTGTTTTACCACTTCGGTTACGGCGAATACGGCCCGGCCAAGCGCGGCAAGCGGGTTCGGCCGCGGCTGCTGTTGTGCGTTGCCCAAGCCGAAGGCGGATCCGTCGAGAACGCGCGCGACGCGGCCGCCGCGATCGAAATTCTTCACAACTACTCGCTCGTGCACGACGACATCGAGGATAACGACGAGCTGCGGCGCGGCCGCCGTACGGTATGGGCAGTGTACGGAATACCGCAAGCGCTCAATGCCGGCGATGCGCTCTGCGCGATAAGCTTTCTTGCGCTGACCAACAGCGTGTCGCGCCACCCGGACGAACGCGTGCTGCGCATGGTACGCGCGCTGCACGAAGCGCACGCCACGATGTGCGACGGACAGTCGATGGATCTCGCGTACGAACGCGCGACGGAAGTGGACCTGCCGGCCTATAACCGGATGATCGGCGCGAAGACGGCGGCGCTCTTTGGAGCTTCGTCGCAGCTGGGCGCGCTGTGCGCTCCTTGTGACAGCGATGCGGTCATGCGCTATCGCGAGCTCGGGCGCGCGTTCGGGATGGCATTTCAGATCCGCGACGATGTCTTGGGAATCTGGGGAACGGTCGATGCAACGGGAAAAGTTTCGGGAAACGACATTGCGCGCCGCAAGTGGACCTTTCCGGTTGTGTGGTCGCTCGCGCAAGCGCCCTCGGCCGCCCGGGACCGCATCGCGGCCGCCTACGCCCGCGGCGAGAAGCTCGATAACGATACGGTCGCGTCGGTCATCGAGGCGCTCGAGGACTTGGGCGCACGCGAAGCCGCCAATCAAGCTGCTGCAAAGCACTTGTCGCTCGTGGAGCGCCATCCGGCGGCAGCGGTGCGCGACTTCTTACTGAACTCGCTGGAACTCGCCTCGTCTTGAGCGCCGGTGCGATCAAGCCGGCGGTTTCGGCTCGACTGAAACTCGGGCTGCTGCTGCTGGCCGCATTCGGCGTCCGGCTCTTTTTCCTCGGCGACCAAGGATTTAAGAACGACATCGACTCGTTCGAGGCGTGGGCGTTGACGCTCGCCACGCATCCGCTCGCTCAGTTTTATGCATCGACCAAATTCGTAGACTATCCCACCGGTTATTTTTACATTTTGTGGATCATCGGGCATCTGTTCCAGCTGATCTCGCCGCACAACAATTACGACGTCCTGCGCGTGTTGGTGAAGCTGCCGGCTATCTTGATGGACTTGGTCGACGGCGCGCTGCTCTATGCGCTGGTCAAGCGCTATGCGTCGGAGCGGTGGGCGTTCGGCGCGGCCGCATTCTTCGCGCTGAACCCCGCGGTGATCTTCATCTCCGCGTCGTGGGGGCAAGTGGATTCGGTCGCTGCCGGTTTGGCGCTGGCGGCGGTGTATCTGCTGCTGCGCTCTGCTGATTTCGCCGGCGGCTTGGCGTGGCGAATTCCGGCGGCGTGGCTGTTGCTTGCATATTCGCTATTGATCAAACCGCAAGCGGCCGTGCTCGTTCCGCTGTTTGTCGTGTTTGCGTTCGTCTCGCCGGAGATGCGGCAGCGCCGCGTTGCCGGTACTGCGGCCGGAATTGCTGCGGCTATCGTTTTCGCATTCCTGTTGACCGTGCCGTTCCATCCGACGGTCAATCCCGTAAGCGCGCTGTCTTGGCTGTTCCAGCGTTACGAGATCGGCAAAGACGTCTACGCCGTCAATTCCGTCAACGCGTTCAACCTGTGGTCGATGATCCATCCGTTTTGGCAACCCGACTCGCAACTGATTGCCATTTGGCCGCAATACCTGTGGGGCGTGGTTCTTACGGGGATCGCCGTCGTGCTGATCCTGGTTCGCTACGCGCAGGCGCGCACGGAGCAAGCATTTATCGAAGCAGCGGCGCTCTGCACGCTCGCGTTTTTCATGCTTTCGACGCGCATGCACGAACGCTATTTGTTCGACGGCTTGCTCTTCACGATCGCCGCCGCACCCATAGCGCGCCGGTATGCATGGGCCGCGGTCATTTTTTCGGCAACGCTGCTCGTCAACTTGTTTTATTCGCTGACGTACTTGGCCGTTGTTATACAGGGCATTGCCGGAGTGAACCCGCGCGACATGTGGCCCGTCGTCACGCATCCGCTCTCGGCGTTGAACGTGCTGACGTTCTTTTACCTCGGCTATATTTTCTTGGGCCAAGCCGCGGAAGAAGGCGCCGCCAAGGCTGCGATCTGGCCGTCCACCGACACGGCGGGCGAAGACGTCTTGAAACGCCTGCGGCCTCGGCCGTGGTTCGATCCGCGCGAAGGTTTAGCGGCGATGCGCTGGCCGCTCGACCATGCGCTAGCCGCGGGGTTCGGTGTCGTCTCGTTTATTCTGTCCTACGTCAATTATTGGATCCCGAAAGAAAAAATCTTCGACGAAATATATTTCGCGCGCGCGGCCGAAGAGTATCTGTCGCATAAGTACATCTACGAAAACACCCATCCGCCGCTGACGAAACTCATCATCACACTCTCGACGATGCTTTTCGGGGGAGACAATTCGCACGGGTGGCGATTCATGGACGTGCTCTTCGGCGCGCTTGCGGTGGTGCTGCTCTACATTTTTGCCAAGCGGCTGACGCGCTCCACGCTATTTGCGTCTTTTGCCGCCCTGATGCTGGTCGCCGACGGCATGCACTTCGTGCAGTCGCGCATCGCGACGCCGGAAGGCATCGTCGTCGTCTTCGCGCTCGGAGCGCTCTACGCGTTTTACCGTTTTTGGATCGCCTCGCAGTCCACAATTCGCGCAAACGAACCACAGACGCTGGCGCGCGCCGGCGTTTCCGCGGTTGCGGCAGTGCTCGGGGGTTTCATCCTAAGCGCGCTCGTCACGGTGCCGTTTCACCAATCGCGCGCAGCTTTGGTGATAGCCGGCTTCTACTTCGCTTGCGGGTTATATCTACTTCTGCGGCTCGCAATCGTGCCGCGCTATTTCGGACGCACCGGCGATTTTGGATCATACGCGGAAGGTTCGCGTTTGCTGTGGCAAGGCGGTACCGCGACATTAGAGATTCCGGATGGCCGCGTCGTGCGCGGCAAAGGCTTGCAGATAACGCAGGATCAGTTGCAGGTTGAGTACGACCGGGAAGGCTCGGTGCGCTATCAAACGCCGTCCGGCTCGGCAACGTACACGCCGGGTCTGGTGACCGACGACCGCGGCGAAACGCAGGAGGGCCGGCACGCGGGTGCGTGGCTGATCGTGTTTACGATTCTCTTGGGGGCGCTGGTTGCCAGCAAGTGGTACGGAGTCATGGCGTTCGGCGTTTCGTTCGTCGTGATTGCGTTCGTCTGGATGCAACGATACGTGAACGTCGGCCGGCTGAAAGTGTGGGGAAACCCCTTTGGTTTCCGCTTGGACGTCTCCATAGCGGTCATCGCCTTTTTGAGCATGACGATCTATGCGCTCGTATGGGTGCCCGATTTCATCCGGCAGATTGAAATCAAGAACCTAACCGATCTCGTGTACCGCCAGTACTCGATGTTCATGTATCACGATACGCTGAAGGCGACTCACCCCTATGCGTCGCCATTTTGGTCGTGGCCGCTCGACCTCAAGCCGGTTGCGTATTATTGGAACGACAGCCGCGTTGGAGCTGCCGCCTCGCAATCGACGGCCTGCTGCGTGGCCGAGATTATGTCGCTGCCAAATCCAATCATTCTCTGGTTTGGATTGGCTTGCGTTCCCATCGTTGCGTTTTTAGGATGGCGCGAGCGCAACAAGGGCTACGCGCTGCTGGTCATTGCCTATCTGCTGCAGTGGCTGCCCTGGTCGCGTTCGCCGCGGATCGCCTGGATCTACCATTTTTATGTCGACATCCCGATCGTCATACTGTGCAACGTCATCGTGCTGCAGCGCGTTTGGCAATGGGGAGAATCCAACGCGGACATAAGGATTTTCAGCCGGATCGTTGTCTGCGGCTATGTCGCTGCCGTCGTCGCCGCGTTCGTTTGGTTTTATCCGGTCCTCGCGGCCACGCCCGTGCCGTGGAACCAATGGAACGCGCGCATGTGGCTGCCTCACTGGATTATTTAGGCATGACAGTTGGGCTCGAACACATAAGGTAACCCGTATGTCAGGGCATTCCAAATGGCATAACATCAAGTTGCGCAAGGGCAAGGTCGATGCGCAGCGCGGGGCGCTCTTTACCAAACTGAGCAAAGAGATCACTCTGGCGGCCAAGTCCGGGTCGCCGGATCCCGAGGCCAACTACCGCCTGAAAATGGCCGTCGAAAAAGCGCGCGAGAACAACGTGCCGCAGGACAACATCAAGCGCGCGATCGCGCGCGCTACCGGTGGAGCGGGCGAGAAAGAGATCCACGAGCTGCGTTACGAAGGCTACGGCCCGCACGGCCTGGCCGTCGTGATCGACGCCGCCACTGACAATCGCAACCGCACTGCGGGCGAATTACGGTTTCTCTTTAGCAAACACGCCGGGACGCTGGGAGAGACGGGCAGCGTCGCATGGATGTTCGACGCGATCGGAATCGTCGAGGTCGCCACAGGGACGTTCGGAAGATGCGCTCACCGAAGCGGCACTCGTAGATGGCGTCGTCGATCTCGAGTACGGAGAACCCTCTGAGATTTACACCGATCCGGCGCAGTTGGGCGACGTTCGAACGGCGCTGCAGAGGGCCGGCCTGAAAGTAGCGGATGCGTTCTTGGGTGTGCGCGCCAAGCAAAAAGTCGATCTGCACGGCGCCGGCTTAACGGATGCATTGAATTTCCTGGAAGCGCTCGAGGAACACGAAGACGTGCAGCGCGTTTTTTCAAACCTCGAAGTGAGCGAAGCGGCGCTGGAGGCACTGGCGACGTGAGCACCGACGCCCGGCCGCTGCTCGAGCGATACGTTCCGCGCGATTGGGTCTTTCCGCTGGTTTTTGCCGCGTTTATCGGCGTGCTGGTCTGGTTCGGACATTCGGTCCAGCAATTTTTGCTGCCGGGGCCAAACACGGTCGCGGTGCCTTCCTTTATCGGGCTGACCGCTCCCGACGCAACTGCCGCGATAGTGCGGATAAATCTCAAGCCTTCAATTGCCGGACACGCGGTCAGCAATCAATATCCTAAGGGCGTCGTGATGAATCAACAGCCGCAGGCCGGCATGCACGTCCGTGCCGGGCGGCAGATTTCGCTGATCGTCAGCGATGGCGTGAAGACGAAACTCATGCCCGACCTGCGTTATCAATCGTTCCGCGACGCGCGTTTGGATTTATCGCAGGCGCATTTGACGCTGGCCAAGACGCAATACATGCGCAGCGACGACATACCGGCCGATCACGTCATCTCGCAATACCCCAATCCATCGGTCAGCGTTACGGAGGGCACGCAGGTCTCACTGCTGATCAGCAAAGGCGGATCCGCGGCGCTCAAGGTGCCGGACTTGACGGGGTTGGACGTCGACGAAGCCCGCGGCGCCGCGGCGGCCGCGCACGTCAAGTTGGGACAGATCGTGTGGACTCCGTTTGGCCCCGGAGGGCCGCCGCACGGCGTCGTGGTCGAACAACGACCCAGCCCAGGATCGCTCATCGGTCCATACGAGACGGTTTCGCTCGACGTCAGCGCCGGTCCGCACGAGTCCGGTTACATCATTCATCAGACCCATATATTGGCGGCGGTGCCGCCGGCGGAAGCCGGACAGAATCAAGCTCTGCGCGTGCGTTTTTCCGTGAGTGACGCGACCGGACAGTACGATCTCTACAGTGGGTATGCCACGCCCGGACAAAAGTTCGAGCTCACCGTGACGACGATCGGCACGTCGGCGGTATATTTTTTCGTTAACGACACGCTGCTGGGTGAAACCAAGGTTGGGCAAGAACCGCCCAATACTTACGGCTCGGGCAGCGCATCCTCCGGAAAGAGTCCCCATGGACGTTAAGATCGCGCCCTCGATTCTGTCGGCAGACTTCGGACGGATCGTAGAACAGATCGCGCAAGTCGAACGCAATGGTGCGTCCTACGTGCACCTGGACGTCATGGACGGGATCTTCGTTCCGAACATAACGTGGGGACCCAAAGTGATCGCCGACCTGCGCAAGCGGACGAAACTCGTCTTTGACTGTCACCTGATGATCGTCGATCCCGAACGCTACGTTGAGCGGTTCAGGGAGGCTGGCGCGGAGATCATCACTTTTCATTTGGAGGCGACGACGCACGCGCAGCGCCTTTTGGAACACATCCGATCGATCGGGGCGAAAGCCGGCATTTCGATCTGTCCGCAGACTCCGGTTGCGATGCTGGAAGATCTTGGGGGCGACTTCGATTGGGTGCTGATCATGAGCGTAAACCCCGGCTTCGGAGGGCAGCGTTTTATCCCGCACGCGTTAGAGAAAATCCGCGAGGCGCGCGAGTTGCGGGAACGGCTGCATGCCAACTTCGAGATCGAGGTGGACGGCGGCATCAGCCTAGAAAATGTGCGTTCCGTAGCGGCGGCGGGTGCGGACGTAGTGGTGATCGGCTCGGCGATTTTCGATACGCCGGATTGCGGGCGTACGACCAAGCAGTTCCGCGAGCTGCTCGACGGAGCTTCAGCTACCTGACCGAAGACCAACTGGTCGAAGCGATTGCGCGGCTGGTCGAGCGGCCCGCCAATCGAGTGTTCGTGGGCATCGGCGACGATGCCGCAGCGTGGCAGCCGTCGCGCTCGCATCGCAGCGTCATCACTACCGACGCATTCATTGAGAACGTCCACTTCCGCCGGGAACATTCTACGCTGGAAGACGCCGGCAGACGGGCCATGGCCGCAAGCCTCAGCGATATCGCCGCGATGGGCGGGCGGCCCGTCCTCGCCACGGTTTCACTCGGTCTTCCAATAGAGCTCGAGCGCGACGCGCTCGCTCTCTACCGCGGTATCATCGAGATCGCCGATGCAAACCGCTGCGCGATAGCGGGCGGCGACCTCACCCGCGCACCGGTGATCGCTATCGCCGTAACGATCGTGGGAGAGGTGCGATCTTCGAACATGAAGACGCGCGCGGGAGCATGTCCAACGGACGTCGTCGCGGTTACCGGGCCACTCGGAGACGCGCGCGCCCGAGATTTTCGTGCGATCCCAAAGCCGCGCATTGCGGAAGGACGCTGGCTCGCAGCCAGCCGCAACGTGCACGCGATGATGGACGTCTCGGACGGCCTTTCGACAGACTTGCTGCGCATGTGCGCGCTATCGAAATGCGGCGCGCTGATCGAACGCGTTCCGTTTGCGGAAACCGTCGCCGCTGCAGCGCGGGCGGCGGGAGAAAAACCCGAAACCTACGCGTTAGGCGCAGGGGAAGACTATGAGTTGCTGGTTGCAGTTAGTGCCGGCGCGTTCAAATATCTTGCCGCGCGTTTTCAGAAACGGTTTGGGCGCGCACTCGAACGCGTCGGCGTCATGCGCAAAGGTTCCGGCTTGTTCTTAAAAAGCGGGGACAGCGAGCAAGAGCTTGCCGCTACCGGCTGGGACCACTTTTCGGCCTAAGCCTTACGGGTGATGCGCTTGGCGCGTAGGCATGCCGTGCAGACCTTCGCGGTACGGTTAGTGCCGCGGTCGTTGATTCTAATCGACTGCAGGTTGGGCAGCCAGCGGCGCCGCGTCTTATTCATTGCGTGGCTGACATTGTTGCCGGCCATCGGGCCCTTGCCGCAAACTTCACAGCGTTTTGCCATAACGTTCCGCATAGTACCACGGGCCGGGGTCATTGACAACCCTTCCGAGAAGGCCATCGCCCGATGGATGTCACCGTCCTGGACGGCCGGGCCTACGCGAAGTTCATAACGGCCGGGTCCTATTTCGTTCGAAAATACCGCCAAGTCCTCAACGATCTCAACGTCTTTCCGGTCCCCGACGGCGACACGGGCACCAATATGTATTTGACCGTCAGGCAGGCGGCTGTGGAAGCGGCCAAGCAGCGCGGCGCTCCGCTTTCAAAGGTGGCCGAGGCGGCGGCCCAAGGAAGTCTAATGGGAGCCCGGGGCAACTCGGGCGTCATCATCTCGCAGATGCTGCGGGGATTCGCGCATCACGTCCGGCACCGCGACGAGATCGATACGTTCGTGTTCGCAACCGGCATGCGCGAGGCGGTGCAGGCGGCACGGCAGGCGCTGGTCCGGCCGGTCGAGGGAACGATTTTGAGCGTGGCCGACGCGGCCGCGGACGCTGCGTATCGTCTGGCCTTGCACGAAAAAGATTTCTACCGGTTATGCAACGGCGTGCTGCGCGCCGCGAACGCAGCCCTCGAACGCACGCCCGAGCAATTGCCTGTATTAAAGGAAGCCGGAGTCGTCGATGCGGGCGGCGCCGGACTCGTCTATTTCCTTGAAGGCGCGCTGCGCTTTCTTCCCGACAGCAAAGTGCACGCGACCGCTTTCCCGCGGCGGCCGGTTCGACATTCCGTGTTCACGCCGCAGCAGCGCGTCGGCGAGCGAAAGTTTTGCACCGAATTCATCCTCGCGCAAGCGCGCTGCTCGCCGCTCGACTTGCGTGAAGCGCTGACCGCACACGGCGATTCGCTGATCGTGGCGGGTGAAGCGCCGACGCTCAAAGTGCATGTTCATACCGACGATCCCGAGGGTGTGCAAGCCCTTGCTTCCAAGCACGGCAGCGTTACGCGCGTGAAAGTGGACAACATGGAGGAGCAGCACAACGTGTTACTTGTCGACGCGCCGGCCCGGCAGTATTCGATCGTTGCAGTCGTTCCCGGACCGGGGTTCGAACGGATCGTTCGCGAGCTCGGCGTCGAAGTGCCGCTGGTGACGCAAAAGAATCCCAGCGTCAGGGATCTGTTGCTCGCGATCAACAAATGCCTAGCTCCGGAGATCTACCTGTTCGCTAACGACAAGAACGTTGTGCTCGCGGCGCAGGAGGCGGCGAAGCTCAGCGCACGAACGGTGCACGTGCTGCCCACGCCCGATGTCGTCTCAGGAATCGCAGGACTTTTCGCGATGCGTTCGGGCGACGGCCAAGTTCCCGAGCCGCAGGCCATACTCGCGGCTGCGGCGCACCCGCGCAGCGCGCAAGTCTTTTTCGCCGGGAAGGACGCGACTCTCGGTGGAACGACCGTCGCACGCGGGAAGCCGGCGGCAACGAGCGGCGGTATCCTGTACGCTGGAAAGTCGCTTGCGGATGCGGCGGCACAGGCTCTTGAAGCAATGGGCGCACGAGATGGAGGGTTGATCACCGTGTACTATGGCGGCGTGCAAAAGGAACGCGGCGCGCAACGGCTAGCCGATAATTTGCGCGCATCATTTCCCGCCGCCGAGGTCGAGTATTATTTCGGAGGTCAGCGCGACACCGAGTTTTGGATCTCGCGGGATGAATAACGCCCGTCCGCGGATCGTCATCGACGCGATGGGCGGAGACCACGCCCCGGCGGAAATCGTCGCGGGGACGCTGCTCGCAGCTGCACAAGATTACGCCGACCTGACGCTCGCTGGGGACGAGGCGCAGATCCGGCCGCTGCTGCGCGGTCCGGCGGCAGCCAACATTGCGATCCTCCACGCGCCGCGAAACATTCCGATGGAGATGCACGCTTCGCAAGCGCTGCGCGTTGCCGGAGAAACATCGTTAGGCGTGGCGGTCGAAGCCGTAAAGGAAGGCCGCGCCGATGCCGTCGTTTCAGCTGGCAATAGCGCTGCCTTTTTGGGAATTGCGCTGGTAAAGCTGCGGCCGATCCCAGGCATTGCGCGCCCTGCCATCGCTACCGTATGGCCGGCGCTCAACGGGCCGATGGTTCTGCTCGATTCGGGCGCCAATGTGGATTGCCGTCCCGAGTGGCTCGAACAGTTCGGCATCATGGGATCGTCTTATGCGAAATCGGTTTTGAAGATCGCTAACCCGCGGGTCGCGATTTTGTCGATTGGTGAAGAGCGCTCGAAGGGAAACGCTCAGGTATTGGAAGCCGCCAAGCTGCTCGAACGTGCGCCGATTCACTTCATCGGCAACGTCGAAGGCAAAGATCTTTTTCACAACGCGGCCGACGTCGTCGTCGTGGACGGCTTTGTCGGTAACGTGGTGTTGAAGATGGGCGAAGGATTGATCGGCGACCTCGGCAAGGTGATCCGCGAGACGATCCTGGGCGGAAACTTCGTGACCAAGATCGGTGCCGCGCTCGTCGCGCCGGCGCTGCGCGGGCTACGCCGGAAATTCGATTACGAGGAGTATGGCGGCGCGCCGCTGCTCGGCCTTCGCGGCAACTGTATCGTCACGCACGGGCGCGCTTCGCGCAACGCCATTAGAGGGGCGATTCACGTGGCAGCCGACGAGGTGCGCAACGACGTCGTCGGAAAGATCAGCGATCTGGTCGCCCCCGATTTAACCGAGGTTTAGAACCTTCGCATGGCGGTTGCGATCGTAACCGACAGCACGTCGGACATCGAGCCGCAGCTGGCGGCGCGTCTGGGCATCACCGTCGTCCCGCTGTTCGTTATTTGGGGCGACCGGAGCTACCGTGACTATATCGATCTGAGCCGACGCGAATTCTACAAGAAACTCGCAACCCAGCCCGAGCTCCCGAAGACGTCGCAACCCTCGCCGCAGATGTTTGCAGAAGCGTTCGAGCCATTGGTGGCAGCCGGGAAGGAGATCGTCTGCCTCGTGGTCAGTTCCAAGCTTTCAGGCACGATAAATGCGGCGCGGGCGGCTGTAAGCCGTTTTGCCGGTGCGCGCATAGCGATCTTCGATTCGGAAAGCGTCGCGGGCGGGCTCGGGATGCAAGCGCGAGTGGCCAACGACCTCGCGGCGAGCGGGGCGGATGTCGATCGCATCCTCGAAGCGTTGGAAAAAGAAAAGCGCGCGCAGCGCTTGTATGCATGTATTCCGGACCTGTCGCACGTCGTGCGCACGGGGCGCATCGGCAAGGCGCAAGCCGCGATCGGCACGCTGATGAAGATCGTGCCGGTCATTTCATTGCGCGACGGCGAGGTTGTCGCCGAAGCGCAAGTACGCACCTTTGCTCGCGCAGAAGAGACGATGATCGACCTAGCGATGCGCAACGTGAACGATATTTCAGCCGGACGTTTTCTGGTGATGCACACGAACGCCCCGGCGCTGGCCGAATCGGTCCGCGAACGGCTCGAGGCGCGTTTTGCCGGCGTCGAACCGAAATTACTTGAAGTATTGGAAGCCGGTCCGGTGATAGCGACACACGGCGGCCCCGGAGCTGTCGGAGTGTTTTCCGCACAATGACCGGCGTCTACGTTCACTTGCCGTTCTGTCCGTACATTTGCCCGTACTGCGATTTTGCGAAATGGCCGTACAAGAGCAGTGCGGCGTGGCGCTACATGCAGGCATTGCAGCGCGAGATCGACGCGGCGCCGGCAGGCCTTGGTGAGCATACGGTCTTCTTGGGCGGCGGAACGCCTAATACGTATCAAGCCGAGGAGATCGAAGACTTGCTCGCGCGCCTCAGCCTGAAATTTCCCTCGATTGGGGAGACGACGATCGAAGTGAATCCCGAACTCGTTGCCGCGGCCGACCTTAAAACATACGTGGGTGCGGGGGTCACGCGCCTTTCGATCGGCGTGCAATCGTTCGTTCCAAGCGAGATGCGAACGCTCGGAAGAAAACATGAGACGCAACAGGTGCGCACTGCAGTGTCCGCCGCGCGATCGGCGGGGATTCGCAGCGTAAGTTTGGATCTGATGTTCGCCGTTCCGGGACAGACGCAGCAAAGTTGGCGCCAATCGATCGAAGAAGCGCTCGCCTTGAAGCCGGATCATATTTCGGTTTATGGTCTAACGGTAGAAGCCGGTACACCGTACGCGGCGTGGCGTGAACGCGAGCCCGGCGCTTTTCCCGATCAAGATCTCGAAGCCGATCTTTATGAGACGGCGATCGACTTGCTCGAGCAGGCCGGTTTCGAACACTACGAGATCAGCAATTTCGCGCAGCCGGGCCACCACTGCGCGCACAATGCGAACTATTGGGCGAACGGTGAGTACGCCGGCTTCGGCGTGGGCGCGTCCTCGTTCAAGAATGGCGTGCGCTCGGCGCACACGCGCGATTTGGAAATCTACCTGGAAGCGGCATCCAAGAGCCTGAGCATTCCGCAAGAATCGGAGCGTCTGGAAGGAGCACAGCGAGCCGGGGAAGCGGTGATGCTGGCGCTGCGGACTGCGCAGGGGCTATCGTTTGCAGCCTTCAAAGAACGTTACGGGTTGGAATTTCTGGAATACTACGCTCCGATCGTCGAGCCATATCGCGAGGCCGGGCTGCTCGAGGTCGACGCGGCGGGCGCGCGGCTGACGCGCCGCGGACGATTCGTAGCCAACGACATATGCGCAACATTCATAACGCTTCCCTAGGACCCAACTTCGCCGCCGCGATATTGCGCGTTGTGTTCGCGATCGTTTTCGCGATCACGGGATTTCTTTTGGGCCGTGAAGCCTATCTCTACTTGGTTGCGCCGCATTTTGCCACCGAGAACCTGCAATTCGTCTTTACAATCGCGGTTCCGCTCGCGGGCGCGATTCTCGGGCTTTTTCTCGCGCCGCTGGCCCAGAACGTATTCGAGGGAGAGCTGAATTCGATCGAACGCGCGATCGAGCGCCTCGCACCTTATGAAATTGCCGGCGGCGCCTTAGGGCTCATCGCCGGTCTGGTGATCGCGTTTCTCATACGCAGCATCCTTTTCGAATTTATTTCGACGACTGGGCGTTCGGGAAGTTACGTCGCCATTCTGCTCTACATCGTGCTCAGCGTATTCTTCGCATACTTAGGCGCACGAGTCGGCTCGCGAAAAATGGCCACGCTCTCGCTAGCCGGGACGAGCGCGGCCGGTAACGTGCCGAAGATCATCGACACATCGGTGATCGTCGACGGGCGGATTGTCGAGATCTTGCAAGCGGGTTTTCTCGAAGGCCCATTCATCTTGCCGCGCTTCATCTTGCGCGAGCTGCAAGCCGTTGCGGATTCCGCGGATACGCTCAAGCGCACGCGCGGGCGCCGCGGCTTGGACGTACTGAATCGGTTGCAAGAACTCGGTTCGCTCGAGATTAGCGAACGCGATTACGACGCCGTCCGCGAGGCCGACGCGAAACTAGTGCGGCTCGCGCAGGAGCTGGGCGGCAAGCTCGTGACCAACGATTATAATCTCAACCGCGTCGCTCACGTTGAAGGCGTAGCCGTCCTCAACGTCAACGAGTTGGCCAACGCGGTCAAACCGGTGGTGCTGCCCGGTGAAGAGTTGCACGTTCAGGTGATTCGCGACGGCAAGGAGCCGAACCAAGGCGTCGGTTACCTCGACGACGGCACGATGGTCGTCGTGGAGAACGGCCGCCGCTTGATCGGTGAAGCCGTCGACGTGGTTGTGACGAGCGTGCTCCAAACGGTTGCCGGCCGGATGATTTTCGCCAAACCCCGCAAGGAAGCGCATTGATGCGCCGTCCACCGTCGTGGACCGCGATCGTTGTCGCTGCCGGGCGCGGGACCCGTTTCGGACGGCCGAAACAGTTGCTCGAAATTGCGGGTACGCCGATGCTGGCGTGGTCGATTCGCACGTTTGCCGAGATGCCGGAGATCGACGCGATCGTCGTCGTGACCGAAGGCGAATGGCTGCCGGAGATTTCGCCTATTGCCGCGCAAGCCGGGGGGACGAAATGTTTGCCGCTCGTTCCGGGCGGCGCCACGCGGCAAGGCAGCGTGTACGAAGGATTGCGCGCCGTTCCGCCGGGCTGCGATGCAGTCTTGGTGCACGACGGGGCGCGTCCGCTGGTCAATCCCGAGAACGTGCGCAACGGGATGCAGATCATCGGCGACGGATTTGCGTCATTGTTGGCGGTGCCTGTCGTGGATACGGTGAAGATCGTCGAGCCTCACTCGCGCATCGTCAAAGAAACCTCGCCGCGCGAACGCTTGTGGGCGGCGCAAACCCCGCAATTCGCAACGCTGCCGGATATGCGTTTGGCGCACGACACCGCGCGCCGCGATCATTTCGCCGCCACCGACGATGCGATGCTGCTGGAACGTATCGGCGTGACGGTGCAGATAGTGCCCGGCTCGCCGGACAACTTCAAAGTGACGCTGCCCGAAGATCTCGCGCGCGCCGAAGACATTTTGCGGCGCCGCTTTGCGGACGCCCGCTGATGCGCGTCGGATTCGGCTTCGACGCTCACCGGCTTGCGGACGGCCGAAAATTGATCCTGGGCGGAGTGCAAGTCGAAAGCGATCGTGGAGCGCTCGGACACTCCGATGCGGATGTGCTCGCCCACGCAATCTGCGATGCGATTCTCGGCGCCGCCGCGATCGGCGATCTCGGAGGACGGTTTCCCGCTTCGGACGCGCGTTGGAAAGACGCCGATTCGATGGAGATGCTCGCGCAGTGCGCTGCGGCAGTTCGAGATGGCGGCTACGTTATTCAAAACATCGACGCAACGATCGTTCTGGAATCTCCGCGGCTGGCCGCCCATATAGATCGGATGCGCGAGAATATCGCGCGCCGTTTGCGGCTGGGCGCCGGTCAAGTCAGCGTGAAGGCAAAGAGTAGCGAAGGAATGGGCTATACGGGGGACGGCACCGGAATTGCCGCGTCCGCGGTTGCCTTGATCGAACCGTCATAAAATGTTGGAACGTCAAACGCTCGCGGCCAAGATGCAGCGCTGGGGATTTTTAGAAGAACCTGTACCCGAAGCGGCGTGGCAATGGATCGACACGTTCGTGGCAGCCTATGGAAATCGCACAATTGACGAGGCGCAATCGGCGGTCGCGTCACTTCGTGCGGAGGGGTGTATGATTCCGGCGTTGGAGTTGGAGCGGTTGCGTTCGCGCGACACGCTGTTCTTTCTCGACTCCGTCGGGCAGTACGTCGACGAGCAACCCGAGCTTCGCGATTTGCCGCTGGATCGCGATTTGGCGGAGATCGCCAAAGAGTTCGGCTTGTCGAAGGAGGACGCATTGCACGTGACGCGCATGGCGCTGACCGGCGAAAAAGATGGGCCGCCGCTGGAGTTGCTTTTTCCGCTGCTCGGGCACGACCGCATACTCATCCGCATCGGCGCTGTCAATTCGCGTTTGTTGCATGGACGCGGACTGCAGCCGCTGGCGTTCGGCCCCGACGGAAAACCGTTCGAGCCGATTCACGGAGAGCGCCCCGACAATGGATGACGTGTTCTCGGCAATCGGTGCAGACTTACGCGCGGCAACGAAACGTGACCCGGCTGCGCAGGGTGCTTTGGACGTTGTCTTGTCGTATCCCGGATTTCACGCTATTGCGGCGCACCGGTTCATCCACGCGCTGCATCGCACCGGATTGCCGTTGCTGCCACGGTGGCTCTCGAACCTGAACCGCTTTCTTACCGGCGTCGAGATTCATCCCAACGCGCGCATCGGGCGCGGTTTTTTTATCGATCACGGAATGGGCGTCGTCATCGGCGAGACCGCCGTCGTGGGCGAGAACTGCACGCTCTACCAAGGAGTGACGCTCGGCGGAACGAGCCTCTCGCGCGGCAAACGTCATCCGACGTTGGGAAATAATGTAACCGTGGGCGTCGGAGCGGCCGTACTTGGTGCTATTACGATCGGGGATAATGCGAAAATCGGTGGAGGATCCGTGGTCGTCAGGGATGTTCCGGCGAATGCGACGGCAGTCGGTGTGCCGGCGCGCATCGTCATGAAAGACGGCGTTGCGGTCAGCGCCGCACCGGAAGAAGAGACGTGGTCGTGGGTGATATAGAGTGAAACTCTACAACACGCGCACGCGCGCTCTTGAAGAGTTCAAACCGCTCAAGCCGCCGCACGTGCGGATCTACGTTTGCGGTTTGACGCCGTCGGCGGAGGCGCACGCGGGGCACGCGCGCTCCTTCTTGTTTTTCGACGTCTTGCGAAATTATCTCGAACATTTGCGTTACGACGTGACTTTCGTGCAGAACGTCACCGACATCGACGATCGCAGCATCGAACGCGCCAAGGAAACCGGCGAGCACTGGTACGACATCGTCGGCAGCTATTACGCCTCGTTCAAAGAATCGATGCGCAAACTTGGCGTGCGTCAGCCCGATGAGGAGCCTTACGCAACCCGCTTCATTCCGCAGATCGTCGAGATGATAAGGCAGCTCGTGGATAAGGGCTACGCTTATGTTTCCAAGGGCGGCGTCTACTATCGCGTCGCGAAGTTTCCGCGCTACGGAGCTTTGAGCGGCCGCAACGTCAAGGATTTGGAAGCGGGCGCGCGCGTCGAGGTCGACGAGTTCAAGGATGATCCGCTCGATTTCGCGCTGTGGAAATTTGCCAAGCCGGGCGAACCGACGTGGCCTTCGCCGTGGGGCGACGGACGGCCGGGCTGGCATATCGAGTGTTCGGCGATGTCGCGCTCGCTGCTCGATCCGCCCGGCGAAGGCTTCGACATCCACGGCGGCGGCGCGGATTTGATCTTTCCGCACCACGAGAATGAGATCGCGCAAAGCGAGCCGTTAATGAAAAAGCCGCCGATGGCAAACTTTTGGCTGCACGGCGGATTGGTGCAGTTCGAAAGCCGCAAGATGAGCAAGTCGCTGGGCAATTTCGAACCGCTCGCGGATTTGCTCGAGCGATTCGATCCGCAGGCGATCCGGCTGGCTTTTCTGCAGACCGGTTACAGCAAGGTGATGAACTTTACGGATGAGTCGATGGCCGCGGCCAATGCCGGACTCAATCGTATCAAGGAGTGCTGGCGCGAACTCGACCGGGGCGAAGGCCGCGACGGCAGCCTGATGCCGCGCATCGAAGCCGCACTCGACGAAGACTTCAACACGGCGCAGGCGCTGTCGGAAATATTCGGCTATATCAGCAATCCAAAGACGGCAAATCGTGCGGAATTAACCTACGTGCTGGCGCTGCTCGGGATCAAACCCGATGACTCCTGGCTGGCCGATGCGCCGCGCATGCTGCGAGTGGATTTCTTGGACCGGCTGCACGATGAACTTGGTTCGCAAGTCTCGCTGAACCGCGAAACTCCCGAAGGCGCGATCGCGCAAGTTCTCCGGTTGCGCGCGCGAGCCCGCGCGGAAAAAGATTGGAAAGAATCGGACCGCCTGCGCGACGCATTGCTGCGTTGCGGCGTCGAATTGCGCGACGAGCAAGGCGGTGAGACAACGTGGCAGCCCGTGTAGATCTCGACGACGTCGTTTACGGCGTGCACGCGATCGAAGAAGCGTTGATCGCGGGCGAGCCGTTGCGGCGCGTGCACGTCGCGGGGGAACGCCGTCGCGATCCGGCGGTGAGAAAAATTCTCGACCTTGCGAGCGAGCGCGGCGCGCAAGTACGCTTTGAAGATCGCCGGTTCTTTTCGCAGTTTCCGTACAAAGCGCACCAAGGCGTCGTCGCGGTCGGAGAGCCGTTTCCTTACGCGACTCTGGAAAGCGTGCTAGCCAAGCGCAGCAAGCCCGCGCTGTTCGTCGTGCTCGATCACATTACCGATCCGCACAACGCGGGCGCGATTATCCGCACCGCCGAGTCGGCTGGCGCAGACGCCGTGATTTTGCCCGAGCGCAGGTCGGCCGGAGTCAATGCCACGGTTCGTAAAGCGGCCGCCGGCGCGACGGCGCACATTCCGATCGCGCGCGTCAGCAACGTGGCCGAGACGCTCCGCAAGCTCAAGAAAGCCTCGATCTGGGTCGCCGGCGCCGATCCGGCCGAAGGCAGCGTCGAATATCCGCAAGCGAATCTGGCGAGCGATCTAGCCCTAGTCATCGGCGCCGAGGGGCAAGGCCTTTCCCAAGTGGCCCGCAAGGAATGCGATTTTCTGGTGAGGATTCCGATGCTGGGGAGGGTCGCCTCGCTTAACGCCTCGGTGGCGGCCGCTGTCTTGCTCTACGAGGCAGTCAGGCAGCGCTCCCAGAGCTGAGCGGTCGAAGTCCTTGACGGCGCAAGGAGTACCCTTTTATACTTGGGCGAGATGTGTGGCGCTCGACGGGCTCCGGCCCGCGATTTGCCCACATCGGTTGCAAAAGGGTAGAGGCAATTATGGCGATGACCCAACCCGTCTCGGAGGTCCTGGATTACCACGAACGGGTCGACGAGGACTTGGTCGCAACAGCCAAATCGGGCGACAACCTCGCGATGGAGTTCCTGCTCAACAAGTATAAGAATTTCGTCCGCATCAAAGCGAAGAGCTATTTCTTGATCGGCGCCGATCGCGAAGACATCATTCAAGAAGGCATGATCGGCCTATACAAGGCCGTCCGCGACTTTAAAGCCGACAAACTTTCGAGTTTCCGCGCATTCGCCGAACTCTGTATCACGCGACAGATTATCACGGCGATCAAGACGGCGACTCGCCAGAAGCACATTCCGCTGAATCAATACATCTCGCTGAACAAGCCGATTTACGATGAGGACAGCGAGCGAACGCTGCTCGACGTCATGGCTTCGAACAAGACGTCGGATCCGGAAGAGCTGGTTATCAATCAAGAAGTTTCTCAAGACATCAAAGAACGGATTCAAGAGAACCTTTCGGAGCTCGAGTCGCAAGTGTTGCTGTCGTATCTTGAAGGCAAGAGCTATCAAGAGATGGCGCGCGACCTCGGCCGGCACGTCAAGTCGATCGACAACGCGCTGCAGCGCGTCAAGCGGAAGATTGAGAAGAACCTTTCGGAGATAGAACTGCCGTAAAAACGAAGGGCGCCTAATCGGCGCCCCTTTTGTTACTTTCGCTGGTGCAGGTAGAGGTAGTTGCCTTCAGGATCGATGCACTCGGTTGCGCCGCACGACTCGCCTTCGAATTTCCGATCCGTGATTTTTCCGCCGAGCTGCTTCGCGCGTTCCGAGGCTTTGCCCATGTCGGAAACGCCGAACATGATGCCGTGGCCTTCCTTCCAGCCGGCCGACGGATCCTGGGCTAGAGCGAACGTTGCGCCGTCCGGCAGTTCGTACTCGACCCAGTAGTCGGATTCCATTCCGGGCTTCCAGTCGAAGAGACTTTCGTAAAATGCGCGCGCGCGCTTCATGTCTTTCACGGTGTAGAAGACGACGTCGAGTCCGCGCAACGGAAGTTTTTGTTCGCTCATCCCAAGCGCTTCACGATTTCGGTATAGAGCGCCTCTCGGTCAGCGAGCGGATCGACGATGAAGGCTTGCGCATCCTTGCCCGCGGTTTTCGGATCGATGACGACGGTTACGTGCCGGCGAGCGCAGACGTCCATGCAGCTTGTGTTGACCGCGCGGATCTTACCCCACAGTCCGTCGGCTTTCAATCGGTCTTTGAGCCAGTCGCGTAAATGGAAGTCGCCGATTTCGGCAGCTTTATCGGGGTCCTCTTCGGGAATGCGCTCTTTCGCGCACCGTTCGCAAACGAGCACGAGTCCGGCATCTGACCACTTCGGTTTAATTGTCTGCATGAAATATCTTAGCCGGCAGAGGGATTCGAACCCACGAAGACTTTCGTCGACAGCTTACAAAGCTGTTGCCTTTGGCCGCTTGGCTATGCCGGCTTATAACAGCTTGAGTTGTGTGGGCGTCGGGTCTATTACCTGCCCATAACACTGCTGAGTCAGCAAACGCGCCGCGGCTGCAAATTCCGTCGGCGAATCCTTCCGGCCGCCAAGGCGATGGGCACGTCCGTTTCCTCGATTGAGCGCCCGATACGTTGGCGTCAGCGAGTGGCAATTAGGACAGAGAAGGGTGAGGTTCTCGGCGGAATTATTCCGCCAATTTCCGTCAATGTGCTCGACCTCGACGGGGATGTTGCCGGTCACCGAATGACGTTTGGCCCAGCCGCAGCCGCTGCATTTTTCGCCGATCACGAAAATCAGGTACTTACGGATAAAAACGGAGCGGCTCAAAATCGGCGGGTACTGACCTGCTTCCAACTGCCGACACCTTGCTTTGAAATGATACGCATGTTGGCATTTGCCGGAGCAGAATTTTCCAGAACCTTTTTTGATCAGATCTCCGCAGCCGTTGGTGCACCAACCACGAAATTTCTTCGGATTCATAAAGCGATATTATCGCCGCGATATGCCAACAGCATGGCACAATGTTTATGTCAAGCGAAAGTCCTGAAATATCGTAACGAAATACTTAACCGATATATGAAACCACAATACGATTTGGAATCGTCGGCGAATAGCGAATCCATTGACATTGTGCGATTCCGCTACGCTCGCGAAGCGGAATCGGATCGAGCCCGCGTGTAGCGGGACCCGCGACGCGCGCGCCGCTGCGATCGAATTGCGATCCGTGACACGGGCACGCGAACCGATTAAGGAATGGCTTCCACTCGTAGTAGCAACCGAGATGCGGACAAATCGGACTGAAAAGCGCAAACCCAATGTTGACGACTGGGTAGGGCAGCGTATCTTTACCATTCGCAGTGAAAAGATCGCTGCGGTCGCGCATGAATTTCTTGGCGTCCTCGACCTTGATGCCCCAAACGGATTGTGGCGACCCGGCAGTTAGGTATGCGTCCTTGCTGTGCATCTGTATGTCGATCTGCACCGGCGTGTCCGTTGACGCCAGAAACTGTTTCCAGCCGTCTTCATCCATGCCGGTCCAAGTGGGACGCCCGGGATCCACATCGGGCATCAACGCGGCGGCAGTCGGAATCGCGAGCGTTAGGCCAATCACGCCGCCGATTGTGATCGTCGCTCTTCCCATCCATTCGCGACGGGAGAGTTCCTCATTGGCCTGCGATCGGGCGTCGCTCTTCGCCATGTCAGCCTCCTCCGGATCGGTCTCTGTCAGAATGGTACCACTATTTCGCGAGCTCGAACGTGACATTTGGATGTTTGGGCTCGGCAACGTGAATAAAGAAGACCCGCCATGGCGGGCCTTCTTTTGTCTCTGGAGGAGACGTCCCGATTTATTTGACGACGTGCCAGTCGCTGATGACGTACTGTTTGCCGGTTGCCGTCACCGTCAACACTCCATCGCCGAAGGCATTGACGTTGAACGTGTCGACCGTCGTGCCGCTCTTGGTCAGCGTGCCTGCGATGAAGTGCGGATCGGGCGGCGGGAGGCTGGTGTTGGTGCTGACGTTGAGCGTGTCGCCGTTTACGAGCGTCGCGTTCGTGATCGTCAGATTGGTGAGGATGCCGCGCGAGTACGTTGCGCTAATCGGTATGTTGAACGAGCCCTTCAAGGTCCCGCCCGCCAGCGTGAACATCGGCGTGGAGATTGGGCAGGCGATATTCTGACTTCCGATTTGAATCGAGAGCGAGCCGACGGCGCCGGTGTACGCGTTGCCGGTGTGCGTTGATTGCCAGGTGACCGAACCGTCGCTGTTGAGCGTCCGGGTGCCGCTCGGCAGTAACCCCGACCATCCATACGTTTTGCCGGAGATTCCGACTGCATTGTATCCTGCTGAGTCGGAACAGAACGTCGTGCTGTTGCCGGAAGCGGCTGCAAGCACGAACTCTCCGTCCCCCACGATGGTTTTTACGCCGGCCACATCGAGCTCACCGGTGTGCGAGCGATCGAAACCGTTCTTCACAACCGGATAGCCGTATTGGTCGAACGAGGCGTTGATATAATTTACTGTTTCCGTGCGAACCGCGGACGGCGTCGAGGAATTCAACGCGTACATTTTGGCCGTGCGCGCGACCGTCTCGGAACTGGAACTCGTAGATGTCCAGATTCTCACGATGTCACGCGCCAAGCCGACGCAAGTGTTGTCGTAGAAGAACTGCGTTTCGGTGGAATTGGGGTCGCCGTTCTTGTCGGGAGCGTAGAATTCAATGCCGTTGTTGCAGGTGCCGGAAGCGTTTTGTGGCGATGCGCTCAGGGGTTGGATAGCGCTGGACTGCAATGGCGAATTGGTCGAGGCGTTGACATTGGAGAAGTCTTGTACGGGCGCGCCGACCGCCTCGGTCGATGCGATCGCGTCTTCGGTTTGAGTCGATTGGGTCGTGATGCCACCGGAAGTATCGGAGGTAGGGTTGAATGAACCGGTGGCTCCGCCGCCGCACGCGGTCAGCGTCGTGGCGAGAAACGCCGCGAGTATGAGGAGATTGCTCGTTTTCATTGCGGTAGCTCCAAAGTAGCGAAGTGCTTGACTCCGTTATATCCCAGGCAGTTCCCAGATTCATTAGGCGAGCTTTAGGTAAACCGGAGAAATGGATTAGAATGTTAGGGAGACGGGCACAGGACTCGCGGCGGACTGCATCGTACCCTGGTGCGCTCTAGTATGGGTAGGTGGCCGAGTGGTTAAAGGCAACAGACTGTAAATCTGTCCAGCTAACGCTGTACGCTGGTTCGAATCCAGCCCTGCCCACCAAATTCGCGGGCGTTGCATAATGGTAGTGCGTTTGCCTTCCAAGCAAACAGTGCGGGTTCGATTCCCGCCGCCCGCTCCAAATACGCAAATACGCTCGCAGCAATTTGGAAAACGAACGGCCATACGTTCATGGCATCCAATGGTTATGGAAATTACTTGGAAGCCGGTGCGTTCACGCCCCGGAGAAACGCGCGGCCAGCTACCGGTGAGCGCCTTCGCTTTCCCGAAGGAACGCAAAGAGCCGCTGACCGATGCGACTCACGTCCGCAGTGCCATCGCGCGCTTCCCGCAAGTTGACGGCGTTGACGACGACGAGCGCGCTCAGGCTTTCGGCAACATCAAGGCTGCCGCGCAATATTACGGCATCGCGCTACATGCTAAGAACTGGCGCGACCTCACGGCCTAGCTCGGCGGCAGAGCGAGTGACTGTACTTGCTCCAACCGAACTGCGTTTGTTGATCGTGTTCGCGCTCGAGCGAGCCGTCTTTCCAGCGCGTGTATATTTCGCGTGATTTGAACGATCCGCCCGGAAAATTTGCCGAACCTTCAAAGACGAGCTGATCATTCTTCCAATCGCCCGACATCGAAACTTCAAGTAAACCGTTCGATCCCATACTCGTCGCCCACCATTTCCGCTCTTGTTGATCGTAGCGATAGTATTCGATAAACTCGCCAATCGTCGTCGACGGCGGATTAATGAACGTGTTCTCGAGGACCAGCCACTGCCTGCCGAGCACCGGGTGGTACAGCAGGAAAGATTTTGAGGCCGCGTCGCTGGTGCATTCCCAATTGCCGCTGAAATAGTCGAACGGTGCTGCCCGAGCGCGGTCTTGGGCGCTCAGCAAGAGCAGTGCGGCTATGAGTCCCGTTGCAAAAGCGTTGCGCATTGACGGCGCTTCGACCGTCAAAAGGCTGGCCCTACGTAGGACGCAAAGTGTAATGATATGGACATTTTCTGGGTGCGCCGGCCGCGACTCTTTGTGACATACAGTTGGCACACTTGTCGGCTAAAATTTAGCTATGGAAATGGGTGTTAAACGAGATACTAAGCGGGTCGGCGATATTTCAGAAATTATGGTTCTTGGCGCTCTGGTGCGAGCAGGATACTATGTATCGATACCGTTCGGAGAAAACCAGCGTTACGATCTGATCGCCGAAAAAGATAACAGACTTTTTCGCGTTCAAGTCAAGACGGGCCGGTTACGAAAAGGCGCGATTTTGTTCGCATGTTATAGCTCGCATGCTCATCGCGGAGGCGGCATGCGCCGATATGACGGTGAAATCGATCTGTTTGGCATTTATTGCCATGACGTGGAGAGCGTCTATTTGATTCCTGTGGGCGAGATATCAGCCTGGTCGTGGTCTTTAAGAGTCGAGTCGCCGAAAAACGGGCAATCGAAGAAAGTTCGCTGGGCCTCGCGCTATCTGCTCGAGCCCGGTAGGGGCGACCCCGGTTTACGGAGTATCGGCCCGATGCAGCTGGAGATGCCGTCGTAGCTTAGTGGTAAAGCACGCCGTTGGTAACGGCGAGAGCGTGGGTTCAATCCCCACCGACGGCTCCATCTTTCCAGCCCGAAAGGCCGGCGCGTGGAATTCAAGGTCGAGTTTATTGTCCCGCCGGATGTCGCTTTTACTTCGCTGGTGCGAACGATACCGTTGTGAGCAATTTCGAAAAGAACTGCTCGCCTATATCGAGATCGCTTCCAGGAACGCGCCGACCAGCCGCTCGATACCGGCTTGATCCTCAGCGCGAAAGCGCGCTAACTCCGGGCTGTCCACGTCGAAAACACCGCGCACCCGCCCGTTGACGATCAGCGGTACGACCAGCTCGGATTTCGAAGCCGAGTCGCAATAAATATGATCTGCAGCAGCGCTGACGTCGTCGATGACGACCGTGCGCATCTCGTCAAAGGCGCGGTTGCAAATGCCGCGCCCTTTCGGAAGCCGCGTGCAGGCGGGTTTGCCGCCAAACGGACCCAACACCAAACCGTCGCTTGACGGAAGATAGAAACCGGCCCAATTGATCGCCGGCAGCTCGCTGTAAACGAACGCGGCGAAGTTGGCGGCGTTGGCGATAAAATCGCGCTCGTCTTCCAACAAGCCCCGCACCTGGCGTTCCAGCAGAGCGTAATCGACTGCGTGCACTCGCCGCTCTTTAGGCCGCCGGCGATCGAAGCCCTCGGCGCTCTGCACAGGGCCGGGTGCCGGCTGGGGGTAAGGAAGCGCCTGCGCGCCCGTAGCTCAATTGGATAGAGCAAGGCACTCCTAAGGCCGAGGTTGGCGGTTCAATTCCGTCCGGGCGCACCACCTCGCGGCGTGCTTGCCGGACCCCCCGCGGCGGTGCTATAATCAGGCCCTGAACGGACCTGCGGGTCCGTTTATTTAGTGTCGGCGCGTTAGTGCTAAGGCTTAAAAGTGGCAAAAAAAGAAAATCGCGTAGTGGTCGTTCTGGCGTGCACGGAGTGCAAACGCCGCAACTACAATTCGCAAAAAAATAAGCAAAAGACGACAGAACGGCTCGAATTGAGCAAGTACTGCCGTTTTTGCCGCTGCCATAAGCCGCACCGCGAGACGAAGTAAAGGCCCATAGGGCGGTAGCTCAATTGGTAGAGTTGCGGTCTCCAAAACCGTCGGTTGCAGGTTCGAGTCCTGTCCGCCCTGCCAATTCCCGGAAAGATCCTAACAATGAGTAAAGTACCAGCGACTACATCGAGCAATCGGCCAAATCCGCGCGAATTCGTTCGCGGCGTGTGGCTCGAGTTGCGCCGCGTTACGTGGCCCACGCGCGAGGAATGGATCTCGGCGACCGTTTTGACGGTCGTGCTTGTCGTCGCGGTCGGACTCTACACGTATGCGGCCGACTGGGTCTTCGGCCAAATCTTCAGTCACATTCACCCGCCGGTTACATCATGATAGAATTTCCCAGCCACGAATCCGAAGCCGAAGCGCTTTCAGAAGCGTCCGGCGTACAAGATACGCCCGAACAGGCGGCTGAAGCTTACGAAGACGCCCAACGCGCCGGTGCAGTGAGCACTGAGGTAGCCGAACGCGAAAGCGAAACGCTGGAGCACGAAACGCCGGAAGCGGAAGTTGCGCAGATCGAAGCGATCGAAGCCGCGGCGACCGACGGCCAGCCCAAAGGAAAAGACAGCCGCAAGCATTGGTTCGTGATCCACACGTATTCCGGATACGAAAACAAAGTCAAAGCCAACCTCGAGCGGCGCATCCACTCGATGAACATAAAAGACAAGATTTTTCGCGTGCTCGTACCGATGGAAGACGAAGTCGAGTTCAAAGACGGCAAGCGCAAAATTACGCCGAAAAAAGTTTTTCCCGGCTACGTGCTGGTCGAGATGGACATGGATGATCAATCCTGGTACGTCGTGCGCAACACGTCGGGCGTAACCGGTTTTGTCGGCAGCCCCGGCGCCGGCGAGAAACCCGTGCCGCTGCAAGACAAAGAAGTCAAAACGATCCTCAAGCAAATGGGCATCGAAACGCCCAAGCTCAAGATCGACTTCAAGAAAGGCGATCGCGTCAAAGTCACGTCCGGACCGTTCTTCGACTTCACGGGACTCATCGACGAGATTCAGCCCGAGAAAGAAAAAGTTCGCGCGCTCATCTCGATCTTCGGGCGTGAAACGCCGGTCGAACTCGAGTTTTATCAGATTGAGAAAGTGTAATGAAACCTTACGTCGGAATCGTCTCGGTCAAAGTCAAAGATCAGGACCGCGCCAAGGCGTTCTTCATGGACAATTTCGGCTGGGTCTGCACCGCGGACGCACCGATGGGCGATTACCGCTGGGTGAGCGTCTCTCCCAGTGAGAACGGCCAAACGAACATCCATCTTTCGAAAGACGATGGCGCCGGCGAGTCGACGAATATCATGATCGAGTGCGACGACGTCGTGAAAATGGTGGAAGCGCTCAAAGCCAAAGGCGTCGAGATTACCGAACAGCCGATCACGGAATCCTGGGGCGGCACGGCGTCGTTCAAGGACTCCGAAGGCAACCGGTACAGACTCCACCACCCCGCAAAATAAGCGATCTCTCACACGAAGCGACCCCGGTCGTGTGGTGTATTAGGGGGAGTCTTGAAAGGACGAAATCATGGCAAAAAAAGTCGTAGGCAAAATCGGCCTGCAAATTCCGGCCGGCAAAGCCACTCCGGCGCCGCCCATCGGGCCCGCGCTCGGTCCCTACAGTTTGAATATCATGGACTTCTGCAAGCAGTACAACGAACGTACCGCCTCGCAGGCGGGCATGATCATTCCCGTCGAGATCACGGTCTTCGAAGACCGGACGTTTACGTTCATCACGAAGACGCCGCCGGCGTCATTCCTCATCAAACAAGCCGCCAAGATCGAATCGGGCTCGAAAGAACCCAACCGCGACAAAGTCGGCAAACTGACGCAAAAGCAAGTCGAAGAAATTGCGAAAGTAAAGATGCCCGATCTCAATGCGAACGACATCGAGATGGCCAAGCGCATCATCGCCGGAACGGCACGCTCGATGGGTGTGGAGGTTGAAGGCTGATGGCGCGCACGCACGGCAAGCGTTTCCGCAACTTGGTTCAGACGTACAATGCCGCCGAAGCGCTCGATACGGCCCAAGCGGTTTCGCTGGTGAAGAAAAACGCGAATGCGAAGTTCGACGAAACGATCGAAGCCCACATTCGTCTGGGCGTCGATCCCAAGAAAAGCGAGCAAAACGTGCGCGGCACGGTGCTGTTGCCGCACGGAACGGGTCGCGCCGTTCGCGTGGTCGCGTTCGCCAAGGGCGACAAAGCCAAGGAGGCGGAAGCCGCCGGCGCCGATTTCGTCGGCGAACAAGATCTGATCGACAAAATCAAGGGCGGATTTGCCGATTTCGACGTGGCCGTCGCGACGCCCGACATGATGGGCCCGGTCGGTTCGCAGCTGGGGCGGATTCTCGCGCAGAAGATGCCGAACCCGAAAGCGGGCACAGTTTCGCCCAACATCGGCGCCGCGGTGCGCGACATCAAAGCGGGCAAGGTCGAGTACCGTTTGGATAAGGCGTCGATCGTGCACACGATCGTCGGCAAGGCGAGTTTCGGCGAAGAGCAGCTCGCAGAGAACGTAGTCACGCTGCTCGACGCGATCATTCGCGCCAAGCCTGCGGCTTCGAAGGGAACCTACCTGCGCAGCATCACGCTGACAAGCACGATGGGCCCGGGCGTGAAAGTCGATCCGAACAAAGTTCGAACGACTACGGCCTAGCCCGATCTAGACGAGCGAGACTGCTCCAGAGGCGAGATCGTAGACGGCCCCGATGATCTCGACGCCTTTGGCCGCCACGATCGGATCGGCTTTGAGCTTCGCGACGTTGGCGTGCACATTTGCGATGATAGCGTTGTGCACCCAGTCGCCGCCGCTATGCTGCGTCGCTTTTGCGGACGGAGCGATCGCCTTGGCGATTCCTTGAATGTGTCCGGGAAACGTCGTGCCGCTGCCGACGAATTCGGTTGCGGCTTTGACCGCGCCGCAAGACGAATGCCCGAGCACCATCACGAGCGTCGACTTGAGGACGGCGACGGCGTACTCGAGCGATCCGGTACCGGCTGCTTCAGCGAAATTTCCCGCGACCCGCACGACAAAAATATCACCCGGTTCGTGATCGAAAACCGCTTCGACCGGCACCCGCGAGTCCGAACAGCCTAAGACTGCCGCAAAAGGCGCTTGGCCGTTGGCGAGTTGGGCGCGCTTGACCGTGGCCGGCAAGCACTGCGGGGTGCCGGCGACAAAGCGGGCGTTGCCCTTCATCAGTGCTTTGAGAGAGTCGGAGGCGTTCATCCGGGCTTGCTCGTTCGCTGCCCGGGCGGGGGATTCCGCAGCGGTGAGCGCCACCGCGGCGGCGGAAGATAGCAAGAAAGAACGGCGATTCGTTTTCATGGCGCTTGCTTGTATTGGGGCGCCCGGCAGCCCTTGCGCCGTCCCGCCGTCGTCTGCTATGATGGCCCACGGCTCCGAAGACCGCACCTGGCTTAGGCCATAATTGAAACTTCCTCAGCCCCAAAGCTGCGAAAGCAGCGCAGTCCTGAGCGAAGTCGCAGGGTGCACAGGACGCACTCGAAGGCTCGCATCGCGCAGCGCGATGGTTCTTAAGATGGCGCCCTCCGGACGGATGGAGCGCCGTTTCTGTTTTTGAGGATCGATGCCGACAGCTAAAAAAGAAGCCGCGATCGCCGAACTGCAGCGCAAGCTCGCGGGTGCGACCAACCTTTTCCTCACCGATTACACGGGTTTGACCGTCGAACAAATCACGCGTTTGCGCGGCGAATTGCGCAAAGACGGCAATTCGTATGCCGTCGTGAAGAACTCGCTGTTTTCGATCGCTGCCGCCGATCTCGCGAAACAACTCGAACAGTTTCTCGCCGGGCCGACTGGCGTGGTGTTCGCGGGCGAAGATCCGGTTGCGCCGGCCAAGGCGCTCAAACAATTCTCGGATGACGTCAAAGCGATCGCCATCAAAGCGGCCTACATCGAAGGCCGCATCGTCGACGCCAAAGAGGTCATGGTCCTCGCGTCGCTTCCGTCAAAACTGGAACTCATCGCGAAGCTCGTCGGTTCGCTCGCGTCGCCGTTGCGCGGTTTGGTAACGGTACTTTCAGGTAATCAAAGCGGACTCGTCCGCGTGCTCAATGCTATCCGCGAGCAAAAAGCAGCCGCGGGTTCGAACGCTTAAAGGAGATCACAGGTATCATGGCAGTCGCCGAAATCATTGAAACAATCGATAAACTTACCGTGCTCGAGCTCGCCGATCTCGTCAAACAGCTCGAAGAAAAATATGGCGTGTCGGCCGCAGCTCCGGTTGCAATGGCTGCCGCGGGCGCCGGCGCC
>Ga0102924_1000270_pt1 | contig 64975 bp, 51 predicted proteins | sample PaiPotPPM11metaG_FD_80116 | JGI IMG/M metagenome (GOLD analysis project Ga0102924, IMG submission 80116) | Iron sulfur acid spring bacterial and archeal communities from Banff, Canada, to study Microbial Dark Matter (Phase II) - Paint Pots PPM... ... | reverse complement strand
GCGGTGGTGGTGGCGGCGGCGGGTTCGGGGGCTTTGGCGGATTCCGCGGCCAGAACCCCAACGCGTGGCACGGTACCGTTGCCTACACCGGCGCAGACAGCGCACTCAACGCCGACAACTTTACCGTCACTGGACGGCCTCTGCCCAAGCCGCAGTCGGACCGCAACACGCTGATCGCAAGCTTCACCGGCACACCCTACATCCCGCACTTCACCACGCCGAACCCCAAGCAATTCGTCTTCATCAGCGTGCAGGAGACCCGCAACACCTCGCCCTCGGTGGTGCAGGCCATCGTGCCCACGCTCGCGCAACGATACGGCGATCTCACTGGCGCCGGCACGGTCTACGACCCCAACACCGGAAAGCCCTACGCGGCGACAAACTGCAATCCGCTGTTGGCCTCGGTGAATGCTTCGCCAACGGCGTGCATTCCACAGACGGAGATGACCGCTGCGGGCACGGCCCTGATCAACTACTATCCGCTGCCGAACATCACCCCGCTGGGCACGCTGGATAACTACGAAGCCAACATCAATGGGACATCCCACTCGTCGCAGATCTCAGGTCGCTACAACCGAAGCTTCGGCGCTACGCCGGCGCGCGGCCAGCGTGGCCCGGGCGGCCAGAGAGTGGCGCCCCCGGCGGCGCTGCGCCAGTCTATCGCGGAAAACTTCGCCTACTCGCACTCAGCCAGCGCAAACTCCAGCTTGTCGCCCACCCTGGGCGGCTCGTCGGTCTCGAACGGCTACAGCTTCACCAGTTCCTACACTGTTGGCTATGGTCGCCTGAACAGCACGGCATCGCTGGGTTGGAACCGGTCGCGCAGCATCGCTACCAACTACTTCACCAACGGAACCCTGAACCCGGCGGCGGCCGCCGGTATCCTGGTCGGCAACTCGACCATCGCCAGCAATCCGTTCTACTATGGCCTGCCGTCGGTCGGCCTGACCAACTTCTCCGGCCTCAGCGATGCGACCCCCACCAACTCCATCAACCAGACCATCACCTTCTCTGACTTCGTCAGCTGGACCCACAAGCGTCACAACATGCGCTACGGTCTCGATTTCCATCGCATTCACTACGACTCCATCGGCACCGGCGGCGACCTCGGCTCCTTCACCTTCTCCGGTTTCTCCACGGAGAGCCCGCAGGCCCAGAGCTGCAACGCGCTCACCGATCCGCAGGGCTGCAAGGAGTACGGCGCTTCCGGATCGCCGGTCGCCGACCTGTTGCTCGGCCTTCCACAGCAGACCGGAATCACCGCCGGCCTCAGCAAGATCTACCTGCGCGGCAACTCATGGGACTGGTACCTGCAGGACGACTGGCGCGCCAAGCCGAACTTCACCATTAGCTACGGCCTGCGCTGGGAGTACTTCTCGCCCTACTCGGAGAAGTATGGCCATCTGGTCAACCTGAACCTCACCGGCAGCGGCTCGACGCTTGGAATTTCCAACGTATGCGCAGCGCCGGCGCCCGGCATCGTCGGCACCACCGGCTGCTCTACCGTCAGTTCGGGCAGCCTGGTCAACCCCGACAAGTCCGACTTCTCGCCGCGCGTGGCGATTGCCTGGTCGCCGAAGTTCAAGTTCACCAAGAACACCGTGGTGCGGTCCGGCTACGGTATCAACTACAACACTGGCCAGTACTCGCGCTTCGCCACGATCATGGCCTTCCAGCAGCCATTCGCGCTCACGCAGACCAACACCCTCAGCACCCCCGCAAGCCCCACGTCGTGCAATTTCTCCAACATGACATTGACTCACGGGTTCAACTGCTCCACGCAAACCACGCAGAGCAACTACGGCGTCAATCCGAACTATCGCCTGGGAATGGTCCAGGTCTACAACTTCGGCATCCAGCGGACGCTGCCCCAGGGCATTGTCTTCAACGTGGACTACACCGGAGCCTACGCGGGCAATCTCGATATCGTCCGCGCACCCAACCGTACCTTCGATGGCGTTCTCAATCCGAACTCCGTAGTCTTCCGGTATGAGGATGCGCTCGGCTATCTGCGCTCCAACGCTCTCGCCGTCAACTTACGTCAGCGGATGCACAAAGGCATCTCGCTGCAGGGTACCTACACCTACTCGCACTCCATTGACGACGCCTCGTCCGTCGGCGGCAGCGGCAACTCCATCGCGCAGAACGATCAGAACCTGGGCGCCGAAGAGAGCAATTCCAGCTTCGACCACCGGCACGTGCTCAGCGGAAACTTCGTCATCGAGCCGCCCTTCGGCCCCAACCGCGCCTTCTTCAACAAGGGCAACCTGGCCTCGAAGATCCTCGACGGCTTCAACATTTCGGGCACGTTCAACTTCTCGACCGGAGGCTATGCCACTCCCAACTTCGTGGGGCTGGCCTCGGAAGTCGCAGCCGGCGCCGGCAACACGCTTCGTCCCAACCGCATTCCCGGGCAGGCGATCACGGGTCCGGGCACGCTGAAGCAGTGGTTCAACACTGCGGCGTTCGATCAGACCGTGCCCACCAACTACGGCAACGCCTCGCGCAACTCCATCGAACTGCCAGGCACCGTCTCCATCAACGGCTCGCTCTCGCGGACAGTCTCGCTTGGCGAAACCCGCAGCATCGAGCTGCGCATCACTGCCAATAATGCGTTGAACACGGTGCAGTACTCGGGGGTCAGCACCCAGATTCCCCAGCCCTGCGCTGCCACCGGAACCCAGACCTGCTCCACCTTCGCCTCGCAGAACACCTTCGGCCAGGTAACCTCTGCGGCGCCGATGCGGTCTCTTAGCTACATTGCGCGGTTTCGGTTCTAAAGAACAAGAGTGAGTTGTAAGAGACAGGTGGAGGAGACTTCGATGCGGCAATTAGTTGCGGCGGTATTGGTGGCGGGGATGGTGGTTTCGCCGGCGGGCATCCCGCTGGCAGCCGTGGCGCAGCAGGGCGATGGACAGGTGATGACCCTGCACGAGACCGTCAACCGCGTGCTGACCAACGTAGTCGTGCGCGACAAGAAGACCGGTGCGATCATCAAGGGCCTCAAGGCGAGCGACTTCCAGATCCTCGAGGATAAGAAGCCGCAGAGCATCACCACCTTCGACTACCAGAACGTCGATCAGGCGGTCACCCTGGCCGAGGCCACGACCACCTCCGGCACATCCAGCACCAAGAAGAAGACCATCGCCGACCTAGTCAATAACGAGTTCGCCGCCGCACCGGACGAATTGAAGGACCGCCGCCTGATCGTGCTGTTCTTTGACCTCAGCAGCATGCAGCCGGAAGACATTACCCGCGCCGTCGACTCGGCCAAGGATTACATCAACAAGAAGATGGCGCCGGCGGATATGGTCGCGGCCGTCAGCCTGGTCTCCTCGCTGAGCATGGACCAGGACTTCACCTCCGACAAGAGCGCCCTCATCAAGGCCGTCAGCAAGTACGACGGATCAGAGAGCACTGGTTTCGACTCTGGCAGCGAAGGTGGAGGTACCGACGGCACCTCCGACGACTCCTCCAGCTTTGTCGCCGACGACAGCGAGTTCAACGCCCTCAACACCGACCGCCAGCTCTACGCCATCCGCACCATCTGCAAGTCGATCGAGAAGGTCGAGCAGAAGAAGAGCATGCTCTATTTCTCCGGCGGCCTGACGCGGCAGGGGATTGAGAACCAAGCCAGCATCCGCGCCGCCACCAACGAGTGCGTCAAGGCCGACACCGCACTCTACGCCGTGGACACGCGCGGCCTGCAAGCGCTCAACCCCGTCGGCGACGCCAACCAGGGCAGCAAACGCGGCACCGGCGCCTACAGCGGCGCTTCCATGCAGGGCCAGTTGAACTCGAACTTCAGTTCGCAGGAGACCCTGGGCACGCTCGCCGAAGACACCGGCGGCAAGCTCTTCGTCGACTCCAACGACTTCGGCGCTGCCTTCCAGCAGGTGCAGCACGACACCGAGGCGTACTACATCATCGGCTTCCGCTCAACTAACCCCAAACGCGATGGCGCGTATCGCCACCTCAGCATCAACCTCCTCAACCATCCCGAGGCCAAGCTCGAGTACCGGCCGGGCTACTACGCCTCCGCCGACTTCCAGCACGCCAAGTCCGAGGACCGCGAACTCGCCATGATGGAGCAGATGCGCAGCGACGTGCCCGCCACCGACGTCGCGGTCTATATGCAGGCGCTCTACTTCCAACTCGCCGACGGCAAGTTCTACATTCCCATCTCGCTCGTCGTCCCCGGCTCGCAGATCCACGCCACCACGGTCAAAGACAAGGACAAGGCCACCCTCGACATCCTCGGTCAGGTCAAGAATGCCACCGGCATCGTCGTCGGCCAGGTGCGCCAGACCGTGCCGCTCGCGGTCGACGCCAACCAGCAACTGCAGAAGAAGAACGTGCAGTACTCCACCGGCTTTGAGCTCGCACCCGGCAAATACCACGTCAAGTTCGTGGTGCGCGAGAACCAGTCCGGCAACATGGGCAGCTTCGAGACCGACATCCAGGTCCCGGACATGCGTAAGGTGCCGCTGAAACTCAGCTCCATCGTCATGTCCAGCCAGCGCACGCCCAACACGCAGAAGAAGGTCGTCGACCCCCTGGTGCGAGACGGGCAGGAATGGGTGCCGAACGTCCCGCACGTCTTCCGTCAGGACCAGACGCTCTCGTTCCTCTACGAGGTCTACGGCCCGTCCAAGGACACCGCCGCGTCTGCCCAGGCGCCTTCCCCAGGTCTCACGCGGCGCGAAGGCGAGCCTGTCCGCGTACTCACCAGCATCGAGTTCATCCTCGGCGGTGTCAAAGTGTATGAGACGCCGCCGGTGGAGGCCACCGCGATCAACATTCCCGAGCGCAATGCGGTGGGCTTCCAGTTCGACGTACCGCTGGCCACGTTGAAACCCGGGACCTATATCTGCCAGGTAGGCGTCATCGACGACACCAGCGGAAGCTTCAAATTCACGCGCATGGCTCTCCGCATCACGCCGCCGGCCGCGGCGACGACACCGGTGGCGACGGCTGCCGCTCCGACCGCCGGTCAATAGTCCGCGCGCTTAGAGATATCTGGGCCACATTTTCTCGCTGTAAAGGAGCACTCAGATGACGATGAAGCGTATGCAGTCAACCTTGGCCATAGCCCTGACACTGTTCGCCGCTGGCGCCCTGGGCGCAAGGGCACAGTCACCCGGATCCAACGTTCCGATGCAGGCCGCCGGTTCGCCGGTCGATCCCGCGAAGTCGCTCGACGCCACGGTCACCCGCCTCGAGAATCTCTGGATGGGCGCGGCCCAGGCCATGCCCGCCGACAAGTACAACTTCGCGCCCAGCGCCGCGATCTTCGTCCCCGGCCAGAAGGTCCAGTACGACGGCGTCCGCACTTTCGCCGAGATCGTAACCCACACCATCCAGGCCAACTACGGAGCCTTCGCAGCCATCGGCGGCATAAAGCCGGACGTCGACGTCAAGGCCATCGGTGATCTGAAGTCCAAGGACGACATCGTCAAGGCCCTCGCTGCCACCTTCGCCTTCGCCCACAAGTCCGTCGCCAACGTCACCACCGCGAACGCTTTTCTCGCCGTCCGCGGCACGCAGACGCCCGTCACGTTGTTCGCCGGCGCCGTCGGCCATGCCGAGGATGAATACGGCCAGGCCGTAGAGTATCTACGCATGAACGCCATCGTTCCGCCTGCCAGCGAAACCAGGCCCAGGATGTAACCTACCGCATCCCCTCCAGCCGCGGCGGGGCCTTCAGCAGGAACGTAAACGAGAACCCCGCCACGTCATCGTGGTCACGCAAGCTTCGGGTATAAAACCCGGACAGCGTCACGTGGTCCGTCACGGGGATATCCAGCGACGTCAGGAAGCCGTTGTCTTCGGCCGGCCCGATGTTGGTCGTGGTCGTTACCTGCTTCTTCCCTTTGCCGGTCGTTGAGTAAATCAGGTCAGGCTTCAGGGGAAGCACTTCGTACGCATCGGCTTCGAACGTCATCCTCATGGGCAGTTCAACCGCGGATCCCGCCTGAAAGTGCGCGATCGGCCCGACCGAGATGTAGTCTTTACGCACTCGCGGGTCCACCAGGGCGCTGCCATTTCCTTCGCCAAACTCGACGTCCGGCGTGAACATCCGGAAGGTCCGTTCGAAGTGGTTGTTGAGGTCGTACGTCACCTGTCCGGCGCCCAGGCCAAAGTTGGTATTGCCGGTAGGCAGCCCCATGGAAACAGTTGCGCCATAGTCCATTCCCAGCGCCAGCGGCACATCGGCGCGCAGCGACAACGATGTGTCTCCAAACACACCGTTCCGGGCAGCATACCTATAGTCAGGCTTGGCCTTGGTGCCGACATTGGAATAGATGTTGATGTAGAAGTACAACGGCACGCCCACATCCAGGCTGACGTACTGGTTGAAGCGATAGGCGGCATTCGGCGAGAGCAGCGTCGACCAGCCATTGCTCGAGTCGTGTTGCCAACTCACACCGAGGGACGCGTTGAAGCCCTTAATCAAGGGAATAATGCCCGCAGGACCTATGTCGCTCGCGTTGGCCGTTGAAGTGATGCTGCTGAACTCCTCCAGCACGCTCTCCGGAGTCGCCTGGCTGTGGGCCGGGGACGCCTGCGCATCGCCGCACCGGGGGAGCAGAGCGAACAGGCAAAGCGAAACCGCGAACAGCAGCCGGAAACTGCTCCCGGCTTTCGAGAGAGACAAGGTGATACCTCGGAGAATCACAACAAAACCGCCCGCAACCAAACTACACCCACAGGCCGGCGGAATTCTCCTTACCGGTCCGCAATCGGTGTGTAGGGCTCCGGATATGTCGGTCCAACATAGTCCGCCCGCGGACGGATCAGCCGGTTGTCATCGAGCTGTTCAATCACATGCGCCGTCCAGCCTGCGATGCGACTGACCGCGAAGATCGGCGTAAACAGGTCGATGTCGATCCCAAGCGTGGTATAGGTCGACGCCGAGTAGAAGTCCACATTGGCGTTGAGTTTCTTTTCCTGCTTGATGAAGAGTTCGATCTTGCGTGACATATCGAACCACTTTGTCTTGCCGGCCGCCTTGCCCAGGTCTTCCGACATCCTGCGCAGGTGGGTCGCACGCGGATCCTCCGTGACGTACACCCGGTGACCGAATCCGGAAATCTTCACCTTCTTCGCCAGCAGGTCGCGCACGTACTCAACGGGATCCGCCCCCGACTCATCGATCGCGATCAGCAGCTTCATCGTCTCCGCATTGGCGCCGCCGTGCAGCGGCCCCTTCAGCGCTCCAATCGCCCCGGTGATGGCCGAATGGATGTCGGAGAGCGTCGATGCAATGACGCGCGCTGCAAAGGTGCTCGCATTCAATTCGTGGTCGGCCTGCAGGATCAGCGCGACATCCAGCGCCCGCGTCGCCTCCGGCAGCGGCTTCACGCCGTTCAACATATAGAGGAAGTTCGCCGAGTGCGACAGCTTCGGGTCAGGATCAAGGATCGACCGGCCCTTGCGGATACGATCGAAGATCGCCACGATCATCGCAATCTGCGCTGTAATGCGGTACCCCTTGCGTACGTTGGCTTCGTGTCCCGAGTCCTTCTCGTCCGGATCGTATAGCGACAACAGGCTCACCGCCGTGCGCAGCACCTCCATCGGCGTCGCGTCGTGCGGAACCATGCGCAGGAAATCATAGATGCGCCAGTTCAGCGTGCGGGCAGCCGCAAGTTCCTTGGTGAACTGCGCCAGCTCCGCCGCCGTCGGAAGCCTGCCAAACCATAGAAGGTAGGTGGTCTCTTCAAAGTTCGAGTGCTCCGCAAGATCGTGGATGTCGATGCCGCGATAGGAAAGCACACCGGCCTCCCCATCGATCCAGCAAATAGACGACTTGGTGGCGATAATTCCTTCGAGACCTTTAACTGGTAAAACTGCGGACATGGACAGCCCTTCTTCGCGGCGAGATGACGTATTTATTACGATATCGCAGCGGCGAAACGGTTGTCACGAAATGCGGGTGCGTTGCTCACTTTCTCCGCCCCCGGAGGGTCTCGCCAGCCGCCCGGAACCTCCCTTCAGCCCATGCCCGCTCATTTCTCCGGCCTTCTTTCGGGCCGCCAATGGCTGGTGAGCTATATTCGTTTCTAGGGCTTCCCGCGATTGGGATTCTCCCCGAAAGGTGCATGCCGGGCTGCACCGCTGCAAGAGAGGAAGGAATTCATGAGCGATACCGAACCAGTGGTTGTAGCCGAGCGGTCTGCCTCGGGAGCATTTATCGCAGTGGTTGCCGTCTCCGTTCTGCTGGGCATCGGCGCCCTGATCTGGTGCTACACCCTGCAGGGCCGTCTTTCCGCGTCCGAACAGAAGATTACCGAAGCCGACAAGCAGAATGCCGTCCTCGCCGAGCGGCTGGAAGCCACCAACGCTCGCATGGCCGCCACCACTGAGACGCTGAGCCAGAACGTCGGGGCCACCCAGAAGCAGATCGACGCTCGCGCTGCGACTATTATGGCGGCGCAGAGGGCCCAGGACGCCGCCACCGCCAAGCTCGCCCAGCAACAACAGGCTGCCGAGAAACAGATCAGCACGGTGTCCACCGATGTCGCAAGCGTAAAGACCGATGTCGGCGGAGTGAAGACCGACGTGGCCACCACCCGCAGCGATCTCGAGAGCACCAAGTCGCAACTCCAGCGCGTCATGGGCGACGCCGGCGTCATGAGCGGCCTCATCGCCACCAACCACGGCGAACTGGAAGAGCTGAAGCACAAGGGCGACCGTAACTACTACGAGTTCACCCTGCAGAAGGGCGCGCAGCCCACCCTGCTCTCCACCATCAAGATCCAGCTCAAGAAGGTGGACAACAAGCACGGCAAGTACACTCTCAGCGTCTCGGCCGACGATCGCAACATCGAGAAGAAGGACAAGAACCTCGACGAGCCGGTCCAGTTCTACACCGGCAAAACCCCCGTGTTGTTCGAAATCGTCGTCAACAACATGGAGAAAAATTCCGTCTCCGGCTACCTCTCCACACCCAAGGGCGCGCCGCAGCCAATCGCCGCACCGTAGAGCTCGCACTACAAAACCCGCGCCATCACAGGTGCAAACGCAGAACGGGGGACGCTTTGAGCGTCCCCCGTTCTGCTTTGCCTTAGGTTGGTTTACTTCTTCTTGGCGGTTTTCTTAGCTGCCTTTTTTGCTGCTTTCTTGGTTGCCATTTGCCTATTCTCCCTGTCGATTAGACATCAATGCTGCAACACTGAAAGTTGCAGCTAACGAAGGTATAGTTTTCATGAAATTCAGTGTCAAGAAAAATCGAACTAAACTTGAATTTTTTTTTAGATCAGTTAGGTACCCGCCGACTCGCATGCGACCACCGAAACGCCTCCCACGAAACTTTCTAACGCTCCTATGCCATGCGACGTGTCGACTGGATGACCTTCGTATCGCGCGAAACGTATACTCGCCCTCGTCGGAAGGGAGTCCTCATGCACGATGAATCACAGCAGATCGTCATCGTCTCCGCGGCACGTACACCAGTCGGAAAGTTTCAGGGCGCGCTCTCGGCGTTCTCTGCAACCGAGCTAGGCGCCCTGGCCGTGCGCGCCGCCGTAACCCGTGCCGCACTCGATCCCAAGCAGGTCGACGAGTGCTTGATGGGATGCGTACTCGCCGCAGGCCTGGGCCAAAACCCCGCCAGGCAAGCGGCTTTGCGCGGTGGCCTCGACGACAGCGTCTCCGCCATGACTCTCAACATGGTGTGCGGGTCGGGCCTCAAGGCGGTTGCACTCGCAGCCCAATCCGTCGCCACCGGCAACTCCGACGTCGTCGTCGCCGGCGGCATGGAGTCCATGTCCAACGCGCCCTATCTTCTTCCCCATGCGCGCAAAGGCTTTCGTCTCGGTGACTCCGTCGCCGTCGATTCCATGATCCGCGACGGACTCTGGTGTGCGAGCGAAGACTGGCACATGGGCATGACCGCCGAGCTCGTCGCCGACAAATACTCCATCCCGCGCGCCGAGCAGGACGCCTACGCGCTCGAGTCGCACCGCCGTGCGGCCGAAGCAACACGCGCCGGACGCTTCACTGTGGAAATCGCGTCCGTAACTCTGCCCGCCGCAAAGAAGAACGTCGCACCCGTAGTCTTCTCCCGCGACGAGAGCATCCGCGACGAAGCCATCGACGATCCAATCGCCGCACTCGCCGCGCTCACTGCACTGCGGCCCGCCTTCAAACCCGACGGCACCGTGACAGCCGGCAACGCGCCCGGCGTCAATGACGCTGCCGCGGCCGTCGTCGTCATGTCCGCGGCGCGCGCCCGCTCGCTTGGGCTCACACCACTCGCCACCATCCGCGCGCAGGCCACCAGCGGCATCGCGCCCAAGTGGGTCATGCTCGCGCCGATTACAGGTGTCCGGAAAGTCCTCGACCGTGCCAGTTGGCCCATCGACTCCGTCGATCTCTTCGAACTCAACGAAGCCTTCAGCGTCCAGGCCCTCGCCATTATGCGCGAACTCGCGCTCACTGCCGACCGCGTCAACGTCAACGGCGGCTCCGTCGCTATCGGTCATCCCATCGGAGCCTCCGGCGCCCGCATCCTCGTCACCCTTATCCACGAGATGATCCGCCGCGACGTCCACCGCGGAGTCGCCGCTCTCTGCCTCGGCGGCGGCAACTCCGTCGCCCTCGCTATCGAGCGTTAGCTTGTTTGTCATTCCCGAAGGGAATCTGCTTGTCCCTCGAACCTCGAACCTAGTACCTAGTACCTTGTCCTTAATGGACAACACCAACCGCTTCACCGGCCGCGCCGCAGACTATGACCGCTATCGCCAGCGCTATCCAACCGAAGAGATTCTCACCCGCCTTCGCGAGTGGGGCGGCCTCACGCCGCAGTGGCTTGCAGCCGACATCGGTGCAGGCACCGGCATGGTCGCCGAAGTCTTCCTCGCCAACGGCAACCGCGTCCTCGCCGTCGAGCCAAATCTGGACATGCGCGAGCAGATGCGCCCCTGCGTCGAGCAGCACCTCGGCTGTCCGGCGCCTCAACTTGAAATCATTGACGCCACCGCCGAAGCCACCACCCTGCCCGACGCGTCCATCGATCTCGTCGCCGTCGGCCGCGCCTTTCATTGGTTTGATACGGAGCGTTCTCTCGCCGAGTTCCGCCGCATCCTCAAACCCGAAGGCTGGGTCACCCTGGTCGCCGCTGACCGCGACCGCGATGCAAAGGATCCCGCATACCGTCCGCAGATCGACGCCTATGAACACCTGATGGAAACCCATGGCCCGGACTACACCCACGTCGTCGGCACCGGCTATCGCACCTACGACAGGATGGAAGACTTCTTCGACGGCGAGTTCCACCACGCCGAACTCCCCGGCACGCGCCCGCTCGACTGGGACACCTTCCGCGGCCACACCATGTCGCTGTCAGTCTCGCCCCAACCCGGCCACCCAAATCACCAGGCCTTTCAGCAAGCTCTGCGCTCCTACTTCGAGACGTACGCCCGCGACGGCATTCTCACGCTGCCCACCACTTGTTGGATAACCGCCGCTCGCTTTCGCGGTCAATGAACTGCGGGCTCCGCGGCGCATCCGATTGCGGGCGTGATTCATGGGACTGCAGGCTTGAGTTTCGGGATGCTTGGTCCGACGTGGGTCCGGACTCTTCCGGCGGAGGGTACCGCGCGTAGAACCTCTTGTTGCAGGTGAGGCAGCGCACAGGTCTGAGGCCGACCGCCGACACAAACCAATCCAACCCGCGGCGGCGAGACGGACAGCACGCACCGCAATTGCAGCGACGGCACAAAAATGTGGATGGAAACAAATCAACTCCTTCGCCACGAACCATTGCTACCAAGCATTGGAGCGCTCAGCCTTCTCGGTGGTATACAGAGCAAACTCAGCAGAAACGTCTCGGGCCACCAACGAACGCTGCACCGGGGACAAAGGAATCAAGTCGTACATGAAATCCCCGCCATGCAATCACATCGCGGGAATCCGATTATACATAGGATGCGTCGCTCCTATCCTGCGGTTATCCGGCCAGCTGGCTAATCTCTTCGATCAACGCTCACGTACGAAACCACTTAGCGATGCAGATAAAGAAATAGTCCAGTGAGTGCATCCTGGAGGAAATGCGCCACCATCACGGTTCGCAAGTTGCCGCGCCACACCGCGACTACGGCAAACAACGCGCCGAGCCCTGTAATCACAACCACTGCGGCGGTCCCCTCGTAGAAATGCATGCAGCCGAACAGCACTGCCGAAGCTCCGATACCTACCGCGGGACTTCCGCTCCAGCGAGTGAACTGCCGGAGCAGATAGCCACGAAACACAAACTCCTCGCCCACGCCGGCCGAAAGACTTACCAGCAGCCACAGTGCCAGCTCCGCCCGCGTATGCGGCGCCAGCGCCTGCACCACGCCGCTGGGACGAGCCAGATGTAGAGGCCACGTTGCGAGTCCCATGACCAGCATCGTCGCACACCCGGCAAGATAGACACCCAGGCCCATTGCCAGATCGGGCAGAACACGCCACGTCGCTGGCTCGCCGACGACTCCCACCAGAAACCGTCGCCGGTGATACAGCCCCGCAATTGTCGTCCCTACAAGCAAACATTGCAGGACGATGCTGGACCCGTAGGTAAACGCACGTGGTCCCATCGCCGCCGGCACACGCAAACGCAATGCACCATAGGCCGCGCCAAGCCCCAGCACCACCATCAGGAACACCGTATGCGGCCACGGGGCTATCGGCTCAGGCCGCAGGCGCACGACCACCGGAACTTCGGACCCTACTGTGTCAGGCATAAACCGAATCCTACGTGCTGCCCTCCGCTGCTGCTAGAAAAAACGTCAGCGCTAATTAGGGCTGAGTTTTCAGCAACGAGAAACGCACGTAGAACCGGTTATCGCAGGCGCGGCATCGAGCCGGCCTGAATCCAAGAACGGACATCAGCCAATCCGCTCCTCGACGGTGCGAACGGTGGACCTCGTCACAGTAGCATTTAGGGCATTGAAAGGTTCGGCGCAAAATACTCGACTCCCTCGCCGCGGGGCAGGACTGCCACACCGCAACAATTGGATTGATGTTGCGCCGCCAAAAGTATCACCGCCGGTCACATGCAGTATGTGACGCTTAGCACTCAATCACGTTCAGCGCCAGCCCCGCCAGACTCGTCTCCTTGTACCGCGATTGCATATCCTTGCCCGTTTCGAACATCGTCTTGATGATCTGGTCGAGCGACAGCTTATGCCCCTCCGTCTCGTGCATCGCAATGCGGCTCGCGTTGATTGCCTTCACCGCGCCCATCCCGTTCCGCTCGATGCACGGAATCTGCACCAGCCCGCCGATCGGGTCGCACGTCATGCCCAGGTTGTGCTCCATCGCCACCTCCGCCGCGTGTTCCACCTGTTCGTTCGTACCGCCCTGCGCGGCCACCAGCCCGCCCGCCGCCATCGAGCAGGCCACGCCCACCTCGCCCTGGCACCCCACCTCGGCGCCCGAGATGCTCGCGTTTTCCTTGTACAAAATTCCGATCGCCGCCGCCGTCAGAAAATACCGCAGCAGTCCCGCCTCCTTCTCCACTTCGCTCAAGCCCTCGCACAGAAAGCGCAGGTAGTAGTGCGCGATCGCCGGAATCACACCCGCCGCGCCGTTCGTCGGAGCCGTCACCACGCGCCCACCCGCCGCGTTCTCCTCATTCACTGCCATCGCCCACATCGTCACCCAATCTAGCGCGCTCAGCGGATCTTGTTTGACGTTCGGCTCCTCGCCCCGCAGTCTCCGCGCCATCTTCGGAGCCCGCCGCCGCACCTTCAACCCGCCCGGCAGAATCCCCTCCACCTCCATGCCGCGCGCCGCACACGCCTCCATCGCGTGCCACAACGCCATCACCAAACTCTTCACGCGTTCCTCAACCGCTGGGTCCGCTGGACTCGCTCCCGATGACATGCCCTCCGGCCGCACAATCTTCACGCCCTCATCCCGCAACAACGCACACTCATTCGCCAGCACCAACTCCGCAATCGTCAGCTCATGCTCCGCTGCCAGGCGCAGCAACTCCTCCGCGCTGCGAAACGGATATGGCACCTTCCGCATCGAACTCGCGCCGACTGCCTCGCCCGCCACGCGCTCCGCCTCCGACACAATAAATCCGCCGCCAACGGAGTAGAACACCCCTTCCAGAATCTCTCTCTCGCCATCAAACGCCGCAAACCGCATCCCGTTCGGATGCGACACAACCTCGGTATCCGGGTACATTCGGTTCCGTCGAAACCGCAGATCGTCCTCTTCAACGAACGGAATCTCGACGCGCCCACCCAGCCGCAGCCACGACGTCTCCCGCACCTCGGCGATCTTCGCTTCGACTGCCGCCGGATCCACCGTGTCCGGAGCCTCTCCCATCAGCCCCAGCAGCACCGCGCGATCCGTCCCGTGTCCGATCCCCGTCAACGCCAGCGATCCGTAAAGGTCCACCGTCACCCGGGTTGTTCGGGCCAATAACCCTTCCGCCTCCAACTCACGCACAAACCGCAGCGCCGCCCGCATTGGCCCTACCGTGTGCGAACTCGACGGCCCGATCCCAATCTTGAACAACTCGAACAGGCTCGTATTCATCCTGATATTGTAGGGCCGCTCACCGCGAGCGTTTCTTCGCTGCCTTCGCCCCGGGTTTCGTCCGCTTCGCCGTCTGCTTCTGCTCCACATTCCGGTGAGCCGTCACCAGCGCTCCCTGCATGGTCTCGTCATCCGCGCGGTCGAGCACCACATACGTCATCCCCATCCGCCCCCAGCCGCCGTGCACCGGCTCAAACACCTCGGGCCGCTCCGCCACAAATGCCGCCTGCTGCTCCACCGTAAGCTTCAGCACGCCGCGCCCACGCTCCTGCCCCGACAGCGTGGCGAAGATCCTCCCGCCCACGCGAAAGTCCGGATGACCCATGTGCGCACTCTCCACCGCGCCCGGCAGGCTGCATACAATCGCTCGGAAGCGGTCCACTCGCGAAGTCATATGGCGTCCTGACTACCGCGTAGGCTTCGCCAGGGCAGTGACCGTCACTGGCGGTCCCGGTGTTCCCGTCGTCCGCAAATAAGCCGCCGCTGCGGTCAACCGCACCGGTTGCTTGTTGTCCCCCAGCAGCGCAAACACCGCATCCGAAGTCGCTTTGTCGTGATACCCCATCAATGCCTTCGCCGCCGCCGCGCGCACCGTCAGATCCTTGTCTCCCAGTGCGGCAAGCAGGTCTTTATGGATCGGCTCAATTCTCTCCTGGGAAATCTCCTCAATCGCCGCCACCCGCGCCAGGTCGCCTCCGCTCTTGTGCATATATTCGAATGCTGTAATCCCAAACCCGAACGGCCCCAGCAGCATCCCTGCGCCCTGCGTCACTCCAATCTTCGCCAGCATCGCGGGGTCGTGCAGATCCTTGTTGATCGTGTGTCCGGTCCCATGCATCAAGCTCGGGTTTGCGCTGCGCTCCCCGTCCACCACGGACACCAGGATATCCTCGCCCGACTTGTCGCCCATCTTGTACAGCGTCATCGCCGCCGCAAACGCTACCTGCGGCTCTTTGTCGTCCAGCAGGTTGCGCAGAGGCGTTGTCAGGTTGCGATCCCTGGTCTCGCCCGCCGCCAGCGCCGCCGCAGTGCGCACGTCCAGGTCCGGATCGCCCATCGCGTCCGTGATCATCTTCTCCGCCCGTGGGCTGCGCAACAAACTCAGCGCCGCCAGCGCTTGGATTCGCGTCTGCGAGTGCTTCGCGTCGCCCAGCGCATCCGACAGCATTCCCCAGGCCACCTTGCTCCGCTCCTCCACCGTCGTCGCCTTCGGCAGCGTCGGCGCCGGCTGGTCCGTGTCTCCCACCACCTGGCCGTCCGCCTGGGTAGGCGCCTTGACCGCAGCTACGGCCTGCACCCTGGCAGATGGTTCCGCTGCCTTGCCGGAAGAATCCTGGGCGAGTCCCGCCCCACGCAGCATCCACGTCAACGTCAGCAGAACCAGGCATCCAGTCACGCTGGCCCTACGCCAGCAATCCCGCAGCAAAGCCTTCATCATGAGTTCTCCGTTCTCTCACGCGGATCACATACCTTCTATGGGATGCACAATCAACGTCGCGCTTGCAGCCAATGCCGACGAAAATCGAACCTCAACAGCTTCTGCCCTTAGCCTTTCCCTCGAACCTCGAACCCCCCGGATGACCTTTCGCTCCATCGAGCGTATCTTAAGTGCACGCCCACTCGGGGTCCTCAGGAGGCCACCATGCGATCCTCTTCGCTGTTCCTGATGCTGCTTCTCGCTCCTCCCGCTCTTGTCGCGCAGACCAGCGCCGGTTCCACCTCAGCGGTCTTCACCGCACCTCCCGCCAGCCAGGCCTGCCCAATCAACTTCTCCGTCAAGCGCACCCCCAACAGCGGCCTGGTCGCCGTCGACCATCCCAACGCTCCCGGCGAGCCGCCGGCGCAGGGACTTGAGCTCAACTTCCGCAATCCGCCGCCCTCTCCCATCGTCAAAGCGGAGATCACCGTGCACGGCATGTCCGGCGTCCACATGGTTCCAGCCGCCGCGCAGAAGGGAAGCGATTCGACGGAGACGTTCGTCCTCGCAGCAAGCGAAGACTCACCGCTGCTCCATCCTTCTATCTGGACGACAAAGGTGAACGCCGTCGCCTGGCTCGAGTTGACCCGCATCGAGTACGCCAATGGCACTACCTGGCAATCCTCAGCCGAATCGCGCTGCACCGCCGCACCCAGCCTGCTCGTCCTGGTCGACTCCGTCGCCCGTTGACTGCGCGCAGGGAATCTGCTTTGACTTCCTCGAACCTCGAACCTCGAACCTCGAACCTCGAACCTCGAACCTCGAACCTCGAACCTACTTCACCGCAAACCCATAGCCCGCCGCCTGGCTCTTCAACTGCGCCCGCGCGCCATTCCCCGGCCGCGCCAGCCCCGTGATCCCATCCGCATTCTGCAGGCACGGAGCCCCAATCGCCGGCGCCGACGGCTTGGCAAAGCTCGGCACCGTCGTCTGCTGCGTCGTGAAGTTCAGTGCGTACGCCAGGTTATTGATGTCGCTCGACGCATCGCGCGGAGTCAGCGGCGCCAGCCCCCAGCGCCACTCAATCAGCTTCAGCACTGAAGTATGGTCGAACACCATCGAGTTGATCAGCGGGCTCGCCGGATTGGTCCCGCGCGTGAACGGCGACGCAATCACCACCGGCAGCCGGAATCCCAGCAGCGTTTTGCCGCCCACAATATCCGTATCGATCGAATTCGCCGCCGTCGCTCGCGGCGGGGCCACATGTTCGAAGAACCCGCCCCACTCATCGAAGTTGATCACCAGCACAGTCTTCGCCCATCCCGGCCCGTTGGCGACCGCCTCGAACACCGTGTACAGAAACTGGTCGCCTTCGCGAATGTCCGCATGCGGATGGTCATCGTTGCCCGTCCCATCGTCCAGCACCGTGTACGCCGGGTCGACGAACGACACCGCCGGCAGGGTCCCATTCGCCGCATCCGACAGAAAATTGCTGAACAGCTTCGAGATGCCCAGATACTTCACAGCCCAAAGCGCCGTGTACGGCACGTTGTTGTAGTAGTAGGCGTAGCTCACGCCCGCCTTCGCCAGCGCGTCGTAGATCGTCGGCAGGGAACTGATGCCCACACTATCGTCCAGCCGGTCCGTCTGCGCCGCCAGCATAAACATCCGGTTGGCAAACGTCGGGCCCAGAATCGACGCGAAGTAGTGATCGCAGGTCGTATAGTTCCGCGCCAGTGCCGCATAGAACGGAATATCCGATTCCTGGTAATAGCCGATGCTGAAGATGTCGTTCGCAGTGTCCAGCAGGAAGCCATCCATCTTGCCGCTGTCGTAGCAGATGCGCGATCCGCTATAGGTGTGGTCAGGATCATTGTGAGGACAACCGGTCCAATCGCCGGAAAGCGCGTACGTTGCATGCACAACGCCGCCCGGGTCCTTGAAGCTCAGCCCCGCTTGCTGCCCCGTCGCATTGGGCAGCCAGCCCAGCAGGTGATCAAAGCTGCGGTTCTCCATCGTCACCACCACGATGTGGTCGATGCCCGAAGCCGATGGCGTCGGCAGTCCCGGATTCGTTGGTGGAGTCTGCGGACCCGCTGGCGCCACATGGGTAGCGCAACCCAGTGCACTTGCTCCCCCCACCAACAACGCGTTCCTGGTGAAATCTCTGCGGCTCAATCGCATTCATCACCTGCTGACTCTTCGCTACACCTACTTCAGATGCGCCAATGATCGGCGGCGGCAAGCAATCTCAGCGCTGCACTCACGCCGGGCAAGCTGGTACAGTCGGGCGTCCTGGATACCTGAACCCCACTTCAGTGCTTCTGTCGCGTAGTGCACAGCGAGGGGCGCCCCCATCCAACTGCGCCCAAATCTCTGATCCGTAAGAAACTGTTTTGCTTTTGAACCACAAGAAGTCGCCCCAACTGTGAATGTCTCGTGATATTGTTTTCAACAAAGAAAATCATTGGGAGGCGTTCCCATGCATAACCCGAACCGGGTTCCGATCTGCATGTTTTCCCGAAACCGCGCCTCCCTTGTGCCCACCAACGTCAAAGGTCGGAATCTCGTAGCCAATCGCGGCCTCTGAGGGTCTGAACCTTCGCCGCAACGCCTCTGTCGGTGCCAGGATTCATCTGCTGCATTTTCTTAGGGAGCGATATGATCATTCTTTTCAGGAAATTCTCACTTTCCGTGGTCCTGATCTTCGGGATCGGTCTGTCCATCTCGTATGCCCAGGTCCAGGCGACGAACGGCAGCATTCAAGGAGACGTCGTCGACTCCGGCGGCGCATTCGTCCCCGGCGCGGATGTCGAGGCCGACGCAGTCGACACTGGAACCGTCCACAAGTCGGTCACCGACGGCAACGGTCACTTCGGCTTCCCTTCGCTGCAACCCGGCGCCTATCAGGTCAAGGTCTCCAAGACCGGCTTCGCCACCACCATCCAGCAGAATCTCACTCTCACGGTCGGCCTCACCGCCTCGCTCAGGCTCACCCTCAGGGTCGCCGGAACCACCGAGTCCGTACTCGTTACCGCCGCGCCCCAGGTCGACGTCGTCGCCGATTCCTCCACCGCTACACTCGACGACAAGATCATCTCCACCACACCGGTGCTCGGCCGCAAATTTGAAGACCTCGTCACGCTGACGCCCGGCGTCAGCATCGTCCAGGGCCCCGACGGCGACGAGATCAACATCAATGGCCAGCGCGGCGTTTTCAACAACGTCTCCCTCGATGGCGGCGACTACAACAACGGCTTCTTCGGCGAGCAGTCCGGAGGCCAGCGCGCTGCGGTCGATATCACCCTCGAAGCCGTCAAGGAGTTCCAGGTCGTTGCCTCGGGCGCCAATGCCGAGTTCGGCCGTACCGCGGGCGGCGTCATCAATGTCATCACCAAGTCCGGCACCAACGACACCCACGGCAGCCTCTTCTACTATCAGCGCGCCCAGGCCCTCACCGGAAACACCTCCGACGGCACTCCCCTCACCAACTTCCATCGCGAGCAGTTCGGCGGCAGCGTCGGCGGCCACATCATCAAGGACAAGCTCTTCTACTTCGGCGCAGGCGAAGGCATCGACGAGAATCTCCTCCGCGCCAACCTCAGCGCGTACAACGCCACCTCGCTCGGTTCCGTGGCCTGCCCGGTCTCCAACCCCGTCTTCCGCTCCAACATCACCGACGCGCAGATCGACGCCAACGGTGACTGCCAGCGCCAGGTCCTCATCAACTTCTACAAAGCCAACTACAACGAAAACGAGGGCCTGCCCGTCGATCACGTCGTCCACAACGGCGCCTTCTTTGGCCGCGTCGACTACACCATCAATCCGAAGAACCAGTTCTTCGTCTCCTACAACTTCGACTACTCGCGCAATCCCAACCAGACCTTCGACGTCGCCACCTACGGCACGACCGCCAACGGTATCGAAGGCCCCGCGCACATCCAGACCCTCAACTTCAATCTCGTCTCCACCATCAGCGACCGCAAGCTGAACGAAGCCCACGTCGCCTTCGGACATGAGACCCGCCCGCGCTCAGCCATCAACGGCTCCGCAGTCCCTGACACCGGCATCGGCTTCTTCCCGTCCTTCCGCTTCGGCCAGCCGTTCTTCCTCGGACCCGGCGCCACCGAGGTCTTCTACCACATCGACTCCAAGGACAACTTCTCCCTCATCCACGGCAAGCACACCTTCAAGTTCGGCGGCGAATTCCTCTACAGCCACAACGTCCAGATCTTCGACGGCTTCGCCCTCGGCCGCTACATCTTCGGCGACACCGTCGGCTTCCTCCACTACGCGTCACCGGCAAGTACCGGGAATGGCTATGGGCCTTTTACCGTCTCGTGCGCCGATGGCAGCTACCAGTCTGCCGCCAGCCTGGCGCTCGCAGCTCCCAAATGCCCGGGAGGGTCTGCAAACTCCTTCGGCAGTCCGCTCTATCTCTACCTGCAGGATGCCGGCACCCAAAGCGGAGAAACCGTTCAGCAGGCCGGCTACTCCAGCATCGCCAACGAGGAACCCGCCTTCTACGCGCAGGACACCTGGCAGGCCACCTCACGCCTCACCATCAACTACGGCCTCCGCTGGGAGGCGCAGATCTTCCCCAAGATGCTCATCGCGCCCTCGGCCACCCTCTACGGCCAGTACCTCTCTAATCCGGCGTTCCCATCCACCGGCTATCTGCCGAATCAGACCAAGCAGTTCCAACCGCGGGTCGGCTTCAACTGGGACATCCTCGGCAACGGCAAGTCCGCCTTCCGCGGCAGCGCCGGAATCTTCAACGCCCACCAGAACATGCTTACCGAAGTTGGCGCCATCACCACCAACGGCGTCCAGCAGCAGACCATCTCCGGCGTCACTCCCGTCTATCCGGGCATCGCACCCGTCTCTGTATGTCCCGCCACCGGCTGCCCCGGCGCTGGCGTCACCGTCTTCGACAAGAACTACCACAACCCCCGCATCTATACCTATAACGTCGGCTATGACCAGCAGGTCTACGGCGACTTCGTAGCCTTCGCCGACTTCACCATCTCCAAGGGCGTCTACCTCACTACCTTCCTCAACCCCAACGTCTCCGGCCCGGTCGCGCTTCCTGGCAAGGCCTGCCCCGGCGGCACCGCCACCCCGGCCGACTCGGACACTGTGACCTACTGCGGCCCGTCTCCCTTCGCCAATCTCGGCGCTATCACTGACACCGCCAGCGTTGCTAAGAGTCTCTATCGCGGCGTCACCTTCGGTGTCCGCAAGAACTTCTCCCATCACTTCCAGATGGAGGCCGAGTACACCTACTCCCACGATCTGGACTCCGACTCCAACGAACGCGATCCCTTCACCTTCCGCTATTCCAACTTCTTCAACCTCGCTGGCGAGTACTCCAACTCCGACCGCGACGAGCGTCACAAATTCAACGCTTACGCCGTCGGCGATCTGCCGTTTGGCTTCAAAGGCAACCTCCGCATCCAGCAGCACTCCGCCGAACCCGAGACCGACAACTCCAACGGCACCGGAACCGGCGCCCCCTGCAGCATTAACAACTCTCCCACTCGTTGGGTCAACGGCATCGACTGCGGCCGCAACCACCTGCGCAAGGACAACGCCTTTTTCGTCTTCGATTTCGGCGTCGCGCGTCCTTTCCACTTCCACGATGGCGCATGGGCTCTTGAACCGCGCGTCGAAGTCTTCAACACCTTCAACAACACCAACAACCTCAACCCGCTCAGCTCGCCCGCCCTGTTCGACTTCAACGGCTTCCTCCGCGTCGGAGTCGGCGACCCGCGTCAGGCCCAGCTCGCCATGCGATTTACCTTCTAAGCATGCAGTCTGAAGCCTGCGGCATCGGCCTCATCCACTCTGCGCATCTCCTGCGCAGAGTGGATGCCCACCTCCTCGAACTCCTCGCCTCCCTCACGCCTGCCGAGTGGGACCTCCCCACCATCGCTGGAGCATGGACCGTCCGCGACGTCGCCGCCCATCTCCTCGACACGCCTCTCCGCAAACTCTCCCTGGTCCGCGACGCCTGCTTCGTCGAACCCGCCGACATCCGCTCACCGCAGGACCTCATCGACCTGGTCAATTGCCTCAACCGCGAAGGCGTCGCCGTGTATCGCCGCTTCAGCCCTCCCCTCCTCATCGACCTCATGCGCCTCGCCTGCGATCAGTCCGCGACCTTCCAGGAGTCCCTCGATCCGCTTGCTCCCGCTGCCTTCCCCGTAAGCTGGGCCGGCGAAGCAGCATCGCTGAACTGGTTCGACACCGCCCGCGAACTCACCGAACGCTGGCACCATCAGCAGCAGATCCGGCTCGCCACCAATCGCCCCGGCATCATGACCCCCGAGCTCTACCACCCCGTTCTCGACTGTTTCGCGCGCGGCCTACCCCACGCCTACCGCAACCTCGTCGCTCCCGCGGGTACAGTCGTCCTGCTCGAAATCTCGGGCGAATGCGGCGGCAAGTGGTTCCTGTTGCGCGAAACTACCGGCTGGACCCTGACCAACCAACCCGTCGCTGAACCCGCCGCCGCCGTCACCATTCCCCAGGAGATCGCCTGGCGCATCTTCACCAAAGGCATTGCCCGCGAATCCGCCCGAACCCAGATTCAGATCAAAGGCCAGCATCGCCTCGCCGAAGGCATTCTCAACCTCACCGCCATCGTCGGCTAACCCGGTCCACAGCCTGAGCCCAGGCACCTGTGATCCCCGGCGCAACGCCTGTGACCCCCAGCACAATCGCACGCCGCTCCGCCACGTACACTTGGGCTCACCGCGCAGTAGGCAGAGTCTCGGTCGCCCAATGCTCTTCAAATCCCGAAGTGCCGCCGTCTACGGAATCGACGCCAACATCATCGACGTCGAAGTCGACTTCGCCGGCATGATCCTCGAAAAAACCGAGTTCTCCACCGTCGGCCTTCCCGACGCCGCCGTCCGCGAGTCCCGCGACCGCGTCCGCTCCGCCATCCGCAACTCCGGCTTCGACATCCCCCCCACCCGCATCACCATCAACCTCGCTCCCGCTGATATCAAGAAGGAAGGCTCCGGCTTCGACCTCCCCATCGCCATCGCTATCCTCGGCGCGTACGGCGCTCTCCATATTAAGGATGTCTCCGATTTCCTCCTCGTCGGCGAACTCGGCCTCGACGGCACCCTCCGCGCCGTCCAGGGAATGCTCCCCATTGCCGTCGCCGCCCGCGCCGCCGGCATCCACAACCTCGTCATCCCCGCCTCCAATGCTCGCGAGGCCGCCGTCGTCGAAGGCGTCAACGTCTATCCCGTCAAGACCCTGACCGAAGTCCGCGAACTCCTCAACTCCGCCGCCTTCGGCACAGTCGCCGCTATCCCGCTGAAGGTCGAAGCTGCCACCCTGCTCGAAGAGCTCCAGCATTTCCCCTACGACTTCAAGGACGTCCGCGGTCAGCACGTCGCCAAGCGCGCGCTCGAAGTCGCCGCCGCCGGTGGCCACAATATCCTCATGATCGGACCGCCCGGCAGCGGCAAAACCATGCTCGCCAAGCGTCTGCCGTCCATTCTCGCCCCGCTCCGCTTCGAAGAGGCCCTCGAGACCACTAAGATCCACTCCGTCGCCGGCGTGCTCGACGCCGACCGCGGTCTGGTTGCCCACCGCCCATTTCGTTCGCCCCACCACACCATCTCCGACGCAGGCCTCATCGGCGGCGGCATGATCCCGCGTCCCGGCGAAGTCTCCCTCGCTCACAACGGCCTGCTCTTCCTCGACGAACTCCCCGAGTTTCCCCGCAATGTCCTCGAAGTCCTCCGCCAGCCCCTCGAAGACGGTACCGTCACCATCGCCCGCGCCGCTATGTCGCTCTCGTTCCCCGCGCGCTTCATGCTCGCCGCCGCGATGAACCCATGACGTTGCGTTGCCTTTCTGCCATGATTTCAGCGGAAGATGGCAAGTAGCAGAGGCTGATCGTGACATCCTCTTTGCCGATCACGATCTTTTCCAGAATATTTTCAATGATTTTCCGCTTCTCTGCCTGCTCAAGTTCGAGCCATCGGGAGTAGATATCTTTGGCTTCGGTGAAAATTTCATCGCTTGATAGGTACTGGACGTTGAGGAAGTCAATCTCTCCCTGAAGGTGGGGCATCTGATCGGTAATCTGTTTCATCCGTTCTTCGAGCGGGTGATATCTGCCTCCGAATCCCTCCCGGCTGATCTCGTCTGCCAGATAGAGGTTGTAGAGTTTGTCCATCTCGCGTTTGGTCTTCTGGGTTTCCGATTCCAGGGTGCCGAGCAACTCCTGCTTTTCCTTGATCGTCTGGTCGGCCTGCCCCAGGTACGCGGTGATGTCAGCCGACGAAAAGAAGAATGATTTGAGCTGTTCGTGGAAAACGCCTTCGAGGTCGGCCACCGGAATTTTATTCCGGCATTGATAGCAGATGTATTTCGGCGAGTTCGACGGCACGTACATCTTCTGGCCGCAGGTGCAATACGCGAGTCCGGCGAAAAGATGCACCGGCTTCCGGGCGGGTCTCCTGCCGTTGCTCCTATCTTTGAGGCTGTAATTGCACTGTTCCCACAGTTCCTCCGTCACGATAGCTTCGACGGACGTGATGACCCATTCCGATTCCGGTTTTACGACCCAGCGCTTGCCATCACCGAGACTCTTCGTATAGTTGGCCCGCCGCTCCCCCTTCGCAGTAGGATCGCGCAGTAGACGTTCCACCGTCGTATCGGAAAATCGAGCGCCCGAACGCGTGCGATGTCCCGCGTCATTGAGGAGCCGCGCGACCGTTTTCTTCCGTTGATGCTGAACAAAGAGTTCATAGATCAACTTCCGAACCGGCGCTTCCTTAGGATGCGGAACGAGTTGGCGATCCTTCCACTCGTAGCCGAAGGGGGCCTGACCACCCAGAGGCTTTCCGAGTTTCGCGCGCACCGGAACCGAGGCCGCGACCCGCTCGGCGATTTCTTCCCGCTCCCACTGCGCCATCGCCGCGATCATCGTGTAGAACAGTCTCCCGGCGGGGGTCGTCGTGTCGATGGATTCGTGGAGCGAAATCAGGTCCGTCCCCTGCGCGAGAAAGATATCCGCGAACTCCAGCAGTTCCCGCGTGTTCCGAGCAAGTCGAGCGAGCTTGGAAAATACGAGACCGGTAATGTGGCCAGAGGCGATATCCGCAAGCATCCGCTGAGTTTCCGGATTGCCCATCACCGATTTTCCGCTCACGGCTTCAAGGTGATAGACCTCGCGGACGCGCCAATTCTTGAGCGCCGCGTAATCGCGGGCGCGCTTTTCGTGGTGCTCCGGGCTTTCGCCTCTCGCTTGATCCTCCGTGGAGACCCGAATCCATATCCCCACCGGCTTCGTCTGATTCCCCTCGTGATGTGCCGAGCTCCGCATTGAAACCTCCAAGTTCAGAGTGGGGATGGTATAGCTGATTGCGCGCGAAGTAAAGGGAAATAAATATAATAAAATGAATTATTTACGGTCGCCTTTGAGCTTCTTCAACGCCCCCAAAATGACCTGAGAAATCGCCTGCTTTCGTGCCTTCTGTTCGCCTTCGGCAACGGCCTGATAGTCCACCTTCACCTTGTAACCGAGCACTTTCCCTTCCCGCCCCGCAGCGTGGGCCTCGAGGGTTTCCACAAAGGTGAAGAATTCTTCTGTCGTGAGCACGTGGACGCGCGCTCGCTCATCTTCGCTTACGGTCGCCGCAATCGCATCCCTGGCCTTCGCCATCATCCTCCGCTCCGTGAGGAGCAGCACAACGTGCTCGAACCCTGCGGTAAGACATTTCTGCACGTTCCCCACTTCATGTTCCACAGAAGTCGTCACCGAAATCTCGCACGCAATGGAGCGCCCTTCCTTTTCGAGCGCCACATCAACGGAACCGAGACCACCCAAAATCTCTTTTTCAATCGTCGTCTTATAGCCCCTGCTCGACGCCCAACGTCGCACAAGTTCCTGAATATATTTATGTTGCGGACCTCCCCGGCCCACGGTGGTCGGGGTCGACGGCGGTTTCGTTCGAGGAGAGGGCGGTATCGGAATACGTCTCTCCTCGGGCATCGACGGTGCAACACTTGGTGGAGGGTCAGCAAGCGGCGCACGTGATTTCGAGACATGCGCGGGCGGCGTGACCACGGAAGGCGCTTCCTCTGGGGTGAGCGCCGCCTCAACGACCGCGCGCGGCGTGGCGTAGCGCTCCCGGGAGAGCGCGACAATCCGTTCGCGACGCAGTTCCGCCTCCGCTCGATCAATGAATGGGAGCGGCAATGTCTTCAGATTGAAATCGAACTCGGCCCGCTCCACCCTGCAGATGGCTTCGCCCACCTGGAGGTTCTGGAGATCGTTTGCCTGGAAGAAGGAGAATCCGTCGGCGAGCCGCTTCGCATCAAAGTCGCCCAATCGGAAGCAGACGCGGGTGTACGGGTTCGCGATCACCGCGCTCGCGACATCCGCGTCACGGCTCGCAAGCTGCTGGAGTTCCTGGTGCGCGAGGATGAGGCCCAAACGATACTTGCGGGCACCCGAGAGTATCGCGGCCATCGAGGGAGTCACAAAGTTGTGGAACTCGTCGATATACAAATAAAAGTTGCGACGCTGGGCGGCAGCGGTCTGCTGGCGGCTCATCGCAAGCTGCTGGAACTTGGAGACGAGGAGCGTGCCCAAGAGATAAGCGTTCTCTTCCCCGATGGCACCTTGGGCGAGCTTCGCAAGGAATATCTTCCGTTCGTTCATGACCGCGCCAAGGTCGAGGCGGCTTTCCTTCTGAGCGACCATGTATCGGATGAACTTGGGCCGCAGGAAGGTATCGAGTCGCGTGAGGATAGGCCCCTGAGGCTTTGCGACGAGCATCGGAAAGGTCTTCTCCCAGTAATAGACGATCTCGTGATCCTGAACCGTCTGGAGAAATTTCTTCCTGAAGGCGGGATCCACTAAGAATCGCCGGAGGTCGATCAAACTCCCTCCTTCGGTGCTCTCAAGGAACGCAAGCACGGCATTCCCGAGTACCGAAGTCATCTGGTCGCCCCAACTCGTCGAGAGCCTGCGGAAGACGGCGACGAGATCGGAACCCAGAAGATTCTTTTCGATCTCCGAGTGCGCTTTGAGGACGTTGAAGCCCACCGGGTATGCTTCGTCCGACGGGTCGAGAAGTACCACGTCGCCCCAGCGCGCCTCGGGGATACGGCCCAGAATTTCGTCGATCAGATCGCCGTGGGGGTCGAGTACGGCGATGCCCTCGCCATGTTCAATATCCTGCATGATGAGGTTGAGGAGCAGGGTAGATTTGCCCGTGCCGGACGCGCCGATCATGTAGCAATGCTGCGACCGGGCTTCGCCGCCGAGCGATACCGGCGTTGTCTTTCCCGCATGGGTATTCTCACCGAGGACGAAAGGATGACCGTGGACGATCTGCGGAGCGACTTTCGTCCGCGCATCGTCACGCTTGAGTTGCGGGACGCGGACCGACGCCGATGGCAGATGTGCCACGGAAACCAGTTCATCGGCATTGAGGAGCATCCCGGAACGGTGTGTCGTGCGGGCGCACACATCCGTCGCATGATCCTCATCGTGGTATCCGTCATTCGCAAGCGCGATGAGTTCGTTGCTCATGGGATTGGCAAACTGCGTGAGCGCGCCCCCGAGGTCTCGTGCGATAGCCCAGGCTCGCTCCTCAGAGTCGCTCTGTGCGGCCACGCGAAGGACGACGGCATAGAGCGGCTGCCCGACCTTCTCACGCGCCTGTGCCACCATGTCCGGTGCGTCTGAAAAGAACGAACGCCCTTCCGCGTTCGACACCGCGCGCACCATGCTCTCGGCCCACGGATGACGAACGGCCTGGAAAAGCACTTGCAGGAGCCCAAGCTCCCCATCCCGGAGACTCGCGAGCGCCCCCACGATGCCGATCAAGGGGTCGATTTCAAATCCACGAACCGTGCGGAGTGGCACCATGCACTCGCGCGAGAGGCCGAAGTCAATGAGGACGGATGGGTTCCGATGATTCCACAGTCCCTCAAGGAACCCTTCACGCTCGGCGATGGCCGACTCGGGAAAGTGCGCGGAGAGCTGCTGTCCAAGCTGTGTGCGGTCAGTGTCCGCACACGCGAACTGGGTATGGATGGCACCCTTCACACCCACGACTTCAAACCCGATGGGACTTGATGCGTACGTAAGGCTCGTGAGCAATCGCTCGGCAGCTTCCTTCGCAACTTTGGTTCCGGCCGGAAGCGCCACCTGAAATTCTACGAGCGAGCCGCCCTCGTAGCACGGTTCGGGATCGGACTCGCGCTCTTCCATGATCGGCGGCGGCTGGGGCGGCATCGAGCGGCGTCCGAGAATGCTGTCGACGAGCGAACTTAGTACAGTTGGCTTTCGGGCATCATCCATCGCCGGTCCGGGTTCTGCGTAGTGATAGAAGAACGGACGAAACGGCGGTTCAAGACCCACCGGGTAGTCCCAAATCTGCCAGCCGCGTCCACGTCGTTCCCAATCGTAGAATTGCGCAGTAAGGCGCTCTTCCCGCGTGAGCGGAAGTGTCTCGCCGCACGGGATTATTTCTCCCTCTCCGGGCATGGACCATCCTAGCGTTGATAGAACTCGCGCATGACCGGTTTCCTCTCGAGCTCGGTGAGCGCACGGGCACCCTTTGCCGATAGCACCTGATCGACCACTTCAAGGACTGCTGTATGCACCATGGCCTGATACATGAGCGTGGTATCCGTCCGGTAGTAGGTAGATGGCTTGAAAAAGTATTGGTAGAGACTCCCAAATACCGGAACGGCGAGGACGATATCTTCCACATCGGTACCGAACGTTCCTTCCTTGAGGAGATAACCAATGAGAAATACGCAGCCCACATAAAAAATAGGTCCCCAGAAGAGGCCCGAGAAGCCGAATGTTGCGACACACACTCCGACGAACCCTAATCCACAGAAACAAATAAGGATCGCCCACAACAGCGCATGCGAAGGCGGGAGTTCGGCGAGCCACCAAGAGAAGAAGAACCCGGTGCCGAAAGGTGCTGCGCAAATGTCGAAGGCGAGTTTGCCGCGCTTGATCCGGAGATATTCCCGCCGTGCGGTGAGTAATCCTCCCTCACGCCAGTCAATCCGCGAAACTGAATAGTCGGGAATCTGCCTTGGTTTGATGGCCTGCTCTACAGCTGCGTAGAACTCCATCGTGGAAGTGTTGAAGTTTTCGATGGGGTGGTGCCAGTTTGAAATGACGTTCGCGTCTTTTCCGAGCTTTGCCACGAATAGTGCCTCCTTTATTTGGTGCTCTGAATTGGGGAGGTATGAAATCTGCGGATCATGGTACCACCGGACGAACTGTTCCCCCCCCGCATATTATGTGACCCCGGTCGTTTATGCAGTTTGGAGAAAGAACCCGATTATCGGATTGGCTTCAGGGAGGGCTGTAAGTCTCCTCTATATATAGAGGGCACGCCGCCCAAGAGCGGGCACCGCTTCACGGGACGATCCTAATGATCGAATAGACTTCGTTTCCGGTTATAGTGCTCTCCGGGAACTGATGCAGATACTCGAATTGGTCCTTATATCGTTCCGCATCTGCGGGAGTCCGATGAATATCCTCATCGAGGTACAGGACTCCCGTTGTGCCTTGGGAAAACCCGATTTGTCGCATGACCGGGTCATTCACCGCAGGGAGGCTGAGCACATCGACGGTTGGCTCCGCGTACATCTGCGGAATCAGCGGCTCCATAGTGAGAATATAATTCGGCTTCGTCCGATCATCCGTGGCGATCCGCAATGCGGCGAGCGATGGTTCAATCCGCATCCGGAACTCATCTTCGACCACGTCCTCTCTGAAATAGGTGGTACCGCCGTAGCTCACGGCAACGATCACCACCACCGCGCCGACCGCGATCCGATTGGCTAGGACGCGATGGCGTTCCCACACGCGGGTGCGTGATAGCCATTTGATAAGGGCAGCCGCGCCGACGCCGGCCAGGATGGACCACACACTCATGAGATTCATCGAGAACCGCAGCGCGGAACGCGGACTCGTGTTGCCGGAGAGCAGCTCATAGTAGCTGCGGATGTGGAAGGCATAGAGAAAAACATAGGCGACAAATACTATCAGTGGAAAGAGTCCGAGCGATTTTCTCCGCCATATGACGATGGCTCCGATGAATACGAGAATGACCGCGCCCCCGTACCATTCGACGATGAAGAACGAATGCAAGAACACGGGCAACAGCGCGATCAACTTACCGGGCGTGAGCGGAAACTTGTGCAGGAGGACCGTCTCATCGCTCATCGTTTGGAAGAGTTTCATCTGAAAACTCAAGATGAGTGCGAGCATCGCGCTCAGTGCTACCCCCAAGATGTAACGCATCGGCAAACGCGGCGGGCGCTTGGCCGTCGCCCGCACAATGAGGGCGATGATAGGCAAGAGCAACGCAACGAGGATATTCTCGCGCTTCACGGTGAGCGAAAACAGCAGTATCGCCGTGAATGCGCACCACGTGAGAAGCGCGTGAAAACGGCCTTCGTCTCCTGGGCGCGCAGACACGTACCGCAAACAGAACCAGAGAATCAAACTCATACATCCGTTCGAGATTGGTTCGGCGGATGTCTCGAGTCCCCACACGGCGAACACGGGCGTTACGGCAAAGATGAGTGCGGCGCTACCGGCGACGATGACGTCATCGGTGACCAACATGCACACGAGGAAAATGAGCATGTCCGAGAAACACGCGCACGCTACGTTCGCGATTGAGCCAATGGACGGTCGGTATCCAAAAGTACGGGTAAGCATGGAGATGACGTACGGATACCCGATCAGATGTTCTGGGTAGTTCTCGTATTGCTCACACGAAGCCAGACTGCCGACTGAGCACACGTTGATCGAATACGGAAGTTCACCTCCGCTCGGCGCAATCCGATTGTGTTCAGCCAGTTGACGCCCCGCAACCGTGTACACATAGGAGTCTTCGTACTCCATCCCGTGGAAGAACGCACCCTCCGCTGGAATGCGCCAGAGCAGAACCAGACCGAGAGAAAACAGCAAGAGCTTCCAATGGGTTTTGAGGAGGGAGTGGAGGTATCGATCAGTCAAAACACAGGCGAGCGAGAAGACGATGCTCCCCCAGAAAAGAACCTTGACGACCCCGAGTGCATTCGATTGCGTCAGCCAACCGGCCATGGGGATTCCTCGATAGAACACAAAATTGCAGACCACATCTGGGCTATTGGAGAACTGATTCGCAGCCCAAATTGTGGGTCACTAAAATGCAACCCGCCTAAGTCATTAAAAACATTGATAAATAAAAGCCTTTTAATAATTGTCCGGTTCTGTTAATTTCATTCCAAGTCGTGGGAGGCTTGGAATGAACAACGTGATTATCTATGGAAACAACCTGCCTATTCTCGAAAATCTTGCCTCGTCATCGGTCGAGCTGATCTATATCGACCCACCATTCAACACGGGAAAGACCCAGACACGGCATCAGATCGCGACCATTAGGGACGATGAGGGAGACCGGACGGGTTTCCAAGGGCGTCGATACCGAACGGTAAAAGTGGGCACGACCGGCTACTCTGATCACTTCGACGACTATCTGGGATTTCTGCGCCCGCGTCTTGTTGAAGCCCACCGCATTCTCACGGACACAGGTTCACTGTTTTTCCATATTGACTATCGCGAAGTCCATTACTGCAAGATCATGCTGGACGACATATTCGGCAGGGATTGCTTTCAAAACGAGATCATTTGGTCTTACGACTACGGCGCACGCTCCAAGCAGAAATGGCCCGCCAAGCACGATAATATCCTCTGGTACACGAAGCACCCCAGCAAGTTCACGTTCAATCTGGGCGCTTCCGATCGGATTCCCTATATGGCACCCGACCTGGTCGGGCCCGAAAAGGCAGCGCGCGGAAAGACTCCGACCGATGTATGGTGGCACACTATCGTTCCCACAAATGGCAAGGAGAAGACGGGCTACGCGACGCAGAAGCCGTTGGGGATTCTTGAGCGAATTGTGCGCGTGCACTCGAATCCGGGCGAACTGGTGTTGGATTTCTTTGCAGGAAGTGGGACTACCGGCGAGGCGGCGGCGAAACATGGCAGGCATTTCATCTTGATCGACAACAACCCTACCGCAATCGAGGTAATGGAGAAACGGTTGGCGCGATTTATATGGTTGGATGCGGATGAAAAGGCAGATAATCAATCGATCCAGCAGCGTAATTTGATTCTGCAAGAGGCATAAAGATGAGTTTTCAGACGATCCAGAAGATAACCAACAGCCTGATGGCGGAATATCCTGCCACCAAAGAATGGGATGACAGCCCCTTTAATTGGATCAGGGGCCTTCCTCCTGCCAGTAAAGGTGCTATCGGACGATACATCGGGAGCGGCCTCCTACAGGCTTACGGGTTCACTGTCAGCGCATATCGGTACGAGCTTCGCGTCAATGGTCAAGAGATATTGGCCAGAGTTGCCATGAAGTGGGAAGGAAACATCATCAAGTTTCAAAATGTGAGAGACGTCAAATTTAACCACGTTCTCTGTATTGGCCTCTACCCTAGCAAGGCGTATGCATGGCTGATACCAAAGAATGAGATTTGGCTTAATGACAAAGTTCGTACGGGTCGCTCCGGCGTGACCAGCCAACACAAGGGGGCGGACGCATGGATACACATCGATCCTGCCAATGTTCAGTCGTGGCTAAAACCGTACGGGGGGACCATCGAAGAGATGATCAAGGTTGCCAAAACCTCGTTGTGAAGCCTCGCAACGCACTCTTAGGACACTACGAGCGAAAAACAGCGACTTCAGGACGGTTCTTGGTGTAGAATTCCCACCATCCAGGACTTCCTGTGATTGAGGGGGACGTATGCAGAGCGACAAGAAGATGTTTCTCAGTGGTATCGCAGGAAAGTTAGCTGTTCTCGTAGGCGGCGCGGTCGCCGCAATGAGTGCGAATGCATCGCCCGTTACCGCTGTCCTGCCCCACACCCAAACAAACACGATGTCCTCGCCAAGCGATGCGGCGCAGAAGTCGCTCGCTCCAAAGCTCATATTGAAGCAGCAAAGTGATGGCTTCAAAATGATTGCGAGCCACTCGTCGCACTCCTCTCACTCATCGCATTCCTCTCATTCGTCCCACTCATCCAGCGCATATTGACGATGGATCAGCCCCACGACGCGGCCGGTCCTGGCGTGCAGCAGGTGATGGTTGAGATAAACCTTGCCGTCATCAGCACTGAGGCGCTACTCAAAACGTGCCATTGGTTCTCACGTGATTTTGTCTGTGAGGTACGGAATCGCAGCGACCAGATAGCATACGTAGTCTTGACCCCCCGAGGCTCCGCATCCGCTTCGGATCATTCGTCGGCGAGAGACGCCTTCATTACGAGCGCAATGGATTTTGCCTTGCGCGAAAAGATCGACGCGAAAACTTCCGGTATACGGGACATTCTGCTCGCGAAGGCATTCTCCGAATCCGGCGTACTGGAAGATGCTCCCGAGGGCGTATTCGGTGATACGGTCGAAGAGACGAAGCCGGACGGCATGTTCAAGATCTTGAGCAACCCTCAACGCTGACAGAAGGTCAACCATGGCGCGTACTTTCTATCCGCTTGAACGCTTTGCCCCGGCTCCGACGGCATTTCATCTGCTCCCATTCCGGTTCACTCGGTTGAGCGGGAAAGAACTCCTGGTCAATGAAGCCGGTGAATTCCTGTTTGCTCCGACCGGGACGGTCCAAAGTTTGACGGACGAGTATCTCGATACCGACTCAGAGCTGTACCGGGACCTCAAGGCCAAGCATTTTCTGTACGACGCGTCGTCATCCCCGTTGCTCGACGTATTGGCGACGAAAGTGCGGACCAAGTTCGACCACATTACCGGCGGCACCAAGCTGCATATCTTTGTCGTCACCCTTCGTTGCGAACATTCCTGCGATTACTGCCAAGTATCCCGACAGACGGCGACGCGCGGCCAGTTCGATATGAGCACTGCGACGGCGGATCGCGCTATCGCCATGATGATGGACAGCCCCGCACGCGCCGTGACGCTTGAGTTTCAAGGAGGAGAGCCACTGCTCGCCTTTGATGTGATCCAATACATCATTCCAAAGGCCAAGAAGCTGGCGCTCGAAAAAGGTAAGGATCTCGATATCGTCGTCTGCACCAATCTTGCCTGCGTGACCGACGACATCCTCCACTATTTCCGCGATGAGGGCGTCAAGGTTTCAACATCTCTTGACGGGCCGGCATTTCTGCACAACAAGAACCGGCCCCGGCCAGGGAACAATAGCTATGAAAAGGCCATCGAAGGGATTGAGCGGAGCCGCACTATCCTCGGCGTCGAAAGCGTAGCCGCGCTGATGACGACTACCGCTGCCTCACTGGACCATGCCGTCGAGATCGTGGATGAATACGTCCGAAGGGACTTTCATTCGATATTTCTGAGGCCGATCAGCCCCTACGGGTTCGCCATCAAAACCCGCCATCGTACGGGGTACGAGATGGGACGGTTCCTTGAGTTCTACCGGCAAGGTCTGGCGCACATTCTCAAGGTCAATCGGAACGGGTACCGCATCGCTGAAGTGTATACGCAGATTCTTCTCACCAAAATATTGACCCCTCATGGAACGCGATACGTCGATATGCAATCGCCAGCAGGCGAGGCGTGGAGCGTGCTGGTCTATAACTACGACGGCGATGTCTACGCATCTGATGAGTCGCGAATGTTGGCGGAGATGAATGACCGGACGTTCCGTCTCGGGAACGTGCATAAGGACACGCGGCGCACGCTCTTCACCGGCGATCCGGCGCTACAAATGTTTCAAGCATCCTGCAATCAGGCGCTCGCAGGATGCTCAGACTGCGCATTCCAGTCGTATTGCGCCGCCGATCCCGTGTACCACTACGCGACCCAGGGCGACATGTATGGGAACCGGCCCACGAGCGGATTCTGCACCCGGAACATGGATGTCATCAAGCAACTCTTCTCCATCATCGAAGAGAGTGACCGCGAGACGATGCGCATTCTATGGTCGTGGGTCACCGGAGAGCCAACGATCCGGGAGGTTGTCGAATGCGTCTGACGACAACCGGAGTCGCGCGCAACTTCGATACCAGCATCATCGGCACGATTACGACAGCGGACCTGCCGCACGATGAGCGAACCAAGAGAATTCGTTTTATTGCTCCGAGAGACGCGCCCACCGATGACGCGATAGCGGGATACCGGGCTCTGCTTTGTCACGATGAATTAGCGCGCGATCCCGGAGTGCCCTACGTTTACCGCCTCCGCGAATCCGACCATTTGAGAGACGGCGACATTGTCGTCCTGGAAGGGAGGGCTGGCCTTGTTCGCTCGCTCTATCGTCCCTATGAGTTACACCATCACCTCTTCGTCACCGAGCGCTGCAACAGCAATTGCCTCATGTGCTCACAGCCGCCGAAAGATAGGGACGACGTTGAGGCGCTCACGGAACGAAATCTCGAATTGATAAGTTTGATTGCGCCGCATCCTCCATACCTCACGATCACCGGCGGAGAACCCACGCTTCTCGGCGACCATCTTTTCAGACTCATTTCGCAGTTGAAAATGTCGATGCCGGAAACAGAACTGCACATGCTCACGAATGGGCGGACATTCGCGTGGTCCGAATATACACGACGATTTGCCGAGCTTGAGCACCCGAAAATCAGTCTCGGCATCCCGCTGTATGCCGACTACGCCGGTGCGCACGACCATGTGGTGCAGGCAAAGGGTGCGTTCGATCAGACCGTTGCCGGTTTCCATCAGGCGGCGCGCAACGGCATCCGCTTGGAGGTCAGGGTGGTACTGCACAAACTGACGATCCCGCGCCTCGCCAAGCTCGTGGACTACATCTACCGGAACCTCACCTTCGTCGAGCATATTGCGTTGATGGGCCTCGAATACACCGGATACACTCCTCGCAATATCGGGGAACTGTGGATCGATCCCTACGACTATCAGGACGTGCTGGAAGAGGCCGTAGAGTATCTTGCCGTCAGAAACATGACGGTATCGATCTACAACCATCAGCTATGCGTGCTCAAGCCGTCCTTGTGGAGGTATGCGAGAAAATCCATATCGGATTGGAAGACGCTCTACCTCCCGGAGTGCGAAACGTGCAGCGCTCTCCCTGCCTGCGGCGGCCTGTTTCAATGGGCGGTCAAGAAGCACAGCGATCATATCCACACCATTTCATCGGCTCATCTCCAGCAACTATCGGGTCATGGCTAACCCCGATGTGGACCTTTTGCTGTGTTGCCATACATGAGCTATGCTTCTTGTGATAAATCCCCAAACATGCCATCAAACCCATCTAACGCGGCACACCGTGACGGCCTCAGGTTCAAAAAACTAGATTTGCATCTTCATACCCCCGCATCACACTGCTTCGGAGACAGGAGCGTTACGGCGGAGGAAATCGTCGCGGAAGCCAAACGGAAGGGCCTGTCTGGTATCGCAGTTACGGACCACAACAGTGGCGCGTGGATTGATCAGGTGAAAGCTGCCGCCGACAAAGCTAAACTGGTCGTATTCCCCGGCGTCGAGATTACTTGTGCAGGCGGCAAATCCGGTATACATCTGATTGCTCTTTTTGGCCCGCACTGCGGGAAGGTTGATATTGAGACCCTGCTAGGCGCACTCGGGCTCACGCCCGATCAATTCGGCGACATCACGACGGTAGTGCAACGTAGCCCGATGGATGTCGCAAAGATCGTAGATGATCGGGGCGGCTTGGTAGTACTGGCACATGCGGATTCGAGCAACGGGGCGCTTGAAGACATGCGCGGAGAGCAACGCACCCTTTTGATCAAGTCGCCTTATATCAGTGCTGCGGAAGGTACGGACTTTCAAAACAGTCAGAAGAAAGCAAATCGCAAACGAGTTGTTGATCTGCTCGATGGAACAGATCCGGTATTCGACCGCCGCCTGGCGGTCTATCAGGCATCAGACAACCCCACTGGGCTGGGAGACGGCAATCATGGGTTGGCTGGAATTGGGACTCGGTGCTCCTTTTTCAAACTTGACTACATCAATCTCGACGGATTGCGACAATGCTTCGTCGATCCCGAAGTTCGCATCCGGCAAGACTACGAATTCACCAGCTCGACATACCCGCACATAAGCAAGATAAGCGTAACGGGTGGATTTCTGGATGGGGCAAATGCCGAGTTTCACCCGGGTCTCAATAGCATCCTTGGCGCGAAGGGAACGGGCAAATCTCTCCTGATCGAATTCTTACGCTTCGCATTGAATCAGGAACCATCCAACCAAGACGTGTATGAAGATCACAATAGCAAGTTGGACTCCCGCCTGAAGTTGTATAGCTCAGTCCAACTCGACCTCACTGATGAGACAGGGCGAAGCTTTTCAGTGAAGCGCACGTATGATCCGGCCAACGACAATCCCTACGAGGCTCTTGACAGGGGCGACATCGCACAAACATTTCCCGTGTTGTTTCTGAGTCAGAATGAAATCATCAAAATCGCCGAGGACCCCGCGCAACAGATTGCCTTCATTGATCGATTTTTTGACTTTCGTGCATTCCAGAACGACATTCAAATGGTCGAACAGGCCTTGCGCGGTCTCGATAGACAGCTTGCCGAAAGCCTACGGTCTTTTGAGGAAGCCAGGCCGATTGAGCGCACCATCGCAACCCTCCGACAGGAATTAGAGCGGCTTGATCTATCTCTCAAGAATCCCGCCTTCGACCAGTTCGCCCTTGTCGAGTCTAAAGACAGGGCCCTGCGTGCTCCTGCTGCCTATCTTGACGCGCTGCATCGCAATCTGACTGATCACCGTACAGAACTGGAGGAATTCATCCCGCCAACTCCGGCCCCTGAACTAGCCACCGATCCGGCGATAAAGCGCTCTTCTGAACTTGCGAAAAAAACCCATGCGGAAGTGCTGGCTGCCCTTGAGACGGCTGCACAGATATTGGACGACCACCGGTCAACGCTCGCAACGGAGTATGCAAGTTGGCTGCCTCAGCTCAAAGCTGCAAAGACACAGTATGATACTGCGGTCCAGGCTGGCGGCGGCGATTACAAAATCATTGCTCAAAAACGCGCCCGCACAGTAAAGGACTTAGAAGCGGCCCAAGGTAAGCTTGCAGAACTGAAAACGAAATCAGACCGAATCAAACAGTTGGATGCGGCGCGCACTGAGCAGTTAGCTAAGTTGAAAGCCGGGTATGACGCCTATAGCAGTGAACGCAAAGCCAGGTGCGCCAAGATTCAAGAGGACACAGCCGGTCGATTGCAGGTAGGAATCAGCGAATCGGCTAACGGGCAGGAATTCAAGACTAAACTGCTCACACTGAAGAAAGGTTCTTATCTGCGCGATACGGAAATCGAAAAGATATGCGAGAAGTCCGATCCTGCAACGTTTAGCCGCACGATCATCCGGTATGGTATGCACCGAGAAAACAAGTATATCGCCGATCTCGCCACGAAAGTAGGCATTGACCTGAGTCGGATGGCGACATTGGCTGAATTCATGGTAACTGAATACACCTACGAAATGCTCTTGGGTCTCGAATACAATGTCCTGCCCCAGGATAGGCCGGAAATAAAATACGCGATCAGTGATGGCAGCTTTGAAAGTCTCAGCAAGCTCTCTGTCGGCCAAAAATGCACGGCCATGCTGATGATCGCGCTCAGCGAGGGCGCAGCGCCCGTTGTGATCGACCAACCAGAAGATTCGTTGGACATACGAAGCATATGGGACGATATATGCTCACGAATCAGACATGGAAAAGAGCGCAGACAGTTCATCTTCACGACACACAGCTCAAGCGTGGCGGTGGCTTCCGATAGCGACAAGTTTATTATCTTGGAGGGTGGAGCGACCCATAGCGACGTGCTGTTCTCCGGTTCTATGGATCACTCGCCCGTGAGCCAGAAGGTCTTGGACTATCTTGAGGGCGGGGGCAAGACGTATAGGGCAAAATTCAAAAAATACAATACGGGCCTCACCGATTAACCGTCGGGTTACGTTCCAGCCGTGAGAGACGGACTGCGCGAAACAGTCTCCGCCATAAACCGTTGTATGATCTCGGCATCCCCCACAGACGCGAAATAGGCTACCCCCAGCGCGGCGGCATCGAAGTACTGCATCCGCCGATCTTCGGGCATCCATATTTTTCTCTTCGGCGGCACATACCATCCGAGCGCGGGATAGCAGACGGAAAGCAGCTGCGCAATGTGGTGTTTTGTGGGCTTGCAGTGGCCCCGGAACGTCTGGTCAAGTAAACGCTTTTCGATCGACACGACCGGGATGGAGAGACGCCTCGCTTTTGCGCGAATGCTTGTGATCGCCGCCTGTACCGCCGGGTTATCACGTTTGGCCCCCGCAGGGACCTTTCGGAGCACAATGACATTCGACTGGAATTTCTTGACGAGTTTCTCGACGCGGTCGGCCTGAAAGCCGCGCCGCGTTGAGCGGCCTACGCCAAAATCAATCAAATGCAGGGGCCCATCTAATACGGCGTAGGCCAGTGTCTTCGAGCGAATGTCCAGAGATATTATTCGATTTACAGATGAATGATGATGCATGGATTAGGGGATAAGAATTATGTCTGACGTGACGTGAGCCATTCGAGTTTGCGCGCGTCCCTGATCGCATACTTTCCACGTGCGTCTCGATCTTCGAGAGACTTCCTGAGATCGTTGATCCGCTCTTCGACGACAGACTCAACGGTGTCGCGAACACCGAAGAAGAGTTCGCTGACAGGGACTTGAAAAATAATTTCATAGGCGAGCGCTATCAGGAACGGCGGCAGCGAATTGAACCGTTCGTGACGCGCGACGGCGCCCTCGTCAATGTATCCGATGAGCATGGCAAGGTCGCGTTGGGTGAGGCTGGCTTTGCGACGATGAACATAGATGCGATTGGGTATGGGTTTGGTGTGTTTTGGCATGGTAGTAATTAAAAAATGTAAAAGTACGACGCTTTTCGTTTTAGCTTAGCAAGCTATACGGCAGCGCAATAGGATACACAAACCGGATTGGCGAGCCGGGTTTTGCCCGAAACATCTGCGATTCATCCCCACCCTATTGACATCTTGTCCGCACTCCGTACTGTTAACGGAAATGTCTCTATCCAAGCCCTTCATTGCGCGGTACCCCGCTAGCCGAGTCTGGTTTGTGCATCTTTTCCTTCGCGGTCAGTTCGGATACCGTAGCCAGGATGGATTTCACCGAAGGCGATCTACAGGAGTTTATCGCGATATGGAAAGAAGAATTTCACGAGACGATATCCGTGGAAGACGCGAAGCGCTCCGCAACGTCCCTCATGGAACTCTATACATGGCTTGTATTAGGAGAGGAGGAAATGCCACCCATGTAACCCAATGAAGTACTTCCTGTATTGCCGCAAATCAAGTGAGGATGAAGACCGACAGGTGCTCTCCATCGGCTCCCAACGGGAAGAAATGGAGCGTCTTTCGGTTGGTTGGCCGGACGTGGAGATTGTCGAGGTATTTGAAGAATCATTCAGTGCCAAGGCTCCAGGTCGCCCCGTATTCGATCAAATGCTCAAAAGGATCGGGAAGGGAGATGCCGATGGGATCATCGCATGGCATCCAGATCGCCTTGCCCGCAATTCCATCGACGGAGGCCGCATCATTTACCTCTTGGACACAGGAGTGCTCAAAGACCTTCGATTTGCCACGTTCAGTTTCGAGAATAATTCTCAAGGCAAGTTCATGCTCTCGATCATCTTCGGATATTCCAAGTATTACGTTGATTCGTTGAGCGAGAATGTCCGCCGGGGAAACCGGACGAAGATTCAGCAAGGGTGGCTTCCTAGTTGCGCCCCCATCGGTTACTTGAACGCCAAAGAAACCAAAACCATCGTGATCGATCCTGAACGCTTCCCGTTGGTGCGGCGATTGTGGCAGCACATGGCAACCGGCAACTACACTCCCCGGCGACTTTGGGAGATGGCAACGAAAGACTGGGGGCTCAGAACCCCAAAGCGAAAGCGAATCGGCGGGAAGCCAGTTTCTTTGAGCGCCGTCTATCGCATACTCTCGAACCCGTTCTATGCCGGCATCCTTGAGTTGGACGGAAAGACGTATCCGGGGAAGCATAAACCTATGGTCACGATTGAGGACTTCGATCATGTCCAGAAGATTCTGAGGCGTCCAGGGCGGCCAAGAAAAACAGAACGATTCTCGTATACCGGCATGATTACCTGTGGCGAGTGCGGTTTCATGGTCACCGGCGAAGAGAAGGTCAATCGCTGGGGTACGCACTACAGCTATTACCATTGCAGCAAACGACGGCTCGACCGTCATTGCAATCAGAAATATCTCTCGGTGGAGGAGATGGAAGCGCAGATTGTGGCATTTCTGGAAACCATCAGATTGCCAGATCCCTTCTACCGCTGGGTCATGCGCCGCTTGGAGCGCACCATTCAGCAAAAGAAAAGTGATCACGCTGCGCAAAAGGATTCACTGCTCCGCGACCAAGCGGCGACCACGCGGGAACTCCAGAATCTTACAAAGCTGCGCATACGAGAATTGATGACTGACGATGAGTATCTGAAAGAGCGGCAAGAGCTCGACCGGCGGCTCGTGGGATTGACCCAAAAGCTCGAAGTGCTCGAAAAAAGGGACTCCCGGTTCGCACCCTCACACAGCATCGTTTTATTCAATAACTGCTTGATAGATCGCTTTCAAAAAGGCACTTTGCAAAAAAAACGTATGATCCTCGCAACCGTCGGTTCGCACCTCGTACTTACCGACAAAAAACTCAACATTGACGTGAAGAAACCGTTCCGTCGTTGGACTGAATCGGCCAACATCTCTGACTTGCGGGCCTTCGTGAGGGATATTCGCACCCATCTTGCGGAAGACAGCGCAGAGTGTCAAGAGATGGTGCGAAATATCGACGAGATTATACAGGAAGTTCCGCTCTAGACACGCGACCAACTACATCGCGACTGGTCTGATTGATAATCCTTCCGCATCTCGCGCAGACATACAAGCGGTTCCATCCCGCAGTCGGCTCGATCTCAGTGCCCTGCCGGTCACAGGGATAGAAACCATCTGCAACTGGCGTATTGCCGCATACGCAAATCCATGCCTCGTCGTTGCCAGTCTCATGAGTTATCCGCTCCTGGGTGATGTTCATGTTGTTGTCTATTTACCCAAAGCATAACGCTACAAGAAACGGAGTCAAGAGGTCTCGGATCGGGTGAAAGTGCGCTGCTGAGAAAAGGATGGGCCGCCCGTCCTTCCCGAGCACGGGGTAAAGGGCCACAGTCCCAACAAGGACTGTATCTCAGTCACCTTTGCTCCTCAGTGGCTAACACCCGTCGAACGGCCCACATTGCCATTCTAGGAATTGCACCCGATCTGCATAGATGCATCAATCCTGCACGGCGTGCAGGGTCTTCTCGGACAATAATATAGAGGAGCGTCTTGAGAGAGCGCTCCTCTATATATACGTTTGCTATCCCTCCAGGACTTTCTTGGCCTGTTGCAGCTTGGTCAGTTCCTTTTCCTCTTTGGCGAGGTCTTTGCGCATCTCGGCGACTTTCTCTTCCTGTTTGCCAATTTGCTCTAGGACGATTTCTACCGGGGTCTTTTTGATCCAGGCCTTGCGAGTAGAAGCCGGTGCGGGGGGAGGTGAGGGTGAGGCTGCGGGTGAGGATATTGCTGTTGATGCTTTGGACGTAGTCATAACTCCTCCTTGTGGGTTATGGGTTATTTGTGAAGGTGCGGTACTCCTACGGAAGCAGGAGCAGGAAACTGCGCATGGTGGCGATCTGTCGCTCGATGCCATCGAGACCACCAAGGGCGGCGCGGTGGCCTCCAGTGTCGAGGTCGTCCGCCACCGTCCCGAGCTGAGAGAGGAGCTTCGTGTTTATCGCCCTCGCCCGTTCGAGAATGTGCTGGCGGATCGCCTCATCGAGATCATGGGATTGCGTGCTGGGTTCGGTCATCTGGGTATTCCGTGAATGCTGGTTGGTCGTTCGTTGGTGGATTGAGGAAGGGCACTGCCTTTCCCGGGGATACGTGGCGGACCGAGGGCATCGCCGCGGGCAGTTTTGCCCTCGCCCTAAAAGTGAAAAGGCTTGAATGGGCAAGGCGTTTGCACGATCTCCCAAAGCCAACTTGCGTCTCTAGGGGTTAGTCATCGCTGTGCTGCTTCCGCCTCCAGAGCGAGCGGAGCAGTTCCTGAAGCCAATCGGGGAGCTTGCTGTAGAGCAGCCAGGCGCCAATGAGGAGCGCGGCGCAGACGCCGAGGACGTGGCGTAAGGCAGACACTTGCAGAAACGCGATAATGACAGAAAGCGTTTCGTAGAAGAGCAGGAGGCCCAGTCCAACGCGCGCGAGGATTGCAAGCAAACGCCAGCTCATCGGAATCCTCGCCTGGGGCGTAGATAGTTCACGGCTGCCGCATCGGGAGCAGGCTTCCGCGCCCCGAGGGTTCTCATGTAAGCGCGGGCAGAGTTTCAGGTCATAGCTTCGGCCGCAGTGATTGCAGAAAAGCGGCTTGCCCGGTGTGGCCCGACCGCATGAGTAGCAATATGTCATGGGGTTTTGTCAAAAAGTGATTTGTGTATTTCCTCCGCAGGGCGCATCCATACCGGTGCAAAGAAGTTGTCCGTCACCGATGCGAGGGGCGCGAACCAGAAAATCTTTTGCGTGATCTCCGCAACCACCGTCCGGATTGAATACAACTTCCGCTCTGAGTGCGTTATCACGAGCACCCGGAATCGCTCCGGTCCGAACGTCTGCCGGTATACCCCCGAGAGCGCGAGTTGGACATACCGCCTAGCCTTTTCCCTCCAAACCGTGCGCGATTCGTGCCCAAGATCAATTTCGAGAAAACACGCTACGATACCGGCGGGAGTTTTGAATTCCACGTAGCCGTCAGGAATCAGATTGGTTCCTCGTATCACCGGTTCGTGGAAACTCTGCCACCGGTGGAAGCGTATGTGCGGGATCGGGATGGGGCGGAACTTGAGTGCGCAGTACAGCCCGTTGATCGTCAGTTGATGCTCGGTGAAGTAGTCCGCAACGAGCATGGTTTCCTGCGGTCGCCGTGGACCACGGCTAGCGACTCCGGCTACGGTGGCTCCCTTTCGAGACAACGCATAAAGCGCTTTCCTGGCTCCGCTGAATCCGAGAAAGAAACGCCGGAGAAATCCAGCGCGGGTGAGGGCGAGCAGCCGCTTGTTGGCGCGCGTGATGGAACCAAATCCCGCTGCTATCATCACCTGTTCCCGATCAGCGATGCGCATCACCGAGAGTTCCCGGAATAGCTGGAGGTCGCGCGGCTGGAGAATGATCTTGCTATTCCCATTCATGCAATACGGCGTCGGTTTTTTTTGTGAACTCCTGATGACGTAGGGCGATCTCAGCCTCGACCACCGCACGGGGACGTGTGCGATATGCGCGGGTGCGGTTCAGGAGATCGACGATATTGACCTTCGGATCGCCCACTATCGGCGTGCAGCCTTCGTGCCAATGATCCGCCCCGCTTTTTACGACAAAATGCCGCTGCGGAAGATTCTTGAGCCGTTCTGCCAATGGTTTGCCGCCATCGAGCGCCTGAGCAATCGTCACGGCATCCACGGACGACAACTGGAAAAAAATATGGGTGCCGACCGAGAGAATCGCGGTACGCATCCCTTCCGGGTATTGTCCGAGAAACTGATTGGCGGAAACCACAGAGACTCCGAACTTGCGGGCTTCCGAGAGCACCGTTTCAAGGCCTGCGTCGTATGCTACGAAGTTCTGCACTTCGTCCACATAAATGGTGAAGAGGGTTCGTTTTGTGCGGGAGAAGAGCGCATTCTTGCCAACGGTAAAGATGAGACTGCCCATCGTGACCGCCTGATCCCCCAGTTCACCTTTCGGAAGATCAACAATGATCCAATGCCCCTCATCCATCGCCTCGGTCAGGGAGAACGTGGATTTCGTTTGCCCCACGATGTGACGGAAACTGGGATCAGCGGTGAAGGCTGATGTTTTGTTCAAGATCGGCTCCCGCATGGTCGCCTGCATCGGTTCGCTAGCGGTGTTGTAGCGTGACTCGAAGTACTGGCGCACTTCAGCATTTGGCGTCTTCTTGAGACACTCGGCCCGGAATCCGAGATGCGTAAGGAATGGCGCGAGTTCAAGGAGCGTTAGGCCGTTGGCGGAGAGCACATACAAGGCATTGCGGAGCAACTCGTCGGTGCGCGCGCCAAAGTGTTCCAATCCCCACCGCCGCTTCAGTATCTGCGAGAACTCCGTGATCCTGACGAAATTTGTCTCGGCCTGTTCGAGCGGGTTGAGTCCTACGGAGAACTCCCGGTCGGCGGGCGCGATCACTACCAGTTTTTCATGCAAGTATTCCTGGAGCTTCCACTCATGCGCAGCGATGGTCTGTAAGAGAAACGGCCTCGCGTCGCCGTGCAGATCGAAGTAGAGGAACCCGCGTCCCGCCGCGATATCCTGTTGAGCCATGTGGCGCAGCAGAAAGCTCTTGCCGCTTCCGGTTTTTCCGAGCACCGCAATGTGCATGGTCCGGCGCGTATGGCTGATGGCTACGCGCCGCTTGGTCACGGCCTCATCGGAAACGTGTTGCCCGAGCGTTACGCCATGGCCCTCAGTCTTCGCGCTGCGCCGTTCCTGCAGACGGTTCCAGAGTGAAGCCATGAGTTGTTCGAGGTAGTGGAGCATTGGGATGAGGGGATATATATTGCTTGGGTGTTCCGTCAGTAGTTCGTAATGATGAGTTCCTTGTAGAGGCGGCCGGCGTGTTTCTGTGCCGTGTAGTGGAATTCGATGTCCCGGATCGAGAACCCCTTGAAGAGTGCCCGGACTTCCGGCACATCATTCAGCGATAGGACAAATTTGCCCTTGAGCAGCCTCAGCCGTTCAGCGAGCGTTGCGAAGTCTTCCGGCTTCAAGTTGTGGTTGTACAGCTCGCGGTCGTAATACGGAGGATCGAGGTAGAACAACGTCGTTGGCCGGTCGAAGCGCTTAAGTATCTCCTCATACGGTAGGGACTCGATCTGCACCCGCATCAATCGCTTGTGGGACTGCTCGATGACCTCAGGCAGGCGCTCAAGATTGAAACTCGGGGGCTGGATGACATTTATGCTGTAGTTCGGGTTGCGGACGAGTGCCCCGAAGCTGTTCTTCAGGAGATACAAGTGCCGAGCGGCGCGCTGGACATCGGTGAGCGTCCTCGGATCGGTCGCTTTGAGAATACCGAACCACGTCCGGCTCCGCACCATATACCGGAAATACCGGAGGAGTTCTTCGTAGTGGTGTTGGCACACCCGGTAGAAGTTGACAACCTCGCCGTCGAGATCATTCAGCACCTCGACCTTCGACGGCGGCTTATGAAAGAGCACCTGAGCACCCCCAGCGAATGCCTCCACGTACGCGGTGTGTTCCGGGAAGAGCGCAATGAGCTGGTTCGCGATGGGGCGCTTACCGCCAATGTAGGAGAGCGGTCCATTCATGAATTGGCGGGGTGTTGGTTTATTACGCTTCGGTTGGACCTTTATTTTTTATCGAAGCGTCAGGTCATCATATAGCCGCGGCAGAGGAAGGATAGATGCATTAAGCAGTCGTTTAGCACTGGGTTCTGTCATGTCGTGCAGCAATAATGCATTACGATCAGAAGATTCTCAGCGAGCCTCCCCGCGTTGAGACAAACCTCGACGCACCGCCCAGCGACCAGCATCGTGATCACGCAGGTCGCAACCGCGTGGCAAACTTCGAACGCGAGCACAGAGTATTGCGGCAGAGCGCTGATTGGTTCGATCCAGATTCGGCGGGCCTGGTCGAAACCCTTGGTCCGCAATCGAGATATCACGAGAAATGGAGATAGCAACAGGCGCTTTCCAACGTTACCTGCGACTTGCCCACGTAGGCAAACACTTTGGCACGCGCACCGGCCAATTGATTGGCCTGAAGCCGGCGACTTCAAAACTGTGTATATTATCCCCAGCAAACCACACTCCACTGAGATAGGCAATGCGGATACTGATCGTAGGCTCAGGGATCATCGGTAACTTCATCGCAGCAGAACTGGTACGCCTTGGCAACACAGTTCTCATCGCTGAGAAGCGGACGCGTTCGTTCTTGGGTGCTACCAGATCAGCATTCGGAAGCTTGACACCATTTTCGGACCCATTTTTCAGAGGGGAAGCTAGACAGTTTGCGGCCCACTCCGTGGATCTGTACCGCCAGGTTTGGATACCACTCCTCGCGCCGTGTCGCCCGATCACCTTCCATGATGAGGGTTTGCTTCAACTCTTTGCGACGGCCCCGGAGCTAGATAAACAGGCCTCTCATATTAATGACCTCCGCACCGCCGGATTCGAAGCCCGCATACTGACAACTAAAGAGACCCTCGCTCTGGAGCCACATTTGTCTCGGGACTTCGCGGCAGCCTTGTGGCTCAATGAGCCTTGGCTCGACAAGGATGAACTCGTAGAGGCACTTACTACACATTTGGCACAGACGGGCCTATGCTCATTCCGGTTTTCCACGGAAGTGACAGGCGTACGCCAGATATGCTCGGACACTGTCGAAGCAACATTCGCGTCAGGTCAAACTGAGGTTTTCGACTTCATTGTTCTTGCTGAAGGTCTAAACAGTCAAGTTGCACTCTCGCCCATATCTTTGAAATGGGTCCGAGGAGACTGCGTCGGTGTCACTACAAACGACGGCTTGCCAGTGCTTCGCCGACATGTGTATATGCACAATGGATTTATTACGCCCCGCCGCAACGGATCAATGCTTTTGGGTGCAACGTATATCACCGAAACAGCACCTTCTCTCTCTAGAGAAGAGCAGCACGCGCAAATCGAGGTAAACCAGCTACTCTCCATATTGAGAGAGACTATCCGAATTCTACCGTCAATTCGAGAGTGTGACGTAATTAGAACATGGCGAGGGTGGAGGCCTACTCTAGCCGATCAATTTCCCGCACTGGGGCCGCACGGCGCCTATGACCGCATTATTATTGCTAACGGATTTATTGGACTCGGCCTAACAATGGCTCCGGCCGTTGCTGAAGCAGTTGCCACATACATTTGCAATCATGACATGTCGCGATTCCCCTCTTCATTCTCGACATCTAGAATATTCGGCACAGGAGTTGTCTAATGAAGTCACATGATCCTGCCGCAGTTAAACTCACGAATGTGCCAATATGGCCTCCCATAGGCGGCGCCATATTATCGATTGTCGTCGGGGCGATAGTTGCATACATTGGAGAAAAGCATCGAGACATAGAGACGCATGCGATTGTAATTCTTTCTATAGTCGCCGCGCTGCTAGTGTTCGAGTTAGGAGAGATATATCACCGCTATGCTCTAGCGAAGGAACTATTGCTAATTCGCACTAGTCAAGAGGCTATTGCTGGAGAGCAGTCGAATCTGCGGTCAATCGTACGTGAGCTAAGTGCGGACAGGGAAAGCTCAGCGATTTTCGCGTCATTGCGGACGTCTGGGTGGTATGAGACGTTCAAGCAAGTGGCACAAATAATACCTACGATCGATACCGCCTGGGGCCATGATCACTTTGATTCGGACCTCCTAAATTGGAAACGTCGGGAGATTCTGTCCGCAACCGTAGATAATCTGCTGGATCTCTCCGATGGAAATCTTGTGATCGATAATCCTGAAAGAGAATTGACGACCAATATCGAATTCCTTAGGTCCTTATGTCGGCAACGGATTCGTGCTGTATCTTTTGAGGACGAGGGATTTTGGGTGTCTCAAGCTGGTCTGCTGTTTATCGAAGAGCATAGAAGGAAGCTCGCTGAAGGGCGATCCATTGAACGCATTTTCATAGTGGATCGTAGCTCAAAGGCGTCACTGAACCATATCTTTTCCACACAGATGGCGCTCGGAATTGCAGTTAGAATCGCTTACAAGGAAGACCTGGCGGCCAAACATCCCGAGTGTATACAGGATTTCGTCATTTATGACGACGGCCACGTGCGATTTGGAAGAAGGCGTTCGAATACTACTACGTCGCTCGACAAAGACTGTACTCTGAGCAAGAATCAGCGACTCGTATCGACATTTATAAACTACTATGATGCGCTTCATGCTCTGTCAGAGCCTGCCTAATCCTGAAGGGAAGTTACAACGATAGGCCCATGAGAAAAGCGGATATAAATATCGAGTTTGCGCACATAGACTTTTCATTGCCTATCGATTCATCTGCATGCGAAGCGCAAATTCGTGAGTCTGGCCGTTTAGCAAGAGAGTATCTAAGGGCTCAGAGCAACGCGCATTATAATTGCACGACTTCGATCCTCATTGATGATAAGAATTGCACAAATCCCCCCTCAATGGATCAAGTGTCAGAATTCCTAGGTATTGTCGGAGATTATGGTCCCCAAGTGGATTTTGTCTGTTTTGAATCGACGCTACCAGATTACGAGTCGGAGTTAATTAAGCAAGTTGTCCCTGAAGAGCGAAACACAGTGAGAGCTGCCATCGAACGCTACAAAACAAATCATGGATCTTTGGGTTGTTCGCACGATATAGCTATATGGCACATGCTTAGGCTAGGGCTGCTAGGCACGGTACGCTCGAGGTCTGTTATTCAAGTTGGAATTGTGGCCCAGCGAGCTAAGCCGTTCTTTGCGGAGCGAGTTGTCTCCATCCTATCAAAGGAGTTTCGCGCGTACGAAGAGAAGGCGAGGCACGACCTGCTTGTACGTTGTATTGATAAAGACTTGGTTAGGAAGATACAAATCATATGGTTTTGAAACTTGACAGATCGAGAGTTGAGAATACAGTTACGGCATAGGAGACACATGCGCAATGACAACCGAATCGAACAAGATATTAGTTACTGATTCATTATTCATCTACAAGGAGCATGAGGCACTAATTGAGGGCGCCGGATATGAGATTGTCCGGCTGGACAAGCCAGATGCGACTAAAGAGGAACTGATAGCCAATCTGAATGGAGCTGTTGGCTATATTCTCGGCGGTATCGAGCACGTGACAGATGAGATAATCCGAGAGGCAACGTCTCTTAGGGTATTGTCATTTACTGGGTCTGGATTCCATGAATTCATACCTGGCCTCGATGTTGCCACAAAAAGAGGGATAGCTGTATCAGCCGCGATAGGGGGAAATGCTCAAGCTGTAGCTGAATATACATTGACACTGATATTGGCGATGGCGCGCAGATTGCCGTCACTCACTTCGGTCGGGGGAAAGGCATTTCTTACGGTCAAAGGATTCGGAGAGACGACGGTAGGAATAGTGGGCGCAGGGAAAATTGGCGATAGAGTCGCAACTCTGGCGCAACAGGTTGGATTTAAGGTTCTGATCGCGAAGACAGCAGTGACAGATTCAGACCCTCATCGTGTTCCGTTGAGCGACTTGCTGCTCCAGGCTGATATTGTCTCTTTGCACGTCAGTAGGCCGCGCGGAGTGGGGGTGTTATCACGGCTGGAACTAGAGAGTCTGCGTCCCGGTGCGTCCGTGATAAACATGTCGTTTCCCGAGGCTATTGACCGTGCGGCAATTGGATCTCTCATGGCAGAGGGAAAGATCTATCTGGCGGAAGATGGTAGGCAGGCTATATTGCCGCTGCCCCCACTCGGAAGCTATCTGGCGTCAAACGCTCAAACGGCATTCAATACCTCAGAGGCAAACAAGGCGGTAAGCGATCGCGTCACTGCTTCATTATTGAATCTACTTGCCACCGGCGAGGATCCTGACTTGGTAAACCCCGAATTCAAGGCCCATCGATAAACGGGAGTGTGGATATCTCACAGACAGTGTTGACCTTCTTTCCTTGCGAGGTGTTCTTGCGGTCCGCCAGATGAAAGAGGCAAGGGAATGGGTGACCGTGGCTTACACTCTCCTGTGTTTGCTGGATAATATACTGTTACTACTTTTCTTTGGGGTATCGAATTGAGTGTAGAAAACATCGTTGCGGAGATCGACTCCGAGATAGCACACCTTGAGCAGGCGAAAGCGTTGCTCAGCGATAAACCCGCGACAAAGAAGAGGCCCGGCAGACCGCGCCTGAATGCCGTAATGGCATTTGCTCCCGTCAAACTCAAGCGCCGAAAGATGAGTGCTGCGGCGAGGGCAAAGATTGCCGCTGCGCAGAAGGCACTCTGGGCAAGAGCCAAAACCGCCAAAGGCAGTCCTGTTGCAAGGTCCGAAGGCTCAAAATAAAGCGTGGGCCATCGCAGGGAGCCGGATCGGGGGCCTAGCGACGTTTGGTCTGTGGAAGTTTTAAATTGGAGGCATGGCAAGAGGTACTGTTGCAATCAGTCGCGAGGAGTGGCTAGCCTTCTTCGTAGCAGCGTGGCAACTGCCGGATGACGAAATAAATGACGAATGGCGATGGTTGCTGGAGCAACTTCGCATGTCTGCGGAATACTATCCCAGCGTTGCTGGAAGCGCTTCGCCAAGGGCGATGGCGGAACGCAAAGGACCCCAGAGCATACCTAAAGACAGTTGCCAGGAGAGAAGTTTTCCAAGAAGGCTGCATCAGCTGCAAATGATCCGCTTGTACTCATGCAACTCTCTCCAGAGGACGGATCCTCCATCATTTACATAGGTCTCCACAAGGACGTCTTCTACTGATGATCGCTCCCGTTATTACTTGATGTCGCACCAGTTGGGGCGAGGTTGAATTCAGCGACGATGCGGACCCTGGACCCTGAAGTCGGCGACGTGTTCCATCTCGTGTTGGACGAGGTGCGGAGTTCGTCGGCTTCTTCGGGGTAGACGCCGAATTCCCCACTGCCAAGGGCCCGACACACCGCCAGCGCGCGGACATGCTGCGCCCCGCCCCCAATACGTGTGGATGTGCGGCTTGCGTCAAAACTCTTAGGGCCGCCGCGTCAACGCAGGTTGCACCATGCAGTCACAGTTCATGATGATCGCCGTTGGCTTTTTCTAAAGAAGCCCCATTCTCGACGGTATAATCTCATCTCACATTTCTGGCATATGCAGCGATCCCAATTCTCCTCGAAAAGGAGTTGGTAAAGGAGGATTTCGTGGGCTCCTTCAAAGACAGATTCATCGAGAGCGAAATCCTTCGGGCGGAAGAAAAGGCCGTGACCGACGGTGATTTCAGTCCGATTCTGGGAGTCGCGAAAAAGGACAAGAACCATCAGGATCACATCCTTCAGCACGCTATGGCTCAAAACCCGGCAGACCCATTTTTGCCAATTCTCTACTGCCTGGCGCTGGCGCAAGTGAATCCCGAGATCTCCAGGCAAATCCTAGGTCGAGTCCTGTCTGCCGCGCCGGACTGTTTGAGTGGGAAGGTGCTGAATGATGACGAAGTCAGGATATTAGGGAATGTTACTCGAACGGACGCATCCCTCTATTCCCGATTCGCGAATGCCCTCGATTTCAACAGACTGACACTAGTCCAGCCTGGTCGCGACGACGAAACGTATCCGATATGGCTCGGCAGATGGCTTCCGAATGAAGTACACCGCCTCGAGGCGGACTGCGACGCGACAGCGCTCGCCGCTCTGATGAGAGAACACTCGGAGGCCGAATCTATTGCGGAAACGCGGGCAGCTTCTTTGTCCACCGACGCATGGCGCACGTGGGTGTATGCGGACGCCTTTGCACGAAATGGTTCCGAGGCATGTATCCCCCTTTTGAAGTCACTGGTCGACTTGCCCGACGAAGCAGTTGCGTGGGACTACCTGCAGGAGGACGATCTGAAACCTCTGGGCCAATTCGTGTTGCCAAATGCGCGATCGCTATTTGAGCGGTTGGTTGCAAAGTTGAATGACGAGCAGTTCAAGTTAACGTGCCCGCAAGACAGTACGTCCGATGATTACGTATTCTGGGCGAAGTTAGGCCTGGGACGCGGAATACTGTGGACGGAACTCTCCGAGAATCTCCGGAGACTCTCCTTAACTTGGCCAGAACCCAAGGATATCTTCGATTCTTTGCGCATCGCCTCGCCGAGCCAACTGGCCGGAGACGTTGCAAGCAACTTGTTTACTTCACTCCAGAGCGGAAACACGACATCCCCAAGAGTAGAGGGCCTTCTGCGGGAGTTGTTTCAACTGCTGCTTTACGATGGGGATCTCGCCGTAGACGAATCCTTGCTTAGCGCGGTGGCCGCCCATCTAGGGGAGATGACATTTCAGGCGTGTGCTCCGGCAGCTGGTATTTTGCGCCGACAAGCTTCGCGCGATTGGGTCCCAGGTCTGAAGCAAGCGTGGCATCGGGTAGAGAGCGTGTCCCGTCAGAGCCAGGAGGACCCATACAGGCCCATCGTCCCCGACCTGGTACTGGCTTCGTTCGCCGTAGCCACCGCGCTGGGCGAATGTGCGGCGAGGGATACGTCCTTGAGGAGCCTTGCGCGCGACCGTAAGATCCTGTCCTCGGCCCGCGCCCTGGAAGGGGAACTGCAACCTCTTCGTGGCGCTTATAACAACCTCGTGCGCGAATACAAGCAAATCGTTATGCCCGAAGAAATCCAGGGTGTTCCCGAAGAGGTCCGGAGAAGGCTGGAACAGGCAGGCCGCTGGAGCGAAGCGATACACGCACCTCGGCGCCTCCAGATTGAGGCCGAGTTGAAGGAGACCAAAGTTGAGATGATGCGACTTGAACGGGCTCTCCAGCGCGAATTGGATGCGGTTCGTGACGGGCTGTCACCTGCCCATTTGATGCTTGGGGTTCTCAATCACGGACAAAACTACGATGTGGGGATACGGCAGGCGGCCGCCATGGGTTTGGAGTTGCTTGCCGGTAATGGGCATCTGAACGACAGCGGAAGGGCAACCATCGACGCCGCTATTCGGGCCGCGTGTGCCGGAGAGGAAGGACAACAATTTCGCGAGAGGCGAATGCTCGTTCCCCTCAACTGCAACAGAATCGAGCTCATCAATGCGGTCCGCGAGGCTCTTCAGTGGGTTGAAGACATCGTCGATGAGGCAGTGCATCCGAATTCGGCTTCCGCCGACCCCGCAACGTTCAAGCCTGATTCAATAGACATGCTTTTCCGCCATATCCCAGGAATTCTCAAGTTTCTCGAACGATATCCGCTGCGGTTTATGCGTCGGGAAGACCACCTCAACCTCCTGGGCCAGTACGCTCGGTCGGGCGGTGAGGTGGAAACATGGGTGCGTTTTGAGCCGCCGAAAGGCGTTGGAAGAGTCAAGCAGCGTTTCTGGGCGCTGAACGAGCGATCGACCCCCAATTCGATGGGCATCGATCATCGGCTTTTTCGGCATCCGGGCCTTTTGTTACCCACCCTGTTTCATGAATACCTGCATCACGCAGGTGTTTCCGAGAACGGCAACGCTCCAATTCCCAACGAGACGGAGGTGCGGTTTCGGGAAGCATTGTTCACGCGTGGCCTGATCGCCGCGATGGCTCCGGAGGATGACTCCCAATTGCAGGATTTCGAAATCTCCATCCTAGAGGCTCTAAAAGGTACGGATATGGATTTCGTCCTGTTTCTGCTGCTTTCCGATCTTTGGGACCCGGCAGTGGTGGAGCGCGTCAACTTCCTCATTTACAATACTTACGAAGGTGGCGGGGATCACGACCTAGCCAAGCGGAGAGTTGAAGCCGAAATATCGGAACTGACTGTTGGGACATATATACGCAACTTGACTCAGATCTGGGATCCGGATATCAAATGGCCACTGCCGGGATCGGAGGGCACCGAGGACTTGTTCGCACAATTCAGGAATTTGCGTCTGCAACGTGAGATACAAATCAACACGGTGAAGCTCAACGATCTTCCGGGCATTCTGCTAGGACGTTCGTCACAGCAGGATCGCGAGGCTTGGGATCGATATTGCCGTCGCCCGGGGAGCCTTCGCGTGCTGCGCGCGGCTTTCATGGAGCGGCCTTTTGCCGGCGAAACCTGGCTGGATTTGATGCGGGGAGCACCGGCCTGATTGTGTCTTTTTATCAACGGATGTGCTAAGGGCAGTAAACTCTTTTGCCATTTATCTATCTTGCACCTAAGCCGCGAGCTACAGTCGTGTACTTTTCATAGTGGGCCTTCTCCGACTTCCCCGTCCTGAACCAAACCGAATGGCCGACGCATACGATTACTACCCGTCGCCCGTCGACCCTGAAAACCATGATCTGGCCGCCGCCGTTATGGCTGATACGTGAACGAGCTGATCACCATCGACCCGCCTACGCCACTTACCGGTGCGCTGCCATTCAGAAGCCACAGATTGATATGCACTCGCTCTTGGCCGACGGGTGGAATGTCGCCGCCCGTGTAAATCCACTGGTAGATTAGCGTGCTGGCCGTCGGCGCACTCGCCCATCCATTCCATACGGAAAATGTCACCTGGTTAGCCCGCCACACCATCTGAGATGTGAATTGTGTTGTGGACGGCTGTGTATAACGGACGATGTTGCCCGACACAGTGAAGGGCTGGGCTACAAATTGGGCGTTGTACGGATTAGGAATTAGCCCTCCCGATCCGCTGTATTCGTTGTCCAACTCCTGTCCTGGAGCGGCATAGATGAAGAGTGGGGCGGCCACTACGTTTGCGTCCAACTGGTCGAGGTGCGAATTAACTTGTACCGTGTACGTGCCGTAGCCAAGCGATTTCGTGAGGTAAACCTCGCTGCACTGCCACAGGCCGCCGGTCTGAGCGATGTTCAGATGTAGACCGTCGGGTGCGACATTGACGACCGACGGACTGTTGGACCAAAAGTTAGGGCCTGGATCAAACTGGTCTCCCAACACGGCGCCTGTTATTTTGATGCCCCACGTATAACCGCTGAAGCTTACACTCACAGGGGCTGCCGGGTACGTGACATATGCTATGACTCCGAGATCAAGCGCCGGATTGGTGATCTCAGTACTAGTAGGTGTGTACACGGACGGATTGACGAGCAAAACGACGATGCTGGTCCACGGATTCGTCGAACTGTGCCACGACCCGTCGGCGGCAATGCTGGTGAAGGGCGCGTTTGCCAGAGGTTGCACATACCACTCATTCGTGAGCACATAGATGACGACCTTAGTCGTGTTTGGGTCGACATTATACGCATGCCCGGATAGCTGAGTTGCACCGGCCGCCGGCGCATCGATCACGACTGTCGCCTGTCCCCCAGGAGTGCTGTTACCATTGGAACTTCCACAGGAAGTTATCCCTACGAAAGCCAGCACGGCGATAATCATGCCGAACAACCGCAAGTGACATGCCGCCTTTCTCTGTTGGGCGGCGAAAGCGATTGGTACGTTCCATAGACTCATGGCGCTTGGCACAGCCTCGTCCTCCCCGGGAAGTCGCAAGCGTAGCACTCTTTCCCGCGTTTCACACAACAAAATGTCGCGAAGAAATCTCTAGATTGTCTCCTCGCCGCACCGAGGGCGACAAGGTCTTCTGCCGCAACATCTGGCGCGGGTCCCGATCCGGAACGACGAAGACAAAAGGCCCCGTTCCCCTGCTCGTCATCGACAGCGTCGAGATGTCCTCGGTTCTCTCGTTCCCTAAATTGGGATTCTCACAAGTTCAGATCTCCGGGGCCAGCCGGACTTCCGCATGTTCTCAGAAACCGCTCGATGAGCTCCACGTTCTTTCCATTCGGTTCATGCTGTCCGGCTTCCCAGCTTTGCCAGGTTCCTGGATCCACTCCGAGCGATAGAGCGAGTTTCCGTTGCGACAAACCCAGCACCTTTCGCGCCGTGCCGAGCCGCTCGGCAAGAGTCTGAGCGGGAGGAAACGGGGTTATATCCGAGAAACTGGAGGATGGCAGGAATGTACCTGATCGCAGGAGTGGATGCGTTGCTTTCCCAGTTGTGAACGGTGGTCTTGTCGACGCCGATTTGCTCCGCAACCTTTGCATTTGGAGAAGATTCCGGTCCAGCCGATGGCTCCGAAGATGGTCGCCCAAGGTATTGATTTCCTTGGGATAGCACTCAAGTCTGGGTTTAGGAGCCCGAAGCTCGGTATGGCAGAAAGGCAACGCATGGGTGAGAGCCACCTACTGCGGTCAGCATTAAGCGCGATGGCGCTCGGCGATTTGGTATCGACTGAACCTTGCGCTGCATTACTTCCGCACTGCCGACAACAGAAGTTATCGTTATTAGTGTTCCTCGCCTTACCCTGTAAGGCCCCTCTAAATGGTGATCGTGGGGGCAATCGACAGTCGCGAATCTAACGGTGAACTGCAGCCGCGGCCGGATGGACGATGTGCCAGGCCTGTGCTTATACAAAATATTAAATTGACAGCAATCGGCCGTTCTGTTATTCCAGAACCATCCCCGGGCTAAGTAAACCAATTTAGCAAGATTGCTGGAGCACAGTTGTCCCGCGCTGACAATCGCCAGCAACGTAGTAGACAGCACCGTACTTTCCCGAGCAGTAAGGCATTAGCAGAGCAGAACCCATTTGCCGAGGTGCAGTCTATGAAGTTTCTGAGGATTTATTGTCTAGTTTTATCTCAACTGTTGTTCTCGGTTCTCGCACTTGCAAGCGATAAGACAGACAATTGGGTAACAGCGCCAAACGTTCTTTCTCTCACTGCGGCGCAGAAGTTAGCTTGGGTGAACGCCGCTAACGCCCAGATATTTCTCTCACATGTCAACGACGTGATTGGGATAACTATGGGTGAATGCAAAGGGTATGCCCCGGATGGCGCTGGCAACTTTGTTGTGAACATTCACGGTTGCGGTGCAGAGATTGACAAGAGTGGCAAGGCAACTGGCAAGGCAGAAGTTCCAAACTTCCCAGGTGTGAATGACTATGTGATTATCCATGTAGTCCGCTGGCAAGATCTCGCGACAGGCGCTACCGTCCAATCCGTCGATAAGCAAAACTGGTACGTAGCGTCGGGTACTCCGTCCTGGAGCGACGCCGATTACGCTACGAACAATCGAGTCTTTGGGAAGAAGCAGGTCTACCTTCTCTACATCAATTTCAACATGAATTCGTTAGCGCCGTATTCGCTCCGCTACGACATAAAGACTTCATCGAAACTACCGGCCTATCTCAACAACCTTATCCAATTGGGTCAGATCGCCGGTTTAGGAACATCCGGCGGAGCCGCTGGCGTGCCATCAGATGGCTGGAACGCCGATTTGCTCAACATCGCCTACGTGCCGTCGGATATTCAAATTACGGCAACGATCCAGCCAACTACGGGTGCGCCCACTCAGGTCGATCAGAAAACCTTCGACAACGAGGGGAAGTATCACATCGACTTCAGCGTTGGAGTGCCTATCAAGAAGATTGGCGATGTGTCGTACACGAGTTCTTCGAATACGCTAGTTCCAACCTCGGTGAACAAGGCGAATCTTTACGCTCTGGTTGACTATTACCCGTGGGCCGTCGACATCAAGTCTGCCTGGACTAAGTATCCTCACCTAGTGGCTGGCGTCGCGATGAGCAGTCAACCCCTGCACAATACCTTGTATGCAATTGCATACGGGCCAGTCGTTGCGAATTTCTATGGCGGCGCGTCTCTCAATGTCAAGCAGCTTCCGCCGGGGAGTAGTTGCAGCGTCGTACCGACCAGTGCGCAAACGAGTGCGGGCCTTACAAAACATATTTGCCCAGAGTTCGCATTTGGACTAAAAATCTCAGTTGGAGCGATCGCGCAATCTCTAAAATCTGCTAAAAAGTGAGATCTCCGATATGGTCTTACCGATTGTTCCACAACTTCAAGAAGATCCGTTATGGTGTTGGGCCGCCGTAGGTTCCATGGTGACAAATTACTATGCTCGGAGCGGCATGGGAGCTGCTCTTGCTCAATGTGATGTAGCGAGTCGTACACTTGCCCGGCCCTGCTGCCCAAGTCCACCACCACCGGGCAATTGCCATATGCAACAGAACCTGCAAAAGGCTCTATTGCTCTGCGACCATCTGAACAATATCAGTCAACCATCCAGCTCCTTCGGAGTGGCCCAGGCTGAGCTGGATGCGGGACGCCCGTTGTGCGCGGCGTTTCAATATAACCTTGGCGCACTGCACTACTTGGTGCTAACCGGCTATGACATTGCTTCGGCCCAGGTTGCTCTAATCGATCCGGCGACAGGTGTCTTGAGTCATGGGCCATACACAACGTTTCTAAGCAATAACAGTGGCACTTGGGCGGGTTGGATCTTTACGAAGTAGTGCCCAAAGGAGCGGTCCCGTGGCAGTCGATTTTCCAAAACCACCCAAGCACATAACTCGCCTCGCAGCGGCGACAATCCCGAAAGGATTTCGAGCGGCCTACACCACGTCGGAGGCGGTGAAAACGAAAAAACGGCTGCTGAGTCACTACCGATCCTGCGAGTGCTTCATCCTTCCGCTCTTGTCCCTTGTCTCTGCTAAGAAGCCGCTCGAAGGGGTACAGTCGATTGGCTGGCGACTCTATCGAAAAGTGGGCGACAGCATCCTAGAGATGCATCTCGACAATATCTCCGATCGGAAGGCGCGCATCGTCTCAACGGCGAATGTAAATAGTGGTGATCTGTCCGTGAGTCAATCTTTCGCAGCAATGAAAAAAATTGGATTGGCTGGACACTATAATGCGAGGCTTCTGTTGATCCCGCCCTTGATCCCAAGATCGCTTTGGCTCAAATCGAGTGGACGCAATTCGGATAGGATTGTGATCCAGGCCTCCAACGTCGCTGGGATTCTGCCGGGATTGATCATTACGCCCACGGGGCTGGTTCGGCGCCTACTCGAGCCGGCTAGAAGCCTGTTGGAGTTTCAACCTGAAGCGACCGAGATCGCATCCTCCCTGGCGACGCCAATGCAATGACGGTGCTCGATTCAGGAGTTTCCGTAGCCGCACGAAATCTTTCTGCAAGAACATCCTGTCTCGGTATCAACGTACCACTTGACGCACTGGCCTGCTCGATCTTCTGTACCAGTTTGATTGTTAGTGTAGCGCGGCTATTGAAGGGCCACAGCACGCTTTTGTCACTCTGAAATTCCGCGCATACACCTCGCGGAACGTTGACACACTGGTAGGTCTTGGGCTCTTCCTTGGGATAATCAAACTCAATTAGGGGCCAATGATGGTCCGCCCCGTAAAATCGGGAAAAGGGGAGGGACCACGAATCATCTTTCTTGCGCTCTGGTTGCGCGAAAGCCCACGCCCGGGGGTGAGAGCAATTGCTGCAGGTGATCACAAAATACCCGGAAATCGGTAGATGCTCGTCCCTAATGAACAGGTTCCTCTCGAAGTGGTCTGCGGTTCGTTCACACGGCCAGCCCCTGTGCTCACGCGTACGGACTGGTTTTCGTTTGAGAGCTAAAGCCGAGGCGGTCCTTGTCCGTAGCTGGCAGACCCCGCACCCCACACTAGAGCAGGTGCTAGACGCTTCTTCCCCGATCTCCGGGGGCGTCTCCGCGAAAATATTGTGAATTCTGATATGTGCGCGGCGGAATCTTGCGTTTATACTTTCCTGCCTGAGGAAAAAATGCAATGGATGATAATCCTGCCGACAAGGCATTGGTCGCACCCGACGACCCAAACCATCACGAAGACGATCCAGCCGCCAATCAGGTTCCTGTGGTCGCCGAAGCTCCAAATGAAAACGCTTTGCCCGAACAGCACGTCCCCGCGAATGCGGATGCTCAAGGTCAAGCGCCTGTGGTGGCCGCTCAATTACCCGCCAATGTGCAGGCCGCCGCTCCCGAACAGGGGCCACCTGCCGCGCCCGGTGGGCCGGGGGGAGGCAACGGCGGTGGCCCTGTAATCGTCCCTTACATGATAGGCATGGTCCGTGAGACTGCGATCAGCACATTGACGGCTGCTGGACTTGCGCAGGGTGATGAAACGAGTGTGATCAGTGCCGTACCTGTGCATTGTGTAACCCGCACCATCCCTGTCGCGGGCACACAAGTTCGTCGTGGCGACAGGGTTGCTATCGATATATCCGCCGGTACAAAATTCGCGCGGCCGCGTTGGTGGGAAAGCACGTCGTCCCTTTTTGCAGTGCTGGGAGGCATCATACTGCTAGGATTGTTTGGCGTTTTCGGATTTTCGATTGTGAAGAACGGAAACGATCTCCTTCAGGAACTTGCGAAATTTGACACGGCCCGGGGAGTGATTACTTTTCTGATCGCTTTTTCAACTGTATCCATCGCCCTAGTCTTGGTGATTTCTACAATTGTTCTTGAAAAGAGTGATGAAAACGACCAGCGCTTTGACCATGGCAAGCAGGTGCTAACGGTACTTATTGGCGTATTGGGAACGATTGTTGGATTCTACTTTGCATCGGACAACAAGGGGGCCAACGGCCCGACCATCACTTCTAGTTCCATAACGAGTGCTATTGCCGGTACGCCCTATACAAGTCTGACACTAACGGAGAATGGTGGGACAGCTCCTTTCAAGTGGACCGTCAAGCCTGAGCTGCCCAAGGACTTGGTAGTGAGTGAGGCTGGAGTGATTTCAGGAACCCCCGCGAAGGCCGCTTCTGACACCGCCTACACTTTTACAGTGCTTGATGCGAATTCGAAGTCTGACTCGAAGTCGCTACATCTAGAGGTAAAGCCGGCCGGACCTGCGCCAACAACACCGCCTCCTCCTGCCACCCAGGGAACACAACCTCCTAACAAGCCGCAATGAAGTGTGAGGCGCTAGCCCCGGCCTGCCTTCGCAACTCGTGCGATGATGCTCCATGTGCGGGAAGTAAATCTTGATAAGGCGGTGACGCGATGAAGAAGCCGAAGTGTCCGAACTGCAAGAAGGTGCGGTGCGAATGCATCGATGTGGAAGGCGTGGTCAAGTCCATGGAAAGCATTGCGCACAAGTACCCGCAGATCTTCCACGGACGCCGCCGGTGTATCCGTCATGCGTTCAGGTAAGGGGTAGCGATAATTAGGTTCAGCATACTGAGCTGGCGAAGTCTCTAGTCGGGTCCAACATCTCCCCCGTCCCCTTCATCCGAACCGCCGCCATCGCTTTCATCGCCTCCTCCATCTGAGTTGTCAGCCAAGACATCACTTTCTGCCGGATCGTCGAGCACAGGCTCGGGCACAATGACGGGTTCTTCGCCCCCATGTGGAGGTTCCCAAGGATCATCCGGTGTTTGGGGCGGAAGTTCCCCCGGTACACCTGGTCCAATGGAAGGTCCATCGGGCGGAATCGGATCGGGAAAACTGTTGGACGGGTCATATGGCGGAAGTGGTGGCAGATTAGTGGGGTCGGAGAACGGCGGAAGGCTAGACATTGTTTGAACCTTTCGTTTGGATTGCTGGTTGCGAAGTTGTGCATCATAAACTATTTGCATGCTGGTCGGGTATGGATAGGTTCCGAGCATCCCACCATTCTGCTAGGAGCGCTTACGTTAGCGTTGTCTTGGGCTTGGGCTTGGACAACGAGGACGTGGTTGTCTCCGGCTAGGGAAAGAACTAGCAACATCAGAAGAAGACCGAGTCTTCGAGGGAACATCGTCATGGTTACCCCCAACGAAATGAACAGCGCAATTATATGAGCAAAAGCGTTGGATTTGAGATTTCCGTCAGGATTGAATCGGCTTGGCTCCGCGTATCCGGAGGCACGGACGCCGGGCAGCAGGCAATGCTTCCAGCGAAGTCGTGATGTGATCCGATGATGATGGGTGTCTCACTAACGTATTTACGGGATCATCCGACAGACATGCGGGAGAGTACGCCTTGGCACGTACATAGTATCCACTGAATACTCTTACAATTGTACGGTCGGCCTCGTCTTCTGACCTATAGGAGCCGGGTGTTCCGCAGTAACTTGGTGTCTTGCTCTCGGGCGGTCCACTCGCTCCAAGGTGCTGACCCTGGTTGGACCTTATGAACGCACGGACTTGGCCGCACCAACCTACGGGAAGTAGTGCAATTATCCAAGCTCAAGGCGAGAACCCCGATTTATACTGCTGTTAGGTGAGCAATGACCGAGTACTTCTAGTGTGAACCCAATTCTACAAAGTAGATAGAGCGGTAAGACGGAGGATAAATGAGCATTTTGAGCAGAAGATCGTTCGTAGCTGGATGCTTAGCACTATCGAGTTCTTTAGGATTGGGACAGAGGACACTATCTCTTCGGCGGCGGATTCCGAAAGCTGACCCAGAGAAGTATCGTGGTGTACAGGATGCCAGAGATTGGAAGAATCCGTACCTGATTGTTCGAGTTGATGGAATAGAGATTGTTGGCAAGACCTCGGATAAACGCGCAGTCCCTGTCGATTCCGTGGCGGGGTTGTTGGACCGATTGCCAGACTCGGCATGGCCATATGGGCTGGTCGTGGCGGTTCAGGAGAGTGGAGTAGGACCTATAGCTGTTGCCTCGCAATTTGAAATCAATAGACGAAAATTACTCGGAGTACTCAACAAACTTGGTGTCATTGTACGCTTGTGGCCATCTGCTTGAGGGCTTTGCCTAAGGGTTCTATTGGATCACTTTTTGACTGGGTCAGTGGATCACATAACGAGCCCGACACGTAATTGCACTGCAGCAGTTGCATCCCCATGTGCACAGCATTGCAATAGCAATAACCAGAGTGCCCCAACAACCGGTTTTGTCCACAAATCAATCGTGGAAGGCAGTGGACGACGTATTCAGGAGGCCGGGTGAAACGCTCGTGGTCATTAGCCATTCTCTATTGTTTTTGTGTCGTGGCATGCCTCCCCGCCCAGACGAACTATGTGGTGCTGAGCGGCGTCATTATGGTGACCTGCCCCCGGTTTCTCACCCACTGACAACTCGAGTTTCTCCGTTTTGACCTGCACCGGGAATCTGGACGGAGACGACCGACGATAGTGTATTGAGCTGGCCACCCTGCTACTTGAGACGCCGCTTCATTCCTTTAGTCGCCTTCTTGTCCACCAATGGAAGAAACGCTGGGTATTGATCAGGTCTCGCAATTGTTTCTTCGATCAATGGCTTGAGCTTTTCATCTATTTCGAAGGCAACACAGCGCCTTCCCAGCAATCGAGCCACAGCCGGGACAGTACCCGATCCCGCAAAAGGCGACAGCACCAGGTCGTCTGGAGAGGTGAATTGCTCCAGGCAATGACTCACAATTCCGGGATGAAATGCGTCCCGAAAAACAAATCCTCGCGAATCCCGGCGATATGTACCGCCCGTAAGTACCCACACGTCCGGGGCAAATGCTTGTGAAACCGTTCCGCGAATCGACGTCGGCTTGCCGCCTGGAGTCTTAAAGAATTGGATGTAACCAAAGCCGTAGCGATAGACGTTGCGCGTGAGAGACTTTGCCCAGATCTTGGTTTCAACACAACCAAAGCCGATGCTCTCGGCAACCTCCCGAATTGCACAATGTTTCTGCCACAGCAGACCATCGAAATGACGATCCTGGCGGTTGTAGCGCGCATGGTCGCGCAAGTCAGTATTGGCGCAGACGAACAGTCCACCTGGCTCCAAGACACGCAGCACTTCGCTGAATACCGATTTTATAAAATCTAAGTAATGTAACTTGTCGAGCGTCTTACCGTCAGGATGATTGGTGAAGGGAGGACTTCCAATTGCAATCTGAACGCTTTTGTTTGCGAGCTCAGGCATTGCTTCGGAGCTGTGGTAGTGGACTGTGACCGCTCTCACGGGCTTGCCTCCTGAGCTTCATTGACTCAAGTAACCAACCTTTCGCATGGTCACACCCCCACTCCGCAATTCCGTCCACTTCTTTCCGCCAGTACCCTTGTCAGACGCAAACCCGGCCCAGAAACCGTCGAGTTCCGTTGCGCTTGCGGAGAGCTGAAGGCAAGCAGTCCCAATATAGGCCTGGGTTGGAAAATTCTTCGCCTTATACGTCAAAGCAACAATTCCTCTCGGAGAAACCTCGCCCGTGATCGAGTATTGGATCTCGATACCATCGTGGAGCACCTCCCCGTATCCCACAAATTGACTGCTCTTAGTCCATTTCACGAACGCCACGGACTCGTGGGTGTATTGGGTTCCGTCTTGAAAATACCAGTAAGTGTCCCATTTCGTGCCCATGATTTCCGGGATATTAGAGTCACTGCGCACCTGCTTTGATCGGCGGTTCTCTAGCCGGTCCTTAACAATCGGACCAATGACGGCCGTGGCGATAACACCCAGCAACGTCCCTGCCGCGCCGATCAACTCTTTTGCAACATCCG
>Ga0102924_1000269_pt1 | contig 65079 bp, 52 predicted proteins | sample PaiPotPPM11metaG_FD_80116 | JGI IMG/M metagenome (GOLD analysis project Ga0102924, IMG submission 80116) | Iron sulfur acid spring bacterial and archeal communities from Banff, Canada, to study Microbial Dark Matter (Phase II) - Paint Pots PPM... ... | reverse complement strand
AGGTTACATAAACAGCGCCAGTGTAACAGCCACTATGGCGGACCTGAACACTGCAAATAATTCTGCCACAGCTGTTTCCTACTCTGAGCTGACTGAATGCGCGACCAGCACTCTGACCGCTGGTGGAAACTTAAGCGGCACCATTAATACATATTATCCGGGGAGAGCGACGGCAAGCGCAGCATCCACATCACTGACATTAGGAACGGCGACGGGTGGGGGTACAGCGATTTCATCCGGCGATTTAGTGTTGATTATTCAAATGCAGGACGCCGCCATTAACAGCTCAAATACATCCAGCTACGGAGACGGACTTACCGGCTCGGGCTCTACCAATCTGAATAATTCGGGAATTTACGAATATGCAACCGCTACCAATGCGGTTCCGTTATCGGGTGGCACGCTTAACGTTATGGCAGCAGGACCCGGTGGAGGCCTCCTTTACACATACACGGTCGCGGCTGCGACTGTGTCGCAGGGAGCGCGCCAATTCCAAGTAGTACGCGTTCCAAACTATGCAAGCGCGACTTTGACTTCCACGCTGACCGCCTCCGCGTGGAATGGCGCAACCGGCGGAATTCTGGCGCTCAATGTTTCCGGGGCGCTCACGCTGAATACCGCTACGGTCAGGGTAGATGGACTGGGCTTCCGCGGAGGCGCGGGACTTCGACTTAACGGGGGAGCAGCAGGGGCTACGAACGCGGACTACCGTTATGTTGCACCCGCCGCCTATGTAACCCCTCCGGTGGCTGGAGCTGATGGTTCAAAGGGCGAGGGTATTGCTGGAACGCCGCGTTATGTGGAATCGGGCGGCGTGGTGGTGCCTACTAATCAAACCTATGCCGAGGGGTATCCGAACGGCAGCATGGCGCGCGGGGCTCCAGGAAATGCCGGAGCCGGGGGGACTGATGCCGATCCCGCCAAAGCGCAACCGAATGGCAACGACCAGAACACCGGCGGTGGTGGCGGAGCTAACGGCGGATCGGGCGGATCGGGCGGGTACTCCTGGAGCTCGGATTTGCCGGCTGGCGGTCTCGGCGGAAGCGCTTTTCCGGCAAGCATTAGTCGCGTAGTTATGGGCGGCGGAGGAGGAGCCGGAAGCCGTAACAACGATGCCAACATACAGGCGAGCAGCGGCTCAGCGGGTGGCGGTATTGTCATGATTCGCGCCGGAAGCCTTTCTGGAACAGCAACGATTACGGCAAACGGAGTGGCGGCATACAATGCTACGGCGAACGATGGTGGCGGTGGTGGCGGTGCGGGCGGGAGCATCCTTATTCTGTCTGGGGGAGGAGGCGAAGGCGGCCTCACTATTCAGGCTCATGGCGGCCGGGGAGGCGATGCTTGGGATACGCAAGCATACAGCAATGCCAACCGGCATGGCCCTGGCGGAGGCGGGGGTGGCGGTGTGGTCCTGCTTTCAGGGACGGCTGCAAGTATCGATATCAGTGGTGGGGGGAATGGCCTAACCCTTACTACTCCATCGGTGCCCTATGGGGCTACGTCGGGCACGGCCGGCGTTAGCGCGACCAATCTTTCGGTGACTTTGAGCCCCGGCCCGCACTCGGCGTCGATATGCACGGACTTGGCGATCACGAAATCTGGTTCGCCAAATCCGGTACTGCAGAATCAGACGCTGACCTACACTCTGACGGTTACGAATAACGGTCCGCAGACTGCGACCGGCGTAGTGGCAGAGGACACCCTTCCAGCCCAGGTCACCTATGTTTCTTCGAGTTCTTCTCAGGGAACATGCAGTGCTACAGCCGGCATCGTGACCTGCAACATCGGGACAATGCTTAGCAGTGCGATGGTCACGATCACTATCACTGCAACCGCCACGACGCCTTCGCAAGCGTTGAATACAGCCGTGGTGAACTCCGCGACGCCCGACCCTCTGCTGAGCAACAACACGGCAACGGTTACAACGCTGATCGAATATCCCAATGCGGTCCGCACAGGATCATTTGTCGCTGCACAAATGCCGAGTGGCGTCCTGCTCTCGTGGAACACGGTGGGCGAGCTGCACAACCTCGGATTCAACGTGTACCGTGAAATCGCTGGCGAGAAAGTAAGACTGAACCCATCCTTGATCTCCGGATCAGCGCTATTGATGCGCGAAGTCTTGGAGCAGCACGGCGCAAAGACGTACGGATGGATTGATCGGTCGGCCAGCGCCGGTGCCTTGTATTGGCTGGAGGATGTGGATTTGGACGGTACCCGGACTTGGCACGGGCCGGTTTCAGCTCAGAATTCTGCGACTTTGCCACCGGCCAAGGTTCGCGCCATGACAATTGAGGATTTGACCCAGGCCAGCGCCGCAACGCTGGTCAACAACACGCAGGGCGGCCATGTTCGGGAATTGATCGCTCGGCCCGTACTCTCCAGAAGTTCTCAGGATATTGGTTTCCAATTGGCAGCTCAGCCAGCTGTGAAGATTTTTGTAGATCATGAGGGCTGGTATCGAGTTACGCAGCTGCAATTAGTAGCTGCGGGACTCAATCCCAACGTCCAAGCAAGTTCCCTCCATCTATTTGCGGAAGGTGTCGAGCAACCGATCCGAACCACCGGAGCAGGAGCGGCTTTCGGGCCGGAATCTGCCATCGAATTTTATGGAACAGCAATAGATACGCCGTATTCCGGACAGCGGGTGTACTGGCTAATGGTGAGCGACCAGCCAGGATTGCGCATTGCAGACGTATCTGAAACCGCGAGTACAGGTCCGCCGGAACCAAGCTTCGTTCAAACCGTTGAACTGAAACCTCGCACGACTTATTTTGCGGCGCTGCTGCGCGAAAATACAGATAATTTCTTCGGACCTCTACTATCGCCCACACCGGCCGTTCTGAATGTGGACACTTCACACATGGCGCCTGGACAAAGTTCGCTGCTAGTTGCATTACAGGGCGTCACGCAGAACCAATCGCATGACGTTACCGTGACCATGAACGGAGCGACCCTGGGTCAGATTTATTTCGAGGGGCAGGAATTAGCGAGAGCAACTTTTACAATTCCTGCTGGGGTCCTGACCAATGGCGCGAACACGATTACCTTGACCGCGCAACTGGGCAACAATGACTTGAGCTTGGTGGACTATATTGACGTGAGCTTCCCGCATACGCTCACCGCAGAATCAGACCTATTGAAATTTACCGCCAACGAAGGGGCGAGCGTAACCATCGGCGGATTTGTACATCCCCCTACGCGCCTGGTTGATATCACCGATCCGCTGCGGCCTTTGCTGGTGCCTTTTCAGACGTCTGTGCTGAACAGGCACTATGCAATCTCAACTACAATCTCATGGACGTCAGCCGGTGCCCACACCCTGCTTGCACTTTCTGATGCGCGGCTGGCAAGGCCGGTCAGCTGCATCGCGCACCATCCTTCGACCCTGCACGCGGTACAGCCTGGTGGAGAATTAGTACTGTTGACGCACCCCCGGTTCGCAGCGCAAGTGCTGCCGTTAGCGGCATTGCACCAGACCGAAGGTAAATCGGTCGCGCTGCTGACGGTTGATCAGATTTATGACGAATTCAATTTCGGCGAGCGCTCTCCATATGCGATCAAGAATTTCCTTAGAGCGGCAACCGGCGCGTGGAGTAACAAGCCGCATTACTTGCTGCTTGCCGGCGACGCTTCCGTCGATCCGCGAGATTATCTCGGATTTGGATCCTTCGACTTCGTGCCCACGAAGATCGTGGTGACAGCCGAGCTTAAGACCGCCTCCGACGACTGGTTCTCCGATTTTGACAACACTGGATTCGCAAAGATTGCGACTGGACGTTTGCCGGCCCGTACAACCACCGATGCGCAAATCATGGTCTCAAAGATCCTGAGTTACGCGGACAGTTCGCCTGCGAGTTGGACGAACCAAACCATGTTGGTCGCAGATGTCGATGATCCCTCCATTAGCTTCTCCCGACAAGCCCAGGCTATTCAGAAACTATTGCCGCAAACGATGAATGTGACTGATGTGTTTGCGAGCGTTCTGGGGCCCGCGACTGCACGCCAAGATTTAATCTCAGGCATAGACAACGGCCAGTTGCTCGTGAACTATAACGGTCACGGGTCGGTCGAAGTATGGTCTGGCAGTGATTTATTCGATGACACTGCTGCCTCATCCCTCACCAACGGCAGCAAACTGCCCGTGTTCGTAATTATGAATTGCCTGAATGGCTTTTTTCACGACGTATATACCGAGAGTTTGGCCGAAGGACTGATGCTTTCGCAAAACGGCGGGGCCGTGGCAGTGTGGGCCTCTTCTGGACTCACGGCGCCCGATCCTCAGTTTCAGATGAATCAAACTTTCATCCAAACACTGTTCTCTCAACCCTCGATCACGCTGGGCGATGCTGTCTTGTTCGCAAAGTCTGGTGTCAGCGACACAGATGTGCGCAAGACGTTTATCTTGTTCGGAGATCCCCTCTTACGGCTGAAGCAGCCGGTAAGCTCTGGCATGAGAAGATAACGAGTAGATCGAGTATACAGGTTGGCACAGAATTTTCAGTGATATGGAACGAAGGCAAGTTAGTATGAAACGTGGACAAGTTCATAAAACCTTGCTGCACCCTCCGCGCCGCGTATCAAGAAGTTGATTCTGGGGGATGGTTGTTTGTCTTGCCCTCGCCTTCGAATTGTGACGTGCCGCCTGGCTGGATTAAGCCTGCGGCATCAGCACCCATCCATAACATCGTCAGAAATCTTGATTGAGGCAGGAGGCCACAAATGGCCTCTTGATATTCTGAGCTCGGTTTTAGTGACAATTCAGCAAACCGGATTGCCGCATCCCTCGGAGGAAACAAGATGTTGTCGCTAAAACTTCTGGTAGTCGAGGACGATCCGGCGAGCCTGGAATTAATGACTGAGGTTCTTCGGTCGCTTGAAGCAGAGGTTCGGCCGGTTAGTGACAGTCAGAAAGCAGCCGTTCTGGTTAATCAGGAGAAATTTGATGGAATCTTCCTTGATTTGGAGATGCCGAATCTGAACGGGTTCGCGCTCGCGCAAGAAGTTCGCACCTCTTCATGGAACAGGTTGACGCCAATCGTCATCGTCACTGGACGGGAAGAGCGAGAAACAATGCATCAGGCCTTTGCGACCGGAGCCACGTTTTTTCTTCAAAAGCCGATAGACAAACGCAAGTTGGCCCTCCTGTTTCGAGCGGTCCGCGGAACGATGGTAGAGAACCGACGCCGATACGCTCGCGTGCCGTTGCAAACGGAAGTAACGTGCAAAGTGGGGGCCAAAGTCAGCCAAGGCAGAACCTGGAACCTCAGCCAGGGCGGGATTCAAGTGGAAGCCGGACACCTCTCACCCGGTGATAAGGTCCGCGTATCATTCCGATTGCCCACCACCGGAGTGGTCATTGACGCCCACGGCACGGTCAAATGGGGAAATGAGACCCGGCAAGGAATCGAATTCGCTAAATTGACCAATGAAGCCGATGTCGCAATCCGACAATTCATCATTCAGGTAGAAAATCCGTAACTGCCGGCTGGCTACATCCTATCCGTAAACTTCCGTAATCTATCAACCCCACTTTGGTTGTGCGACGCTGCTTCACCTACGCGAAATTGAAGGTGAAGTGTGTTGTCCCATTCCAATCACCCAGTTACCGGAACCATTCTCGTCGCCGACGATCAAACGTCAAACCGGGAACTTTTCAGTGAGCTTCTTACCGCCCAGGGGTTTAAGGTCATTACCGCAGCGGACGGAGCAGAGGCCCTCGAGCAGCTGAGCCGAGTGCCGACGGATTTGGTGCTTCTTGACGTAATGATGCCTCGACTGAACGGCTTCGAGGTATGCGAGAAGATCAAGGCCAATCCCGATACGTACCTGATACCTGTCATCCTCGTCACAGGCCTTTCCGACAAAGAGAACCGCATAGAGGGTATTCGAGTCGGAGCAGATGATTTCCTTACTCGCCCGGTTGATCGCACGGAACTGCTAGCACGCGTTAGGTCACTCTTGAAGCTCAAACAGCGTACTGACGAATTGGAGCGCGCTGAGTCCGTTCTGTTTAGTCTGGCAAGGAGTATTGAAGGTAAGGATCCCTACACCCATGGTCATTGCGAGCGTCTGGCGGAGTATTCGGCCTCTTTGGGGGAGCATCTCGGTCTTCCAGAAGACCAGATCATCGCTCTTCGGCGCGCGGGTGTCGTCCATGACGTGGGAAAGATCGCCATACCCGACGCCATCATTTTGAAGCCTGGCAGCCTGACACCGGACGAATGGAAACTCATGCAAGAGCACCCGGTGGTCGGGGAACGCATCTGTGCGCCTTTGAGATCATTTCGCTCGGTCCTGCCTATCATTCGGCACCACCACGAAAAGTTTAATGGCTCGGGATATCCAGATGGCCTTGTGGGCGAAGCCATACCGATCACGGCCCGAGTACTGCAAGTAGTCGATGTGTACGATGCGCTAACTACGGTAAGACCCTATAAGCCCGCCTTCTCCATCACCGATGCATTGCAAACAATGAAGCAAGAAGTAGCCAAGGGATGGTGGGACCCGAAGATCTTCGATCAGTTCGAGGGCCTGGTCAGAAGCGGTACCGCTCGTTTTTTATCGCGCAGCGCGGTGGCAGGTGCGAACAGCTAAGGAAAGAATTCTTTCAGGATTCAGAACATGAGATCAGACATGAACATGCAGATATCTGGGGGCACTGGCGTTAGGAAGAACTCTGCCGAGACCCATGCCGCGGCAGGCGGATGGTCTGCGGCGAGATTTCTGCAGCACGCCTCTCTGATCGTCTTATTCGTGCTCATTGGATTGATCAACCGTAGCTTCGCCGGTCCCCAAGAAGATGAAACTAACGCTCTCAAGCATCTGAGCCTCACAGATCTAGCTAATGTCGAGGTGACAAGCGCATCCAAAGAGCCCGAAGAGATTTGGAGGACGCCAGCGGCAGTTTACGTGCTAACTCAGGAAGATATTCGCCGTTCCGGAGCCACGAATATTCCGGAAGTACTGCGTCTAGTACCAGGACTGCAAGTAGCGCGAATCAACTCCAATCAGTGGTCTGTTAACATTCGCGGACTGGGAAGTGGTTTCTCAAAATCAGTGTTGGTGCTGATCGACGGTCGGAGCGTCTATACACCGCTTTATGCCGGCGTCTATTGGGACGTACAGAATGTTTTGCTCGACGATGTTGAGCGAATCGAAGTAATTCGGGGCCCCGGGGGAACTATCTGGGGATCGAACGCAGTCAATGGCGTCATTAACATTATTACTAAGAACGCTCAGCATACCCACGGTACTTATGCATCGGCCAGCGGCGGCAACATCGATCAAAGTGGAGATGCGGTTCGCTACGGCGGCAGTGCTAACAAGGTCGATTATCGTGCTTACGCCATGGGCTTCGGACGGACGCCAGAATTCCATTCTGACCGTAATAACTACGATGCCTGGCAACTCGGGCAAGCAGGTTTCCGAACGGATTCAACGCTGAGTGATCGCGATACGCTGACGGTCCAGGGTGATCTCTATAAGGGTCAGATCGGACAGCAGGTGCAGATCGGTTATTACTCCCCGCCCGCTGAACTCAGCCTAGACGGAACGCAGGACGTTTCTGGGGGAAATTTCTTGGGGCGTTGGCGCCGCCAACTCAGCAATACGTCTGACCTCCAAGTCCAAGCGTATTATGACCGGACCTACCGTCTTGGGCCACAACTGGGAGAAGCTCGGAACACCTTTGACATTGACTTGATCCATCACTTCATCTTCAAGCAGCGAAATGAAGTTATCTGGGGCCTTGGAGCTCGATGGAGTCCCAGCGATTTTATCCAGACTGTCGCTACGCTGAACTTTCTGCCGCATCATCAAGACGACAATATCTACAGTACGTTCGTGCAGGACCAGATCGCGTTATTGCGAAATAAACTCTGGCTGACCGTCGGGTCGAAGTTTGAGCACAACATCTTCACCGGGTGGGAAACTGAACCTAGTGCGCGGCTTTTGTGGACACCTACTTCTCATCAGACGTTATGGGCCAGCGTGACACGCGCGGTACGGACCCCTTCCCGTATCGACGAGGACATGCAACTTAGCGGTTTGGCGTTGCCAAACCCTCCGGTGTTTTTTTGTATTTGCGACAACGGCAAATTCGTATCGGAAACGCTGCTCGGCTACGAAGCCGGATACCGCAAGCTGGTGACATCTAGCTTCTATGTGGACGTTGCAGCTTTTCATAACAAATACAACGACCTCGCGAGTTATGGCGACATTTCCATCTCGACTGTGTCCTCGCCTCCTCCACCTTACACTCTCTATTCATTACGGGCCCTCAACGGCGTTATGGGATCCAGCAACGGGGGTGAAATCTCTCCGGACTGGAAAGCGACCCGGTGGATGGATCTTAAGGTCACATATTCCTATGTGAGCCTGAATCTGGAGGACAAACCCACTAAGTCGAAAACCAGTTATGTCTCCTCGTACGAGGAATCAAGCCCACACAATTTGGCAACTGCCCAAATTCTGTTCAATCTTCCCAAAGGGTTTGAGTTTGATCCTACTTACCGCTACGTGGGTGCGTTGCCGGCGTTGTCTGTAAAGGCTTATCAAACGGCAGACGCCCGGCTGGGTTGGCATTTTGCCAAGAAGTTTCATCTGTCCGTGACTGGACAAAACTTGTTCCAATCTCATCATGCCGAGTTCGGTCCTGTGCTCGTCGAGAGGAGTGCCTACGCGGAAATAACGTGGAGGCGAGCTGCGGATTGATATTCATGAAACATCCTCATCGCGCAGACTCCCTTCGGTGCGCTCCACAAGGGCAAGCGACCTGGCCTGTTCTTGGCCTTCATTCGTGCCTCACAGTCTTAACTCTGGCATGCGTACTGCTTAGTGTTCCTGCTTTGCACGCGCAAAGTCAGAAACCCACTGACTACGAAGTCAAAGCCGCTTACCTCTATAACTTTGGCCGATTCGTCGAATGGCCTGCGAAGGTCGCGGCAGCCCAAAGCGGTCATTTTACTGTTTGTGTTCTCGGGCAAGATCCTTTTGGCCCAAGCCTCGATACCACACTTGCGGGAGAGACGATAGGCGGCAAAAGCATAGTCGCCAAGCGAATTTCGAACCCACAGGAGTCGGATGATTGCCAGATTCTGTTTCTAAGTCCTACAGAGAGCGGCCGGGCCAAAAAGATTGTCGCCGAATTGGACAAAAAGGCGGTTTTGACTGTAAGCGATATGCCCGAGTTCGCCCAGCTCGGCGGCATGATCCAGTTTGTTTTGGAGGAGAAAAGAGTTCGCTTCGAGGTCAATCTGACGGCAACCCAGCGCGCTGGCCTCACGCTCAGCTCTGAACTGCTCAAGGTCGCGACCGCCGTCAAAAAGAATCCCCCGTCCAGAGATTGAACGATGCTCAAATTCCAACACTATTCGATCTCCAAGAAACTCACCGGGATGAACATGCTTGTGAGTGGGGCGGCATTACTGTTGGCATGCACTGCTTTTTTTGCTTACGACCTATACACTTTTCGAGTCGGCATCGTTCGCAATTTGTCTACTGAGGCCCAGATCCTCGGATCGAATACGGTTTCAGCACTCGTATTCAACGATCCCCATGCTGCCGGAAACACGCTATCTGCTTTGCATGCTTCCCCGCAGATTATTTACGGCGCGATTTATACCCCGGACGGCCAGATTTTCGCCGGATACTGGCGTGATCACGGGGGAAAGGACCTGCCAATTCCAGCTCTCCCGGCCGGAGAGACGCAAGCTCATTGGTTCGCCAATGGGAGGATCGTGTTAGTCCAGTCGATCATCTTCCAAGGCAAATTGACGGGCTTTGTTTACATTTTGTCCGATCTGCAAGCGATCAATGATCGCCTCAAGAGCTATGCGTTGATCACTGCCGTGGTATTGGTAATCTCGCTCATAGTTGCATTACTGATTTCAGGAATCTCTCAGCGAGTTATTTCCGCACCGGTGGTGCAGTTGGCAGAGACTGTACGCTTTGTGTCCCACCAAAAAGACTATTCCATCCGAGCGGTCGCAACCGGTAATCGTGACGAAGTGTCAACGTTAATTGAATCCTTCAACGAAATGTTGGGACAGATTCAAGAACGCGATACCGCGCTGCGCGAAGCTCGCGATGAATTAGAACAACGGGTTCTGGAACGCACGACTCAGCTCGCCGTCGCTAACAAAGAACTCGACCTCCGCAATCGCGAAGTCGAACGCGCAACCCAACTGAAAAGCAAGTTTTTGGCTAGCATGAGCCACGAGCTACGGACACCCCTGAACACCATTGTTGGCTTTTCAGACCTCTTGGCAGAGCAAACCGCAGGACAACTCAATGACAAGCAAAAACGCTTCGTCCACCATATAAAACAAGGCTCGGCTCATTTGTTGCAGTTAATCAATGACATTCTGGACCTCTCAAAGATTGAAGCCGGCCAGCTTGAATTTCATTGCGAAGCTTTCCAAATCGGCGAGGCTTTGCCTGAGGTCCTTTCCACCATTCGGCCGTTAGCCATGGCAAAGCACATCACGGTCCAGGAGAAGATCGAGAGCGATCTTGGCGTGTTTGCCGATCGTGTGCGATTTAAGCAGATTCTGTACAACCTGCTCAGTAATGCGGTGAAATTCACGCCCAAAGACGGTCGAATTGACATCGAGTGCTTTGAGAATGGGGGCACGATCTGCGTCTCTGTCGCCGACACGGGTATCGGAATTCGACCGGAAGATCAGAAGCTTGTTTTCGAGGAGTTCCGGCAAGTTGAGGTAAGCAACACGAATACCCAGGAGGGAACTGGGCTGGGGCTTGCCATTACTAAGCGTCTAGTCGAGCAACAGGGCGGAAGAATCTCACTGGAAAGCGAACTGGGGAAGGGCAGTCGATTTACGGTCACTCTTCCCTTGGCAAAGACTAGTCCCAAGTTGCAGCTCGCCAATATTTCAACCGCTAGTTCAATCGCCACCGGTGGAGCGCAGAGCAGTCCACTTATTTTAGTCGTCGACGACGAGCTTCCCGCTCGTGAGCTGCTGACCAGCTACCTGACTCCAGCATATCGGGTAATCATCGCCGAGTCCGGCGCGGAAGCTTTGGTGAAGGCTAAGCAGTTACATCCCGATGCGATTATCTTGGATGTACTGATGGCGAACGGTAATGGTTTTGAAACCCTGGTTGCTTTGCGGAAGCAGCCTGAGACGGCCAACATTCCCATCATCATCCTGTCCATCATCGACCAGCAGCAGGTGGGCTTCGCCCTGGGCGCCACGGACTATTTGGTTAAACCAATTCGCAAGCCTTTGCTTCTAGAAACTGTCTGCAAGTATGTGCCACGATATACGGATGATGACTCTGCCATTCTCCTCGTAGATGACGATGTCAGGACTCTGGAGATGTTGGCCGAGACACTCCGGTCGGTCGGATATGAAACTCAGAGTGTCCAAACCGGGGAGAGGGCTCTGGAGGTCCTCTCCTCAAAGTTGGTTGGAGCAGTTCTGCTTGACCTACTAATGCCGGGGATGGACGGTTTTCAAGTTATTCGTCACATACGGGAGAAAGATGCTCTGCGGGAGCTCCCTATTTTTGTCATGACAGCGAAGAACCTCGACTCCCAAGAAGTCGCCCTGCTCAGCCGCGAAACTCAGGCTCTTTTCTCGAAGAATGGCCCTTGGCAGGAGCAACTCATTGCCGAAATCAACAAAGTTCTCAAAGCCGGCAAGCAGGCGAAGGCAGCGGGACAAAGATGAAGAAAGTACTTGTAGCGGAAGACAACGTGGTCAATCGTGAGCTCCTCCGTGAGCTGCTCGAAATTCGCGGCTATGCGGTGATGGAAGCGTGCAACGGCGAGGAAGCCCTGGATCAAATCGCGAAGACACAGCCCGATATTTTACTGCTCGACCTTAGCATGCCGGTGTTAGATGGATTTGGGACGATAGAGAGGATTCGAAAGAATCCGAGCTTCAAGTCGTTGCCCGTGTTGGCCGTTACTGCCTATGCCATGCAGGGCGACAGGGAGAAGATTCTGACCTCGGGTTTCGACGGTTATCTGTCAAAGCCCATTAACCCGACGGCGCTCCAGCAGGAGCTTGAGCGTCTTCTGAACAAGGAGAAGATTAAAGAGGTTCCCGAAAGTCGGGCGAACGTGGCACGGCGAGGTAGCTAGACGGGCATCTGAATATTGTCTCTTGGCAACCACAGCCCTAGGGCTCGTGGTGCTTCTGTACCAATACGCAGTAAATGACGGTCACATGAATTCTAAACACCCTAAGCAACTCATGCTGGATCAAAGTGAAGCTGCTCTAGCACGCGTTAGCCAACAACTCTCACGGCTGGAAAAGCGAGATTGGGAGCTTTGGACTATCGTATCGCTTGCCGGCATTCTGGTGAGCACAGGGCTGTTCGCGATTCTTTTTCGCGCGGCATTTAGCGAAGACACGGTCCATTTCGAAATTACTGTTTCGCGTCCGCTTGTCATTGGGCTGTTCGTATTGCTTGCACTCCTGAATACGCATTTGGTCACGAAGCGGTTTGAAGTTCGTCGTTTGCGAGAGCAGCTGATCTCGAGCACTTTGCAAAAACAGGTGATCGAGCAGCAATCTTTCACTGATCCCCTCACCGAGATATACAACCGTCGTGCCTTGGATGAGATCGCGGGCCGGTTCATCAGTCAAGCGAAGCGACGGGAGGCTGCGCTAAGTTTTCTCATGGTGGACGCGGACCGCTTCAAGAAGATCAACACACGCTTCGGGCACCTGACCGGTGACTTCGTGCTGGCGGAAATAGCTGGAATTCTGAAAGCTTCAATCCGAGGCTCGGACGCCGTGGTGCGGTATGGCGGAGACGAGTTCCTGATCCTTCTTTCGGATTCGACTGCAGCCGGAGCACAAATAGTAATTGATCGGATCAACCGCAGACTCGCAGACTGGAACGAAGCAGGGAATCTTGAGGATTTTCCAATTAGCGTGAGCATTGGCGTTGCGGAATGGAAGGACGGGGACACGCTCGACGAGATGCTGGATGGGGCAGATCGCAAAATGTACGAACAGAAAAACTCGTGAAGCATTTGAGAGTCAGTCTTAGTGAACCTCATGCTATTCATTTCTAACGCGGATTCACATCAGAATCTGCGGCCCATGGTCACGCAATTCGATATCACAGGGCGAGACAAAGTCTGTCGCGATCTGTTTTTGTAGGGTGTGCGCAAATCTAGCGATCCAGTAACTGAGAACGAAGCCTTCCCGTAAGCTCCTTGCCAAAGGAGGCATTGTTTCCCTCTCTCTGTTGGCAGAGACCGTAGGCGATCCGCTTGGGCGGTCCCCAAAGAAACATATCAGGAGAGCATGACGTCACGACTAGAACAACTAGACAACGCGTGTATACCATTGCAACTTAGGCGGCCACAGCGGCTTCAGAGGTGCTTGCGCCCGCTACTACTTCGCTCAAGACCACCAAGTACTCATCCGCAGTGTGTTCGCGCGAAAGGTTTCGGACGATGTACTCCCGCCCATTTCGGCCCAGTGCCTCGCGTAGCCACTCTTCGTTCCGCAGTTTAAGGACCGCTTCACATAGTGCTTCGGGGTTTTCCGGCTCAACACAAATACCCGCCCGGCTACGTTCCAGAATATCCCGCGCCTGTCCTCCGACTCCTAGAATCACGGGGCGGGCACACGACATGAACTCGAGCATCTTTGTCGGAATGACGGTTTCAAAAACTTCCGATTTTTTGAGCAGTACCAGGCACGCGTCCGAGATCGCAATGTAGTCTGGAATTTTTTCCCTCGATTGCTGAGGAACAAATCGAATATTCGTAATTCCTCTGGATTGCGCGATGCCGGCGATCCGTTCACGATCCGCGCCTTCGCCCACCAGCATGAACAAAATTCCAGGCTCGGTTTTTTGAAACTGCTCGGCCGCCGTAATCAGAGTCTCCAGTCCGTGTGCAAGACCTAGTGTGCCGATAAAAGAAACTATGAATTTCCCTTCACCGTCGACACTCTTGCGCAAATCAGAATCCGGAAATCGAGGACTAAAGATTCTGGTCTCTACCCCATTCGGGACTATCGAGATTTTTTCTGCCGGCACTCGCCATCGGTTGATTAGGTATTCACGGAATGCTGGCGTCACCACAACAATGTGGTCAGATTCTCGGTAAAGGAAACCGGCGATTTTGCCCAAGATGCGATGCAGGGCGGAATTCGGATTGCCAACTCCGACGGCAACTAGCGATTCGGGCCAAAGGTCCCGCACTTCGAAAATAAACGGCACGCGGTTGAGCTTTGCAATCCACCACCCCGCAAGGCCAACCAGCAACTGCGGCGAACTGGCGATGACCGCATCAGGCGCACCGAGGAACGATCCGGCGGTCGCCGCAGAAGCAAGAAAGGAACTGTAATTTAACATCCGCTCCAGTGGTCTGCGGTTCGGAAATGGTAGCAGCCATGAGCGCACCACGTTAACGTCTTGCACTCGTTCGCGAAATATTAATCGTCGGAAATGCTGTCGGTACTCCGGCCGGACGACGCCATCGGGATGGTTGGGAAATCCGGTCAGCACAGTAACATCGTGACCGGCTTGTGCCCAGCGACGCGACAATTCCGAGACACGCGCCGCCGGTGCGCCCATTTCTGGTGGAAAATATTGCGAGACATATAGGATTTTCAATGGAGCCTCAGTAGTAACAAAGTTTGGCGATCGCGAATCGGGTTATGTTGCAGTCCAATTACCCCGTGGTAATTGAGGAGCGGAATGCCTTGTTGGTGGTGAGGACCCGAGTACCGCGACTTCTCCGCAAATGTCATGTAGCACTCGCCAACAGAGTGAATGGGTGCATTCGGGTCAGCTCGGCAAGATCGTGCCAAATCAATTGGCCATTGCCGGAAAAAAGGTACGTGTGGAAAATCCGACGATCGTAGCTGAGTGCCATCAAATTTCGTATCTATCCGAGGGCATCTGGGCCGACTATAGCATCGAATTGAGGGCGTGCCTCGCATCCGAACCTAAACCATAAATATCGGAATGGCGTCGCAGCGAAGCGCAGCCGCGCAATTTGTGGCGAATATCGGGTCACTCTGAAGAGCTCGGGAGATCAACGAACGACATGTGAACAGATCCCGGTTCTGCTTCTTTTCTTTCCTGCATCAATTCCCAAAGTCAAGCTAAGAGAATCCGATTCTCACCCCAGCCAAGTTTTTTCAAGCAGACAAGCACAAGCGACCCCGAATTGCCACTTTCTAACTAAAGCGAGCAGCATCCTCTGCCGATTACTTACGCTGGAGGAAAACATGCGATATTTCGTCCTTTCATGCGCTCTGCTGCTGTCCGCCGCCGGGTTCGCACAGGAAAAACCACCGTTATTTGAGCAGCCTGCTCCGCTGTCGTGGATTCCACATCCCATCCTCTTCGGCGGGCCGTCACTTGTCGGCAATGGCTATCAAGATATCGCTACAAATCTCGGTACTGCATTCCTGCTCAAGTCGCACAAGATGGTGGGGGACTTTGAAGCCTCTTACATGAATGCAAAAAAAACGACGATGGTACGGTTAATAATCGCAAAGGACATGAGCGTTTCCTCCAGGGGCGGATATTTTTCCCGTGGCACAGAGGGCTATACTTCGGCGGTGGAGCCCAGTGGAGCGAAACTGCAGCCACGAACTAAACGAAAAAAGCGTGGCGGCCCACGTTTGGCGCGGGACAAGATTACTTCAGCGATGATCTCAGTTGCCGCTGGCAGGTGCTCTACATCACCAAGGGTTCGGATCACAGCAACGCCGTGCAGGGGCCGGAAATTCAGTTATGGCTTCCCTCACCGGCATCGAAGAGCCACTTCTTCTATTGGCAGAGTGCCGGATTCTACGAGTTCCACTCGACCGTTACCAATCTTGGTGACCCCGTCTTAACAGCTCGACAAATCAGTGATCGGCATCCAGCTGTATTTGTGGACTTCAGTGTCGGATGGAAGCTCTGATCTGTTTTTCCTGACATGATTTGAAACAACATTTTAAAACAGAGCGCGACGGCGCTATTAGAACCACTAGACATTGCATGTAACTTCGATACTATATTTGTGCAGTGCACTTAGCGTTACAAAATCGCGCCGAAACCGAATGCGCCAGCAATGCATTCAGCAATGAAGTAACGGCAGTTGAAAGCAACCTCGACCCAATACTTGTTTCTGCGGCTGAGCGCGCGACGCTTCTGACGCATGCCGATGGCGCAGCGATCGCGCTCGACGATGGTCATGGCATGTGCTGCCAGGCGTCCGCTGGCGAAATTGCGCCGGCGGTTGGATCTCCGATCGACTCGCGATCCGGACTAACCGGAGCGTGTCTTAGCTCAGCATCCGTGATGTGGTGCAATAATACCGAGTCTGATCCCATGGTCGACCGCGAAAGTTGCATTAGTTTAGGCATCGGTTCAGTCATAGCTGTACCCATCGTGCGGAGAGATCGTGTCATTGGGTTGATTGAGGTTTTCTCGCGTCGATCGTACGCCTTCGAAGCCAGCGATTGCTATGGGCTTGAAAAGATAGCTAAGACGGTTGCAGCTTCAGTGGCCGGAAGCGGGTCGTTGCATCCTCGCGATAATCAGCCTGCTAAATTCACCCAAAGAACCGAGTTAGGATCGCAAGCGGCAGAAGTGGCAAGCAGCCCTGCAGCGGCGTCGGTTGCCGGGACTATGCCTGTTAGCGCGAGCGAGTCTTCAGCAACTGCAGTTGAGGACCAAAGGTCGATGCTAGCTAGTACTCTGTTGCCGGCTGGATACAAGTTTTCACTTAGCGAGAAGATCATATTGCACAAATCGGCGGTCCTATGGGCAGGAGGAGCTTTATTGCTCACTGGAGGTCTGTGGCTCGGCAGCGGGATTCCACGTCAGTTCCGGAGCACACAACCAGAAACACCTTCTAAGATGACTAAGCCGCTTATCGCTTCAGCTTCGGCTGACTCACGGACACCGACTTGGCTCGAAGACGTGCGCCAAAGGGCAGAGCGAGGGGACTCAGATGCCGAGCTGAAGTTGGGAGCCGCATACGCCAACGGTCAAAACGGCGTCGAGAACTACACTGAGGCGGTGAAATGGCTGACGAGATCCGCGGATCACGGAAATGTGACCGCGGCGGCTGTGCTGGGCGCATTTGACTGGGCGGGACGAGGTGTAACTCAAGGTCATGGCTTAACTGAGGAGTACGTTGATGCCTACATGTGGTCAGCAATCGCGGAAGCGCAAGGAGATGAGGCCAGTAGTTATCGCGCCGCAATACTACAATCACGTATGTCAGCGGTCGAATTGGCTGAAGCCAAGCGTCGCGCGGAAACTTGGCTTCGTACTCACCGCCAGGTTTATCTGAAGAAGGACGCGCCTCTTCACATTCAACCAAGTAAAGCCCAACCCGCGCGCCGCCTGCGTGTAAGTTGGTATCCTTAGTTTTCAATTCGAACGGCGAAGTTCGGATGCCTCCCTGGCTTACCTACGGTGTTCTATAGATAGCCACTCCCGTAGCTGCTTGGAGGACAGCTTCGAGTCCTCGCCTGCCGGCACTTCTTGCTGCACTGTTGGGAACAAAGACTATGTCTTCAGGCTGGAGTTTAAGGTCAGTTGCTTTAGCCGCAAAGATTTTCTTCAGCGGTATAGAAGTTTCCTCGTGACCATTGGCAGTCTTGCGGATCAGCTTTGCACTGTTAAATGACGCTGTCGGGTTAGTCCCGCCAGCCATCGCGATGGCCTTCAGCACGGTCATATCGGAGTCGTTTTCAATCACTATTCCGCTCGGGGTTCTCACATCGCCAACCACGTAGACAATTCCAGCTTTGGAAACAAACACCGTGTCTCCGGGCAGGACTCCTGCATTGGCATTTGTAGATTTTCCCACGTCCACGAGGTTCACGACCACAACATCATTCGGCCGCCCCTTATGCGTGATAGTCACGGTGGGCCCGCTTTTTTGTGTCGCCCCTCCCGCCATTGAAAGCACATCAAAAAGTCCGTGCGAGCCAAGCAGCGGGTATATTCCAGGTTTTTCAACCTCACCTAACACCGAAACTCCCTGCGTTGCATACTCCTTCACGAAAACTGATACTTGCGGTTCAAGGATGAAATTACCCGTCACCAGCCGTCTCCCGACCACCCCTTCTGCCTCTTCGGGTGTGAGCCCGGCAAGCTGCACATCGCCAATCAACGGCAAAGAGACGCTGCCCCGGGCCGACACGCGAGCGTCTACATCGAAATCCTTAACGCCGAATACGCTTATTCTGAGCAGGTCGCCGCCGTCAATTAATGTATCGGGTACATCGCCCCCCGGCTGCTCAGTCGGGCGCGACTTGCTCTCGGCAAGACCATTTTTGACTTGGCTCTCGTCTGTCTGCGATGCAACAGCTTGTTGCGAAAGAGCGCATTGTCCCAACATCAGGACTGTGAACAACACCGTACCGAGTAGCCGAATCAGCATCCATTCACTCCATGAACTTGTTTTCGCGAAGTGTAGCATGTGGGCGTGCTGCGGATGTTTACTATCTGTGGGAAGCAAGATTTTCGTGAGCGACGCTTGAGCCCCTTCGGCGTGATCGGCGCCGCGGTGAAGGCTCAAGCAAAGATGCGGTGCTGGTAGTCACAGCGGCGAGAAAATAAAAGACGCACGCGTTCGCCGGAATCTGCAAGTTGAAATCAACCGCGCTATGAACCAGGATCCCAGTGCACCCGATTAGGGAGGCCAGTCCAAGCGTTCGCGACCAGCTGCGGTTCCAGGACGCCAGGTTGCGTAAGCCTTCACGATAAATGACAATGAGAAACCACAGAATTGCCGCAAACCCAACAATGCCGGTTTCAACCAACGCCTGGATGTAATCGTTGTGGGCTGCATTCACGAACAGAGTTGTATAGAAGCTACGGAACTGGGGATAGACGGTGGTAAAAGTACCCAGCCCCCAACCAAGGATCGGCTTCCGCCAGAACATCCGCAGTCCATCCTTAAATATGGCCAGCCTCATCCAGTCTTGAAGGTTGCTAAAGCGATGCCAGAGCTCACCGCTACCAAACCAGGCCGCAAAAGCGATCACCGTCAGGCAAACGGCCCCAATAGTTGCGGCTGCGCGCGTGCGCCTTCGGCCTCCCAGCAGCAGTACGATCAAAAATGCCATTTCAACCAAGAATGAAGCCGCACCTGCCCGAGATTGGGACAGCATGAGGCTCCCCGCCATCACCACTCCCGCGAAGCCTACCAATATCCGCTTTGTGCCACGTAACAGCTCGCCAAGGCTGAGTACAATCGGGAGGGGACATAACATTTCCATCAAGCCCGCGTAATGGTCACGATTCACGTACGGTCCGAAAACAGCTCCGCCAGTTCGGGGTATTCGAACCCAATAAATTTTGCCGCTCGAGGTCAGATTCTGAGTTAGGGCAAACGTCGCCAGCGCGAAACCGAAGAGAACGAAAATCCAAATTACGACCTTCGAGCAATGCGCATTCAGAAGGCTCTGGATAGTGAGGAACAACACTATGCCGTATGCCACATACTCAAGGCTGGCAATCAAAGTGGCATAGCGATAAGTCGTCAGATTCAAACTTAATTGCAGAATGACTGCTAGGCCAAACAATATCGCAGGCAAATAAAGTGGACTTGTGCGAATCCTGATCTCGCTGGAAACGAATTGACGACCCGCCCACACCATGAAAAGCAACGCTGATCCAACTTCCAGAACGGTGATAGACCACGGTTCCACTGCTCCAAACGAGAGTATCGCGAACACGAGCAGTGCGCATATGCCACACAGCACCCGCGAGAGTCGGCGAGGTACCGCTGTTACTTCAACGGGGGCGCTCGAATACTGCGGTTCTGGTCTCGTAAACATTACCGCATTCATGGCAACGACCTTCCGTTTACGGCGGATCTCCCGCCGGCATCTGTTAACCCTGACTCATCTTCCCGCTGTACTAGACTTACATCATCGATCCAAAATTTGCCTTTAATTAGAGGACCGCCAGGAACGCGTCGAACTGTAACGACCAGCAACGATGTTTCGGGGCCCGTGCGGAAGTCTGCCGACTGCGGCCGCCATCCCGTGGTACTAAGCGAGTCATCCGTGAGCACATACGTCTGGCCTGAATAGGCGTCGAGAACTGCAACTCTAGGTCCACTGGCGCTCTCGATGTCCTCCGACTTGGTGTAAACGCTGAAATGGTAATAGGAATTAGCGTGAACTGGGACGTACTGGAAAATCCCAGTATCGGAAACAGCAGGTCCCTTAAACACCATCCGGAGCGCCTGGTTGCCACCATGAAATTCAGTACTGTCAATAGAGAGCTGCACTGCACCCTGAATCGAATAGCGCCAATCGAAACCCCCGTTTAAGAAACTCTTTTCCAAGCTGCCGTCGATAACTGAGTTGCCGGGCTGTGTGTATGACTGGAGGTTGGTGCTGCGCTTGACTAGTTCATCCCAAACCTGAACCGCTGTCTCTGTTTCCTGTTGTTGCAACAGGTAATCAAAATAAGGAAAAGCATCCGATGTAGGAAATTGCTTACCCAAGCTCAATAATGCATGCCATACCAATCCAGCCGGAGCAGTTTCGTTTTCTGCAACCAGCAGGTTCAGGAAAGTAAAGTAGGGAGGGATTTCTGAAGGCAGAGCCTGTGCCCGAATCACATCTACATTCTGCGTGGCGTGCCAACATAACTTCAGGGCAGAGCTCGTCTGTTTCGGGTCGTTTGCTATGACCACCCGGAACAGCGGAAGCGCGTGATCAAGGTCATTCTGCGCTAGGTAGAAGTTGGCAGCTTCCCAAGCCACATTGGGATCGCTGGGCTCCATCTTCAATGCGCTTTCTATCGCCGACTTGTGTTGGCTAAGATCACCTAATACTTGGTAGGCTGCCGCCAAATCCAGCCAGTATCGCGCCAGATGGGGATTCAAGGCGACGGCTGCTTGCAGCTTTGAAATTGCTTCCGCTGGATATTGGGATACCAACAGGGCGTAGCGCCCCGATTCCCATCGCGGATCCGCGTTCCACGGTTCGAGGTCGGCTGCGCGGTCTAGAGATCCAGGATCAGCGTTTGTACTCAAACGGTATGCCACGTAATGTCTGACAACGCCTGCGGTGTACACTCCCGCTGCAGCCAAACATATGAGCATGAAAGCTATTTTTCGAGCACTTGTATTTAAGCTCACGTGCATCAGGCGCAAACCTGAAAGTCGTTATTAGGATGCGTAGGCATCCTGATTTTTTTCTTCATCCTGTTGGTAGTAACCACCCGCGTACTTGCTTCCGTAATAGTAGTAATACTTGCCGTCTGCGGAGTGCACGTTGAACGCATTCAGAACGATCCCCATAATGCTGGCGTTAACCTGCAGCAACACCTCTGCGGCGCGTCGCACCGCTGCCTTAGGCGTTCGCCCAGAGCGTGCGACCAAGATCACTCGATCGGCCACGACGGATAACACCACTGAGTCAGTTACTGAAAGACATGGGGGCGTATCGAAGATGATGTGATCAAATTCATCACGCCAGCGCGCAATCAAATCCTTCATGACGCTCGAACCCAATAGCTCAACCGGGTTCGGCGGAATAGGCCCTGCTGGGATGACTTGAAGATTTGGCAGATCCGCGAAGGGGACCAATACATTCTCCACATTGTCCACGCCGGTCAAAATCGTGCTCAGTCCTCCGGATGCTTTCAACCCCAGCGCCTTGCTGATGCCGGGCCTTCTAAGGTCAGCATCCACGAGGAGAACACGGCTGCCCTTTTGGGCCAAGACTACGGCAGAGTTCATGCTCACCGTGGTCTTGCCGTCCTGGGGCAAAGCGCTGGTAACCAAGACCACTTTCGGCGGCGCACCGAAAGAAGAGAGCAGGATTGATGTGCGCAACGCTCGATACGATTCAGCCATTTCTGATTGTGGCCGCAGATGCGTGACCGGTCCCGTGTCAGCCGCCTTGCTGACCACGCGTGAGTTCGACGGCAAGCGGCGGCGGCCGTTCTCTGCAATCTGCAGCGGAATCGTTCCGAGCACCGGGAGGGCTGTAATGGTACTCAGTTCTTCCACGTTCCCCACGGTCGTGTCCATATTTTCTTGCAGGAACGCCAGACCTACTCCTGCCGTCAATCCCAGCAGAAATCCAAGAGCAATATTGCGCGGGACATTGGGCTTGGCCGGTTCGATGGGAACTCGCGCCACATCCACTACCCGGATATTGCTCGATCGGAGACCAGCCGTGACGGATGCTTCTTTCAGCCTCTGCAGCAGGCTTTCGTAGAGCTGGCGATTGGTCTCAGCGTCTCGTTTTAGTGATGTGTATTCAATCCCGCTCTCACTTAGCCGGTTCGCCTCCTGCTTTTGCACATCAAAAGCAGCGGTCAGCAGGTTTTCACGCTGAATTGCTGCCAGATATTCGTCGCGTACTTTGGACAGGAGATCTTTCTGCTCATCTGCTATCGCCCCGTGAACTTGGTTCAGTTGGTTCTTTAATTGGGTAACCTGTGGATAGGATGAGCCAAACTGGCTAGTTAGCTGTGCGTATTGGGTTTCCAGTTCTGCTTGCTGTCCTCGCAATTTCTCCAGCAAGTTATCGGCTGTTAATTTAGCAAACGCACTCGGATCGCCGGATTGGGCCAGGTTGTAATTGGCCTCTTTCTGCATACGGTCGGTTTCCGCCCCGGTTAGCTCCTTGTTGAGCTCATCCAGCTTGGCGGTAACGACATTTTGTTTTTCGTCAATTCCGAGGATTCCTTTTTCCTTCTCGTACCGGACCAGTTTTTCCTCAGACACTTGCATTTTGAGCTGAAGGTCGGAGAGTTCCCTAGAAAGCCAATCGGCAGTCTGGCTCGTGGACTCATACTTAGTTCGGAAGTTTTCCTCCACGAACGTCTTGACTAAAGTATTTGCAATTTGGGAGGCCAGCTGAGGATCAGGATGAATGTAGCCGATCTCGATTACACGGGTCCGAGGAACGACCTGCACCGAAAGTCCCGAACGAAACAAGCTCAACATAGTGGCAAGCTGGTGGGAATCAGGTTGCAGATCAGCGGATCCAATACTGCCGGAAGGCTGCTCGGCCACAATTTTATAGCCCATAAACCGGGAGTTACTATCTAGGTGCAGCGTTTCGATGACTTTCAACGCCAGAGCGTCGCTTCGCAAGATCGACAACTGTGTTTCCAATGCGACGTTGTAATCCCAATCTTCTCCGCCCGTCCCGTTTTCGAGGTCCTTAAGTCCAAGAATGTTTGAGTTTTCGGGGTAAACAGCAATACTTGAAACTGCTTCGTAGAGCCGCGTCATTCGCAACGTGGCGAATACGGCTAGCACGAAAACAATCGCAAAGGTCCCCACGATAGTCCACTTGCGCTTCTTGAGAATGCGCCAATAACTCAATAGCGGATGCTGTTCTGTGGGTCGATAACTGCTACCGGGAGCGTATGTCTGTGGATTTGGCAACTCAACCAGCTCAAACACCTTCTCGCCGTTGCCAGTGTTTCGATTGGCCTGGACAATAGTTCCTGAATTCATTCAGTATTTCCGCCCCCATGCGGCTCTCGCAGGTGACGACCCAAAAAATGTTTCGCGAAAGTATGCGAATTCTAACATCGCTCATCAGCGTACAGAATTCTTTTGACAGTGGATGAACCAAACTCTTATATTCCGATGCAAGTATCCGTTACTCTGTGTCTTACTCCAATCTGCGCGTTCGGTTTACGAGTGATGACAGCCTGATGGCAAAGCATGACGATACGAAAATCGTGGCATTGGTTACCAGTGCATTCGGTGGCATTGGAGGCATAGAGACCTTCAATCGCGCGTTGATCGGCGCTCTCGACCAACTTGCTCCGCGGCACAATTGGACGGTTCGCGCGCTTTCGTTGCTGGATCGCGAAGATCTGCCCGGGGCTGACCGCTATCTGCAGTCGGGGAGTACCGAAGCGCGGGGATTCTCCGGCAACCGTGCACAATTCGCCTTCGCCGCCACTCGTACCAGCCACAGTGCCGACATGGTCATCATCGGTCACGCAAATCTCGCACCGCTGGCTCTGCTAATGAACAGTCCATTCAAATGTTTGATCGTGCACGGGATTGAGGTTTGGAAGAAACTGCCCCGGCTGAAGAGCTTGGGCATTAGCCGCATCGATCGCATTGTGTCCGTAAGCGCATTCACTCAGCGAGAAATGATGCGCGAGAATAGTCTCAGTGCAGACCGCTTCCGCATTTTTCCCAATACGCTTGATCCATGGGCGGCGTCGCCGCGACCAAAAGTCAACCGAAGCGCTCTGGGGCTGCCCCAAGGCCATATGCTGTTGTCGGTTACGAGACTGGCATCCTCGGAGCGATACAAGAACATTCGTTCCGTAATTGAATCCCTGCCCTCCGTGCTGGCGAAGATACCCGACACTTTTTACGTCATTATCGGCGACGGCGCTGAGCGCAAAATCTTCCAGGAACTCGCGCATCGCATGGGCCTGGCGGACAAAATCTTTCTACCTGGATCGGTTTCCAACGAGCTCTTGCCTGCCTACTACGGCAGTTGCGATGTATTCGTGCTTCCTAGCGTGAAAGAGGGCTTTGGCATCGTCTTCCTGGAAGCAATGTCTCACGGCAAGCCTTGCATTGGAGCTCGCGCCGGTGGCGTTCCCGAAGTGATTCGCGACGGCGTCACTGGCCTACTTGTTGATCCCTCCCAGCTTGCTACCGAGCTGCCCGAAGCTATCTTGCGACTGCTCACCGACCCAGCGCTGTGCGAAACTTTAGGAGCTAATGGAAGAGCCGCGCTGGCGAGTAATTTCTCGTTTACTAGCTTTAGCAACCGGCTAGAAGAGATTCTCTGCAACCGTGGCCAGGAAGTCGCAGTAACCCTATGCGCGTGAAGCTTGAAATGAGTGCCCCGCAAATTTCTCCACCCAGCACTGGTTATCGCACTAGGTTCTACACCCGTTACGCCGAATTGAAGCAGCGTACGGACCTGGCCCAGGTCCGTCGCGATCTTGTATTTACAAAGCCGTATCTGGCACGCCTGATCGCCAATTTTTTCCCACCCTATCGTAACTGCAGCATTGTAGACCTGGGATGCGGATCTGGCGCTCTGCTTCTTTTTCTGCAGGAAGCCGGTTACCACAATGTTATGGGCGTGGAGACTTCGCCGGACCAGATCGAGTTTGCTAGGCAGTTGGGGGTCCGCACTGTCATACCTGGCGATCTCGTCTCTTTTCTGCGCGAAAGCCCGAGCGAGATTTTTGACGTTGTGGTTACCATCGACGTGATAGAGCATTTCCGCAAAGATGAAGTTCTCGAGATCATGGACCAAGCCCACCGTGTGCTGCGGCCCGGCGGCAAACTGATAATGCACGTACCCAATGCCGAGGCTGTCTTTGGTTCTCGAATATTTTGGAGCGACTTCACCCACGAAATGTCCTTTACTCGCGAAGGCCTCCGCCAACTTACTAGCGCATGTGGCTTCAGCTCGATTGAGGTAAGCGAGGATCTTCCTGTTGTGCATGGCTTCAAGAGCCTCATTCGCCGCATTCTGTGGACTGGTTTGCGCAGCATCTTCCGTCTTGTCTACATGGCCGAAACCGGCGATCGCGGCGCAGGCCTGATCCTTACTCAGAACTTACTCGCTGTGGCGAAGAAACCTCAGCTTGAATTGTCGAGCCGATCCGCATGAGTCTTCGCGTTCTGTTTCTCGGGGAGAACTGGTACGGCAGCTGCGCCCGCGCTTGTTGTTATGCTTTGAGACGGCTCGGATGCGATGTGACCGACATCGACGTGCAGACCATCATTCCCCAGTGGCGGCAGCGTAGCAATCGCGCCATCGCCCGGCTTCTTCGGCCACGCATTATTCGCGAATACAACCAGCTCATCCTCGACTCGGCGTCGCAGTTACGACCTGACATCTTTCTGGCATTTAAGGGATCGTTCGTTGAACCACGCACTCTTGAAATTCTGCGGCAGTCAAACGTCGCACTCTATAACTACTATCCCGATACCTCTCCGACTGCCCACGATCGTCTACTCGCAGAATCGATTCGCAAATATGACTGTGTGTTTTACACAAAACGATTTTGGGGATCGAACCCTCCCCAGACTCTCGCGGACCGGCCCACCGCTTTCCTTCCGCATGGTTACGATCCAGACGTGCACAAACCACTGCCGTTGGACGACCAAGACATGGGGGACTACGGTCATGATGTCACCGTCGTTGCTAGTCACACGCCGTACAAGGAACTGTTGCTCTCTGAGTTATTGCGCTATCGCCCTAACCTTGATCTCCACATTTACGGCAGTCGTTGGGAAACGTCGCGCTCCGCCGAGCTTCGGTCTCACATTCGTGGGATTCCAATTTATGGGTCGCAGTATGCGAAGGCGGTTCGCGCAGCGCGCATTTGCCTGGGGATCATGTCGGGTAAAGTTGAGGGCGTCAGCCAGGGAGACGAAACCACAACGCGCTCGTTCGAAATCCCTGCATGCGGCGGCTTCATGCTGCACGAACGTACTCCGGAACTCCTTGAACTTTATGAGGAAGGCCGGGAAGTAGCTTGTTTCGGTTCGGTCGAGGAACTTGCCTCCAAAATCGACTACTACCTCAATCACCCGGAAGAACGCCAAGCGATCGCTCGCGCCGGCCACGCCCGCTGCGTCCCCGCGTATTCGTATGACAGCCGAGTGAAAGCAATCCTCAGTTATTACGAAAAGAACGCCAGTACTCAAGCGGCGTTCGCCGTCGCTTAGCTCGCTCTGGTGCTGACAGCGCGCATCGGCAGCGCCCGTTCGATTTTTCTTAGGCCCGCACCCGTTTTCCGGCGGACGAAGGTTCGCTCTTCTTCTCGAAACCAGAACGCCCACGTGCTTAGAGCTACCGCCGCGATGCTGGCGCATCCCGACAAGACCCAACGCGGAAACGTTCCCATTCCGGCCGCCAGATGCGCAGCCCAGGTCGCACAAAAAGCCGAGCCGCTCACGATAACTACTCCCAACCATAACTCGCGCGCGAATCGCGGATAATTCTCGCCAATGATGCGGCATGCGTCGCGCAACACAAAGTGATAACAGGCTGCGGCCTCCGCAACGATGAAAGCAATAGGAAGACCCTTCAATCCGAGTCTCTGCACGAGTGCAATTCCTAGCAACAGACCCCCAAAACTGGATACCAGATACGACATAGTCAGCGTTTTATGTTTATTGGTGTAGGAGGGTATCGCCGAAGCCGCTATCCATGGTGACTGCAGAACCAGCCATAACAAGAATGCGCGAAGTAACCAGGTGTCAACCGGCAACCTGCCCCGGGTCCAGACCGAAAAAACCGACGGGCCTTCAAACCACAGCGAGGCGGAAACCGCCACGCAGCCGGCTACGGTTGCGAATACCACCAACCGGAATGCCAAGCGTAGCTTCTGCTTGTCCTGCCTTGCTTCGAGGACCGTCAGGTTCGTTGACGAAGAGTGAACGAACAGACCCACCAGTTGCCGGACAGAATTAGCCAGAGTCCGCGTAGTCACAAAGGCTGCCAATGCCACTGTCCCTGCGACACTCGCCACAATCAGGTTTGAGCCCTGTAGTGTCGCCCCTACTGCCAGGTCCATCAATGCAAACAATACGCTCTGCTTCAGGATTGGGCGGATCAACGAAACTCTTGCATGCGAAAATCCCGGCGCTAGTTGCGGAAAGCGTTTGCGGACATCCCATAGAACGAATGCGAGAGTAAACAGGAATCCGCCCGCTTGCGTCGCGGCTACTACGGCCAGCTTGGGCCAGAACAATAACGCGCATACGGTAAAAGCCAGGGAAAGGATACGGGACGCATTCATCACCCATTGCGTTCTCGCTAAATTGCCTGCCGTCGCGTACACGGACCAGACTAGAGATGCGGGCATCGTCCACAGAAACTGACCTCCCAGCAACAGCATGATCAAAAAAACGCTGCGCCGGTCAGTCAGGGACACGTGGAACCAGGAGCCGATCGGCGCCCACAATGCAAATGCCGCTAGAGCCACGCTTCCCAGTAGTGCCAGGCAGAAATAAAAGGCAAATGCCGTGTGTTGCACCCGGCGATATTCGTCCAGGTCGCCTCGGGCATAGGCTTGCGTCAGCCGGTTGACCGCATAAGTCTGGACCCCTAAATCCAGACTCGAAAGATAAGCAACCACCGAGTAAAGTGCCAGCCATTCTCCGTACAGAGCCGGGGACCAGACATGTAAGTAAAGGGGAACCAACAGTAAGGAGGCAACAATCGCAATACCTTGCCCGAAAAAAAATGCAAAAAAAGTATGCGCGATACGCTTCAGCATGAGTGGAAGATGGCTCACTATAACTTCCACAAGTGTCCCTGTCAAAGCACTTGTCTACGTCCAGCATAAATAGTTATGTTGTGAACACGTTCATAAAAATTTATTCGGACGACGAAGGTCGATAGACCTTATGGGAGGGAGACGTTGCAGGTTCGATCAGCTACACGTATTGCCATACGGTCGTTTATGCGCCTATCCGGACGAAGTCTCCCGTATCGAGTTGGGCGTCTATTAATGAACGAAGCTAGATTCGATGCGCCAAACGATCCCGCTTGCAACGGCGAGCGCCTGGTTCAAGCGACTGTGCTGCGATATACCCAGCCAGGCGGGAAAACGGTAGTCTTCGACGTAGGTGCGAACATAGGTGACTGGACCTGCGCCATCCTGGAGCAAGCTCAAGCTAACGATCTTGCCGACCTGCAGGTGCATGCCTTCGAGCCCTGCTCCGGAACCTACGACATCCTGGTCAACCGCATTCACAGTTCGCCAGGCGCGGCCAAAGTAATTCCGGTGCGCAAAGCTTGTTCCTGTTCGCCGGGTATCGGCTCTCTAAATGTCGTGGGCGTTGGGGCGGGCACAAATTCTCTGACATGCGCAGAGCAGACAGCCGAAGTTGAGCAGGTTGAGCTGACCTCGATTGATGACTATTGTCGAGTATCCTGCATTCATCACATTTCTCTTCTTAAAATCGACGCCGAGGGGCACGACCCATCGGTCATAAAAGGCGCTGCCGGCATGGTGCAACGGCACGCCATAGACGTTCTGCAGTTTGAATACAACCAGAGATGGATTTTTAATGGCTCTTTTCTTCGCGATGTCTTCAATATGCTGCTCCCGCTCGGATACTTTATCGGCAAGGTTACATCGCGCGGCGTTGAGTTCTATGAAACTTGGGATTGGGAGTTGGAGACTTTTCGTGAGGGGAATTACATTGCTTGCCTCTCCCCGTGGATCTACCGCTTCAACCCGATAGTCCCAAGCTGGAATCCTAAGCTCTTGGCTGGGGTCCGAGATACCTAACATGCCGATCCGTCTTGCCATCATCGTCAGCCATCCTATTCCGCATTTTGCCCCGTGGCATCGCGAGTTAGCCCGTGACCCGGATATAGATTTGAAAGTGTTTTTCTGTTGCGATTTGGGCCTGAACTCATATGTAGATCCCCAGTTCAAAGCTGAGTTCAAATGGGATATACCGCTGGTTGATGGTTACGCTCATGAGTTTCTTCCCATTGCGGCGCGGCCGAAGCGTTGTGGATTCTGGGAAATAGACAATCCATCAGTGGGTGCTGCACTCGACCGCTTCAACCCTGACGTGCTAAAGATTTTTGGATACGCTCACCGAACGAATTGGCGGGCCGCTCGTTGGGCGCGTAAAAAAGGTCGACCTCTTCTGCTTTACTCCGATTCCAATGCCCAAACTGCTCCGCCCTGGTGGAAGCGCATCGTTAAAAACGTCGTTGTTGGCTATTTCTACGGGACTTACGTCGACGGCGCTATTTTTACCGGCGATAACAATCGCAGCTATCACCTCAATTACGGGGTTCCACCAGACCGGCTTTTCCCCGGAGTGCTTCCCATCGAGTGCCGGCGTCTGCTGGAATCGATTCCAGATCGAATTGCGGCAAGGCGCGATCTCCGTAGCCGCCTCGGAATCCCTCAAGATGCGTTCACTGTCCTCTTTTGCGGGAAGTTCACGCCAGGCAAACGTCCTTCAGATCTCGCTCTGGCGATAAGTCAACTTAGCCACAATCGTTTGCCGGTGTGGGCCCTTATGGTGGGAGATGGGGAACAAAAGCCAGCAGTCGAGAACATAGTCAGAGCTGCGAAAATCCGGAACGTGATTCTGGCCGGATTCGTGAATCAGTCGATTATTTCGCACTATTACGCGTCCGCAGATGCCCTGGCTCTTACTTCAGAACTCGACAACCACCCGCTCGTGGTCAGCGAAAGTGCATGTTTTGGACTACCGGTGATTATCAGCGACCATGCTGGCTGCATTGGGCCAAATGATTCAGCACAACCGGGACGCAATGCCATTGTCTACCCGTGTGGAGATGTACAAAAGTTGGCTAACGCGATCGAGCGCCTTTGCGGAGATCGGGAGTTGTACGACCAGATGGCTACGGAGTCCTTCCGCATTGCACAGTCTCAAGACGTCGTTCCAGCAGCAGAACAATTAGCATTCGCGGTGAGGTCTCTTTATAAAATTGCTCCGCGTAAGTCGGCAGAAGGGAACCCATCCTTGTTGAGGTCAGAGGCCGCATCGCTATGAATGGGAATCCGATTCTGCCCCAGCGATCTCAACACATCGGTTTCCAACTGCGCGACAATCGGAAACCGACGAACAAACGATCCAGGTGCCTGGGACTCCACTGTGGCGCGGTGGCTCTCTGCACATTTTCGTGGTTCTTTCTTCCGCCGAGCGAAAGCCTGATGCTGAACGGTTTCGTCGTTAGTATCACCTATCTGACTCTCGGCTTAATAGAAGCCAGACGGGGTCCCCCGTGGTTAACACCTTTGGCAATTTTCTTCTTCTTCTTTGCTGTTCAGATGGGCATTGCGGCTATTTACGAGGGTTATGCGCTCGGGGTAACTCCTTGGTTGCAGTTCAGTCGCTGGATGATCCCTGTTAAGGATTTAGCCACCGGATACCTGGTATCCCTTGTCGGGATGTTTGCCATGCATGCCGGACTGGAAGCCTCGCGTCATGGCCTAAGCAGCACTCCTCCCCTAAGACCGCAACAGAGTAAATTCCCATTCCTAACCTTTGGCATCCTGTGGGCGCTAGGACTGTTTGCTACATATCTCCCGTTGATTGTCGTCCATCTGGGCACACTCGGCGTATTTTTTCAGTACGGAGGACTAGCAGCATTGTTGCCGCTGGCATTCTTAGACGCGCGCCAGCTTAACATTTCCCGCGTAACCCACGGGGTATTATTTGCAGCTGGCACATTTGGCCTGCTAGCTGCCTCCGCAGCCTCCCAGAATAGTTCCAAGATGACTATCGTGCTGGCACTTCTGCCAACTGCTGGTCTCCTTGTCCGCACCAAGCGGTACCGAAAACTTCTACCGATCCCCGCCGTCGCTGGGTTGCTCCTGTATTTGGCAGTGATTGCGCCCGCGATTAACGGGTCCCGTACTATTGCGACATTGCGCGGAATGACCGCTTGGGACAAGGTAGTGCAATCCGCAGAGACGAATTCGCTGTTGGCGGGCGCCAAACCCGCGTCCGATTTCTTGTTAGAGCAGTTCGGCAGTCTGATGGACCGGATCTTCGAATCCCCCACCGCGACAGGGTTTCTGGTGAGCGAGGTGGAACGTACAGGCCTCCAGATGGGTAACACAATGCTCGGCCTCGAATACGCATTCATACCCAGGGTTCTCTGGCCAGAAAAGCCGATAGTAAGCCGCGGGGCCTGGTTCACGACCTATCTCGGGATGGCACCCCGGGCTGAAGAAGCAACTAGTTCTACGGGGATGACCGCGTTTGGCGAGTGGTACTGGAATTTTGGCATCGTTGGCGAGGTTCTGGGGATGTTCCTGGTTGGACTATTACAGGGTGGCTTGTGGCACTTGGCCGGCGATTATCCGCTTTATGATCCAGCAAGAATGCTTCTCTATGTCGCTGTCATCGTGAATATGGTCATGTTGCCCGAAGCGAGCACAGTCCTCGTGACAGCAGTGGCGCTGTATATCCTATTCGGTACGGTTTTATTGTTTCGGAAGATCGCGAATGGGTTTACCGGCGCAGCTCAGACGGTTGGGCCCCGGACGAATCCGCGAAGTTTTCTACGTCATGCGTCCTAATTGCTGCGGTAGTTAGAAATACTATGCATCTATTTTTGAATGGGCTCGCCGCTAGCTCCGGCGGAGCTCTCACATACCTCAAAAATGTCATCCCACATTTGTCATCCAAAACTGGATTGCAAACGACTATTGCGGCGCAGCCTTTTTTGAGGCAGGAGTTCGGGACATTACCGAGGATTTCGTTCGTTGAAATACCGAATCCTGGAAGTGTCGCGCGACGCTTCTGGCATGAACAAACGGTTCTGCCACAATTGATCCGAAAATCCGGGGCAGATGTTTTGCTGTCAACCGGCAACATTGCACTCCGTAAGTCACCGGTCCCGCAGATTTTGCTTTCTCGAAATTCGCTCTACACGTCGGCCGACTTCTTTCGCGACCTCCATGCACGGAGAGATTACCGCCTTTGGATCGATACTAAGATGAGAGGCGCCATTGCTAAGCGATCCATTAGCTGGGCGGATTGTACGGTCGCCCCGACTCAGGCCTTTGCTGAGGAGCTCCGCGTCTGGACGGGCCACAATATTGCCACGATCCATCATGGCTTCGACCATCGGTTGTTCTTTGGCGGCGCTGATCCGCTTCCAGAAGACCTCCATCGAAAGCTAGAGTCGAATCAGAACGCATTACGCCTACTGCTAGTCAGCCAGTACAACTACTATCGCAATTTCGAAACTTTGCTGCGCGCACTTCCCATACTGCAACAGCAGTTACCTGGCAGGAAGCTTGTGCTCTTTTTGACCTGCACGCTGGGATCAGAAGTGCACCCCGGCCAGTTCCGCAGTAACAAGGTATCTTCGCTGGTGCATCGACTTGGGATCAAAACTCAGGTCATCGAACTGGGTGCTGTTTCGTACCACTTCTTGCACCATCTTTATCGCGCCTGCGACGTTTACGTCACCGCAGCATATGCAGAAACCTTTGCGCATCCGCTCGTCGAGGCCATGGCCAGCGGGATTCCCATTGTCGCTTCCGACATTCCAGTTCACCGGGAGATATGCGATGACACGGCACTTTACTTCGAGCGTTTCTCAGCGAACGAACTCGCGACCCAGGTCGCACGAGTCTTGGGTTCTCCCGAATTAGGCTGCCGAATGTCGGAATCAGGGAAACACAGGTCTGCCGGATATTCATGGGAAAAGCATGTCGACGCATTACTTGAACTCTCTAGAGAAATGCTCGCAAAACGCAATAGTGCGAATCCTTGCCACTCAATAAATGCGAATCTCGACGCTCCAGCGTTTCGCCCGGAATTCACGCTCTGAATCGCCTTGTGTGTTTTGATACCCAGCATTGATATCCACACGCAAGCGCAGGTAAGCTGAGGCACGCACAGATGTGTGGCATTGTCGGCATCGTCGCAAAGAATGGGAGCGTGGATCCAGATCTTTTGGATCGCGCCACTCAGTCGCTTGCTCATCGCGGACCAGATGATTCCGGCACAGTTATCATCCGCGAGACCGTTCCCGCACCCCTCGAAATCGGTCTCGGTAATCGTCGGCTCGCGATTCTCGATCTTTCCCCTCTTGGTCACCAGCCGATGCAGGACCCTGAAACTGGAAATTGGATCGCCTACAACGGTGAGATTTACAACTTCCGCCAGATTCGCGAAGAGCTGGAACGCGAAGGCGCCTCGTTCCGGGGCAATTCCGATACGGAAGTGTTGCTGCGGGCGTATGGGCGCTGGGGTGAAAGTTGCCTGGCAAAATTGCGAGGCATGTTCGGCTTCGCGATATGGGATGCACGGCGCCACAAGTTGTTCATGGCGCGAGATCCCATGGGAATTAAGCCGCTGTACTATTTCTCTTCCGAGCGCTACTTCCTGTTTGCTTCTGAGCTACGCACGCTGCTAGGCACCGGGCTCGTACCTCGTCGTCTCGATCGCGCGGGTCTTCTAAACTACCTTTCTTTCGGTTCAGCCTACGATCCTGTAACCCTTGTCGAAGGTATATCTTCCCTGCCTCCTGGCCACTCTCTGGTTTGGGAAAATGGCGCGCTCAGCCAGAAGATGTACTGGGATATGGGACGTGCACAGCAAAACGGCAGTCGCAACGTTCCCGCGAATAATGCCGAACGCCAGCACATCGAAGAGGAGTTACATTCGGCATTAGCTGAATCCGTCCGCCTGCGTATGGTGAGCGACGTTCCGGTGGGCGTATTCCTCTCGGGTGGCATTGACTCCAGTACGGTGACCGGCATTCTCAGCCGCGGTGGGGATCGGCTCAACACCTTTTCCATTGTTTTTCGCGAGGCGGAATATAGTGAAGCTGAATATTCGCGTCTTGTAGCGCGGACCTTCAACACTGAGCACCACGAGCTGCTGGTTTCTCAGCGTGACGCTCTTGCAGCCATACCGCCAGCCCTTACAGCGATGGATCAGCCCACCGTGGATGGCCTGAATACCTACTTTGTGTCGCGGCAGGCGCGCGCTGCAGGAATTAAAGTTGCGCTTTCGGGTTTAGGCGGAGATGAGTTGTACGCTGGATACTCGACCTTCCACACTGTGCCACGGATGGAGCGGTTCCTGCAGATCTGGGGCCTTTTCCCCAAGACCATTCAGCGCGGCTTTTCAGCTACAGCCAGTCAATTTGTGCGTGACACTGACCAGAGCAGAAAGCTCACGGCACTGGCGACTGAGAACGGGAACTTGATGCACCCGTATTTCCTGTCGCGGATGCTGTTCACTCCTCAGCTCCGCTCGGCGCTTCTGTCCTCCATTGGTTCCGATGAGCTTGATCGCTCTCGCACAGCTCTTGGCGAATGCGTCAGCCGTGCGATGAACCTCGACGCGATCAACCGCGTGTCCTACTTCGAAACCCGATGCTACATGCTGAATACCCTTTTGCGGGACACAGACATGATGAGCATGGCCCATGGCCTCGAAGTTAGAGTCCCGCTGATCGATCATCTTCTGGCGGAGAAACTGATCGGCTTGCCCGGAGCATGGAAGATCGACCGCCAGATGCCCAAGCCAATGCTGGTCGGGGCACTTCGTGGGGCGCTACCTGATCGCGTGATTCACCGTCCAAAACGTGGATTTACCTTGCCGTTTGAGCACTGGTTGCGTGACGAATTGCGCGTGGACGTTGAAACAACACTGCTAAACATAGCAGGTGGGCCGTTGTCTGGCATCTTGAATGCGTCCGCTGTGGAAAATGTTTGGGGAGATTTTCAGCATGGCCGAACCTCCTGGTCCCGCCCTTGGTCGCTCTACGTGCTTGAGCGATGGTGTGAACTGCATTCCATGACCGCCTGAATAATTTATTCACATGATGAGACTCTTGATACTCCTGCCGAGAGATGCACAGGGTGTAAAGGTAAGATCATGTTCAGCGACTTACGCCTGAAATGCAGAAGACGAAAGAACCCGCTCAACTACGGGCCTGTGCTGCTGCAAGTGCAGCCCTCGCTTACATTTTCTGAAGGCGGAACGACGGCAAAAACCCGGCAGCGGGAATCGACGATAACCTCATGTGTGGAATAAGCGGTCTGATGAATTGCGGCAGTCGAGAAGCACTGGAGGAAATGACCGCCATCCAGTCACATCGTGGTCCGGATGACAGCGGAGTTTGGGACTGGAAATCGAGCGACGGCAGCTATGTCGGGCTCGGAAGTCGTCGCCTCGCTATTATCGATCTTTCGCCGGATGGCCACATGCCGATGTCTAACGAGGACGGTACCGTTTGGATCACCTACAACGGAGAAGTCTACAATTTCGCCGAATTGCGCCGGGAATTGCAGAGCAAGGGTCACCGTTTTGGGTCTGAGACCGATACCGAGGTAATCATTCACCTTTACGAAGAAGAGGGCGCTGACTGTGTAAAGCGTCTCAACGGCATGTTTGCTTTTGCTATCTGCGATTTGCGCCAGGGATCACCAACTCTTTTTCTTGCGCGAGACCACTTTGGGGTCAAACCGTTTTACTACTGGCATCAAGGTCCCCGGTTCGCTTTTGCCTCAGAGATCAAGGCGCTGCTGCAAGTCCCGGAGATTCAGCCCGAGCTCGATCTGCACAGCCTCAATCAATATCTGACGTTCCTCTGGGTGCCTGACCCCAACACGATGTTCAAGGGAATAAGGAAGCTTCCGGCTGGGCATTATGCAGTTTTTCGGGAAGGGACGATGAAGATCACGCAGTACTGGGATCTCACATTTCCGTCGAAATTGCATAGCTATCCGCGGCGCGAGGCGGATCTCATCCATGAGATTCGGGAGCGTTTCCAGCGCTCCGTCGAAATGCAGATGGTTAGCGACGTTCCGATTGGCGCGTTCCTTAGCGCGGGCCTTGATTCATCGAGCATCGTTGCGCTGATGTCGCGTGCCAATAGAGCGCCGGTCCGTACCTACACCATTACATTTCCTCCGAACTACCGTGCGGGCGAGACAACCCTGGATGACCCCGGGGTACCTGAGCGCCTCGCGCAACAATTAGGCTGCGAAAACCAGCAAATCGTGGTCGAGCCTGACGTGACGGCCTTGTTGCCACACCTCGTCTGGCATATGGACGAGCCCACAGCTGACCCGGCCATTATCGCGGCGTACTTAGTCTGCCGCGAAGCGCAAAAGCAATCCACCGTTCTCCTATCGGGTGTCGGCGGCGATGAGCTCTTTGCTGGGTACAGGAAGCACGCGGCACACAATTGGGCGAGGGCTTATCAAAAGATTCCCTCAGTGTTGCGACGAGGCGTGATTGAACCTGCCCTGTCTAATTTGCCCAACGTCAGGGGTATGGCGCTCAAAGGAACTGTGCGTCTGGCAAAAAAGATGGCGCGAAGCGCATCACTTAGTCCTCGTGAGCGTTTCATCATGGATTGCACTTACCTCGATGGCGAACAGAAGACAGCTCTATACAGACAAGATGTGGGCGACCGACTCAGAACGCTCGATACCGGCATCTCTCATCGTTCCTGTTTCGATTCCGTGCCGCACGCGGATTTCTTGAACCAGATGCTTTACCTGGATAGCAAGATTTTCATGCCTAGCCTAAACCTGACGTACAACGACAAGATGAGCATGGCTTCCTCAGTCGAAGTACGCGTACCTTTTCTGGATCGCGACCTCGCCGAATTCGTAGCTTGGAATGTACCTCCAAATCTGAAGCTCAAAGGCTTTCTCCGTCCGACAACAAAATACATCTTCCGCAAAGCGATGAAAGACGATTTGCCGCGCGAAGTTCTCCAACAGCCAAAAGCCGGATTCGCCGCGCCAGTCGACTATTGGCTAGCGCACGACCTTAGGGAGATGGTGGATGATTTGCTTTCCGAGTCCCGCGTTCGTCAGCAAGGGTTGTTCCGTCCCGAAGCAGTACGCGAATTCGTGAAAGAGCATCGCACCGGAGTAAAGGATTGGTCGATGCAAATCTGGCAACTTCTAACGCTCGAAATTTGGATGCAGACTTTTCTTGACGCGGGATCGAAACGTCCCGCTGGCGACTCAACGCAAGTGGCTACGGCATGAAAGAACTTCTGCAGAATGCCCGCACAGGAGCAATCGAAATCGTGAACGTACCAGCGCCTAAGACTGTTCATTGAATGCGGTGTTCGGGGCCGTCCAGTTTCGAAGAGAGTGGCGGAGAGGCACCCTCGACCTGCTTATAGAGATCCTCGGCTGTGAGCCATTCGGAATTAGTGTCGCTCGCATAACAGAAACTTTCGGCGAGGGTCGCTCCACCCTCCCAGTTTCCTTCCTGTCGCGCCGTGTGCACCTGCTGGATCACAAACATGTCCTCCCTCTCGACGCTATTGCGAGCTTCCTCGTCTGAGAGCAACACCTCGTGCAGTTTTTCTCCGGGCCTGATGCCGACGCATTCAATCTGGCAATTCGGCGCCACAGCTTGCGCCATATCGAGCAGCTTCATGCTCGGCATTTTGGGTACAAAAATTTCTCCGCCGTGCATTTCTTCAAGGCAGCGCGCGAGGAAACGGGTTGCCCGGTCGAGTGTGATCCAGAACCGCGTCATTCGGGGATCAGTGACCGTGATCTTTCCCCGTTTTCGCTGCTCGGCGAAAATCGGGATCACACTACTGCGGCTGCCGAGAAAATTGCCCGACCGCATGCAGCTAAATCGCGTTTCCCGAGCATTGGCCTGGATCAACATCTTTTCCGCGCAAAGCTTGGTAGCGCCATAAAGGTTGATCGGATGCACAGCCTTGTCTGTGCTTAAGCCCACTACTCGGCGGACGCCGCAATTGATGGCTGCATCAATCACGTTTTTTGTTCCTATAATGTTGGTCTGAACTGCCTCAAATGCGTTGGATTCGCACGTGGGAACTTGTTTGAGAGCGGCGGTATGCACTACCAGTGTCACGTCAGAAAAGGCACGCTCCAGTCTCTGGGCATCGCGCACATCTCCGAGCAAATACCTCAAACTAGGATGATCGAGTCCCGTCGTTCGCATTTCATGCTGCTTCAATTCATCGCGACTGAAGACGATCAATTTCGCTGGGCGATATTCGTCGAGCATGAGTTCTACGAACTTTCTGCCGAACGAGCCAGTACCTCCAGTCACCAGAACTACTTGCTGTGACCAATTCATTTTTATTTTCACCACTCAATCTCGTTGCTGCACCCGTACGGAGCGAACTGCCTCTCAGATTCTTAACTGCAAAGTTACAGTGTTTTCGCAAGGAAGTGAACTGCGGCCGTTTTGCACCTTCACCGTTAACTCAAGAACATCCTCCCTCACCTTAGACTGAAAGAGAAGTACCTTCGATTTTGGGGAGTTCCCTTGCTGGAGTTTGCCCGTAAACTGTTTCATCGCGGAACTACCGGCCCCAACCTTGGATTCCCAAAGCCGCTGGTAATCCTGCAAAGCGACGGTTGGGGACGCGTTGGAGTACATGACGCAAAGGGCTATGAACAATTGCGCTCCAGTGGACTGCGGCTTGGCGAACATCCGTATGATCTCTACAGCCTCGAAACTGCTGTCGACGTCGCCTCTCTCGCCGCCCTGCTTCGAAGCCATCACGACTCGATAGGCCGCGCGCCTTGCCTGGTGATGAACTTCTGTCTCGCAAACCTGGACTTCGGGAAGATGAGCCGGCAAGGATTCGAGAAAATCGAACTGATGCCGCTTTCGCAAGGTTTGCCTGGAAGCTGGTCGCGTCCAGGGTTGCTCGATGCGTATCGTGCGGGAATACAACAGCGTGTTTTTCATGCAGCTCTACATGGTCTAACCCTCCTTTCAACCGTTGCAGTTGAGAACGCGATTGCTCAGGGCGGCGAACAAGCGGAACTCTTGCGGCTGCTCTGGAACGCAGAAACTCCCTTCATTTATTGGCGAATGCCGTGGGTCGGCTATGAATACTGGAGTCCGGAAAAGCCGCGTGCTGGTTTCATTTCAGCGCAACGCCAAAAGATGCTCGTCCGGAAGGCGTGCAATCTCTTTTCGATACTGTTCGGGACGAAGCCCAGCACAACCTGCGCGCCTGGTTACAGGTTCAATCGGGACACCCTTCTCGCATGGTCAGAACGCGGAATCCGAGTTGTGCAAAATGGAACGGATTCCGGCCTGAAAGCGCCTTACATCGACGATCTCGGTATCTTGCACCTTTACCGAACCATCGATTTAGAGCCCAGCCAGAAGGAAGTGGATCTTGAGAAGTATCTGCAAGTCGCTGAAGTTTGTTTCTCGCGCGGTCTGCCATTCATCATTTCAATTCACTCGATCAACTTTCAATCTTCGTTGAAGGATTTTCGTTCTGCTACCTTGGCCGCCCTCGATGCTTTGCTTACCGGGCTCGAGTCGAAATATCCGGAACTGTCGTACCTAAACGATAGTGATATGTATGCAATCGCCACTCTAGGACACGCTTCGCGTTGAAGAAAAGGAACTGTATTATCGCTGCGCGCGGTTCAGTAAGTGCCACTTTGAATGATGGGACTCACTGACGCGATGTGAGAGTGATTGCGAGGGATTGCTCGGACCTAAGGCACCGAAGGACTAACTGGATTGTCGCCGTGCGCTAGCGTCCAACCCAAGAGCGCGCCGGCGGCACCGGCGCCAGCGTATCCTGCCCAACGGGAGGAGAGTATCGGTCCCTTCGTAGCAGGTACTGCTCCACCACGCTTGTCGACGATGCCACAATCTGCCACATCCTGACGCGAAATCTGCTGGCCTTCTTTGACTGTGGTGGTGTTCGGGCCACAACTTACCGTCACACTATTCTTGCGAGCGATTATCTCAATCGCCCCGTTCTCGCGGGTGACGTAATACTCGGTCCAGTCGCCTGTGGCTGGTGTGATCTTGAAGTCCCGCGCAAACACGCTCAAGCCTTTCCCCGTCGCGATCGAAACGCTGCCTCGATCGAGCGCCAATCCGCCGTTTTGGAAGCGCGCGATTGTGTTGGACTGAATCACCGCGCTCCAGCCGGGGCCGCTCAAGTTACCAGCACCGTTTTCCTTGGTCTGAATCACATCGCCGTTCGCCACGGCCGATGAATTCGCGAGCTGTGATCCATTCAGATATATCGCCCCAGTACCGTACAGCACAGCCGCACCCGTCTCTTGTGCGATGAGCGAGCATGGAACAAGCAGAAGTAGTCCCGAAGAAATGATTTTGCGCAGCATAGAATTGTCCGGCTCGATCCTAACTATTCCTCACTTTATGTGCAATCCGTTTTTGGTAGGTCGCACCTTTCTAGTAACTTCTATTGTCGTTGTCGCAGTAAAGATCGTGGCCGCGTCTGCAGATCCAGACGAGCAGCGTGCTTGCCGTACAATCTTTCCACGAAGATGATTGTCGACGCTCTTCATCGCATCGTTACTCATCGCGAGTCGCTTTCGCGTGAAGAAGCCCGCGCGACCATGGGCGAAGTACTTTCTGGCAAATGCACCGACGCACAAATTGCGGCCTTGCTGGTCGGACTGCACATGAAAGGCGAGACCGTCGAAGAAATTGTTGGCTTTGCTGAAGCCATTCGCGCGGCTGCGACTCCGATTCCTGTTCACAGTAATTCCCTTCTCGACACCAGCGGCACCGGACGCGAATCCCTGGTCGATACCTGCGGCACTGGAGGCGATGCAGCAGGCACGTTCAATATCTCCACCGCCACCGCTTTCGTGGTCGCCGGCGCTGGAGTTCGCGTCGCTAAACATGGCAACCGCAGCTCAACTCCAAAGCTCAATGCGCAAGGAATGAGCGCGAAGTGTGGCGCTGCCGATGTCATGGAGGCTCTCGGCATAAACATTCAGCTTTCGCCGGCGCTTATAGGCCGGTGTTTAGAAGAAGTCGGGATGGCGTTCCTGTTCGCGCCGGCAATTCATTCCGCCGCCAAGCACGTTCAAAATGTCCGCCGCGAAACCCGTCTGCGCACGGTTTTCAATCTCCTCGGTCCGCTCACCAATCCCGCCGGCGCTTCGGCGCAAGTGGTCGGAGTCTATGCGCTCGATTTGGTGGAAAAAGTGGCTGAAGCCCTCAGCATGTTGGGAACTCATCGGGCATTTGTTGTGCACGGGCTGGATGGCCTAGATGAGATTACGATCACGTGTCCGACTCGCATCGCCGAAGTCCGCGAAGGACAGGTACACACTTATGAAGTCACTCCTGAAGAATTCGGCATGACTCGCGCGCCTCTGGAAGAGATTGTCGGCGGCGCAGATGCTGCGGAAAATGCAGCCATCGTACGAAATGTTCTCAGTGGCAAAAAATCTCCCAAGCGCGACGTTGTGCTGATGAATGCGGCGGCGGCTTTGGTCGCAGCCGGAAAAGCGCCGCATCTGGCGGATGCCGCCCGGATCGCTGCCGAATCCATCGATTCTGGAGCTGCAATCTCAAAACTGGAAGCGCTGGTCCGATTCACGCAGGCGCAGGTTTAGACCTTTACGTCCACTTTCTGCATCCACTGCGCAATCTGCACATTCCACCCCAACTCGGTAGTTATGGTGTCGCGCAACGCGGAGGACGCGGCAGGTTCGCCGTGCACCAAATAGGTCGTGTCAGGCTTTGTGGTAAAGGTGTGCAGCCATTCGAGAAGTTCGGGCGTGTCCGCATGATCGCTGAATTGTTCTAACGCGGCCACTTGTGCGCGAATGGGCACCGTCTGCCCTAACATCTTCACCTGTGGTTCACCACTCTTAATGGTGAACCCTCGTGTACCGGGCGACTGAAATCCAATAAAGATGATCGTGTTTTTCGGATCAGGCAGTCGCTGCAACAAATGGTGCTGAATGCGCCCTCCTGTCACCATTCCGCTGGAAGAAATAATGATGCAAGGAGTTTTTACCTCATTGATCTTCTTCGACTCGTCCGACGTCTGCGCGAAATAGAAGCCTTGCCACGTCAGCGGAGATCCATACCGGTTGATCAATTGCTTAGTTGCGTCGCTATATTCTTCGGTGTGCTTAAGAAATACCTCGACCGCCTTGATCGCCATCGGACTGTCGCAATAGACTGGCACGCGCGGTGCCTGCCCGGACTCCATCAATTCCTTGAGCATGAAGACAAACTTCTGCGTGCGCTCGACAGCAAATGCCGGCACCACCACGCTGCCACCGCGTTGCGTAGTCTTGCGAATTAGATCGGCAAGTTGAGCCCGAGGATCGTCAGTAGGATGGCGACGGTTACCGTAGGTCGATTCCATCACCATCACATCCGCACTCTCACCAGATTGCGGCCCCGAATAAACTACTTTCCCCGGCGCAATGTTTTGATCGTGAACGCGGCCAATGTCGCCTGTAAACAGCAGTCGCATCGGGCGAGCACTTCCGGCTGCTGTGAGGGTGACCTCCGCCATAGACGACCCCAGGATGTGTGCCGCGTGCACAAACCGAAACGAAAGCTCTGCAGAAACTTGTTCAGTCTCGCCAAAGTTAACCGGCTTGAAATACTGCATGCAAGCCCGCGCATCCTGCTCCGTGTAAAGCGGCAGTGCTGGGTCATGGCGTGAAGTCTTGTGCTGATTGTGAAACGCGGCGTCCTCTTCCTGCAGGTGGCCAGAATCCGGCAACACAACACTGCAAAGGTCAATCGTGGCCGGTGTGGCGTAAATCGGTCCCCGAAAGCCTTCCTTCACCAATCGCGGAATCCAACCGCAATGGTCGAGATGAGCATGGGTCAGAATCACGGCCTCAATCGTCACCGCCGGAACCGGCAACTGTTGCCAGTTGCGCTCGCGCCACTCTTTCTGGCCTTGAAACAGCCCGCAATCCACCAGCACCTGTGTGCCGCTTTTGCCCGACGGATCTTCGGAAGTATTAATCAGATGCTTTGATCCGGTAACCGTGCCGGCTGCGCCGAGAAACTGGATGTAGGACAAAAACCCCTCCGGGACAGTAAGTTGTTCAACGATTCACTGGCTCAACTTTGTACCCGTTGTTGCTGATATCGCTCTCTGGCGTGCTTCCGTCATTCACCGTCACCTCCTGAGGTAGCGAGGGAGCCTGAATTCGAACCGAGGCTTTTGATCTCCCGCGAATTAAAAGGCGTTCTGACGCTTCCCCGGTTTGCATATGCAACGTAACTGGGACCTCTGCACCTGCTTCTCCGAGATTTTCGACCGTCACTGTCACCATATACCCGCCACGCGGCAGTTGGCTGGGGTAAACAGATTCAACCCGAAAGTCCGGGAGGCCGCGATCGTGATACATCCAATCGTCAAAAAACCAATGCAGATCCCGATGCGCCTGGGTCTCAATCAGTTTCTGCATGTATGCGGAGTCTTTATCATCCGCCGCTTTGTAATTGTGCAGTGCCGCATCCAGCGCATCTTCGCCGGCCATATCTCGCAACATCCACCACACATACATCGATTTTGTCTGAATGCGAAAGTCGTCAAGCGAACTGATGAGCGAATCATCGTCCGCTTTTCGCTTGCCGGCAACTTTTTCTAATTCAACCAGCGCGCTGCGGTGTGCCTCCAAGTATGCGATGGCTGCTTGCCGTCCTTCTTTTTCCTCTACCAAACGGACTTGCGCATAACTCGCGAGTCCATCGTAAATCCAGGCGTGCGGCGACGGAAAGAAAGCGTGCGTCAACTGTTGGGCTGCCGAAAGTAAGAGCTTCGTGTCGCTGCCATTCAGTGGCATCAGCAGCATGTTTCCGCTCTCGAAGGATGCAGCCTTCGGATCGGAAAGCTCCGCCACTTCTGGCTTCGCCGTTGAGTGCTCGCGATGATCGCCGAGCCATTTGCTCACGAGCGGCGCGTCCTCTTCGACGGCAGACGCATAGTCCTCTGCGCCGGACTTATGATCGGGCAAGTAATGAATCACGACGTCCTTGCCACTAATTTCCAAGTATGGTGCGATCACAAACGTAGGCAGCATAAAACCTAAAGATTCGAACGAACATTCCAGTGTCAGATGTTGTGCTGCGCCTGCCTCCTCGATTGTCTTATTCGCTTCTGTCCCGTTGCAGAGCAGTTCCGGAGGAGCTTCCGAGCTGCTTCGTACGTATGCGAGTGAAATCCTCATCTCGGTTGGCGCTACACGCTGCTTCCACTTCGCCACGGATTCCGGCATAGAATCGCCATCCGTAAGACTCACAGCTTCGGTTGCTACGGGATACCACGCGACGTATCCAATTCCACGCACCGCAGTAAACGTCCGCCCGATCTGGTCCCAATCCGAATGCTTTGCCGTATCGTCGGGAACGCCGATTCGCGTGAGCCTGGTCGTGTCCTGCGGAATCAATCCTTCGTAGCCGATTTCAAGTTTGATTGTCTGCTTGGGTGGAACTGACCGCGGCAGAACCACAATGGCTTCGGACAATGCTCCCGTGTGATCGACATCTGAAGTATAGATTTGCGAAACGAATTCGACCGGCTTGCCCTCGAACTGAATTGAACTCCAGTTGAGCGACGAGGAAATCTGCAACGAAAGACTTCTTTGCGGAGCGTCCGAATCATTCCGCAAGGCGATCTTCCCGCGAACGCCGAGCCGCTGCTGCTCGGGCTCGACACGTACATTCAAGTCGTATTTAGTGAAAGTGAATGCTGCACGATCGAGTGCATGCACCGCGACCGAACTGCAAAGGAAGTAGACGATGCAAACCAACTTCATCTTCATTCGGACTTCTTCCGTCGCTGCTTCACAATTTCAAAGAGCACTACCCCGGCCGCAACTGAAACATTCAGCGACGGCACTTGCCCCAACATTGGAATCGAAACCAGGAAATCGCATTTTCTGCTCACCAGGTCATGAAGTCCTTTGCCTTCCGCGCCCAATACCAGAGCACAATCCATCTTGTAATCCACTTCGTCGTAGCTCTGCTTTCCGCGCTCATCCAGGCCTACAATCCACAGTCCTTTAGTTTTCAGGTCTTCCAGTGTCCGTGCGATATTCGTGACTTTGGCAACCGGCAGATGCGCGCTGGCGCCTGCCGAGGATTTCGCTACCGTCCCGGTAATACCCGCGGCGCGCCGTTCGGGAATAACCACACCATTTGCTCCGGATGCGTCCGCGGTTCGCATAATAGCGCCCAAGTTGTGCGGATCCTCCACTCCATCCAGCACGATCACGAGCGAATGCTCTCCGCGTTTGGCCGCAATCACGTCATCCAGATCCACGTACGCCTTGGACGAAGTCACCGCCACGACGCCCTGATTTGAGGCGGTCCTGGCCATGCGGTCGAGTTCCGTCCGAGGCAGAAATCTCACCGCAATGCCGCTGTTACGGCATTCCTGAATGAGCTTTTGAAGCCGCAGATCGTTCCGCTCTTTGGCGACTCCCACCCATTCGAATGCGCGCCCCCGCGCCTTCAGCGCCTCAGAAACGGCGTTGATTCCAAAAATAACGTTCATCAGAACCTAGTGTAAATGCTCGCCTTGTTGCGGCAGTGATCGGGCTTCGGGCTGTCTCAAGCGACTCTGATCATCGACTATACTTATGAGGTAAGGAGAGGAAAGTGTCACTCTCGACCTTGATCGTGGATGACGAGCAGCTCGCGCGCGATGAACTCGCCTATTTACTAAAAAATATTGGCGACGTTGAGGTCGTAGCGCAAGGCAAGAACGGCTTGGAAGCGGTGAGCCTGATCCGCGAACATAGCCCCGATCTGGTGTTTCTGGATGTCCAGATGCCCGGCCTAGATGGCTTCGGTGTAATCAAGAAGTTGCTCGACAAAAAAATCCCGCTGCCTAAAATTGTTTTCTCTACAGCTTTCGACCAATACGCGGTTCGCGCCTTCGAAGTGAACGCGGTGGATTACCTGCTCAAGCCTTTTGACCGTAAGCGCGTAGCACAGTCGATTGAGCGGGCGCGCTCCATGTCTGAAGCCAATAACCCCTCAGACAAGCTGGATGCGCTCGTCCGCATGCTGGAGTCACAGAAGCCGCAAACTTCCAAAATCCTACTCAAGGCCGTCGGGCGGCTTTTCCTGGTGAACCAGAAAGATATTTGCTTTGCATCCATCGAGGACGGGATCATCACCGTCGTGACTAGCGGCGCCAATGGTATGGAAGGGCAGTCGAACTGCCGGACTTTGGAAGAGCTTCTCGATAGCCTGGATCAGGATTTGTTCTGGCGCGCCCACCGCTCTTTCCTGGTGAACATTAACCGGATCAAAGAAGTCGTCCCTTGGTTCAAGAGTTCTTATCAGCTGCGCATGGACGACAAGAAGCAAACTGAAATTCCCGTCAGCCGCGCGCAAACCAAACGGTTGCGAGAGCTGTTCGGACTGTGAAAACAGCCTTCAGTCTTTAGTCCTAGCTTTTAGCCCCGAGCCCATTATTCCTGCTCCGCCCTCGAAGAAAATCGAAAGGCTTAAAGGTAAGAGGTGAAAGCGAAAAGCTAATAGTTAAAGCCTGAAAGCTTAGGAGCCAAAAAAAAGCGGCCAGAGAGGAGGATCCGGCCGCCAGTTAGCTGAAAGGAGCCCTTGAAACGGCCATCGCTCAGGGCCCGCTTTACTTGGTTCTTTCAAGTAAGCCTGCCTTGCTAGAGATTGTGCGCGCAGGAGACTTTAGTCACTCCACAGTCTGGTTCTGCGTTGCCGTATAATCAGATGTATCCCCCATGAAAGCTTACGTGTACGTTTCGTTGAAGCGGAGCGTTCTGGATCCGCAGGGCAAGACCATCCAGGGTGCGCTTCAAAAGTTGGGTTACCAGGGATTACAGGACGTGCGGCAGGGAAAGTTTTTCGAGCTGACGTTGGACGGTGGACTCGACAAATCCCAGGCCGAGAGCGCAATCGGCCGTATCGCACGGGAAGTCCTCACCAATCCTGTGATTGAAGAGTTCCGGTATTCGATTGAGGAATAAGCGCCGCAAGTTCGCGTTGGCGTGCTCCCTACGTAGTAAATAGGAGTCGGCTGCATGTGCGGAATTGTCGGATATGTTGGCAAGAAGCGGGTCGTTCCCGTCATACTGGATGGCCTTAGACGTCTCGAGTACCGCGGCTATGACTCTGCCGGCATCGCTGTTTGTGGGAACGGTGAAGGCTTGCAGATTCGCCGTGCCGAAGGCAAACTGCGCAACCTGGAAGAAGTGATCCGCCTCAAGCCGCTCGATGGAACCTATGGCATCGGCCATACCCGCTGGGCCACGCATGGCCGCCCCACCGAAGAGAACGCTCACCCCCACCGCGATTGCACTGGCCGCATTGTAGTGGTGCATAACGGGATCATCGAGAACTACCTCACTCTGAAGAAGAAGCTCGCCGAAGAGGGGCATAAGTTTACAACCGAAACTGACACCGAAATTGTCGCGCACATGATTGAGAAATATTACGTGCCGACGGGAAATGGACATCGCCCGTCACTCGAAGATGCCGTGCGCAAGACCGTCGTCCAGCTCACTGGCGTTTTCGCTTTGGCCGTCATTTCCGTGGACGAGCCGAACAAAATTGTCGCCGCCCGCAACGGCCCCCCGGCCGTAATTGGCTTGGGGAAAGATGAGTATTTCGTCGCCTCGGATGTCCCCGCAATTCTCTATCACACCCGCGACTTGTTTTTTCTGGCGGATGGCGACCTCGCAGTAATCACCCCTGAAGGTGTGCGACTCACCGACTTTAACGGCCAGCCCATCGTGCGCCAGGTGCAGCACGTCACCTGGGACCCGATTATGGCTGAAAAGGGCGGGTTTAAGCACTTCATGCTCAAAGAAATTTATGAGCAACCGCGCGCCGTTCGCGACACCACTTTGGGAAGAATCTCTCAAGAAACTGGCCATATCTTTCTTGACGAAATGGAAGTCACCGAAGCCGAGTTTCGGGCCGCCAAGAAAATCAACATCGCTGCCTGCGGCACGAGTTGGCATGCCGCGCAGGCTGGCAAATTCATGATCGAGCGACTGGCGCGCATTCCGGTCGAAGTGGATTACGCTAGCGAATGGCGTTATCGCGATCCTATCGTTCCCGCTGACACCATTACGCTGGTGATTTCACAATCCGGAGAAACTGCCGACACCATCGCCGCGCAGCGCGAAGCGAAAGCTAAAGGATCGAAGACGCTTGCCATCTGCAACGTAGTCGGTTCGATGATCACGCGGGAAGCTTCCGGCACTATCTACACTCACGCCGGTCCCGAAATTGGCGTGGCCTCAACCAAAGCGTTCACCGCCCAACTGACTGCTTTGTATTTGTTTGCCCTATACATCGGCCAGGTGCGCGGCACGATTTCTGCAGAGCAGGCGAAAGATGCTGTCCAAGAACTGACCCGGATCCCCGGAAAACTCGAACACCTGCTGACGCATGAAGAAGACTGCGAAGATCTGGCCAAGCAGTACGTCCGCTCGCAGGATTTTCTGTTTCTCGGTCGTGGCATTCATTATCCGATCGCCCTCGAAGGCGCTCTGAAGTTGAAGGAAATTTCGTATATACACGCCGAAGGTTATCCCGCCGGAGAAATGAAGCATGGGCCAAACGCGTTGATTGACGAGAATCTGCCGGTAGTGATCATCGCAACCCGGGACCCCAAAGACGCTCTCTCCATGGTGCGGTATGAAAAAACCATTTCAAACTTGAAAGAAGTGAAAGCTCGCTCGGGTCAAGTCATCGCGCTTGCAACCGAGGGCGACACGGAAATCAAGGAAGCCGCTGATCATGTGATCTACATTCCGTCTGCGCCGGAAGAGCTGCTGCCCATCCTTGAGATCGTTCCTCTGCAGTTGTTGGCGTATCACATTGCAGTCCGCCGCGGCTGCGACGTCGACCAACCGAGAAACTTAGCGAAATCGGTGACGGTCGAGTAACGCGGCAGAAGGTTCAGTAGTCTGCGCGTTCCACATCAGTTTTTCTGAAATCGTCGCCTTTGAAGAGAAGCGGCTCGCTCGTGACCTTTGCGAGCGCGTACGCGAAGCAGTCTCCAAAGTTCAAGCCGGCTCGGTGTTTCCCCTTTCGAAAATCCCTATACGCCTCACGAGCGATTCTCGCTTGCTCCAGCGTGAATGGCTCAATAGCGATTGAGGCTTGGCGGAGAAGTTCGTCGAATCGCCGACTCAGCACCGCATCGCCATTGCTATCGGTAACGATGGCGGCCTCTACGTATGTGGCCGTTGACATGCGCCGCGTGGGAGCTCGCTCTAAGGCTCGCGCCAAGGCTGACGCGTCCGACTCTTCCCTCAAAATTGCACTGATGACGGACGTGTCCACAATCATTTCGGCAAACCTTTTTCGTCGTATAGCAGCTCACCATGGTCAGCCGACCGAAACGGTTCCTTCCAAAGCGGGGCAGATTCTCTCGCGATTTTCATGATCCGCTCACTCATACTTTTTGCCGCCTTGGCAGTGCGGACCCTATCCAGACGTTCGCCTAAAGCCTTGGTCACCGCGGTAGCCATGCTTTCTCCAGTGATTTCAGAGAGCTGGCGTGCGAGGCGGTGGGCTTCTTCATTTTTGATATTGAGGCTCATGGTAGAATTCTACCACAGCAATGGTATATTCTACCAACCTAAAGGCTGAATATAGCAAACCGGCGATGGCCGCGCACCAAATGGCAAACGCAGCATCTACAACCCACTTCGGGGCGGCCCCTACTCTCCGCAGCACAAATGGTAGAAAATTCCACGTCGTTATGTGCTGATAGTCCCACTGATCGTAGGTCATGGAATCGGTATTCAGGCCCCAGGCGTCCATTTTGCCAAACGCGAAGGCGACGATATTTTTCAAGCGCAGCCAGATCACAAATTGTGGATGGCCGAAGTCATCGCCTTGATAGATTTCCAGCGGCAGCCAGAATGCCAGCGACGCTACCTGAATGGCCAGGCTGACTGCAACTAGTACCATTCCTGCCGTCCACACAAATCTTCCCAAGTACGCCCGGTATTTCAATAGGATCGGAACCGAAATGAATGCCGCCAGTTCAACCGCGGTTGAAACATACCGATCCGCCCAAGCGAAATTTCCGCTCCACACCGTATACCGCGCGTACAAGCATATGTAGGCAAGCACCAGCAGAAGCGCGGCGATCACATAACTCTTGATAGCCGGACTGAAGTATTTCCACCCGAGTGCAGCCGCCAAAATCGTCAACACGATGAGCGGATCAAAAAAAAAGATAGATTTTTCCGGCGAGATCAGCGGTCCCAAGAATCCCACATGGAACGGCGTTTCCCAAGGATATTTCGTCGGCAGAGTGGGATCGTGCAGCCGGTGCTCCAGTGCAAAATAATGAACGTAGGTGTCTGTCCAGGTCCCGAACCGAAAGTATTGATACAGCCGATCCACAACCAAGAAAAATAAGTAAACCGGCAGCGCAGTCTTCGCGTAGGTCACAACTCTCGGCCAGAATTCTCCCTTCTCTGCTCTTTCGAACCAAAGAACCAACAACAGGAATACTCCTCCGAAGAAAAGGTCCACCGCTGAAGTCAACCGCGTAAGCAGGTTCAACCCAAACGCCGCGGAACCAATGAGCAATGCCCTTCTGCTTCCTGATCGCAACCATTCATACTGATAAGAAAACCCGCTCAGCGTCAGCAGGCAAATGTAATTGTTCTCCATCATGTTCTGCGTGTAGTGCAGGTGCGTGGTGCAGAACAAAAGTGCCAGAACTCCAGCTGTAGATTGCGCAACCGTAAATCCGAGAAGTTGGAGAAAACGAAAACAGACGAGCGCCGTAAGAACGGTCAACAAAATATTCGTGGTGTAGGTGACAAAAATATTGCGAACGGTCGGATCGTTTCCCCGGTAGTCCGCAAAGATCGGCAGCTTCTCGATGTAACTCCCAACAATATCCGCCGGGAGCATCAGCAACGGCTGGCCGATGCCGTACCAGTCGTAGAGCTTGCCTCCGCGCCCGTGTACCCCGAATTCCGGATACTCGTTCGGAAAAACCGCAGGCTCTGATGTCCAGAAAGAATGCGCCGTCTGCAACCGGTGCATCGTGTCCGCGGATCCCAATTCTCCGGATTGCACCACAAGGGCTAAAAGAGCAGCCGTAATGCAAAGAAGCAATCGCGGATCGCCGATGCCAAGAGCATTACGCATTTCCACGCAATGATAATTTACATCGTGCATTCCTCAGAACTGACGCGCTTCCCGCGATAAGCTGCGCCGTTTTCCTCTTGCACTCACAACCCAGACTGCGTGAACATGAGTGAAAGGACTTCGCGTTTCCGCAACAATGCCTTCGACCGCCAAGCCGCGCACTGAAAAGCAACTTTCCGCCTCCGCCGTAAAGCTTCGCCTGCTGAAGAGCCTCCGCTGCACGCTGAAGTACGAAAAAGTGGCGTGGGCGTCAGGAGCCAAATTGGTGGCGGGTGTTGATGAAGTCGGCCGCGGATCGCTCTTTGGACCGGTGGTCGCCGCGGCCGTGGTGCTGGATCCCTGTTATAGAATCCGCGGACTGCGCGATTCCAAACTACTGCTCGCCGACCGGCGCGAAGTGCTTGCCGAACGAATCCGGGAACATGCCGTGGTATGGGCGGTCGCCGCGGTCGATGCCGCTCGCATCGATCAGATCAACATCTATCATGCGTCGCGGCTTGCCATGCATGATGCAGTCTCGCAGCTCAGCCCAGCTGCCGATTATCTGCTCATCGATGCCATGCGTCTCGATTGCGAGGTGCCGCAGCAGCCTATCATTCACGGCGACGCACTCTCAGCTTCCATCGCCGCCGCATCTATCCTGGCCAAGGTCCATCGTGACCGCATGATCAGCCAGTGGGATCCGGTCTTCCCGGCGTACAGCCTCCGCTCGAACAAAGGCTATAGCACGCCCAAGCACCTCGCAGCTTTGCGCGAATATGGACCGTCGCCGTTGCATCGGCAATCATTCGCGCCAGTATGGAATGCGCCGGTACCGCAGGCGGTCCTGGAGTTCATGCTGCAAGATTCAGGCGTTCCCGCAGAACAAACAGCCTAGGCCGCGGTGCCTTGTTGTCTTCTATGCAGGCGATGTGTATGCGCCCGCGGCGGCTGCCATCTCCTCGTGCGAAATCGCCAGTTTCTCCCTGATGTGCTTGGCCAGCTCCTCAATCCTTTGCAGCCGAGGCCTAACGGATTCGCTCAGGTCCGCCTCCTTTAGCGCGACCCCACAGGAAAGTAGCAGCACCATCGAGACCGAGCTGGAAATCTCGGTCAAAGCCTTGCTCGACGATTCGCGTATTGACGAAGAACAATCTGGGGCGGTGCCGCAGCGTCTTCGCAAAAGCTCTCGATCACGCGGCAACTAATGATGCAGGTGGAATGAATATAAATTCGCGAAAATCTTCCGTCGCTAAGCCGTTGAAAAGATGGCGTCTGGCTCGCATACAGGAACTTCCTTTCGCATGATACGGAATGTACTGTATCGAACAAATATGCAATGCCGATACGATTGAGCTACTTACTTGCCACTTCGTCTTGCAACGAACACAAAGTCTGTAGCGTCAAAGCGTCGGCGAATCCGTACGGGTGGGAACTACAAATCCCAGAAAGTAAGGAGCCGCATTGATGCCGCGACAATTCGACTATCGAATGCTGATCGTCGATGACGACGCTGTCTTTTGTAAATTGCGGACGAGCTCTTCAGCACGCTCGGCTATACGGTGAGGTGCGCCGACGATGGTTTCGAGGCGCTGGCAATGATGAAGCAGGCCCTGCCCGACATCATCCTCTGCGATCTCAATCTGCCTAAGATGTCAGGCTTTGAATTGCTTTCCATTATCAGGCGGAGGTTTCCGCAAATTCCAGTTATCGCCATGAGCGGCGAGTACATGGGCACAGACTTGCCCACTGGTGTAATCGCCGACGCTTACCTGCAAAAAGGCGGTGAGCATTCTCCTGAGGTACTGGTCGGAAAGATCCGGGAACTTCTGGTGAATTCGCCTTTGCGGGCCAACCTCATTAAACCTGCCAGCGCACCTGTATGGATACCGCTCAACGGGAAACAGTATTTCGTTCTGACCTGCACTGATTGCTTGCGTTCGTTTTCATTGCCCACGCCCAACGATCTCGACGAAAACACCGCCAGAAAGTCGCGGTGCGAATTCTGTGACACAGAAATTGTTTATTTTCTGGACGCCGAGGCCATTGGACAGGCCCGCCGCTCCGCCCAATGAGTTTTGAATGTCTGAATCGAACGCGGCCTCGGAAGAAGCTAACGTAATCCGGTACGAGCGTCTGCAGCGGGGCGCGTACTACGCCGATTTCCGCCGTGACAAGCGGCTGAATCCGGAGGTTTATCACTGTGTAATACAGCGCGAAGGTTCAACCGAGATTCTTCGCTGGAGCCAGCATCGCAGCCTGGATGGAGCAATGCGCACAGCCCGGGCTGAGCTGAGGCGCCTTTCCGAGGAGTACGCGCAGCTGTCCGGTGTGCCCGTGCAGCCGACCTAGCGCTGCTTTCCACTCTCCAGATATTTGTCCAGCGGAACTTCGAAGTACATCAGGTCATTCCCGGAAGAGTTGCGCACGCCGGTCAGGTAAAATCGCGCTCCAGCAAGTGGATTGGGAATATCAGAAACATCAAAGATCAGAAATCCAATCTGTGAGCTGCGCGGCTCAACTGCCTTGGCCCGGAACTGCGCGCTCTGAATTTCGTTCATTTCTTTCGAGTTCACCCCGCCCTTTGCTTTCTTTGTAGGGAAGGGAACCGGGTAATGAGTGCCAGAGGCATTGGGATGAGAAATCCGCCTGAAGATGTCGTCCTCGCTGTCCGGAATTAGCTTGGTACGGTCCGCCGTTACCAATTCAGCTTTCATATTTGTGAGCTGGATCGGGCCATCGGAATCATTCGTAATAATGAGCAATAGGGGGAGCAAATCGTGCTCGCGATACTTCACCACGAAGATGTTTTCCTTGGCCGGAGTGTCGTAAGGGTCGACTGCTACGGTGACATTCTCCCCTGCGTGATGGTCGTGTGCGGGAAAGCTGAAGGCGGGCTGGGTCTTCGGCATCGAGAATTCCTTTGCCGCCAGGCACAAAACCGGGGCCGCCACAGCTAGGCCCGCAACAGCCCAAAGTCGGAATCGATGTGACCGCATCATATGTGTAACGTGCATTATAGGATGCCGTGGAATACCGCTTTTGGTGCCCTGTCTTTTTCTACCAAAAGTGAAAAGCGAACCTCCTGATGCGGGACGAGCGAGTTACAATCTGGACAGAGCTAAACTACTCGACTTCTGGTCTTCTGGGTATTATTCATGTCAAGGCTCCTTTTCCGTCTTATTCTCGCCTGCCCGATTTTAACGCCTGCGCTTCTCTCTGCCGACACGGTGGTAGAAGAGATCATTGCCCGCGTCAACAACCAGATCATCACTCGCACCGATTATGGGCGCGAGCAGCAACAGCTCAAAGAGGAAGCCCAGCAGCAAGATCCCTCGCGTGCCGCCCAGATGGTCGCTGAGGGCCAGAAAGACGTTCTCCGCGGGCTTATCGATCGCGAACTTCTTCTGGAAAAAGGCAAGGACCTCAGCATTACCGCCGACACGGAACTGATCAAGCGGCTCGATGAAATGCGCAAGCAGATGAAGCTCGACACCATGGAAGATCTGGAAAAGGCGGCCACCGCACAAGGCGTGTCCTTTGAAGATTTCAAGCAGAACATGCGGACCGAGATCATCACCCAGCAGGTGATTCAGCGCGAAGTCGGTTCACGAATCAACATCTCGAAAGATGACGAGCATTTGTTTTACGAGCAGCACAAGCCTGACCTCGCGCGCCCCGAGGAGGTCAAACTCAGCGAAATTCTCGTTTCCACCGAGCAGGCCGGAAACGACGAACAGAAAATCGCTGCGGCGCAGGCCAAAGCGGATGATTTGTTGAAGCAAATCAAGGCAGGCGCGAACTTTGACGAGATCGCCAAGAAAGAATCGCAAGGCCCCTCCGCCGCTCAGGGAGGCGATCTCGGCTTCTTCGAGCACGGCAAACTCGCCAAGCAGCTGGAAGATCTTACCTTTGGCATGAAGAAAGACGATGTTTCCAACGTGATTCGCACCAAACAGGGGTTCGTCATTCTAAAGGTCACGGAACATCAGAACGCCGGCGTTCCGTCCTACACCGAAGTCGAACCCCGGCTGCAGGAAGCCGTCTATATGCAGCGCTTACAGCCGGCATTGCGGGAGTATTTGAAGAAGCTTCGCGAAGAGGCTTTTATTGATATCAAGTCCGGCTACGTGGACACAGGCGCCAGCCCCAACCAAAGCAAGCCGGTCGTGACCTCCGCCGCCAAAGAATCGACTGCCAAAGAACTCAAAAAGAGAAAGAAATTGGGGGTATTTTAGGTTAAGCTTGCGGCAACCGGACGTGCTCGAGGACGACCGTCTATGAACTTCCGCGCGCCAACACCGGTCATGTTATGAAGGATTTCTTCCTCTCCGATTGCGCCCGCTTTGAGAACAAAGTGATCGTCTCCAGCTTTGTTGTCAGCACCAAACAGGTTAAGCCGAAGAAATCCGGCGAATCCTATCTCGCGCTAACCCTCGCCGACCGTTGCGGACAAATCGAAGCCAAAATGTGGGACAACGTCGAGGACGCGATCGATGCCTTCGAGCAGGATGACTTTCTTAAAATCAAAGGCCTGCTGAACAAATACAAGAACCGGTTTCAGCTTACGATCCACAAGCTGCGGAAGTTGGGCGAGTCCGAAGTGGACTTCGCGGATTACCTTCCCAAAACCACAAAAAACATCGACGACCTCTGGCACACGCTTGAAGAGTTCGTCACCTCCATTCGCGATCCGCACCTGAAAACGCTGGTTCGGTCTTTCATGGAAGATTCCGTCATCGCCGCCGCCTACCGCAACGCTCCGGCCGCCAAGACCTTGCACCATGCCTACATAGGTGGACTGCTCGATCACGTGGTCTCTCTATTTCGCTCCTGCGATTTGCTTTGCCGTAATTATCCGCAAGTCAATCGCGATCTGCTGCTCACCGGCGCCTTCCTGCACGACATTGGAAAAATTCACGAGCTCAGCTATAACCGTTCGTTTTCGTACACGAGCCGCGGCCAACTGCTTGGACACATGATCATTGAACTCGAAATGCTGCAAGCTAAAATCGCTCTGATGCCGGATTTTCCCGATCAGCTGAAGACCTTGATCGAGCACCTCATCATCAGTCATCACGGCGAATACGAGTTTGGATCGCCGAAGTTGCCCATGTTCCCTGAAGCGCTAATGCTGCATTACCTCGATGATCTGGATTCAAAAATGGAAAGCATGCGCGCCCATTTCGAGCGCGAAGCAGAAAACGATTCCAGTTGGACCAGCTACAACGCTTCGCTCGGCCGCACGCTTTTGAACACTGCGAAGTTCCTAAAAAAGGATGAGACCATCGCGGCCGCAGCAGCGGCTTCCGCCACCGAGAGCGCAATCACCGTAAAAACCTCAGGCAACGGGGACGGTCCCTCGGCAATCGAACCTGTGCTGCCGCTGGTTGATGAAGTCGGATAGCTTTCGGCGGAGCGGAGATACCTGTACTCTTGTAAGTTGCTGATCCACTTCGGATTCTGTTAAAACCATCAATAACACGGGAGGATTTATGAGAGTGCGCGTCGGCACGTGGATCTTGAGTCTGGCCTTGGTATTCGCCGTTGGCTGCAACAAGCCCAGCCAGAGTAATTCCCAGAACCCAGACAATTCTCAGGCGAACAATTCGGCGCCCGCAAACTCTCAACCGGCCGAGCAGGTACCCACCGCAATAACTGTTCCAGCTGGCAAGGTGCTCACCGTGCGGCTTGCAGATGAGGTTGGTTCAAAGATCAGCCAGCCTGGCCAGACATTTGGCGGAAGTCTAGCCAGGGCCATCGAAGTGGACGGCCAAGTGGTCATACCGGCCGGAACTCGTGTTCAAGGCGAGGTTGTGGATGCCAAGGCTATGGGACACTTCGCCGGTGGCGCGCTCCTCGAATTGAAATTGGATTCCATCCACGTAAATGGCGAACAGCTCCCCGTCCAGACGGCAACTGTGACTGAGACCTCAAAAGGTAAGGGCAAGCGCACCGGAGTGCTCATTGGCGGTGGCGCAGGAGTCGGCGCGGCCATCGGCGCTATAGCAGGCGGAGGTAAGGGTGCTGCCATCGGCGCGTTGGCCGGCGGCGGTGCGGGCACCGCGGGATCGGCTTACACCGGCAACAAGGAAATCGTGCTTCCTGCGGAGTCAGCAATTGCGTTCACGCTGAGAGAGCCGCTGCGAATTACAAAGTAGTCCGACTGATTTCAGTCAGCAATCAGCACTTTCCTGGTGGCTGACGACTAGATGGTTTACTGCTTGGCTTTCGACTTCTCTCGTTTCCGCATTATCACTTTTGACTGCTATGGCACGCTCATCGATTGGGAGGCCGGCATCCTTGGCACAGTCCGTCCGATTCTCTCAGCCCACGGTGCGCATCTGGGCGATGCTGAAATTCTCCGTCTTTATGGCGAAATCGAAGCCGACGAGGAATCGGGGGAATATCGAACCTATCAAGAGACTCTGCGAGCGGTCGTGCGAGGTTTCGGCACCCGCTTAGGATTTGTCCCGTCAAATAAAGAACAGCAGTCTTTACCTGATTCGCTGCCTAACTGGCAACCATTCCCTGATACCGTTCCGGCGCTGCGGCGTTTGAAAAGTAAATTCAGTCTCGGCATTCTCTCTAATGTCGATGACGAGCTGTTCTCCGCAACCGCTCGTCAACTCGGAATCAATTTCGACCAGGTCGTAACCGCATCCCAGGCGCGCGCCTACAAACCGTCCCTCGAACTCTTTCGATTGGCTCAGAGCCGAGTCGCCGTTCCGCCCGCGCAATGGCTTCATGCAGCGCAGAGCGTCTACCACGACGTCATTCCGGCGAAATCACTGGGGCTATCAACAGTCTGGGTGAATCGGCCATCGCTGCGGCCCAATACTGGCGCAGCGAAACAGGCCTCAGCAAGGCCTGACGTCAGTGTCTCTAGTTTGCAAGAGTTGGCCGATCTCGCTGCTTAGCAATCTGGATTGATCGCTTATTTACGCCGCTGCGGCCCCGCGACTCTGGCTGCCGCGTTCGGAGAATTGCTTTATCACCACTGGCACCGCGAACAGAACAGCCGTAAACACCAGGTCTCCCGCCAGTGTGCCCCGGAAGAACGGCACTGCCATGGCATAGCAAGTCATGAGGCCGGCAAAATTCTTGGGATACATGTCATAGGCGGCCCACACCGCGAAATTGCTCAACAGGAAAAAAGAAACAGAACTCGCCAGCGCCGAGCCCATGATCCAGAGCGGTTTTAAGTGCCGCCGCAAACCGCTGCCGAGGAAAACAACGGCGGCATACCATGCCCACGTCACCAGGAGATCCCACGAGAGCGGGTAGCTATAAATAAACTTATTGAGGAACACGTCCGACGCGGCGAGCAACACCACTGGAAACCAAAGTTGCCGGCGTGATCCGTAAGCCCCAAAAAATAGCAGCGATGCCGCGACGGGAGTAAAGTGCCACGGGTGGGGCATAAAACGGACGGCAACAGCGAGTACTAGAAAGATGTAAGCCAACATGAATCACCTCGGCATTACTGATTCTGGCGGCTGCGCGACAGAACGTCAAGCCGCAATGTCCGTGTGGGTCGGACATTCCTGTCCGACCGGAGCTGCCCGTGTGGGTCGGACATTCTTGTCCGACAAAGCCATGCAGCAGCACAAGCCGTGTGGGTCGGAGACTCCTGTCCGACCAGACCGATCAATCAATCGGAGGCACTTGCAACCTCTTCCCGAATTTTTCTCCAACCACGTGCAAGTTGCTATCTAACTCGACGGTTGCAGACAGAGTGTTCCCGCTGCGCAGCGGCGGATAATCAAATCTCAAATCTTTGAAATGAACGCTCCATCCTTCTCCGGAAGGCGTTTCCTTCACCAGCGGATATTGCGCCCAATCCAAATACACGCGTCCTAAATAAGATTTCTTGGCCGCAAGTGTGACCGCAGTCTCAGGCGGCTTGGGAACAAACTCAATCTCGGAGCGATTCATCTCGCCGGTCCGAGGATCAATGTCCGAAGTCGCGAAGAAGTCATGCGTTTCCGCCACCGCATACCAACGAAACAAGTGCCAGTAATACGGATAGACCGAAACCCGCGTCGGTGCTGCAGACTTGAATTGCTGGTGCTCGAGCGAGCGCATAGCTTTGCGATGTTCATGGTCCCGTGCGGCATATAAAACGATCACGCAGACGAGAGCCACCGTGGCGGCAGTGCGTCCGCGAGGCAACTGCCTGTGCCGCGAGAAAATTGCGGGCAGGACCAAGCCCGCGATCAGGATGATGTACAGCGCTGGTTCAACGATGAAGACTATGTCCCACGAATACCACTTCTCCCAGAAAGGCCAGAACGGTCGCACGCCGTAGTTGTTGGTGTAATCCAGCAGGATGTGGCTCAACCCGGCAACGTACGCGAAGAGAAATAAAATTCCCCAGCGCGGAGGCAGGTTGGGAAGATTAGTTCTTCGTCCCCGCAATCGCCAAACCAGGTACATGAAGCCGGTGACCACCGCCGAGACGAGAATCAAACCCATAAAAGAATGCGTGAACCCGCGATGATGCGCGAATCCCGCTACTGGACCTTTGAAGCTCCACAACACGTCCAGGTCCGGAGCTTCGGCGGCGAGGGTCATGGTCGCGGTGGCCAGCGCCGTCTTGCGATTGAATCCTGTCCGCGCCAGAACCGCGCCGGTCAAAAAATGAGTGATGGGTTCCAAGTGAAGTTTGTAACACAGGCGCAGAAATATGGAGCAAGCGACGTGGGGGACAGTCGCCCCTTCGACAAGCTCGGGGCAAGCTCTCGGCTGTCCGACCGAATTTAGTACATGGGATGATCTTTCGGCACCAGCACGGTCACCGCATCAGGGACCATTGACAACGTGATCGGCAAACGTCCCAGCAACTCGCCGTCGGCTTCAGCGTAGATATCTTCCGGCTTCTCCCCCGCAACGCTGCGACAGGTGACCTGGTCCGCATGCGCAAGCTCGATGCCGGGGACGCCGTTCGACAAGCCAAGCATCCCGCGAAACACATACGCCAAATAAAGAGCACGATTGCCGGTTCGGCACAGCACCAGCCGCATGTCATTGCGGTCGAGAGATGCGCCCGGAGCCAGTTCCCGCAGCACTCCGCCAAAGTGATTAATGCGCACCGCCAGCATTTCTGAAAGCCTCGGCTCGCGTTGCGTGCTCACGCCGTTGCTTGAAAACTCCGCCTCGAAGTAGCGCATCCGGTGCGTCATCCATAAATGCGTCGCTTTTGTGTAATACGCGAGCATGCCCATACGGTCTTTGATTAGGCGGTTAAGTTTGTAAAACAAGTGCGCATCCACGCCGACGCCCGCAGCGACAGTGAAATATCGCGAGCTTGGGATGTTGTTGAAGTCGCGGTACTCGATCTTCCCGACCGCGATTCGCTTCGGCGTCGCGGTCAACAAAGCCTTGGCTGCGCCTTCGCACGAAATCGGTAACCGTAGGTCGTGCGCCAGAGCGTTGGCAGTGCCCAGAGGGATAATTCCCAGTTTCGCTGGTTTCCCCGCCAATCCCTGGAGCACATCATGAATGGTGCCATCCCCACCGCTGGCGACGATCGTATCGAATCCTTCGCGCACCGCCATGCGGACCTGGGCGGCAGCATCCGATGCAGCCCGCGTGGGCGCAACTTCCACTTCGACTCCCGCAGCTCTCAAAATTGCAGCGGCGGTTTCTACGTCTTTCACCCGGTGCTTTTTTCGTCGACCAGAAAGAGGATTGTAGAAAAGTGCGGCCTTCCGTATTAAAGGGGATTCTGGCGCGCGCTCAGACGAGGTCAATGGCTGGATTGAAGAGGCGATCAAACAATGGGCCCATTTAGTCCGCACTATTCTCGCTCAGTCGACGACGGAAATCAAAACAATATCTGGCTGCGTCAATTCCGGTAGAATTTCGCTTCCGTGAGCGCAACTATCCCATCCTTCGCGAAGATCAATGTCGGCCTCTGCATTGGGCGGCTGCGTGCGGATGGCTTCCACGAACTTCGCACGGTGTATCAGACGATTGCTTTGCACGACATCGTCAGCGTTTCTGTCGGGCGCGGCTCAGGAATCGAGATTCGTTGCGACGATCCTCGCGTGCCATTGGACTCGACGAATACCTGCTTTCGAATCGTCGAGCGCGCCATACACCTATTGAAGACCCGTGGCCGGGTGGTGATCGAAATTGAGAAGCGGCTTCCGGTACAGGGCGGATTGGGAGGAGCATCAGGAAATGCGATCGCGGCACTGCTCGGGCTAGAACAGGCGCTCCGAAAAAAGCTGCCCGCGCCCGAGCGGCTGCGAATCGCAAGCGACGTCGGCTCCGACCTTCCGCTATTTTTAATCGGCGGAACGATTTTAGGCGTTGGTCGAGGCGAGGAAGTTTACCCCTTGCCCGACTTGCCGCCGATCCCATGCGTAGTCGCTTTACCCGAAATCGCAGTCTCGACACCAAAAGCATTCGCGGATTGGGACAGCTTGTGTGGCGCGGGCGCCCCTTCGGCAAGCTCAGGGCAGGCTCCCGCCCGCGAACTTGCCGAGCGCAACTCTGCCCGGACGGGCGAGGTCGCACGTCCCCACACGGGCAGTAGCAAATTGACGCCCCCTACCCACTCCGATAGAATGTTGGAGTTCAGCCGTGAGATTTCCGCGTGGCTGAGTGTGGTGCCGATTGCCGGTCGCCGCAGATCCGGTGTCTCCGCTATAGGCGGAGGCCGGGCCGAGAACCTACTGCTCGACCTTGTCCGAACCGGGATTGAAAACGACTTCGAGAGAGTCGTCTTCCCAAAATATCCCGAAATGCGCGAGGTCAAGCGTGTGCTCGAACAGTCTGGTGCGCGGTATTCATCGCTCTCAGGCTCGGGATCCGCGATTTACGCTTTGTTTGATTCGAAAGAAAAAGCGGCGGCCGCGGCAAAAAAACTTTCTCGGCACGGAACGCACGCAGTGGTGACGAGCACCTTGACGCGGCAACAGTATTGGAAGAGATTGCAGATTTTAGATTGAGGATTTCAGATTTCGAAAATGCTGGTAGTTAGCGGTCGGTCAATCTAAAATCTGAAATCGCTAACTCTGCAATCGCCTACTGGGCCGTCGACTAATGGTAGGTCAAGTGCCTTTGGAGCACTTTGTCTAGGTTCGAATCCTAGCGGCCCAGCCAGAAAAAAAGCTTTGAGCTACTAGCCTTTAGCTCTTAGCTGAACCGCAAACGTGGAAGGCACCGGATTTGAGCTAATGGCCAAGAGCTAAGAGCTGAACTATGGCTACCCTTGCAACCGCGACCGAAAAGAAGATGAGCGCCGACGAGAAGCACGAGCGCAAGCCGCATCGCGCCCGTGTCGATGAGAAATTCAAGATCTTCTGCGGAACGGCGAACCAGCCGCTCGCAGATGAGGTCTGCGCTTTTCTCGGAATGACGCGCGGCCAGGCATTCCTGAGAAGGTTCGCGGACGGCGAGGCCTACGTTCAGATCCAGGAGAACGTTCGCGGCGCAGACGTGTTTGTCATGCAACCGACCTGCCGTCCAGTAGACCTGCACTTGATGGAATTGTTGCTGATGATTGACGCTCTGAAACGAGCTTCCGCACGCCGCATCACTGCCGTGATCCCGTATTACGGCTACGGGCGGCAGGACCGGAAGGACAAACCGCGAGCACCAATTTCGGCGAAGCTGGTGGCAGATTTGCTGACCACGGCGGGCGCGGATCGCGCACTGCTGATCGATCCACATGCGCCGCAAATTCAGGGCTTTTTCAATATTCCGGTGGACCATCTATTTGCGTCTCCGGTGCTGGTCGATCATTTCAGAAAGTTGAATCTGCCCAACCTGACCGTCGTTTCGCCGGACGCAGGCGGCGTGGAGCGCGCGAGATTTTTTGCGAAGAAAGTCGATGCCGCTCTCGCCATCGTCGATAAGCGGCGGGTAGAGGCCAATGTTGCGGAAGTAATGCACGTGATCGGCGACGTTGCGGGACGCACTTGTTTGGTGATTGATGATCTGATCGACACTGCCGGCACCCTGGTCAAGACCGCAAGCGCCCTGATGGAGAACGGGGCCAGCGCCGTTTATGCATGTTGTTCGCACCCGGTATTTTCCGGTCCGGCCGTCGGAAACATTCTTGAATCGTGCATTCGCGAAGTAGTAGTCACCAACACGATTCCCTTGTCAGAGGAAGCACAGAAGGCGACCACGCAGCGCGGCGGCAAGATTACAGTTCTTTCTATCGCTGGATTGATCGGACGCGCGATCCAGTCGATTCATGAAGAGACGTCCGTGAGCAAACTGTTCTTATAGGAATTAAACATATGCCTACAGCAACACCCGACAAAAGTTTATTGGAAGCGCAACCCCGCGCTGCCGGAACCAAGAATGATGCCCGTCGTGTACGTCGCGATGGCAAGATCCCTGCCGTGGTTTACGGCGCGGGTAAGCAGGCGCTTACAGTCAGCGTCGATCCGCGGCAAGTGTCGCGCATTCTACATTCCGAGACCGGCCACAACACGGTTTTCGACCTCGCTGTCGACGGCGAAAGGACCAAGGCGATGATCGTGGACTGGCAGTATGAGCCCATCAAGGGAAGCCTGCTACACATCGATCTGAAGCGCATCGCTATGGACCAAAAGCTGCGCGTCAACGTGCCCATCGAACTGGTCGGCGAGCCTGCCGGCGTGAAACAGCAAGGCGGCATTCTGGAGCAGATCACGCGCGAAGTGGAAGTCGAGTGCTTGCCTGGCGACATTCCTAACGCGATTGAGCTGAGCGTTTCGGAGCTGGTATTCGGCACTGTGCTACGTATTTCTGATCTGCCGAAAAACGACAAGGTCAAATACATCAGCGATCCCGATCAGCCAGTTGCGCACATCATCACGATTAAGGAAGAAGAGGTTCCGGCTGCCGAAGCCATTGCTGGCGACGCGGCTGCCACTCCGGCTGAGCCCGAGGTAATTAAGAAGGGTAAGCAGGAGACCGAAGAAGGCGCTGCCGAAGCCGAGAAACCGGAAAAGGCCGAGAAGGCCGAGAAGTCCGAGAAGAAAGAAAAGAAATAGAGTTTGGAGAGACGAGCGTCTCGCATTATTTTCGATCCGTCTATGGACAGCCGCCCTCGGCTCTTCATTTCAGGAAAATTTCGAGGGACATTGAAAAGGCGTGAAGCTGATTGTCGGGCTTGGCAATCCGGGAATTGAATATCAGTTCACGCCGCACAACTTGGGTTTTCTCGCCATCGATCGAATCGCGGATGATCAGGGCCTGGAAGTCCGAAACCGGCAATGCCGGGCGCTAACCGCCAGAACCAAGATCGGCGATGAGCAGGCGGTCCTTGCGAAGCCCGAAACCTTCATGAACCTGAGCGGCGTCGCGGTTGCGGAGTTGGTTGAAAAGTTGGAAATCAGGCCAGAGGAAGACCTGATCGTTATTTACGACGAGCTGGATCTGCCTTTCGGAACGCTTCGCATTCGTGAGCGTGGCAGTTCGGCCGGGCATAACGGGATGAAGTCGATTATTGGCGCGCTGGGCACGCAAGAGTTTTTGCGGATCAGAATTGGTATTGCGCCGGAGAAGAAGATTCTGAAGCCGTTTCGCAAGTCGCAGTTGAAGCATGTGGATGAAGCGCTCGACGCGGCGGCCGAAGCGGTAAAGGTAATTTTGACAGAAGGCAGAGCGGCGGCCATGAACCGGTTCAATCGAAAGCCGGAGCCGCCGGAAGAAGTAAATATCAAGTAATACAGGTTTGCTAGCGGCTAAGAGCTAAAAGCTAGCAGCTGTTTTTT